>Ga0307478_10000669_pt1 | contig 33666 bp, 40 predicted proteins | sample atmos_gasesECM4C_2_FD_203713 | JGI IMG/M metagenome (GOLD analysis project Ga0307478, IMG submission 203713) | Hardwood forest soil microbial communities from Morgan-Monroe State Forest, Indiana, United States - atmos_gasesECM4C_05 | ecosystem: Environmental > Terrestrial > Soil > Temperate...
GGCGCTTGCGTTCACCGACTCTCGGGAACTTCCTGACTTGCCCTCGTTTTTGATCCAGTTCCTCGGCCCCGCGATACTGTAGCATTCCGAGTCTTGCGCCGGGGAGCGACGAGTGTCTTGGCTGGAAAGGACACCTCAACCTCGATGCAAAAGGCTGACGACTCCGGTGATCCCGCCTACCAGGTATTAGGCGCAAAAGCTCGTTGGAAAGAGGCGGGTATGATTGCGTCGTGGACGCTGCTGCTGTAGTTTTGTGCCTGCGTGATTCTATGAACGTATTGTTGTTTGGCGCGAGTGGAACGGCAGGCGGTGCGGTGTTGCAGGCATGTCTGGACACACCGGTCGTGAAAGAGGTGCGGGTAATCGTGCGGAGGCCGTTAGGGTGGACGGAGACGAAGCTGTGGGAGCTCGTGCACACGAACTATCTGGATTATGCCGCGGTGACGGAGGCGTTCCGGGAGGTGGACGCGTGCCTGTATTGCTTGGGGGTATCGGTGACACAGGTGAGCAAAGAGGATTTCGTGGCGATTTCGCACGATTATCCGATCGCGGCCGCGAAGATGTTGAAGGCGGAGAGTCCCGGGGCGGCGTTTCACTACATCAGCGGGAAAGGAACGCAGGCGGAGAGCCGTACTTTCTGGTCGAAGGTGAAAGGACAAACCGAGAACGAATTGATGGAGTTGGTGGGGGCGGACTGCTGGAGGCCAGGGTTTATCGATGCGGAGCCGTCGGCCAGCTTGTCGAAGCTGTATGCGTTGCTGCGGCCAGCGCTGCGGTTGTTGAGGCCGTTCCAATCGCTCTATGTGGACGGGGAAGACTTGGGACGGGCGATGTTGGAGGCAACGAGAGAGAGTTTGCGGCGGCGAGTGATTGAGAATGTGGAGATTCGGAAATTGGCGGAGCGGTTTGGGGCTCTTCGCTAAAACCGCACCCTAGGGGTGCCAACTCCTGAGAACTCACTATCAGAACATGAGATTCGGCGGACTGAACCACGCAGTCGATTGGGCGATTTTGGAAGGCGACTCGGCTGTTGGATAGAAGCCCACAATCAAGCCCCTCGTGAAGCTCTTGCGCCCACCTGAAATCTCCCGCGCTGGACTAATAGTTTTGGAAGGAAAAGACCTGGAAAAAACAGGGGGAAAACCGCTCTTTCCCTGGGGAGAGGTGAAAGCTGCCACTATCTTAGGACGTTCGCGGATTTAGGTTTTGCGTATTCAAGTCTGTGAACTATCCGGTCTGCACCGTTTTCTCGTAGATGATCGTGTGGACCCCGCCGGTTCTTGACGTCCCTTGCAAATCATAAAATTCTTGAATCTTGGAATCGGGGCCACCGCAGCGTGTGCGGCTCGCTGACATGAGAAGGGTGGTCCAAAATCTCCGCCTCGGAAATATCCTTCAAAGTGTTCCGAAGACTGCACGATTTTGTCCCGATGGCTTAATCGACAATTGCGAATCGACATCTGTCCTGCGAGTGGCAAAATGGAATGCTGTGAGCACAGAGGTTCCTTCGACAGCATCTCCGCCGGTCAAGGAAGCACGTTTCTCGCAAGTTTGGCGATCGCTTCGGCACCACAATTTCCGCCTGTATTTCGGCGGGCAAAGTATTTCCCTGATCGGCACTTGGATGACGCGCTTGGCGACAAGTTGGCTGGTCTACCGGCTGACTGGCTCCGCTTTGTTACTTGGAGTTGTGGGGTTCGCCGGACAGATACCAACATTCCTATTCGCCCCGTTTGCCGGCGTTTGGATTGACCGTCTGAATCTGCGTGATGTTCTGGTGGTAACGCAGACTTTGGCGATGCTGGAGTCGCTCGCGCTCGCCTTTCTCACGCTCACTAAGCACATTACCATTAGCGAGATCATCTGGCTCAGCGCCTTCCAGGGCGCGATCAACGCCTTTGACATGCCCGGCAGGCAAACCTTCCTCGTGCAGATGGTACAAGACAAGCAGGATCTTGGTAATGCCATCGCGCTGAACTCATCGATGGTCAATATGGCCCGGCTTGTTGGGCCTTCCTTGGCGGGAGCAGTCATTGCGCTGTCGGGAGAGGGTTACTGCTTCTTGATCGACGGCATGAGTTATCTCGCTGTGATTGCCTCGCTCGTAGCGATGCGACTGAAGTCCGGGGCAGTGAAACGCACGGCGGACTCCATGCTCGTTCAGTTAAAGGTAGGGTGGAGATATGTCTCCGACTTCGCACCCATTCGCACGATTTTGCTGCTTTTTGCGCTGGTGAGCTTGATGGGCTGGCCCTTTACGGTGCTCATGCCCATTTTTGCCGCAAAGATTTTGCGAGGGGGTCCGCACACCTTAGGTTTTCTAATGGCAGCCGTAGGGACAGGTGCTTTGGTTTCGGCACTAACGCTTGCTGTGCGAAAGTCGGTGTTGGGCTTAGGCAGAATGATCCCTCTCTCGACGGCGGCATTAGGCGCAGGCCTGGTCATCTTTGGAATGTCGCGGGTTTTATGGGTGTCGCTGCTGCTCATGCTGGTCTGCGGATTTGGAATGATGCAGCAGATGGCCGCCAGCAACACGATCATTCAGACGATCGTTGAAGAGGACAAACGCGGTCGCGTGATGAGCTTCTATACCGCGGCCTTCGTAGGGATGGCCCCTTTTGGGAGTTTGCTTGCTGGCGCCCTTGCTCGTGCCATCGGTGCGCCGCTCACCGTAATGTTGAGTGGCACGTGCTGCATTGTCGGCGCGGCTTGGTTTGCCATGCAACTTCGCTCGATCCGGCAATTAATCAGACCTATTTATAGAGATCTCGGTATCCTCCCGCCTGTCGACGAGGTAATTCAAGAGAGCGCGGGCGGTTGAAGCTGGTTGCAATCACTCAAGAATCGACGAAACCTGATCCGGATTAAATTAAAACGCCTCCTAGCCTGCTTAATTCATAAGAGCTGACGATTCGGTCTTTCTGCAGTTGAATTTTTAGATTCTTGGCATTCGCCAATTCATGGCAGGGTCCAAAGCTTCCAGATCAGAGAGAACAAGGGTTTTCGGCGAAGGCGGCGAAGGCTTCACCCTAAACTCACCAGCGCAGAGACGAATGGAGAGAGGACAGGGACCGGTTAGCCAGTGTTAAAGCTCAACGCGAGTTCGCGGAACAGAGATTGCCATGGCCAGCCGGTCGCCAGGTGAACACGGACGCGTCGTGCAGTCTGGCACACGCGAGCACCGATTGTGAACAGGTGTGCACGCAGAGTTTCGATTTGCGCCGAGTGCCACGCCTGCGGAAGCTGCAGCAGACGAAACAGGTTGACCAGGTTGTAGGCGCAGCCGTGCAGCAGCAGACGGAAGGCATTGGCTAGAAAGCGATGACAGCTGAGCCGGTCGGCGTGGAAACCGTTCTGGAACTCCTCGATGCGGTTTTCGCACTCGCCGCGATCGTTGTAAAAGGCAAAGACCTCACAAGCACGGCCAGGGCAGTTCGTGATGAGCAAGCGCAGGTTGGTTCGGGTGGCCGTGTGCTCGGCCCGGTAGCAGATGCGACGCTGGCGTGACCAACTGCGGGCGCGATGTCGAAAACTGGAGAAGCTGCGCTGGGGTATTCCGGTGCGGCGATAGCGGCGGGCCTGGCGCTTCTGCCGTAGCTCGGCCTGGCGCTGAAAGACCGCGTTGGTAGCAATGCCCAATGAATACTGGATTCCGAAGAACTCGCAGAATTGATAGAGCAGCGGCAGAGCGAAACCGGCGTCGCCGCGCAGCTGGATCGGCACGCCCGGAAAAGCGGCTTCCAGTCGTGGCGCCAGCCGCAGCAGCATGGGAACGATGCGCGCATGACTGCAGGCATTGCCCGGTCGCAACCGTACGGCCAGCAGGCATCCGGTGTGGCGCTCGAAGATCGGCATGGGGTGGTACATATGCTGGTGGTAGGCCCCGTTGAAGAAACTGAGTTGCTGCTGGCCATGGGTGGGATCGTCGGCGGAATCGATGTCCAGCAAGATCTCGCCGCGCTGGCGAACCTGCTTTCCACAGAAGCGCAGGAACTGATCGAGCAGGGCATCGTTCAAGCGGACCAGATCGCGAGCCGAAGGCGCATTCTCCCAGCGACTGAGGGTGGGCTGGGAGCCGAGCGCTTCTCCCAGCTTCTGATCGGCGACGAGTTGTAAGGTGGGATCATGGCGCAGACGGTCGGCATCATTCGCGTCCTCGTAGCCGGCCACGATCTGATAGATGCGCTGCCGCAGCAGCTCCAGCGAATCATGGCACAGGCGTTGATCATCTCGCGGATCGCTGAGAAGTGCGGCCCAGTCCCGGGTCAGATGGTGCCGCTCGTCGAAGGCGCGCAGGGGGAGCAGACCGGCGTCGCTGGTGATTTGGCCCCCGGAAAAATCGAACTGAACGGGACGGTTGCGGTAGAAGGAGAAGTGGAACTGTGATATACGAGTTGTCACTTTCGGGATGCTCCGAAACGGTGTGCTGGGTTCTCACAAAACCCAGTGTTCATCCACCTTTTAGAGCATCCTTTCTTTTTTCGCCACCAAATTCAGCGAATAATCCAGGTTAGGTATCTGATTTCCCCGCCGGAAGTAGAGCCGTCCTCCTGAACGATTCCCCGACAGGAATTGCGGCGAAGATGAGTGTAGGAAAAGGCGTGTTGACTGTCACAGAGGATATTGGTAGTTCAGGACCCCGTCGGACGCTCTCGAATCTTGAGCAGTCCCAAGCTGTCTCTGGGCTTCCGTGGTTTCCGGTCCGCCCAAAACGCAAAAGTGAAAATCTGTTTCGAGCACTTGTGGCGAAAAAGATTTGATGAATTCCTTCGCCTTTATCGGGGCCGTCGTGCTTGGCGTGATCCACTCAAAACTGTCGTTCCAGGTGAAGCGCTAGTACTAGACCTGTCACTTTTGGCAGGTTCACGAACTATATGTGGAACTATTCTCGTCGCCGCAGGGAAGATCAAATGGAATCAATTCATTGCCAGGTGCCCTGTTTGAATGGCATTCGACTTGCAAGACGACTGGCGGACACTTTGAGCGAGTCTTTAGGTGCTCTTGGCATTTCCAGACGCAGGCAAAAATTTCACCTAGACTTAACTGGTCAGTAATATATTTCCTGTATGGACGAGGGTGAGAGACTTGGCGTAGAGGACGGATAAGGCAAATCAACGCTGGAAACCGAAGTTCGCAAAAGCTCACTTGGGAAAAGCAGGAGCCACGAGATCGTCAGTGGTGCTGCTGGTCAGAGAAAACGGTGGGGGCTGATTGTTTCGCTTTTTGCATCGCTTGACAGAGGATTGCTACAGTCTGAACGCTCTCTAGATTTATCTGTAACCCCGACGTTGCCACGAAAGCCGTCTCGTTTCCAACCCCAAGTTTGGCTTGAGGGAGTTAGACGATGCCCGGTACCCTCCAACCTGTTCCAGGGGTGACTGTTTTCATCGGTGATGACACGCCAATGGGTTGTCAGTTGATGGCCGCCGCGTTGCGGCGCAGTCGACATAAGCTGACGGTAATCGGTTCCGCTACAGATTCAGCGGGAATTCGTGACGGACTTCGCCAGAATCAAACGAATGTCGCCATCATCAGCGCTCGGCTGAGAGAGGGCGCGACAGCAGGCTTCAGCGTCGCGCGTGAAGTGCGAACTTCGCATCCCAACACGAGCGTTATAATGATGCTCGATTCGATCGAGCGCTTCATGGTCATAGACGCTGTTCGCGCCGGCGCAAGCGGTGTATTCTCTCGCGAGGAGCGGTTTGAGTTGCTATGCAAGTGCGTCCATGTTATCTCACAGGGACAAATATGGATTGGTAATAAAGAACTTCGATTCATAATAGACTCGCTGGCCCAGGATTCGGCGCAATCGGCGCAACCTCCTGCTCTTGCTAAAGGGCCTAATAGCCTCACAAAGCGGGAAGCGGATTTGATCACTTTAGTCGCTGAGGGGCTTACGAACCGGGATATTTCGCGGCGGCTCAATCTCAGTGAGCACACGGTAAGGAATTACTTGTTCCGGATCTTCAACAAGGTAGGGACTTCGAACCGGCTAGAACTCGCTCTCTATGCCTTGAGTAGAAAACGCGATGATGGTCAGCGAAATTGATGCGGACCGTGATCCACGATTCATTTACGCAAGGCGCCCTGTGAATTTTCGTAACGACGCTGCGAGCTGAGCCGGCAGTTCCACCGCGAGGTGTAGTTCTGGGTGGATGCAAGCGCGATTCCAGCCTCCGCTGGTTTCGGGATAAGTAGTGTTAAGCGCAAGCTCCCCTCTTGAAGGTTCAACCGTAAACTGTTTCTACTCAAAGATACGCCCTTCCTAGGATTTGTGTGCACCGTGACAACGGTTCCGAAATGCCAGCCTCTCTGTGACCCCGGCGAATGAGTGCGGCATGTCCTGGGAGCTGCTTCCTCCGCGACTAGGTACACATGTACCTAGCAACCTCGGCGGTAGCAGAAGCTCAACAGGGTCTTTGGATGGATGAATGCTTGTCTCCACAAGCTGGCCCGCCTCAAAAGCAACATTCCTTCTCTTGCGAGCTCGTGCCGAAGAGCGTACCCGTTCTCAACAAGAGCCACAACTTGGCTGACCTGCGTTTCTTGGAGCCTCCGGACGTACGTCGGAGAAACGAGCCGAACTGAATTGGCAGAATCGAGAGCGTCAATGCTGTTGTGCGAAATCAGCGAATGCGATCCTTTGAAAGGGAGCAAGCATTGCGCTCTCCGCATGGAACGGCCGCGATGTCGTGCGGCCTGCGGTTCCAATAGGCTTGCAGGTTCATAAGTTTAGTCGTTCTCTTTGCCGAAGCGCGTTTGCCAGTCGTATTTCACACCGGCCACAGCCTCGGGACAGGAACGCCGGCCGGCGGCGAATTCGCCTGAAGTACGGGAATCCAATGCCCATAGACGGTGTAGCCGTCGACTCGTTGTCGGCCAACTTATTCGTCACGGTCGTTATTACTTTGATTACGAAACCCAAGCCCGAGGACGAACTCAAGGGGCTCGTATATGGACTGACGGAACTATCATCGGACGGTGCCTTTCGGTATTCAAGCGACCCACGACGTGGGCGGCAGCCGTCGGGCTCGCATTCGTGGCTATAACTCTCTTTTTCCGGTAGGGAGAAGTGGTTGAAAAACCACGCAGTCCCAATCTGGTTTTTTATCGGAGCCTTACTGACACTTTATGGCCTCTTGATCATTGGAGTGGGCATAAGTGGGCATATATGAAGTCGAATTCCCCTCGAGAGCCGCGGTGGTTGTACGGAATTTTCACATTGATCTCTGGTGGGGTTCCGGAATGATCCTTTTGGGATCGATTTATCTCATTAGCTTTTGGCCCAAACGTGGGTAGAGCTTCGAGTTCTATCATGCTGTAGTTTCGCCCTGCCCAGAGGGGTAACGCATGACAAGTCCTATCTGATAACTGGAAGAGAGAGGGCAGGCAGGCAGCCGAAGGACGAAGTCGGCGATTACTTGACCGCGAAGACCCAGATAGCTCCGCCCTCAGGAACTTCGGGATACTCCCCTGGGAATTGGGTGTTGAGCCGGCCCTGCATGGCGCGGGAATCGATTCCCCAGCCCGACTGTACGGCGACGTATTGTTTCCCGTCGACCATAAAAGATGATGGTTGTCCGATGATTCCGGAGTTCGTGGGAAATTCCCACAGCAGTTTACCGGTGGCGGCGTCAAAGGCGTGAAACATGCGGTCGTTGGTACCGCCGGTGAAGACCAATCCGCCAGCGGTGGCCAGCATGGGGCCCCAGTTCGGCGATTTCGCATAAGTGTGTGTCCAGACGCGCTTGCCTGTGTCAACGTTCCATGCCTGGACTTCTCCGATGTGATCGGCGTCGGGGACTACTTCGAGAGTGCTGGTGGTGCCGGTGAAGGGGCTGCCGGCCGAATACTCGATCGAGCGCGCGGTGAAGGTCGCGCAGAGATTCTCGTTGGCGGGAATATAGAGCAGGCGCGTTTTCGGGCTGAAGGCGACGGGTGGCCAGTCCTTGCCACCCCAATGTGACGGGCAGAAAGCAATTTTTTTGTCTGTGCCGGGCTTGTGCTCGGGATCAACCTCAGGCTTGCCGGTCTTGGGATCCACGCTCTTGAAGACGTTTTGCTTTACGAACGGTTCGCCGCCCACAAAGTTGATCTCACCGTCAGTGCGCTCGAGGAACCAGAGATAGCCGTCGCGTGCCACGTCGATCAAACCCTTGACCGTTTTGCCGCCACGTTTGTAGTCCACCAGGATTGGAGGCGAGACCTCGTCCCAGTCCCAAGATTCGTTAGGATTGTACTGATGGTAGCCCTTGGCCTTGCCGCTAGCTACATCGATGGCTACGGTCGAGGCAATATAGAGATTGTCGCCCGGACGCTGGTCTCCCATCCACGGCCCGCCGTTGCCGGTTCCCCAAAAAGCCAAGTTACTGTCGGGGTCGTAGTTCCCGGTTACCCAAGTTGAACCGCCGCCCGTTTTCCACTGGTCGCCCACAGGCCAAGTCTCGCTGCCCGGCTCTCCAGGAGCGGGCACGGTGTAAGTCCTCCACAATTCCTTTCCCGAATCCGGATCGAAGGCCGCGACGAAGCCTCTGACTCCGAGTTCGCCACCTGACGTGCCGACTAGGACTTTCCCGGAGGCGACCAGGGGTGCCAAACTCATGTAGTAGCCGTTTTCGTTGTCGGCGACCTTAGTGGTCCAGACTTCCTTGCCGGTCTTAGCGTCGAGGGCGACCAGAACGGCATCATCAGTCGCAAAGAAGACCTTGTCGCTGTAAAGCGCCACACCGCGGCTGGTGGGATGGAGGATGATGACGCCGTTGGGCAAAGTCCTTTTATAGCGCCAAAGAATCGTGCCGGTCCTGACGTCGACTGCAATCACCTGGCTGCCGGGCGTCGCCACGAACATGACGCCATCGTTCACGATGGGAGTGGCCTCGTGGCCGTTGTTCACTCCGGTGGCTAGCACCCAAACCGGCTGGAGCCGTGGCGCGTTTTTCGTGGTGATCTGAGTGAGCGGACTGTAGCCCCAGCCATCGTATGTGCGCCGAATCATCAACCAGTCGCGGTCTTCGGGATGTGTCAGGCGCTCCTCGGTGACGGGCTTGTAATTCTGCAGCGTGAGGTGGACCGGCGCGGCAGGTGGCGCCTGAGGCGTCTGCGGCGCGGCTGTCAGCCCGGTCGCAAATGCGCAGGTCACTCCCAAGATCCCGAAAATGCTCTGATAAGGTTTCATGTGTCTCCGTCAGCGAATATAATAGCGGGTTTCAAAAGCCACGGCCGCTATGAAAGTCTTTGCGGCAACCGGTTTTCCGTCCACGAGTTGGAGTGCTGGCGCCGACAACATGAGCGGCGCGCGACTGTCAACTACCTTGGCGCCGTCTTTGGGCCCGAATTTCTGGTGCTTCCAGGAACTGGTCGAAGGCGGCCTCTCCGAACATGCGCGCCTTCGGGCGATGGAAATCGCTAACGACGCGGACCCGCACAAACGACCGCCCCTGACCAAAATCGCACCTTTCTCTTCGTTCGGCCGGTCACATCTAGGATTCGGCTAAAATCCTTCCGTCTGCGGATCTCGCACGAATCTATGGATTACCTCTATCACCCGTACTCTGGGTGTTGTTCATATTAATGAGCCGATAGCCGCCCATCGCGAGCCGGACATTCGGTCCGGAGGGGGCCTCTGCTGCCATCTGGTGCCACGTCATGGGAGCGGCGTAGAGAACATCGCCCTCTACCGCATGAAATTCTCCTGTGTTCTCGAACTTGCCACTGATCTCCCCGACCTGCACAATCCACCATTCCGCCGGACCTGCGTGGAGATGGCCGAAGACAGAATGAGAATCGAAAGGCGGATTGCCCGGCTTGGCGGGGCCGCCCCCGACACTCCCGCTACCAGTGCCGCACTTGTTGTCGACGGGGTTCACATAGCCTACCAGCGGACTTGCGAAAAGGTGATCTTCCATTACCACCACTCCCTCTTTGCAGCCCTCAATCGCATCTGCAAAGGTGTTGAATAGGAAGCGATTCGGCGGTGTATATGGCGCTGGTTGATGGTTGAACGACACCTTCACGATAATCCCGTCCTTACTTGGGGTGGGCTGCGGGCCGTCAGACGGGTAGACCGTCTTGTAATTGGTGGGGTTTACCTCAACCCAGAGCGCATTTTGATCACCGGCCACCTCATACGAGAAAACCGTGGATTTCATGATGTTAATAATTGCCCCTCGAGTAATCGTCGCTGGCTCCTGACCTTCGACATTGAAATGCAATTGTCCGGCGATCACAACGAACACGGTCGGAGAATCGGGATGCATACGGGCGGTATGTTTCGTTCCCGGCGCGCCGGAGTTGTAGGTCGCGTCCTGCTCCGGATCGAGAATGATCTGTTCCTGCCAGGTGTTCTGGCCGGCATGCATCTGCTTCAGGTCAGAAAGCTTCCATAATGGCCGCATGGGCGGTTTGTAAACGCCGCCGGCCGTCTTGTTTACCCACCACGTTTGCGTGCGCTCCCCTCTTGCAGGTCCTTGCGCCTGGGCCGATGTCACAATGCTTGCCGATGCAGCCACGCACGTGATCGCCAGTAAGGACGTGATTTTCATAGTTCTTCACCCTTGAAGAACGTCTCTGCTTGCCGGCGCGGTGCCATGGGTAGTCTCCCGTTGCGGACATATTACCAAAATTCAACTTACGCCTCCGCCTAAACGCGCTGAAGGCCAGGCTTGGCGTGCACGTGGAAATTAAACAACTTAGAGGGAGACGTCACTTTGATCGGCCAGACCTGCTTGTAGGTGCAACGACCGCTGCTCTTGCGCCATGAACTTCGATGGAGGCCGGTAGGAAGCTGGAGAAGGTAGAAAACGTACGACGGCCCGCTTGACGGGTGCCGCTTTAATCTCTATCCTCGGCCTCCTCAGGAGGAAACCGTCGTGCGACTTAATGTGCGGACACCTTTGAAAATCGCGGTCCTGGCCGGTGGGTTGGCGGCCGCGCTCGCTATTCCGGCGTTTGCCCAGTACAGCATGACGGTCAACAAAGACCGATTGATCAACGCGCAGAATGAGCCGCAAAACTGGATGATGATGAATGGCGATTACGGAGCAACCCGATACTCCAAGCTTTCTCAGATCAACCGGGAAAACGTCAAGAACCTGCGGATGGTCTGGGCTCTCGCGCTCGGCGGCATGCAGGACGTCGGGCAGAACGGCCCGGAAAACGAGCTGAATCCGCTGATTGACAACGGATTCATGTACACGACCGACGGCTGGGGCACGGTTTATAAAATTGACGCGCGTGATCCGAATAGAGGCCAGTTCGTCTGGGTCACGGATCCCGGCGTGAAACACCAGGGGAACTTTCCGCGCACGCGCGGCCTTGCGTTGTGGGAAGACCTGGTAATCGCCAACCTTCCCGACGGCCGAGTAATCGGGATCAAGCGCGATACAGGCGAAATTGTGTGGGACAAGATGGTGGCCGCCACCAACGAGTTCGGTACCCGGGAAAGGTTCGTCACTGCGCCGATGACTGTGGAAGGCAAGGTCCTCATAGCCAACGGGGCGGGAGATGCCGGGACACGAGGATGGATCGTGGCCCTGGATGCGCGAACTGGCACGGAGTTGTGGCGGTGGTATGTGATACCCAAACCCGGCGATCCGGGGAGCGAGACGTGGAAGGATAAGAATAACTCCTGGAAAACCGGCGGCGGCGGCATCTGGCAGACCGGCTCCTACGATCCTGACACAAGGCTCACCATTTGGGGCACGGGTAACCCGGTTCCGGAGTTCGATCCTCAGTCTCGTCCCGGGGACAACCTCTACACCGACTCGGCTGTGGCCCTCAACATCGACACTGGCAAGTTGGCGTGGTATTTCCAATATACGCCAAACGATTCATGGGACTACGACGAGGTCGGCGTCCACATGCTCTACGATACGATCATTGGCGGCCAGACCCGCAAGGTCGTCAGCCATTTTGGCCGCAACGGGTTCTTTTATTCTCTGGATCGTACGACCGGAAAGTTCATCAAGGCTGCTCAGTACGTCAACGATCTGAACTGGACCAAAGGTATCAGTCCGGAGACCGGCAAGCCGCTGGAATACGATCCGAAGCTGGATGTACAGATCTACAATCCTGCAGCGCGGGCGCTACGTGGCGACCCTCAGAAGCGGACCTGCCCAACTTGGCATGGCGGCATCGCCCACCAGCCCACCGCTTATAACCCCGTCAAGCACATCGCCTATGGAGTGGGCATCGAAGGCTGCTTCTCTCAAAACGGCGCAGCGGTGGCGTTCCTGTCGCCGAACGGCGGCCTCGACAAACAGAACAGTCAGAAACGCACGTACAACAGCGACCTTTACTACGGTTCGGTGACGGCCTTTGACACGATCAACCACAAGGTCATCGCCAAAGTCGTGACCGACATCGAAATTCGTTCGGGCGCAACGGCTACGGCCGGGGGATTGGTCTTCACGGCTTTGCAGGACGGTTGGGTGGTGGCGTATAACGACGACACGCTCGAGGAACTGTGGCGGTTCAATCTGGGCACTGCGCTGAAAGGCGCACCGGTGACTTATGCGATCGGAACAAAACAGTACCTTGCTGTTCAAGCTAGCGGGCGGCACCTGCATCCTGTGAAGTTCGACAATTTTCAGGATTCCAGTTACCTGTTCGTCTTTGCGCTGAATTAGTTTTCCGGTGAACGTTATTTAGGGAATTCCTTGCAGGCGTCCGTTTCGGAGCCCCAGAATTCGACGCACTTGGCATGATTCATCGGGCCCTTTCCGACAATCTTCTGTATCAGAAAGTCGGCAATCAGTTCGATCTCGCGTGGTTGAAGCGTCGCCGGAGGGTCTGGCATGCGGGTCGGGTATGATTTCTGGTCGGCCTGCGTCTTGCCGAAGCAACGCCCGTCGCTGTAGGCAAACTTGTCGAAGGCCGGCATTTGCGAGTTGAGCCGCCCGCACTTGATGGTCAGCACCAGACCGTCGCGGTTGAGCTTGGTCTCACGCAAGTTGGCGCCGTTGGGCATTTGGCTGTCGGTCTTGCGGCCGTCACCCGCCCAGCCATGACATGCCTGGCAATTGCCCTTTTGCTGAAAGAGTCTCATGCCATCGGCAACGTCGGCGGCGTCGAGTGGCTTTTGCTCCTGTGCCCCTGCTCCCCCGCTGATTGCCACCGCCATGATCGCGGCCGCGACGCGCACCCTTGAAAAGACGTGCAGCCGCATTGAGTGTTTGCGCCTGGCGGTCATGAGCGCAGTATACAGCACGGAATGTTTTTGTAAATGATACCGTCAGAATTCCCCAACCTGAAGCGGATAGATCTGATAAACGGTGCCAAGCTCGACCGGTCGATGCAACACGCCCTACCAGTTGATCGAATAATAGGAGAGTTTGATTCTGAACGAATTCGAGAGCGAGTTGATTTGCTCAATCCAGCGCTTTGCCGCGCCGATTTAGAAAGGTTCATTCCTGGGGAAGTGTATCGCGCCCTGGAAGAATCAGGCTTCAAGCCACTGCGAGACGCCGTTTCGAAAATATTTGCGGACTGGCTTTAGGAGGCCCAATGGACTGGTCAAAATTCATTGCTGAAGCTTCAAAAACAAAACCTGTGATTGATGCTGATGCTGTTGCTAAACAGCATGGGCTTTCGTTGCGCTCCGTTCATGCTGCTTTGAAGCGACAAGAAGAGAAAGAATTCGTCGAGCACGTCACGCGAAAGCTATACTTAAACAAACTTTCACGAGGCTTCGATCAACGGGAACTCGTCAACGTTGTTCGCCCCGACGCATAGTACCAGCCGTTGCTGTGACACGTTACTGTGACAAGCTATGACAGACGATTGTGACAGCACCTGTTCGACAAAGGTATCGCTGAAAGGAACAATTCGTGAGAACGCTGCGACAATTCGTGACTGGAATCGAGGCGATTCCGGCGAACACCTCGTGGTACTTGGCAGACTTGGGAGAGGCGCGAGGAAAGCAAGAGCTTTTTACAAACCAATCTCCTCAGACACTCAAAGCTCTGCGAGAACACGCTTTGATTGAAAGCGCGGTTTCGTCAAACCGGATTGAGGGAGTTGTTGCGGATCAGGCGCGTGTTGGAACCATTGTGTTCGGCCACAAGCAACTGCGCAACAGAGATGAAGAGGAAATTCGCGGGTATCGAGATGCTCTGAAACGGATTCACGAACAGGGTAAACAACTACCTCTATCTGAGGACACGGTTCGAGAACTTCACAGATTGACTCGGGGCGGAGTTGGGGACGCGGGGCAATATAAAGAAAAAGACTCCCATATCATTGAGAAGTCGCCGGATGGAAGGCAAAGAGTCCGCTTCCAAACTGTTCCAGTAAGCGAAACTGCAACACAGATGCATGAATTGTTTTCGGTGTGGAAGGATTGCCTTGAACAGCGCCGGATTCATCCCTTGATTCTCTTAGCTGGCATGAATTTGGATTTCCTATGTATCCACCCGTTCAGGGACGGAAATGGTCGAGTCTCAAGATTGCTGCTTCTCTTGCAGAGTTATCACATCGGTTTAGAAGTCGGACGCTATGTCAGCTTGGAGCGTGTGATTGAGGAGAACAAGGATCGCTATTATGAGACTCTGGAGCAAAGTTCCCAACGATGGCATGAAGGTACTCACGATCCCTGGCCGTACATCTTTATTCTAAAGAGTGCGTACCGAGAATTCGAAGAACGCGTTGGTCAACTGGGTTCGCCGAAAGGGGCGAAGGCGGAAATGGTCTTGGGAGCCATTCGCGCTCAACTCGGAGAATTTCGCCTAGCGGATATAGAGCGTGCATGCCCTAGTGTTGGCCGTGAATGGATTCGGAAGCTGCTGGTCGATTTGAAAAGTTCGGGCGAGGTGACTTGCCGCGGCATGGGGCCTGCCGCGCGGTGGCGCAACGAGACGAGTAAGGGTAGAAACTCTAAGTGAGGGTATTAGTGAGGGTAGGGTCTTGCTGCCTCGCAGCACAGAGGCTCAAACCTCTCATAGTTGGAAAGACTTGGCCTTGTTCCACACGGTATCGCTCTCCGCAGCCGCGAGAAACTCGTTGCCTGCATAGGTGAGGTGCTTGGGACGCCAGCACACACCGTCATGAGAGCCGAGGTCGATAGCTTCGATGAGTCCGGCTTGGTGAAGCAGCATGACGTGATAGCTGATCTCTTCCCCGGAGTGGCCTTCGATCTGGACATCGTCAAAACGGCCATCGAAAGGTAAATCGGCAATTTTCTGCAAAAGAGTGCGTACTACGTCGTGATCGAGTCGCATCTGCCCTCCGCTCTCGCCGCCGTCAAGGGTCAAGCCCGCTGACGCGGCTCCCGATGGTCGCCCTTGACTGCGGCTTCGCTGCCGGCATTTTGAGACCAGAGTTCGGCATCTTAAGAAGACTTATGACACAGCAGTATTGGCTGGCTGCAAATTCGGAAAAGGGGATCAATCTAACTTGAGTGAGGCAACGAAAGGGCGGCGATCCGGAAGGGAATCATTTTAGCAAGTTCAAACCGAGCAAGAGTTTGACCCTGGCTCTATTCTAGAATTTCCACCGTGACGTGCTTTCGCAGTTTCATGCCTGCCGCACCTATTGTAGGATGATGCGGATGGATTCGGCCATTCGCCCCTGGCGGCCGATTACTTTCCCAAGGTCGCTGGGATGGACGCGCAACTCAAGCACGGTGACGTCTTCGCCTTCGATCGCACGGACTTGAACCTGGTCGGGGTTATCCACGAGCGCTTTCGCAATCGCTACTAGCAATTCCTTCATCGCCCGCCTCCGCGTGCGCTGGTATGAGCAGGAAGTTGAGCGTGGGCGTGTCCCAAAGCCCGCGATTCTGAGGCTTCAGGTTTATCTCTAGGTCGACTCCGGCCAATATAGCATCACTCGGACACCTCGGCAGGACTGGCGTGGATTCATCGGGCTCAGAAAGAAAAGCATTAGATACGTACTAGCCGCGCTTGTGAATGATCTCGTCGATCAGGCCGTACTCCTTGGCCTGCTGAGGCGACATGATAAAGTCGCGCTCCACATCCTTCTCGATTTTTTCGAGCGCCTGCCCACTATGGTCAGCGAGGAGCTGGTTGATCACCGACCGCATCCGCAGAATCTCCTTCGCGTGGATGTCAATATCGGTCGCCTGGCCCGACAGTCCGGACATCGAGGGTTGATGGATGAGGATACGCGAGTTGGGCAACGAGAAGCGCTTCTTGGGAGCGCCCCCGGTCAGCAGCAAGGCGGCGATCGAAGCGGCCTGCCCAATGCAGGTCGTCACCACGTCGGGCCGGACGTACTGCATCGTGTCGTAAATGGCCATGCCGGCGGTAATCTCGCCGCCCGGCGAATTGAGGTAAAGCTGGATGTCCTTCGCGGGATCCTCGGCTTCCAGGAACAGCAGTTGCGCGGTCACTAGGTTGGCGACGTGGTCGTCAATCTCCGTGCCGATGAACAGGATATGATCCTTCAGCAGCCTCGAATAGATGTCGTATGCTCGCTCGCCCCACGTGGTCAATTCGATCACCATGGGAACGAGCGTTGCGGCGCGAAAGGCCGGTACGTCTGAATATTTCATATCTACGTCGTTTTCAACGAACCAACCCAAAAGCTTCTTGCAGGGCATTGAGAAGCACATTGCAACGACACTATGGCATTTACATTCACTTGCCAAGCGTCAAGTCGAAAGGAAATGGTTCCAGGAAATTCCGATAAGCGATTGACTGGGCTGCGCCCAAGGGACGGGAGGAATTGATATGAGCGATCATCGAAGTGCGCGGGGATGCGTCACGCTACGGCCAGAAGTCCTCAATGGTGCTTAGCGGAGCCCGTCGCAAACGGGTTCTCTTTTTGTCATCGTCAATTTCAAGAGCCAGGGCGTCGTCTCCACGCTCGAACCGGTATTTGAAGGGAAGCCCGGCCGTCGTCGATTCCAAGATGGCCGGACCGCATCGGAATCCTCTTCCTCTAAACAACCACGTCGTGACCTTCCAGTAGTCGGATCCCTGGGGAGGCTGTAAAGACTCCAGTGACAACTGATTATATGGTGTTGCAACGCCACACGCGTTTCAGCGATGGGCGTCCCTACCGCGTCACTTGACCGTCGAGTCTCGCCAAGACTGGGTAACTCGACGGTATTTCGAACTCTATATGAATGAGCAGCGTGTGAAATGCGCTCTCTTTGAGCGTCCGCCGCGGAAACGCTTGAGAATTCTACTCGACCCTGACCGTAAAATGGGTCACGATGATTTTGCCCGCGGCGCTGAATTCGCCGAAGATATGGTAGATGCCGGCAGACGGAAAAGTGAAATTCGTCGCCTCGATATCCGGACCGAATTTATTGGGGAGCAGCAAGTGCGAAGCGTGGATGCTCTCACCCAACAGTTTGCCGAGGAATGAAACCGGAAGGAGCCCGTGGATATGAAGAAATCCCATAAGATCTTCACGAATGATGCTTATATGCATGGGAACCGCAAGATATGGATTCATGCTGGTGAGCGGCTTTCCGTCTTTTTCGACGTGATATTCCAGTGTGGCAGAGGCGCCCGCCTTGAGTATGGCCGGTAATGTCTTCAGCGTTATCTCGTAGCCACGCACATTTTCCTGCAGTGAAAAACTGTCGCTCGCGGGAGCGCCCATCGTGCTGGATGACCCAACGTTCAGGTAGAACTGATCGGAGAACAGATACGCCCGTTCTGTGTAGTCCGCCGAGACCAGATACTCCCCGGGTTTGGGAAAAGTGTAGTGCACGGGGAACGTGGCGGTTTTGAGCATGGCTGGAGCTACCGGCCCAAAATCTTCCACATGGATATGCGAGAAGACGGAAAAATCCTTGCTTGCGATGACAACATGAAGGATGCGGTTGTGATCCAGTACCAGATCCTGGACGGGGTTTCCCTGGTAATCGCGCGGGGTGAAGATAAGTGTTGTGGGAACATTGGGCGCAAGCGCTTCGGGGCTGGTGGCCAGCTGCGTTCTTGCGCGCGCGGGCCGTACAAAGTAGGCGAATTCCCGTGCGTCCACAAAATGAAATTGGCCAAGCCCAAGCCCGACCGTGCAGCCAGGCAGCGCGAGGTCGGACGTTGCCTGTCCGGCGCGTTCCGGAACGCTCTCGTGCCACACATTCATTACGTTGCTTTCCTCGCAGGCCCGCTGAAATGGACTTCTCAGAACGCCCGAAGACGCCGGGGAAATTCCTCCGCTCAGGTATATTGAGACAGCGATAAGTATCAGTGGAGGAACCCAGGCGCCTCGCCTGGAGATGGTCAACGCCGGGCTCGCTGGAGGTATATCGGATGCATCGAGCACAGATTGGTTCAACCTGGTGCTCTGGCGATAAAGGACGACCGACGCGGCAAGAAGGGTGAGTGCGGCCATCAGATGAATGACTTCAAACGACCCGAACGTCCTGTCCGCCGAGTGTGAGTCGCTCTCCATTATTTCCTGTGGATAATTCACATGGAAGGACGCCATGCCATCGTAGGCTCCCGCCCGTTGGGCGGCCACATTTACCGCCCACAATCCGGCGGGAGTCAGCAGCTTCTTGTCGAATACAACCCCTCCGACAAATCTCTTCTCGACCGGCGCCACAATCGGTCCGACACCGGCGGCCTGGTTCGTAAGGGTGACGACCATCGATTTCACGTCTGTGCCGGCTTTCGTCAGTGGGTCTTCGGCGGTCACCAGGAATTTGCCGTTTTCGGAAGCTTGTTCGGAAAGCGAGAGCACGATTCCCTGGCTCACGGCGGACCGCTGGAACCTGTAATGAGGAGCAAGAGGAGGAGTGGTGATGATCAGCAGTGAAGTGACCGCAAGGATGGCGATGCCAATGGCCGCCTCCGCGGGGAGCGTGAAGCCGATCCATGAGAGGAGGCGAAGAAAACGCGTTTCGTCGTTTTTCCGGATAGCGTCTACGATTCTGGGCTCGCAATACAATTGCGCAACAAATCGTACGACAAGCAGAAATGCGGCCAACACCGAAAGAACGGCGAATCGTTTCCCCCAGTCTGTCGTCAGCACATACGAGAAACTTTTGAGATGGAGCCAAACGACATAGACTCCCGTGACGCCCGCAATGCCGAACGCGACACTCGCGATTCTGGAAAACGCTGTGAGAACGAACGCAGCCACCCGCGCATTTCGCGTCCTTCCGATTAACGGCGACAGGAGCGCCATCAGCGCAATGATTCCGCCGATCCAGGCGTCCTTAAAAAAGAGATGGACGAAATTTGTGAACACACCGAAGGTCGGCGCGAAGGTGGAGGCGGCGGCGTGGCTAACGCGCGCCCGGGAGAGATCGATCAGCGCCAGAACCGCGAATGACGCATATTCGATGGTCGAGATCCTTTCGGCTGAGAAGAGCCGCTTCCGGATTCCCTGAGAGGCAATCAGCAGGCAGGTCGCCCCAACCATGCGATATACCGTGTTGAGCGCAGAGGTGGTCGTGATAAAGGAGGCCCAGGCCGCGCTGAATGTTGTTTCCTGAAGGGAAGCGAGATCGATTGTTTTATAGATGATGTAAGCGGCGCCGCCGGCCAGGGCCAGAAGACATCCGAGGAGGAACAGAAACTGGAATCGGCGAACGACTTCAGCCTCTTCAGATTTCACTTCGGGGAAAAGCCTGCGCATCGGCCGCCAGAGGAAGGCGAGCACCAGCAGGGCGCCCAGAATCATGGCGTCTCCGATGAGCTCCACCGCGAGGGTTAAGGCTTCCGGAACGCTTGAGCTGTGAACGGTCTGAAATCCGCCGCCTTCTGTGGCGGCGCCAGGCTTTTCATTTCCTACGGAAAAAACATACGCCCCTTTCGTGAAGTGGCCGTCATCTGACGAAATGACTTCCCACGAAACCGTGTAGCTGCCTGCGCCGCCGTCTTTCAGACCCACACGGTAGACTCTGGGATCCGCTGGGTCAGGCCCAGAGTTGGAAAGATCGGCGCGCGAACCATCCGGTGCGAGCACGACAATGCTGGAGGCGCGTGGCTCCACGCGTTCGCTGAAACGGATTTGCACTTCCGCGGGCGCTTTCGAAAGGACCGACGACGCGGCCGGGAGATACTGAAGCGGCGTCGCATGGGCGAAGCCGACCTCGGGTATTGTCGAAACTATGATTGAGAGACATAAAGCGCTAAAGGATTTGCTAAATCTCGTATGCATAACATCTTTCGAAACCCGCGACAGGACGTTAAAGGCGAATTGAATCAACAATCAACAAATCCATCCCGGTGCATTATCCAGATCTTCGCCTGCGTGCTCCCCAATAGCCCGCTAACAGTCCCAAGATAATGCTCGCGAATAAGACAGCAAGGTACAGCGCCCGGTTATTTCCTTTAGTTCCAGAAATCGTTAACGGAAACGTTGCGATTGCAAGCCTCTGCTGTCCGAGATGTTCGTTGAAGAACGCTACCGTGAGTGTGTACTTTCCGGGTTCCGGGAATGTATAGATAAGGAATGTAATGGGAGGTTCGACAACAAGATCGCAGTTGACCATCGATTTCCCGTCATGCCCGATGTCGATTCCTACGCTTGTTGCGAGATTGACAGGCTGTCGCGTGTTGCTTTGCAATAAACCGAAGTCGAATTCGATGGGTCGTCCCGCCAGTGGCGTTGAAGGTTGATCCGTGCCGACATCAACGATGAAGTCGCCGACGACCTTTTCGAGCCGCTGGCCGCCAAGGCCGTTCGCGAATGCGGCTTCCGCAATTGCAAGTGCCAGGATGATAAAAATCATGCGCTTCAACTGTGGCACACCTACTTTCGTTTCAACGCTATTCCGGCGACCGCAACTCCTAACAGTCCGCTTACGATCCCGGAGATGCTCAACGTTTGCGCCGTAGCCGCCCGTTTGCCAGTCTCCCGAGCGCCAGCCGTGAGATTCTGCAGACCCTGATTCATTTCATACGAAGAAAGGGACGGCTCCGGAAAACCCATGGTCTTTTTCGAATCCGGACAGCCAAATGCGCCAATCTTACGAAGCCGGGTAATCGAGCCGGAAACCTTCAACCGAGAATTATCTTCGGCGGACTCCGACACTTCGCCCGTAACACACGTGAATGTGAGATCGACGGAGTTGTTGTCGATGGTTCCGAAGATGCGATAGCTGTAGGTCGTTTGTACCGTGGGAATGAAGATTGCGGCGTAGGACCCCGGAACCTTGTCCGAAGGGTCGAAAGGGAGCGTTTCCTTTTTATCTCCTGCGGCGAGCTCCACTTTTAGTGCTCGTTCGAGTCCGGTAACAGGAGTGCCCTTGCCCGCCGCGCTGTCGGCGCCATCGCCGCCGGGCCCGGAGAGTTGCGATACGCGCAGGTCAACTCCCGAAATGTTGTCCACGATGAATGGTTCGTTCAGCGAACCCACGGTAAGGAGATAATACTTATCGCCAATCTTGAAAGTGTCGCGCTCATGCGCCGCGGCTGATAGCGCAAAGCTAAACAGGGCGGTGGCAAATGCGACCAAATATAAAATTGCAAATTGGTTTTTTCTGATAATTCGGAGCTTGTGCAAGCGGACAGCAAAGTGAAGATCATTGCGCGACCACAATAAGTTTAAGCCCGGATGAAATTTGCGATTTTCTAATCGGAATTTACAGTTTGGCTCCCTTTCTAGAGCATCGTACGCTTCCCCCCTAGTTGGCACAATAAATTTGTCACCGCCAACACGATCGGCAGATGCACTACGCCTCGTTTTTGTCCACCTGAGGAACGATGCTTGCTGTGGCGCAATCATTTGTTCTGACACTGATCCACCTTCCTCCGCTGGCGCGGAATTTGCAAAATCCATCTCATTACCGCCTGTCGGTCGCCTATGCCTGACCAAAGATGGACGCAGAGTTCGAAAGCAAAGCGGCCGACCTTATCGGCCTGTATCTGCAATCTCCGCAGCATGCCGCGGTGTTCTGCGTCGATGAGAAAACCGCCATCCAAGCCCTGGATCGGCTCGATCCCGTTCTGCCGCTTTCGCCGGGACGAGCCGAGCGTCACGGCTTCGAGTATTACAGGCATGGAACGCTTTCTCTGTATGCCGCGCTGGACACCAAGACCGGCCGCGTGCACGGAAGAACCACGGCCCGCCACACCAGCCTCGACTTCGTTGCCTTCCTCGAAGAAGTGGTATCGTTGTGCTCGCCCCGGCAACGGATTCATATCATCCTCGACAACCTCTCGGCCCACAAAACACAACTCGCATGGTGTCTCCTTATATGTGAATGCTTGCGAGAGAGGCGCGCCCCGGGCATGCACATTATTGGGAACGCCCTACACATTTGGCCGAGGTGTTGAGCACGACGATTCTCGCGCCGCTGAATTCTACAAGCGGGGATGTGACAAGGGCAATGCCGAGGGGTGTGCCATCTTGGGCAGAGCATACTCGGTGGGAGGGGTGTCGCAAAGGACCAGAAGATGGCTTTCACGCTGTTTCAGCGGGCTTGTGAAAATGGTGAAGCCGAGGGATGCAAACGAAAGGGTCGTAGCGAGAACTAACGTTATTCCCCATTGCACGGTCAATCGACCGATGCCTGTCATAAAGGCGAGACTTCTACTGAGTTAAGCGATACTAGAAATCTGATCGAGCCTGGAAGCATCACCACCCCTCCCGTGCCTGATAAGTTGTGCTGGCTCAGACGGTTGACGCAACACTTGTTCGGAGTCTACTTGCAGGGGTCTCGAACCTTAAGGTTTTTCTCGTGCGTTGATTCAAGCGCAGCGCGAACGGTCGTAAGGCCCATCTGGGCCGGTCGTACCATGGCCTCAGCCCTGCGCCTGGGTCAGAATATATGCACGTGCCGACGACCCCAATGTCCACGTGTCCGGTTGTTCAACCTTGACTAAAATAGCCACAGAAACAGTAAGACGCTTCCTCGTCAAAGAAGGAAGCATCGGAGTTGTGGACCGTGCAGGTGTAACGAGGATGCTTCACCCTGCGTTGCCGCCCGAGTATCTGGACTTGGCTCAAACTGCGGACCGTTTTTGGCACAACCGAACGTGGCACTCACGCGAGGAATTCTTGCAGCTATGCACAGAATGTCGAAATGAGATCCAAGGAAAGCCTCACACCGCAAGGGCAGCGCAAGTTGTTGGTGTAGGCTGAGCGTCTTCAGATTCGAATGGAGGCCGCCAGGCCATTCCTGAAAAAGCTGCCAAAGGATCATAAGTTCGCCGTTGAAACCGCAACAAAGGCTGGCTCCCAACGCGCCTTGCGCGAAGTGCGTTTCTTCAAGTTTTCGCACCGGCGCACCGCTCAGCGAGACTTATTCGTAGTGCCGCCAGTCATTGAAATTCTCGTGATATCTCTGGACCAAATCGTCAGCCTCAATCACGACTGAACGCATCTCGGCCAACAGGCGCGGTCGCTCGCCTCGATTGCGGCAGTCTCTCAGTTCCGAGTACACACGGCTGAACTGGTCGCCCAGTTCGATAAAGCGGTCACGTGTGGGTTGTGTAGGAAGTTGTTTGCCATCCATGTCCGTCAACTCCTTGTTTCTTGTCTCGGGCCAGAGAGCGGCTGGTTGCTTCCTAGCGCTGGGTCGTAGTATAGCTCTTCTCACCGTTCCGCCAAGGTGCCAGTTTTTGCTTCCGGTCCGATTCGGAGCAAGGCGGGTCATCAGGGTCTAGTTGACGATCTAGTTCGCGGCGGGCTTTCGAGCTGTCAGGCGTGTCTGGAAAGATCGTCAAATCTGGCCTCTCCTGTGTCTCATCGTCCGAACTTACATCTTATGCCGTATTGTGCAACCACCTCGCGAATTGTAATTTTTCTGTAGCTTCCATTCTGGACTCCGCAGTCATGCCCGATCCGTGCGAGTGTCCACATGCCAAAATGCGTCCTGATCGTAGACGATAGCCGACTGATTCGAGAAGTTGTGCGGGATTTTTTCGAAACGCTGGCAGATTGGAAAGTCGGAGGCGAAGCGGGGGATGGCGCTGAGGCGATCCAAAAGGCGAGGGAACTAAAGCCTGATTTGATTTTGTTGGATTTCTCAATGCCATATATGAACGGTCTGGAGGCCGCGTTCGTACTAAAGAAAATGTTGCCGAAGGTTCATATCATTGCGTTCACGATGTTCGCTGATGCCCTCGGGTCGAAACTGAGTTCAGCAGTGGATTTGGTTGTTCCCAAGGCAGAGGGTCTAACAGTTTTGGCAAAAGCAGTTCAGAGTTTATTGGGAACCGCAGGCCAAGCTTGAGCGATCCTCTTGCGGTGGTCCAGAATTCGCACTGACGTTGGGCGGTGCGGCTTTTTGCAACCCTTCAAGCGTGCTGGCGAGAGATAGCAGCCACTCGAACTCCAGGTCTCTTTTTGGATTTGGCATAAGCATCCTACTCCGGCAAGGACGTAGACTTTCAGTTCGCCTGCAAAGCGGACATTGCCGACCCGACGAGTGGTACCCATGCTTCCGTACGATTTTCCTCCGCGTTGTAATCGGCGTCCGGCACGCGCTCGTTCGGCAGGTTCAGGGCAAGAATTCTAGCGCTTGGATAATTCGTCTTGAGCCAATCGACCATGTCTTTTCTGATTTCGACCGGGGCTCCCCGGCCAACTATAAAAAGGCCGAGGTTGTCGAGGCGAAGTGCGGTGAGAAGAAACTTTGCCGCTTCATTTCCCACCGCCGACAATACCGCATAACCAAGGCTCCTCAACAGTTCGGCCCTAGCTAGACGTAGTTCCTCGGTGTAGGCGATTTGTAAAATACGCTTGGCGGCCCGCTCGGATGCCACCCTCGATGAATCTACGGGAAAGATTATGTCGCGGGTCGACAATTGGATCGCGAAATACTCTTTGCCCGTGTCCCGTGACAAATCGTCAAGTTTTAATCGGGCCTTTTGCAAGCCAGACGCCCGAGCACACCACATCACGGAGCCGTCCGCTAGGCTTTCAAATATTTCGTATTCGAGGTTCATGGCATACCTCACGCACCAGCATGTGCCAAGCGCAGTCACGCTGGCTTTGCCCTTATTCCAGCCATTCTGCGGACGAACTGGTCGTCAGTCGCTAGGTTGGGTGGGTCGCCGTGGCTGAATTTCATCGCGGTGATGCTGTTCAGAATCCAAATATATATATGCTCTTCCGAGAAATGAGCGCCTCCATCTCATCGACAAGGCGTTTCATTTTTCCGAGCAGTTGCTTTCGTTGTTTCAGGTCCTGGCAAACGCTCACATCGTGAGCCAGCGTCTCGAATTGCTCAGACAATTCCTGGAACCGCTGGCCCTTGAGCATAACGACCGATTTATACCAACTGCGTTAGACGGACCATACAGTGGTCACCGTAGTCACAGCAGCATCAGCCTGTACGGGCTTGCGAAGCTGACAGTCTCTAGAGTGGTCGGGGTTGCCTACGCGGAATCCCGTTTCTCAGAGTTAGGGCGAAGGCCAATATGATCCCCATGCGCCTTTGAAACACTCCCGCTTTTTTTGGAGACGCTGCCCTGGCACGCCGATTCTCCTCGCTTTCTGAGGCAACGGAAGTGCGTTCCGCTCCGTCTGAAGAGCGTAGACCGAAATGACAAAATTGAAGTTGATACCGGCAGCCGTGCTGGCCGTCTTGCCGCTCCTTCCGCCTTCGTACGGCCAGAATAAGGCGGCAAGCCCGAGCCAAAGCTCCACATCCGAGGGCTGGGACGCGACGAAGCTGGAAAAACTGCGCTTCTACTATCACAAGTGGAAAAAGAACGAAATCAAGGTTTGCGAGACCTATTCCGGATCGCCCGGAGTGGTCATCTGCGACAGCGACGATGATGATGTTTGGAACAATTCTCTAATGCACATGATCGGAGACAATAATCGCGCCGGCATTCCCGAAGATAAGAGCTACGGGCAAGCCCTCGCCTTTGCATCCGCCCACGGCAAAATCTTTCCTGCCAGCTTCTCGCAAGACCCCTGGCCAAAACCGCAAACCGGCATCAAACTGACAGTTTGGAATTGCAGCCAAGACAAAGAAAAGAACACTTCCTGCTCGCGCTGAGGCCGCCTGATGATACCTACGCCAAGTATGCACCGAGTTGAGAGAAGCGAAGGAGAAATTCCTGGCCGAGCTGAGTTCGCAAATGGGTTTCGCTGGGAGAACGCGCCGGCTAACTCCTGAAAAGTTCCGCTTGTCGGTAACTGGCCGATTCCTCCGATAACCCGTTTATCGGGACTTATGGAATTGACAATCCGAAAGGCCGGGAGCGGGGGCGACGCGGAAAACTCGCCAGATTTCATCGGGAATAAATTACTGTGTGCTCCGCGCGGATGCTCTCGAGTGCGACATTGTCTTCGTGGCCTGTGGGCATTGGATACGGGCACAGAATGTCTACGTCCTGGCGCTTGGCTAATTCATTCAAGAGTTGTTCGAGCCGAATCGCCTCATCCGTTTTACCTTCAACCCAGAAGCGTCCTGCGCGTTCACCGCAAACAGCAATGCGCGGATGTTCTTTACCTGCTTTGGCGGCTGCCTCACTCAATCCTGCGATGGTCTTGAGCATTCGAGTTAGGTCGGGAGACTCGGCGGCATCAGACGAAATGAACGTACCTCGCTGAATGGCGGCAGCAATATCTACGCCCTGTGACTGCAATCTCTGAAGAAGACTGTCCCGGTGCGATTCGGTCGCCCAGACAATCGCCGCGCTACCGGAGTTTAGAGCGGCCGCAATGAAACTCGTAAGGCCGTCTAAAAGGACCGTTTCGTCAGAACAGAAAAGGATCTCGTGGCTGTGGGGAGCCCGCGCATCCGCACTGACACTAGACTCCAGGCCGCTGCTAACGAATTTCTTGCCGCTCAAAACCGTTTCGATAGCTGGCAACAGATCGCTTTGGGTGCGTGTCTTTTCGAGGTAGCCCATGGCGCCCAAGCGAATCGCCTCTTGCAGGGCCTCGGGTGAAGACTCCTGACTAATGAACAGGATGTTTGCGCCAGGAGCGAGCTTACGAATTCGTTTAGCGGCTTCGATCCCATTTAGCGTCGGAAGACCGATGTCGAGCAAAATCAGATCTGGTTGCAGTTCTTCAGCCTTCTGGACCGCTTCTAGTCCATCTGAAGCTTGGCCAACGACTTGAAACTCACTCCTTGATTCTAGAGTCGAACAGGCAAATCGCCTGAAAGGTTCAAAGTCATCGACTACCAGTACCTTAAAGGATTGCACTAACCTACTCCGACGCCAGGTAGCTTGACCTCATCCCGGCGGGCGGCCCTTCCGTAAGGCGACGCTAGTGTGACCCTCGGGAGCGATAAATTCTGTGGTGCTCAAAATTCAAGCAGGCCGTAGGTGAGGGAAAGAACCAGATGCTGGGCCGATCATAATCCTTCAACCCCACGCGCAGCACGACAAAAAATCGCGTCATTTTGGACGCTCAAACACCTTCGTGTCAACGTGATCGAGGTACTAGTCTGTGGATGACTGTGGATTTCGGAGAAATCTCCGATCTCACAATATATAGCAGAGTCGTAAACACGGCAACGGCAGAGCCTCAAGATTTGTGAAGTGCGAACATTGGATCTCACACGGTTGTTTGCGAAGGAATGCCGTCCCTCAATTCGGCTAGTGGCTCCGCTGGTATCATGATTTCAGCAAGACCGCAATCTAGGCAAACCAGAGGCCTTCCGAGCGCGTAGACCGGCGGGGCTGTTCCACGTGCGAAAGCCATCTCCAGATTGATTTCCTGTACGTTGGATGATCCGCATCTAGAGCATTTCTCGATCATGGCTGCGCCGTCTTAGGCCGTTTGATTATTCTCCTCAGACACACCGTCACAACGGCTCGGGTACAGCAAACATCGTCCCGAATATCCGCGGGTAAAACTGGAATCTGCATGGAACTAGCTCAGGGACTTTATCATGTGATTAAAGTGATCCTATGCAACTACCAATGTTAAGATGAAATCAAAAAGCCTGTGAAAATCTCAATGCAAAACTGAATTGTACATTCGCTGAATACGGCGTAACTCAGGCTCGGAACCAGTTCGTTCACCCCTGCGGTTTGCAGCGGCGCAAGCGTTGACTGATACTCTGCGAGAGTGAAGAGATAGTTGGCACACCGTATGGCACCTGTCTTCTGACCGCACCAGAGCAACACGTCCCGAAGCATCACACAAGATGCGCAAAAACATTCAGTTTGTCGGACCCTCCTCAGTCTGTTTTCCTCTGACCTGGCCATTAATCTAAGCACGGCCAACACGTTGGTCTACGCGAAGGGCCTAGGCATCGCCGTCAACGAGCCTTCCTTTGTGGCGCTCAAGAAGAACAGCGGGGAAGTGGTGGCAGTGGGCAAGGAAGCTAAGGACATGCTCGGACGGACGCCGGGGAACGTACCTGCCGTCAAGCCGATGAACGATGGTGTGATCGCTGACTTTAAGGTGACTGAAAAGATGCTCACCTACTTGATCCTGAAGGCGCACAACCAGCGCGCGTTGCGTCCGCGCATCGTCATCGGGGTGCCGGTGAGATTACGCAGGTGGAGAAGCGTGCCGTCCAGGACTCGGCGTATCGGCCGCGGTTCCGCAACGACTTTTTGGCTTCAGGAAGGTAGGTCTTTGGGGGGGACGACCGAGCACGAGGCGACTGCCGTTGCTCCAAATGCGAAGAAATCCCACCTCGGCGTACCTGGCCTAACATTGCCCCTTCGGTCAGTTGAAATCTAACTGAAATGAGTAGTACTGTTATGATAAATCTATCGATCAAATTTGTCGATACCCAGAGTTGCCCCCTACCGCTGCGGGCCCTCGCCGCAGCAGCACCACCCCTGCAGATAGATGCTTCCGTCCGCCGCCTTCTTTGGAGAGGCAATTGCGATAATGGCGATCCGCGGCCTGCCCCAACTCGAACCCACACCCCCAGCCGGGATTTCGGCAGGAACGCGGCTGCGCAATGCGCGCGAACGGCTCGGTCTAACGTACCGCGACGTCGAGCGGGCCAGCTATGAGTTAGCCTGGCAGCGGGAACGTCCCGAGTTCATTATCCACATCAGCCGTTTGGCCGACATTGAGAACCGGGACGTAACTCCAAGTTTGTACAAGCTTTATGCGTTGGCGGTTATCTTCCACCTGGATCCAAAGGAGGTTTGCGCGTGGTATGATGTATCACTTGAAGACCACTTCGACGATGGTAAACATATTTGCGCCCCCCACACCCACCGCGCAGCAGGGTCGCCCCGGCTGAAACTTCCGATGCGATTTGACCCGAGATTTAACCCGAATCGCACAGAATTTCTAACGCGCATGGTGGAGAGATGGGGCGAATTAGAGGGTGTCCTCATCAGCAAACCTTCGCGCTACATCTATGGATACGTAGGGCTCGAGGACCGGCGGATGGACCCTCTGTTGCGACCGGGCAGCCTGGTCCTGGTGGATCCCAGTTTAAGACAGGTTCAAAATTCGGGATGGTCCAATGAATATGAACGGCCCATTTATTTCATAGAGTTGCGGCAGGGCTACCGATGCTGTTGGTGCCGGTTCGAACGCGGGCAGCTCAGTTTGGTCCCTCATCCACTATCGACGTGCGCCCCTGAAACCCATCGCTGTCCTGAGGAAGCGGAAATCGTTGGACAAGTAGTAGGGGTTGCTATGCGATTGACGCCGAAGCGGGGCCTCACGCCAACTCCTGTGAAGTCTTAGGGTTGTATCGGAAGCGCGAAGGGCAATGCGCCTGCACGAGCACGGTGTGTTCGCGCGCTTTCAAGTCAGTCTTGTTTGTCGAGAGTCAGAAACCGTTGCACTAGCAGGCGGGCAGGTGTACGAGCGTATCCGCGTAAGCCGACCCCTGCTGTGCCGTTGCGATTCGCGTCGTCTTATTCTCACCGCGTGAAGAGCCCTGAGACCTTCGATGTTGGACCTCGCGTTCTAGGGTTAAGAACAAAGAGGGCTGTTGTCATCAATTCGCATTCTCGTGGCAGAAGATTACGAAGATTGGCGAAACCAAATCCGTCTTCTGCTTCAGGCGCGGCCAGAATGGCAAATCATCTGCGAAGTGTCGGATGGATTAAGTGCCGTTCAGAAGGCCGGAGAATTGAAGCCTCATTTAGTTCTGTTGCATACGCGCCCCAAGCGAACTGCTGCCTGCTATTGATACGGTTCTGCGAGGAGAACAATTTCTTAGTGACACATCGAAACCTACAATTCACCGAAACCACTTAGGCGGCTATGAATGCCTTCCAAGACCCAACTCTCAGTCATGTCTGCCGCGGCAGTGTCCCCCGCAAAACATCAACTCCTGGTGAGCCGGTGCAGTTGCGTCGCTTTGTACAAGACGACGCAATTCATCTTCCGGGATTACCGATTCCGCCGTACAACAGTCCAAGCAAACATAGACCTCGGGGGATAGCACAACAGCGGGATTGTCAATGTTTTTCAGTCCCGGAGAACGGAGACTCATGTCCCCGATGAACTTCCGCTGGTTGACTGACCCGCAGAATCTGCATTTCAATGGTTCCTTCATGGCAGCCTCCCTTTCCCGGTCAAGTTTGACCTGCCGACGCCTGTAGTCTCTCCCTTAAGTGGAAAGGAACGCCGTGACCGATGTCACAAGTTTTCGTGATGTTCCGCACATTCGGATTTTGGTCGTCAATCGCGGTTGCGCCAACTCCTGGGAGTCCGCTTCTCGTCATGTGGGATTTGCCGCCGATAGCGAACTGAGCCACATACCGAGAATCCCCGTTTCTCGGGAGTTGGCCGTACCGGAAACGCAGCTTCCCGCATTTTGTCAAAACTGGACCGCCAAACTCATACTGCAGGCATCTAATCATTCGTATTTCTTTTCGACTTGTTTTCGACTGGCACGCTGTAGGTGTACGAGCCATGCCCGTAAGCTACTGCTGGGAATGTGAAGATTGTCACGAGAAGTTTGATTTTTACAAGACTGTTGGCTCTGGAATCGTAAAGTTTCTATGGCGTCAAATCACCTCGAAGCGGCATCCGCAGTTTCTTAGATGTGGTTCATGTGGGCAGGAGGCACTACGGCTCAGCTTCGAGTTCGGGCAACCCATGCGGCGTAAATCAGAAGGGCCCGAACCGTCGCCACCCGGCGGAATAATCACGTCGTCTCTGTTGATAAAAGGCGACATCCAAGGCCATGAGGATCTCTACATCGACGGTGAAGTACGGGGCACGATCCATCTTACCAGCGGCCGGGTGACTGTCGGACCGCACGGCAAGATTTCGGCGGATGTGAATGCGCGCGAGATTGTCGTGCAAGGAAAAGTGAAGGGGGCGCTGCGGGGGTGCGAGCGCGTAGAAGTTGGGCGCACCGGGGAAATCCGCGGAGACGTTACTACGCTTCGGATTGCCGTCGAAGAGGGAGGAGAGGTTCACGGTAAGGTGGAGACAACGCGACCGGAAGAATCCCGAATCGCGCGCGTCAGCGAGAAACCGTCAGGGGCCGATACAGCGCAGCCTGTCGCGATGACAGCCAGTGCAGGTACAAGGCATTAAATAGTGCCTAACCGACAAGTGGGGACTCGCCCTTCGAACCCGAGCGTCTCCAAGACCGATTCCCACCGTGAGGAAAGACCCCAGGGATGGAAACGGACAGAAACACTCAAGCTGTTTATGGCTGCCGAACAGCAACGTCGGTCCGAGGCATGAAGGCACTAGCGTTTCTCGGGAGTTGACATCCGACGAGCAATAATTTCGCGGGTCCTAGGGCCGATCGCGGGCATATACAGGCAAGGTTCCTGTTCACTTATGGCCATGCGTGGTTTTGTCACTGACAGCGGCGACATTCATAGCATTCGAGCGCTCTACCCCGCGGATGGCCATCTTGACGTCCTCAGTTCCTACCTCATCCATCAACAGATAATCTGCTATGCCACTTTGAGGATGTTCCCGCAATGAAGACTCATTGCAATTCATATTCAGCAAGACGATCTTCATGTCGGGAAGCGAGGTTCTCAAATCGATGACGGCCTGAGAATTCCATTGGGGCGTGCTTGCATCAATCAGCAAAACGTCACACGAGGATTGGACCGCCTGTGTAAGCGCCTCGGTGGAATGGGATTGGATCACCGCGACCACTTGAAAATCCGGCTCCTTCCTTAAGGCACGGAGAAGCGCCTCACCGAGGAAGTGACTATCGCTCAAGATGAATACTCTGATGGGTCGCATCCAAAAGACCGGCCCTTTGCCGGGATATAGCACCGTGCCGTACGTACTCTACCTAACTGCTGGGGTAACCTGTTAAATCTGACAGGGGGTGACTCTTGAAAAAATGGGTAAGAAGAGGTGCGGTGGAGAAAACCCGTGGAAAGGTTGTCATCCGCTGCCCCCAAAAAATGCTCTGATCGCTGCCTCGAAAAGTCATGCTCCCACTCACCGAGACCGCCAATATTCGCCAAAGTCTCCAGATTGTGCCTGAGAAGTCCTCCTCTCGTCATGTGGGAGCCAGTTGACGAGAATCCCGTTTCACAGGCCCTATCCTGCCCTGGTGGGGGATTACTTCCGTTTACCGCGTAATCCGGTCACAAAACCAAACTGTTGCCGCTACAATACGCCGAATGGACCACCATACAGCGGCGGCCGTCAGCATTGCCGGCAGCTGTCTCGATGTGCTGGGCAGCCTCTATCTCGCCTACGACCTTTTGGGCGGCCAGCACGGTCCGCTGCGCCTGCTCACGCGCGCGGTAACGTACTCCATCGTCTTCGGCGTCGGCTATGGCATTGGTCTGGGCGCCTTCTTTGGCCTTGTTTCCGGTTTTGGGACCGGCACCACTCTTGCGATTGAACTGAATCGAGCCGCTCGCGGCCTCGATCATTATTCCTTACCCTGGCAGGGGCTGTTCGCAGCCATCCGCGGCGCCGCTGTCGGAGCCGGACTCTACCCCATGGTGGGTCCTGGATTCGCCACCTCATTTGCCATTCTCATCACAGTCGGCCAGGTACTCGGCTATTCTCGCGGCATAGCTCCTGGCATGGATTATTTGGCAGCTCGCCGTCCGCGCCTTACACGTCGTCAGTTTTGGGCGACTGTCGTTCGCACCTTTGGCTATTTTGCCGTGGCACTCATCTGTAGCCACCTCGTCCATCACGTCGATCACCCTTGGTCCTTTGCCATCCGGGTGGGTCTGGTGACGGGCATTGTCACGGGTGTGGGACAGACGGTCATTCCTTATATTGAATACTACGCGGACAACCTTCCCGAACGTTGGCTCGGCGTCTTCGGCATCGGACTCATCCTCTGCGGCTTCGCTCTGCAATCCATCCAGTATTGGCTGGCTCTGTTCGACGTGCGCCTGGTATAGGTTGATGGGTTTCTGGCGTTGATGCGAACGATCAAAACCTACATCAAAGGGGCGCCCTTTTATAATGCGTTTCTCATGCTTTGGACAAACAGGCTGCAATAATGTCTAATCTCTCATAGATGCGTATGATTAGAGGTATTCGCCGAAAACCGCCGCTGGCATGATTTTCGGCCTCGTTCTTGTCGCACAGGGGAAGTGCAGAGGATTATGAATTTGCGCAACCGTTATCTGGTAGTTGCTATCCGAATACTGCTTGGTCTCATCATGCTCGCAAGCGGCATAAGCGGGCTGCTGATGGGCAACTCAGCAAAAGGTGTGCCCCCGCAAATGGTCACCTTCACCCAAGTATTCTGGGCTTCGGGCATTTTCCAGATGGTCAAGGTTACTGAGATCGTCGCGGGGTTCATGCTGCTGTTTGGCATCTTCCCAGCGTTAGCAACATTATTCCTTGCGCCGGATGTTTTTGGAATTGTTATAGTCAACGCCCGGTTGATGCCTTCATTCCTATGGATTGGTGCAGTTGTCTTTGTGCTGACCGCTT
>Ga0307478_10000670_pt1 | contig 33647 bp, 28 predicted proteins | sample atmos_gasesECM4C_2_FD_203713 | JGI IMG/M metagenome (GOLD analysis project Ga0307478, IMG submission 203713) | Hardwood forest soil microbial communities from Morgan-Monroe State Forest, Indiana, United States - atmos_gasesECM4C_05 | ecosystem: Environmental > Terrestrial > Soil > Temperate...
TAGCGTACTGACGTCGCCCACCTTGTGAACGAGGGCGTTTTCCATGTGCGTACAGTAGGCTCCTGAAGCTTCCGAAACGACCAGGACGCAACCGCATCCCCTCGCTTCCGATGTCACCAAGGCACTTCCTTCTTCTATGCTGGGCAGAACCAGTACATCGCTACGCCGCATCAATTCGGGCAGGTCCTTTCTAAACCCCAGGACCTTTACGCTGTGATGGGACAGCAGCGAAGTGAGTTTTTCTGGATAGCCCGGTAGATACTCCCACACCACGAGGAACGTACCATTGGCAGAGGCTGGCGACTGCAACCAGGCTTCTAAGGCATAATGCAGGCCCTTTCTAGGCGTGCAAGCGCCTGCGAACAACACCGTCAATCCGAGCTCTGGGTCTCGCAGTTTGCTGTCGGGATAATGTGTCTCTTGGTTAAAGCCGTACTGGTGTCTCGCTAGTTTCTCACGCGGGAAACCCTCGTCCAGGAAGGTACGGAGCACAAAATCAGAGGGACACATGAGCCGGTCTGCCAGATCATACTCCAGCTCTTCTTTTCGCAAGATCTCTTGATTGTAAGTGTGCGAATAACCCCGTGGCGGGACGATGCCGAGGCGTTCGTTTTCTTTTTGCGTCACCTCGTAGGCGTATCTTGTGTGAGCGTTTGGCCTCTCCAGCACAGCAGGAATGCCCAGCCGTTTCGCCACCCTCAAGGTTTGGAGCGCCGCAATCGGCCACGTGTGAACAATGTCAATCTGCCCTGCCAGTTTTTCGAGCCTGCGCGCGACAATCCAGTCGTGCAGAGCCAAAGCGCGGACCCTCCCAAGCAGCCGGTACGGGATGCGGACCTTCCCTCGTGCCAAGGTCGGTTGGACTTCGATCCCCGGAGGTACCTCTGTATGAACTGCTCCTGGACACACTAAAACCTCTGCACCGGCATCCTTAAGGCTAACAACGTGATGCCAGGCTATGGAGTCAATTTGTCGCCCTCCTAGCTTGTGCGGGAAACTGTAGAGCACTCGAACGCGTCGATCATTACTCATGATTCTATTGTCCTCGCCTCTTTACGATCCTACCCAACCGTCAAGTTCATCGTATAGTCACTAAAGGCCAAGCAGGCTGCAACTTCGGCGGCATGTAACTCAGAAATAAAAGGGCGAGACCTTTGCAGATCGATTCAAGATTACCTGTATGCCGAAGTGAGCGCCGGAGCTGAAGTTGGGCATCCGCGATCTTACCCGCTCCCATCAAGACCTTGGCATACTCCCGTCGTTTGGCGGCGAAAGCATTTTGGAATGTACTGAAGAGAGGCGCGCCGGCCGACTGTCTATAACGCTCCGCGAGGAGTTCAAATACTTGAACTCCGTACTGAAGATTTCTCAAGCGATTTGAGGAGAGCGAACCCGACGTAAGTCGATAGGCGACCAGTTGCGCCGAAGTGTAAGAAACTGAACCTTCGAGAGCCAAGAGATAAAATAGGTACGCGTCGTCACACACGCGCATCTCGTCATCAAATGGTTCACTTCCAATCGCCTCCAGTACCCTTCTCGGAACGCAGCAATAGCTCGGCGAGGCAAATGGTCCAGTGGCCCTCGTATACCGCTTAAGAAACTCCGCAGGCGGAATCATCTCTGTGGAAAGAGCATGCAAAGGTTCAGCGTCCCACCGAATGTCTTCATCACCTCTAAAATTCACATGCCCCGTGAAAAATGCCACGGCGTCCGGATGGCTTTCAAACAAATGCCGTTGAGTCTCTAAGTACCGAGGATGCCAGATATCGTCAGCGTCAAGAAAGGCTATCAAATCCCCCTTCGCTTGCTGGCAGAGGACATTCCGCGCGCCGGAAAGCCCTTTATTTTCCTGCTCGATCACCGTGACTCGCGTCCCATAAAGCCTCAGGATCGAAGCGGTTTCATCGGTGCTCCCATCGTTAACAACGAGAATTTCCTCAGGCGGAAGAGTCTGGCTCAACACAGAATCCAAGGTTGCCCGGATCGTTGATGCGCCGTTATAAACAGCAATCGCAACGGTGATTTTCATGGAAATCCTTTGAACTCAGCAGTTGCTAGAACGCGAGTCTTTGTTCTACATACGCCGGGGTATCGCTGGGCAATGGCGGGGAAACACTGAGCGGGTCTTCTATGTGCTCTCGGCGGCGCCGAGACTCAGATCGAAACGCCTCATGCGTTGTCACGCAAATAATGGCGAGTAGTGCGTACCACGCTATATCTACCTGATCAAAATAAATCACGCCGAAAAACGCTGCAGCGTTGGCAAAGAGCGCTGCCCCCAGCGCCCAGAGAAACCATTCCTCGCGCCCATTCCCCCGCACAAGCTTTCTGGCTCTCCCCAAGTATTTAAACCCATAAACGATGATCGCGATAAAGAACCCGACCGCCAAAACTCCACCGGTGAATCCCGTGGCCACGTATTGATTGGTGATGTCCCACATGTCCCAACCCCAGTTGTAGTTGTCTTTCGTGCCCAACAACCACCAGTCAAAGAAACGCCGGATGAACTGGTCAACCACATACTCACGGTGCCAACTGTCTGACCCGCCGATGATGTCCATGTGGCCGATGAGCGCCCACACGGGAGCCTTCATGATCAGGTGGAGGATAATGAGACATGCGACAATTGCGCGGCGAACAACCTGCATACTCTTTCGCAGGGGCCAACAGCAGAAAGCGATGATCGCCGCTGCGTACGCACTCACCCCCGTACTTGAGGTCGAGGTGAACACAATCATGATCGAGGCGATGTTCCCCACCACTGCCGCAAAACGCTCTTTCTTCCACCATAGCCCCACAAACAATGGGAAGGTTATGGCTCCAAACACCCCCGCTGTGATTGGGTGCTGAAACGATGCCATCGCTCGAATGCCGTGCTCACGCCGTATCAGGTGACTCCGCATTCCTCCACCCAGAAAGGCGAGGGAACTATGTTCCGTCACAAACTCGCTCGTCATCATCAGGGCGAGGGGAACAGCGACATAAGCAAGGGTCCGGATGGTACGCAATACATCCTCTTCATTCCGAATGAAGAACCTCAGCAGGAAATAAGTGCCAAGAATTGAATATACCGAGCCCAATTGATTGGTAACTGCATCCATCTCCCGCCACAGAAGAACAAAATCCAAAGCGTTGAAGAACACGCAGAGAGCGACCACTTTGTCGATCATGGTCAGTCCGTAAGGAAGGAACCCGCCTTTCACCGAGGACTTTGTCATCAGTAGCCGAATCCATCCCAGGGCAATCAAAATACGCGGCGTTTGAAAGTGTAAAGCCCCAATTACAAACACCTGGTCCATCGGGATCAACAGGGTCGCTGCCACAAACACCGAAACCGCATATTTTCGCGGCAGACCCAGCATCAACACTGCTACCAGCACGTACGCAATCATCACCGCAGGATGAACGTTGGTTGCGCCCGCCCCTCCAAATCGTTGTGGTAGATCCGGATTCATCAGCCATTTCCTTCGCTCATCGTGCTCTCGCTTGCCGATCGTCTAAAACAGGGGCACTTCTATCCTTACAGTTTTACCAGATGAAATGAAGCTTGGTCGCCCCGCTTTTGCCGGTTCAATGTCCTGGTTTCCTTTCGAAACTTCGTCAGGTCCTTTTTGCTGAAGAATCTTGATACCGTCTCAAAGTTGATCGAGTTGCGAGCCACGTTGCGCGCGTATAACTCGCTACCAACGAATTGATCTTCCGTCGAATCGTATTCTATGGAAGTCACTGTCAGGCCTGATTGCTCGGCCAACATCTTGATACTTTTTTCTGAGTGGAGAAATAGGTGCCTGGGCGCATCCACTTGGACCCAATTGACCCCATAGTGCTCCCACGCCCAGGAAACAACCGGAATGCGTATCAAACAGTGCCCACCCTTCGGTAGCAAACTAGCGATCGTTTCGAGCGTGCCACGCGGGTCCGCCATATGCTCAAACGAGTGATGGAACATGATGACGTCCCAGGTCGTTCCACGCATATCGGCCAGATAGCGCTTTCGAACACGTAAGCCACTGGCGTACTCGAGATCCTGCTCGATGAGCGGATCTATACCTAAAATGTTTTCGAATCCGATATCTTGAAGGTCTTGAAGCAGAATTCCAGATCCACAGCCCACATCCAGGATCCTTGCGTGCTTCGTTGCTCCCGTTTTGGAAAATGCATAAAGTGCGGCGTGGGAACAGGGAACGCGCAGAGTGGACCGGATTTGCGCCCAGGCTCCGAAATACGTTTCGTTCCTGAGCTGTCGAGTGTATCGTCTTGCCGAGCGCCAAACACCATTTGAAACTTGCGGTTGCCGGTAGCTGTAATACTCGCGCGGATAATACGTGGACATGTCGGACGGCGGATCGGCTAGAAACAAGCAGCTGCAAGAGTTGCACTCGACGTAAGTAAATTCTGTTCGGAAACCGCACATCATCTCACGAACTAAGAATGTTCGGTTGTGATGACCATTGCCGCACACTTTGCAATTCTCGGCGATTCCGATTGCCGAGCTAGCATCGGGAACAATGAGATTCTGTGAGTTCATGATATTTGGGACGTATCAGCCTTAGGGCACAGCTGAAGTAATGGTCTCCCACTTTTCAGTGGACGCTTGTTTGTTTGACAACTCAACAGTTTTCATCTTCGGGAACCACGGCGATCGTCTGAGAATCGCATATTTGTAATGGTGAACTCTACCAAGAAGCTTTCCCGTAATCTGCGCCATCCTGGAGCTCGTGGTCGTTAGCTTGGCGGCTCTCAGGTTCGCAGAATCGCTGCTTAACTTTCGAATGATCCGTTTTCGCGAGCCCGCGCGTTTAGCGGCAATGTCCAATTTGCTCAGGAAGCGCTCGTGGATTCTTACTAAATTCCGATGCACCTGGACCGGGTCCCTTCCGGCGGCCTGGGAGAGGCTGTCGCTATCGCCGGTCCCCTGTCGCCACACGACGAGGGGCTCGCGAATGAATGCCCAGGGGCTTTGCAAGGAAAGACGCAGCGCCAAGTCATAGTCTTCCAAATATCGCAAGCTTTCGTCGAAATAGCCGGACTGGTTGAGTGCGGCCCGTCGAATTGCCACCGTCTGGCCAAAAAGCACGAAACGAGTGGTCAGTATCTCGGTGACATTGGACCAGAGGCCCTCTTCGTACGGAGGATTCAGAAGAGCATTCTCAAAAGCTCCTGATCGCTTACCGCTGCCGAAGCTGAGTACAGCATTCGCCAGACAGCACGGCACCGACTGATCACAACGCTGCAAAACGGACACTTGCTGCTCAACAAAGGTAGGCAACCAAATGTCGTCGGAGCCCAAGAAGGCGATGATCTCCCCTTGCGACGCCTTGATGCCGGAGTTCCACGCGGCAGCCGGCCCCGAATTCTCCTGATAAACCACGCGGATTCGATCGCCATACTCTCTGAGCTTGTCTTGCGTGTTATCGGTAGATCCGTCGTCCACCACGATAAGTTCTATGTGCTTGTAGGTCTGCTGGAGAATGCTCTCGATCGCTTCACACACAATGTGCGCCCGGTTGTAGGTCGCGATGATCGCGCTCACCAGCGGCAGATCCTGCATGTGCTTGTCCAGTTGCGGAGACATTCTGTGCTCTGATAAAAGCTAGGCGAGGGCTCTCACGGCCAATGCAGCCGCTCCCGAACTCGCAATAAGTGACGCGAAGGTCGTCACCTCGGACCAAAAGGCAACCCTGAAATGCTTCCTGATGCCGGCTAGAAGAGGGATGTATGCGAAGACAGGCGAGATCGCGAGAACCAGTATTGCCTCGTGAAAGCCGAACTTCCAAAAAGCAGCCGTTAATCCGAAGGCAAGAAACGTAAGCTTAGACAAGTTGCCATACGCGGCGTACTTCGAAGTGCCCAAGGCAAATAGCATTTGCGTTGTTGCCGAGGTGAACAGATCGAGAGCCGCGCGGAATCCCATCAACTGTAGAATCCAGCCTGCCATTAGATATTTGGGGCCCAGCAGGATGGCGACGATCCACTTGCCGCCAGCAATGAACGTAACCGCCATACAGCCGCACAACACCAGCAACATTAGCTTTGCCTTCGCGTAATGGCGAGCCGCCACTTTCTGGCTTTCCCGGGCAGAGGAAGCAATCATCGGATAGAAAACCTGCTGGAGGATCCGCTGGACTCCAGATGTCGCTGTAGAAGTAATCGACAGGGCCAGCGAGAAACAGCCCAGTACCACCAAGTCCACGAACTTGCCGACAACCAGCCGTTCCGCCTCGCCTGCTAGAAAATAAGTGGCTGACGAAGCGAACATGCCCGCCCCGAACGCCAAAATGTCCTTGGCTGCGCTGCGATCCCACAGAAGGGACATTTTCTGATCGGTCAGAAAATGACTCCCCAGTGCAAAGGTCGATTCAGTAGCGACCCTTCCCACTACCAAGGCCCAGGCAGTTGGCGAGAAAACGGCCCAGAGGACCGATATCACTAGCCCGATCGCCTCCGCTCCCATCCTCAGCAGAGTGATTTTCTCAAGACGCACATGCCTGGTCAGCGTGTAAACGGATCCGCTAGTCAGGCCTGAAGCCAGGACAGTAATTGAGGCGACGAGCGCCAAGGGAAGCACTTCGGGATGGTGGTAGAACTTGGCAAAGGGATATGCGAGAGCGGACGCGAGCCCCCAGAGAATCGCTCCGCGACCCGCCTGGATCACGAAGGCAGTGTCGATAAACTCACGTTCATCACCACGACGATGTTGAATGACATCGGTGCCTATCCCGAGATCGGTAAGCAGATTAAGGCCGCTGATGAATACGTTAACCAGAGCGACCAAACCGAAAGCCTGCGGGCCCAGCAGATGACGGGCCAGAACCACCATCGAAGCCAGGCGCAGCAACTGGCTTCCCCCGTAGCCGATAAACGTCCAGGCGCTGCCACGAAAAACAGTGAGGAGTCGACCTGCCTCTGCCTGCCGCAAACCGGGGACGAAGCGAACGGCTGTAATGACAGCCTGTTCGGCTCGCGAGTGTCCCGCCTCGGAAGCCAGGGGTTCCGGTGGAGGGATTGGTTCTAAGTCAATTGAAGCTAAATCGCTCAATGGTCCTCTGTTGCAAGCTTGTGAGTGGAACGCAGATTTCTATTCAACGGTGTCAAAGTGGAGCAAGTTGGAAGGGAGATATCTATGCCTCTGAGATTAGCCCTAGCAAAGTAGAACAGAGACTTGCTTCTGAGGAACCTTAAAATAGGCCCCCAGGGGGGATCGAATGCTAGTGTGAGCGACCCGCAACGGGGGAGAGCTGCAACGGGCGCGGGGAGCCCGGCTAAGAACCGCGCCCCCGATACCCAGGCCTTGCGACCTTACGTTCGGTTTCGATTCTACAAACTCACTCGACTTGAGCCGTCAACGCTGTTGGGGGCTGTGGCGGCGTGCTCGCGGCGCTGTTTTGGTAAGCCCCAGCGTCCCAGCACCCGGCGACTCCCGGTGTACATGTTCCGGTCGCCGCTCGCGGCACTCCTGCAAGGTCAACATTGAGCCCACTGATACTGAGGCTGCTAAGGTTAGCCCCGGCGCCGATCGCCGACGATCCACTCTGCGGAATGTAGGCAGAAAGTTTGGTTGCTCCGCCCTGCGAATTCGCGTCTTGTCCGCTCGCACTCTGCCACGAAGACAGTGAGGCATAGTCGTCTCCGTTGGTATATTTGAAGCATGAATTGCCGCCGCTTGTGCAGGTCGAGGTGTCGTAAGCGTTGTGATCTCCCGTGACGATCCCGCCCTCCCACCAGGGCAAAGGTGAACAGTTCTTCAGTAAGTTGTTCTTGAAATTGAAGTTGGCGACATTGAGCAGAACCCCCGTCGGACCGCCTCCGGCGCTACTACATACGAGCGTGTTGTTGTACAGATTGACCGAGTTGGAATTCTGCGTCGGCCCCAGACCGAAGATTCCGGTCCCTCCTGCGGGGTTATCGGTAAAGAATGCGAGGTTGTTATAAATGTTGACCCCACCAGGGCCCGGCTGAGTGGTGGACTCCATGAAGATGTGCGCCGTCAAACAGGAGCCGGCCACGCCCCCGAAAATGTTGTTGTAAATGTTGGCCGAGACGGTGGTGGCAGAAGCCCCGGTTGCCTGCCCGTAGAGGTGAATGCCGTCGTTGTGATAGCCGCACCCAGAACCGCTCCAGGTATAGTCGTGGATGTAGTTGCCGTAGATGTTGACTCCGCTGACCGTCCCGCCAGGCGCGGAGTAGGGCAGCGTCGGACCATGGCTCATGTTATAGATTTCGTTGTTATAGACGTTCCATGGTCCCGAAGCGGAACTGCCGATGATCCACTCAATACCCCATCCTGCATCGTGCATCTGGTTATCGTGGATCGAGCATCCAGCAGTTGTGGTGGTATCGATCCATGAAGCGTTGCCGGAGGGGTAGACGCCGGAGTTCACGACGTAATCGTAAATGTCGTAGATGCCAAGGTTCTTAACTTCATCTCCGGTCCCACTACACGCAACGCCGCCGCCGCCCACCCGATTTGCCTTCGACGACCCGTTGGCCGTGGCTTGAATGAAACCATTACACGCGCCCTCAGAAGCATTCGTTTGGGTGTTCCAGCCACAGGGTTGACTTCCCCCGCTTAGGGTGACGTAGTTACTGCCTGCGAAAGAGAAGCAGTAGTTCGTGTCGCAATACGGCACAGTGATACTGGCCCCGGTATCGAATACGATGTTGATACGACTGCTACTGGTTCCGCTGTTTCCGACTCGGAGTTCGCTGGTGATCGTGCCGCAGAGATAGACCGTGTCCCCTGCTCCGTAGTGCCCGCTCCCGCTGAGCCACGAAGGAACCTGTGTCGTCTGGCCGTTGCACGCAGACCCCCCGGAGAATACCCCACCGCTTTGAGAGACGTAGTAGGTCGTTGCCCCGGAAACCGAAGCGAAAACAATCAGAACTGCCATTGTCGCCAGTATTTTCCTCATCGTCCCTGCCTTCTTAGAAATTTCACAGGGTCGACGGCGTGCCGATACCGCACAATGAAGCAGGAAAAGCGGTGATTTCAGGCTTGGCTTCGACCCAGATCAATTATCGGCAGGATATGGTTTGAACGTAAGAATCGCAACAGGTCGGAAGTACATTCCCCGGCTATGGGTCAGAAGTACATTTCCCGCTTTGGAAGGACAATGACCCGTCGTAATCTACGCTGCGCGCGCAGTCGGCGTCATTGATTCGGGTTTAGCGACTCGCCTTCCAAAAACATTCTGTGCCAGTGTTCGAGGGCCAGCAGGGAGAAGATTTCCTTGGAATAGCCTCCGACTCTAGCATCCTCATTCAAGAGACCCTCAATCGCAGTTTTCTTGAAGTAGCCCCGGCTCGTCGTTCTTCCATCCAAGAGCACGTCCTGGACCCAACTGCGGAGCCCGTTTCTCATCCAAGATTCGTAAGGCACCGGGAATCCGGTCTTGGGACGCGACAGGATTTCCTTCGGAATGCGACTGGAGAGCGCCCGTTTCGCCAGGTACTTCGTCGTCCAGCCCCGTACTTTGTAGTTTGCGGGTAAGGACGCGGCGAATTCCAGCACCTTGTGATCGAGAAAGGGGACGCGCAGCTCGACCGAGTTGGCCATGGTCATTTTGTCGGCTTTAAGCAGAAGATCGTCAGGCAGCCAGCTCTTCGTGTCCACATAAAGCATCTTGTCCAAAATGTTGTAGTTTTGCGCATTTGAGAAATATCGTCGGATTGCGGCGATAGAGTTCTGCTGGTCACAGGAATGCCTGAATTCATCGGTATAGAAATCGCAGGTGCTGTTGTTGAAATACCGGAACGGCGTCGACGTGCGGCTGTAGTAATAATCTTCCAGCGGGAGATCGACGAGCGGGGTATATTTGGCAAGTTTCTTCGAACCAATCAGGCCGTTGAGAGCAGCAAGCCCGACCGCGACGGACCCGTTCCACGGCTCCAACACCTTCTTCAGCCGTTCCAGCCACAAGAGGTTCCGATAATTCTGGTATCCCGCGAAAGCCTCGTCTCCACCTTCGCCGGAGATCAGCACTTTGACGTGAGCACTCGCAAGTTTCGAAACGTAGTACAAGGCGATCGCCGGAGGCTCGCAGACCGGCTCTTCCATGTGCCAGATGTACTTAGGTAAGAAATCTGCGAACTCTTGCGGAGTTATGGAAATCTCATAGTGACGCGAGCCGAAAGCCTTGGCAGCCAGACGCGCAAATGGCCGTTCGTCAGTGACCCCAGAATGAGAAAAACCCACCGTATAACTGCTGACATCTTGATCGCCCTTTTGGACTGCGAGGCTCAGTAACGCCGTCGAATCCACACCCCCACTGAGGAGAACCCCAACCGGAACATCGCTGATCATATGCTGCTGAACAGTTTCTTCGAGCAAATCCAGAAATTGTATTTCCGCGTCACGCAAGTCAGGGCATTTCGACGGTTTTGAGAAATTCAAATCCCAATACTGCTGTATCTGGATCTTCCCTCCCTTGGCCAGAAGATACGACCCTGGGGCGAGCTTGTAGATATTCTTGAATAGCGTCTCGTCGCCTGGCATATAAGAAAAGGTCATAAAGCGCTCGATCATTCCTGGCGCGACCTCAGACTTTATTTTGGAATCGGCAACAATGGCCTTGATTTCCGATGCGAATACCAGGCAATCGCCCTGCCGGCAGTAATACAAGGGTTTGATCCCCACTCGGTCTCTCGCCAGCAGCAATGCCTTTTCTCGTTCATCCCACAAAGCAAACGCAAACATTCCACGCAATTTGCTTAAGCAGCCCGGACCGAGCTCCTCATAGAGATGGATAATCACCTCGGTATCTGTTTCCGTCTTGAAGACGTGACCCCTCTTGAGAAGATCGACACGCAGTTCTCGATAGTTATAGATCTCTCCGTTGAACACTATCCAAATATTATCGTCCTCGTTCGCCAGAGGTTGGTGACCTGAATTCAGGTCAATGATGGACAGCCGGCGATGTCCCAGGGCGATTTGTCCGGACGCATAAATTCCTTCGTCATCTGGGCCACGATGTCGGATTGTATCCAGCATACGATAAATGAGCGTACGGTCCACTCTTGCATCCCGCTCGAGATTTAGCTTTCCGCAGATTCCGCACATAAGAAGTTATTCTGTCCCGTGGAGCTTCAGCGTCCCGAATGACAGAGACAATTCGGGGTACTAGTGGGTTGTTGGAAGCTTGATGGAAAGTGAGATATTCACGAAAGCGGAACAGTCGCCGTCCGCAAGTCGAACTTGGGATCCTCCCCCTGTTCGACAAGACGAACCGGATCGACGTGCTTATTCCACTGGATGGCGGCTCGATATAGCGCAAGGCGATCTCGGGTTGCCTGAGCAGGTTTGAAGAGGTGGAGACAACCGTAGCCCACAAATCGCAGCCGCAGCCAAGCTAGCGTCACGCGGCGACTTCGACGAGCACCTGTTCTTCCATAGTATTTGTGGAAATAACGATAACGATTTCGGTACTTATCAAGCTCAAAAGAAAGACGAGAACGGGTGGTAGTGGATTGGCCTCCCAAGTGGGTTATGGTGGCCGCTGGTGTGTACAGAATCGGATAACCCGCGTCCCATACGCGATGGCAGAGGTCCACATCTTCGTAGTAGTAAAAGAACCGTTCGTCAAAACCCTTCAAGTGCTTCAGCAGTTCCGCACGGAACATCTGGCAACATCCGGACTGCCAATCGATCGATCTTTCCGTGTCGCCATGCCAGCCCACATAGACGTCGGACGTAAGAAGATCGGAAAGGTACCCCAGCGGGCGCAAGTAAAGTGCTGCGAGCCACTCTCGCCAGATCGTCGGAAAGGGCCGGGCAGGACCTTGGTAAGAACCATCCGCATTCAGAACGCGGCATCCAAAAGCTCCTGCTTCCGGATGTCGATCAGCAAATTCAACAAATTTATCGAGCGCTCCGTCGTGAATCAATGTGTCCGGATTCAGAATCAGAATCAGCTCGCCTCTAGCAACCTCGATACCCGCGTTGTTCCCCTTGCTGAATCGGAGGTTAGCGCCATTTTCAACCACATTTACAAGAGGAAAGTGATTGTGGATGAACTCGGGAGATCCATCACTTGAGCCGTTGTCGGATACGATGACTTCAAAATCCGTCAAGTGGGTATGGGCATAAATGGATTTTAGACAATCAGTAATAATTCTGAGATCGTTCCAGCAAAGAATAATGACGGACAGCTTTGGCCGGCTGGCGCTCGAAGTTGAAGTTCCCATCCCTAACTCCAAATGCTCTCTTTAAACAATAAACGGCTAACCTGCTGCCTTCGAACATAGCGAATCAGATCCGGTTCCGCCACCCTTGGAATTCGCTTGATGTAGCCACTTAGGAAACCGCACCATAATGCCAGGGCTGCCACCATAACTGGCTCCTCGGAAATGCGTTTCACACATTTCAGCAACATGAAAAGGGGATGGTATCCGGTTATGTAATTTGCCCGCCCGTTCTTGAACCAATTTTTCCACGCGCCATCGGCGGATCCTGTAGGTCGGCGGTGCAGAATCTGTATATCCGGGAAACTTCGTGTGGTCCATCCCAGCATGTTGGCCTTCAGTTCATCGATGGTGTCCCATCCAGCCACCGGATAGAGACCCCCCAACTTGTTCCAGAAGGTCCTGCGGTAAATTTTCGTCGCGCCGCGCACATGCATTCTCTGGTCAACATTCGGAAGCATGACGCCTCCTTTATTGTGGCAAATAGTGCCCCCACCAACTGCCAAAGTGGGATCCTTCTCAAATTGTTCAAAGCACTTCTGAAAATAATCTCGAGGCAGATCCAGATCGCCATCCAACTTGACTATGAAGTCCCAATGATTAGTTCTTAGCTTGGATAGACCATGGTTGAAAGCCCGGATTACGCCGCCGCCCGGTTCTCTGAATCCGCGATCTGGAAGACGGAAGATGCGGAGCCAATCACATTGCGCGGCATACCGATCAAGGATTTCGACGGTCTTGTCAGTGGACCCGTCGTCGACAATGATCCATTCCGTCGGAACGAGCGTTTGTGCCATCACTGAACGAATCGTCTCCTCGATGTTGTCTTGCTCGTTCCGAGCAGGAGTAATAATTACATAGGACACTGGCTGATTAGACGAGGAGACGACCGACTTGGAGCCTTCGAAGGACATTTGTGAAGTCAACGTGACCAGTTCCTTAGTAGCTTGGAACCGTACTGAATCGCGTGCAGCCAGTCGTATCCTCCCTGCAGCTTGGCGCTGAAGAGAGAAATGTCGTCGAGGGAATTCATCGGGAGACGGCGCAGGAAATAGGGATCTTCCTTGCCACGAGCGGTGCCTATCCGCGTCGAAACACCGTGACGATACCCAGACTCGACTAACACTTTCCTCAGCATTCGAACGAAGGAACTATCCTGTTCCGGGAAGGCGAACGGATAGGCAAAAGAGTCCACTGACTCTCCCAAATTATCCTCGATGGTCTGTTTCGAGTTCACGATTTCGTCTTTGATATTACGCCCGTTCAAAGTGGAAAGCTGGGGATGGGTCACCGTATGCGAACCAAAAGAGATGCCGTACCTACGGAGCTCCCTGACTTCGCTCCAAGTCAAGCAGTCTTTTTCCTTGAACCGTACCGGGCTTGTCCCAATATATCTAGTGGGCAGAAATACGGTGGCGGTGAATCCATTGCGACTCAATACAGGAAACGCATGCGTGTAGAAGTCAGCATAGCCATCGTCGAACGTGACAACTACATACTTCTTCGTTAATCGACCGTTCCGTAACAAACTCACTGCACCCGCCACGTCGATCGTGCTGTATCCGAGGTCGCGCAGGTACAGCATGTGTTGCGCGAATGTCAACGGCGTGGTCGCTGTTCGATAGTAGGCATGCACTTTCGTCTCATCCTCGTCCGAGATGCTATGGTACATCAGGATCGGAATGGACGACTCATTGTCGGGTGCTCGCCGCCGAAGCGGATTGACTATGTACAGCGTCGCGAATCTATCGAAGCGAAAGCCCATCTTACGCAGTCCGTTCCGACGTTGACAAAGGTACTGCCTCAGCCTCGATGTTCTTGCAGGCAGTCATCGAGGTGAAGTGAAGGGTTTGTTCTACCACGCGGGCCTGCTGTCCTGCCGTCAGCTGTGGGAACATCGGCAGAGAGACGATTTCCTCAGCGGTCTTTTCGGTCACGGGGAAGTCTCCTTCCCGATAGTTCATTGCCGTGTAGGCCTTTTGCAGGTGCAGCGGAATGGGATAGTGAATTCCGGTGCTGATACCAGCCTTTTTCAGATGCTCCATCAAGCCTTCGCGATCTTCAGTTCGGATCACGTACAGGTGATACACAGCGCGCGACCATGACGGTTCGCAGGGCGGGACCAAGACGCGGTCTACAGACTTGAGGAGTCGCTTGTACTCCGCTGCCCGTTCGCGGCGTTGGGCGTTCCACTTTGCCAGGTGGGCCAACTTCACATGGAGAAGACCGGCCTGGATCGAGTCGAGTCGGCCGTTGTAGCCTTCGACATCGTGATAGTACTTTGTGGCCTGGCCGTGGTCCCGGAGCATCTTCATAGTCTTCGCGATGCCGGCATCGTTTGTGGTGGCAGCACCCGCCTCGCCGCATGCACCTAGATTCTTTCCCGGATAGAAGCTGAATGCCGCGGCTCGTCCCATCGATCCGGCCTTCATCCAGCGGTTGTGCTTTCGTGAAAAATATTCGGCACCGTGCGCCTGGCAGGCATCCTCGATCACGACCAAACGATAGCGCTCGGCCAGCTCGAGGATCGGATCCATGTCGGCCATTTGTCCGTACAGATGGACCGGGACAATGGCCGTGACCGGGCGGCCGCTGCGGCGGCTTACGAACTTTCCGGCATCGTCGACCGTGCACTGTTTCTTTAGATATTCTTTGAGTTTTGCCGGGTCCATATTGTACGTCTGCTCATCGATGTCTACGAACTCGGGTAGCGCGCCGGCTTGCGAGATCGCTTCCGTCGTTGCGATGAAGGTGTGCGGCACGGTGACTACCACGTCGCCGGGTTTCACTCCGCTGGCCATGAGGGCGAAGCGCAGGGCATCGGTGCCGCTGCTGATCGCAACCGCGTAACTGGCCTCGCAGAAAGTCGCGAAGGCCTTCTCAAACTCCTCGACCATCGGGCCGCCGATGAATCCCGCAGTCAGCAAGGCTTTGCGGAAAACCTCAGTCAACTCCTGCTCGAGTTCAACGTGCGGACTAACCAGATCAAGAAAAGGAATGCTGTTGGGTGTGCTATGAGAACCACTCACTTTGAAGCCTCCGTAATTTTTTCGATATAACGCAGAACTCTTGCTGGATTTCCAGCCACGATGCTGCTGGGCGGTACGTCTTTGGTGACCACGCTGCCGCCTCCCACAATGGCGTTTTCACCGATGCTGACGTTCGAGAGAATCGTGGCTCCAGAGCCGATCGACGCTCCCTTCTTGACTACTGTTCGCTCGACTTTCCAGTCGGCTTCGGTTTGCAGATTGCCGTCGTCGGCGGTGGCTCGGGGAAAGCTGTCGTTGATGAACATCACGCCGTGGCCGATGAAAACGTTGTCCTCGATGGTGACACCTTCACAGATGAATGTGTGGCTTGAAATCTTGCAGCGCTCGCCCACGCTCGCGTTCTTTTGAATCTCGACGAAGGCGCCGATTTTTGATTCATCGCCAATTTCACAACCGTAGAGGTTGATGAACTTGGAGAGCTTCACGTTTTTCCCCAGCTTCACGTCTGGAGCGATGCATTGGTAAGGATTCATAAGTGATTTCGCTTAATCTGCATCGACAAAAGGCCGCTGCGCCTCGTTGTACCACGCTGCAGAGTTGGTGCCAGAAGTTACCGTGGGCAGCGCTTTCGGAGGCCCGGCAGGCGTGATTTTCGTTCCCGCTAGTTGCGGCGCAAATGTGTTGCGGATCCAGAGTGGAATCCCGCTTTGCCTCACCGGGCGAAGAGTTTTCGGATGGAGGACCTTGGCACCAAGGTGTGCCATCTCCTCGGCTTCCCTATATGAGATCTCAGGGATAGTGGACGCATCCGCTACCAGACGCGGATCGGCGGTCATCAGGCCGTCCACATCGGTCCAGATGATCACTTCATCCGCATCGAGAGCCGCGCCCACAATCGTCGCGGAACAATCCGAGCCGCCTCGACCAAGAGTCGTGAGCACGCCCTCCGCCGTAGCGCCGATAAAACCAGTCACCACGGGAACGACCCCCTTCTGCACGAGTGGACGCAGGTGCATCTGACAGAGTTTCCGCGTCGCATCCATGTGCGGGTCGGCGGCACCGTGGCAGGAATCGGTTTGGATGAGCGCTGTGGCCTCAATAGCCTCGCTCGCCACCCCGTGCTCCTCCAACACCGCCGCAACTATCGGAGCAGATAGACGCTCGCCAAGACCGGAAATCGAATCGCGCGTCGACGACGTCAATTCGCGCATGCGCATTGTGCTTTGGCAAAGCTGTTCGCCTTCCTGAAATAGTCGATCCATCTCGTGCCCGATGCGACTTCGCTCCGCGGCGGAATGGATCAGTGCGTTGACAACCGCCCTGTGCCGCCTACGCAACTCATGGAAGATCGTTGCTAGGGAAAGGCGATCTCCGAGTGCGGACTGCACGGCCGCTTCGATCAGTTGGTTTGTCACACCGCTCATGGCAGAGACGACCACCACCAGATCACACTCGCGCGACGCGTCGCGAATAATGTCCACCACTTTCTTGATGGAGGACGCATCGCCCACCGACGTCCCGCCGAACTTCATGATGCGAAGCGGCTTCTTCACCGTGTTTGAACGTTTGTTATTCATATCGAGATTTACTTTCGTCCCCAATCGAGCCCCACGGCGCGATGCTTCGCGGGAGCAGTCATGGGCTGGGAGGGTCGGGGCGCCGAAGAAACCGGTTTCCGCACAGACTTGGCGTACCACGCGCTCTGCTTCTGATAATTGCTCACGCAATCACGAATCAGTTCAGGTTCTTCCAAAGGAATATCGTGATACGCCAACCGCAAGAATGGACTTTCGGTATCCCTGATCCATTCCTGTGGAAACAGTGCAATCGTGTCCTTCTCAGTAATTTTCGGTGCTTCTTCCACCGCTTTGCCAGACAGTGCGGCATACAAGGCTGCGGGAATGTCGCGTCCCGGCCCCAGGCTTAAATGCCCAACTTGGGTCGATCGAGGATTGATTTCTACGAGGTAGGCGTTTCCAGTCTCCGCTTCCAGCATGAAGTCGAAGCCATATAGTCCGGAAAGACTGAGGCGGCGAGCCATTGCCTCGACAGCAGTCGACATTTCCGAGTTCTCGATCACACGCAAGACAGTGGCATGCCCAGCCGAACTTGCCTTGTTGACTACCTCGAAATGGAGGCCGGCGAGGACGGCGCCGTTCCAGCAGACAACGGCGCTGGTTGCTTCGCGGCCTGCCACGAACGCCTGGGCATTGACCACGGACCGACGCCGCAATATCGACGGCCAAACCAGCGTCTTATCCTGGTCAACCAGTGCCCGCTTTCCGGCCCTGGCAAGCAACGGAGGAGCTTGCAGCTCCTTAAAGAAGCGTTCGGCCTCGGTCGGCGTGTACGCGATTCTTACGCCATCACCGCCTGAGGTGCCGTCCGCTTTAAGGACAGTCGGAAGCCCCGTGCAGGCAACCCAGGTTCTGAGATCATCGATGTTCCGGATTACTTGGGTCGGAGGAACACGCAGCCCTTCCTGATGGGCCAAATCCATAAAAGCCGCTCTCGCATTCACGACTGAGAAACTTTCCGGGGCACCCAGCGAGCGTTCGATCAATGCACAAATCGAAGATTCAGCTCGCCCGTTACGTTTCTCCCGGGCATGGAGGCGGTGCAAGTGCTGAGTAGCAAGGTCATCCCCTGAGACAATGAAATCGGGCTGAGTGATCGCGATGGCACGAGCAAACGAAGTCAACGGCGCCAACCCACGATAGACGTGAGTTCGACGAACGACTTTTGTCTTCCGCACGGGATGAGATTTTGGACACACCATTTCAACCTTGCATCCGGCGGAGGCGAGGGCCATCGCCAGGCGAGCGGTTGGATACCAGCAAGACGTCGTCGCGACCAAAACTGTTGGACGCAGCTTCAAAACCGGACCCTTCGGCGTAGATTGCGCGACGCTATTTGAATCTTGAATGGCCACGGCGATCGTTCTAGATTCTCCTTCGTTTCCAACCGCGTTCATTCGTCTAGCTCACTTCTACCAAAGTGCGTAGCCGGTCGCTGGTCGCAGACAGCAGTTTCAAAGTCTCGAGGTTGTAATACAGCGGGTTATCCCAATCGCTGAATTCTTCCATGTGTTCGATCAGGTTTTTCACGATGCACTTGACGCTGTGGTTAGGATGAAAGCTGAGTGTGTTCTCAGCCTTCTCGATGCTCACCTTATAGTTCCGGAAGTCCTTCTTGTGGTGGATGGTCAGACGGACCGAAAAGCCGAGTTGTTCCTCAATCGCCATCTTCACAAGGTCTCCCACTTCCCCCACCGTGTAATTTCCAGACGCAACGTTGAAGATTCCGGAGATTCTCTCGCTAGCCTCAATCGCCCGAACGTAGGCGTTTGCGGCGTCTTCGATGCTGAGGATCGGCCTCCAAATCGAAGGATTGTTCACTGTGATCTCCCGGTTGCGCACACCATTTTTGAACATCGTGTTGACAATCAGGTCCAGCCTCATGCGCGGGCTGTAGCCAGAAACGGTTCCCTTGCGCAGCGCGATTACTGAAAAGCTCCCGTCCATCAGGTTCATCACCGCCTGCTCACCCTGCAGCTTCGAAATTCCATAGGGGTAAGAGGAAGACACCGGGCGGGTCTCGTCGAACAGCTCATTGTCGGTGTATCCGTAGACCGAGCACGAGCTGGCATACACATAGCGCTTCACGTTTGCCTTCTTGGCCACGTAGGCAAGATAGGCCGGCGCTGCGGCGTTGAAGATGAAGTTCTGGCTGGGCGAAAACTCGGCCATGGGGTCGTTCGACAAGCCCGCTAGGAATATGACTTGCTGGTAAGACTGCAAGTCTTCAACCGTAATATCGAAAATGTCCTTTCGGATGATTCCAGTTTGTGAAGGTAGGTGGTTGCCGAACCAGAACAGGTCTACCACGTCCACCTCATAGCCGCGCTCCAAAAGTTTGGGGACCAATACAGAACCCAAGTAACCGGCCCCACCTGCGATCAGGATTTTCATGATTTCAGTCTCCAGTTGTAGTGTTTCGTTGTTCGTAGATCTATTTGTATTGCCGAGAAAGCGCTTCAGGCTTGCCGTGCAACCGCCAAATGCTTTTCAGAGAGATACGTGTGCAGTCCGTCTTGCCAAAGGCTGAAGAGATTCTGCCTGTGAGACTTCAGCCCGCGGTTTTCCAGCACCGAATAGGCGGGACGGGGCACCTTGGCCGGGAATTCATTCGCTGAAGCGACTTCGAGGGTTACCGAGACGTCCGCGACTCGGAAAATTTCCCGTGCAAACTCGTACCAAGAGCAGCTGCCTTCTGCCGAAGCGTGGTAAAGTCCATAGGCGTGAGAGCGGCTCAATGCAGCGATCTGACGCGCCAGGTCGGCCGTCGCCGTCGGGCTGGTAAACTCGTTGTCCACTACTCGAACCCGTCCGCGTTCCCGGGCGAGTCGGAGCATGAGGTCGACAAAATTCTGCCCTCCCTTGGCGCGACAGGGATGGTTGCCGTAAAGAGCCGCCGTGCGTAGGACGTAGTGCTTGGGATTGATGTCCTGCACAAGCTGCTCACCTTCGAACTTCGTCCTACCGTAAACATTCAGCGGACGCGCCTGGTCGCTTTCGACATAGGGCTCGCCTTTCGTACCGTCAAATACATAGTCCGTACTGACGTGGATCAGCACCGCTCCCAGATCGCGCGTTGCTGTAGCGAGATTCCGCGCACCCACGACATTCACTTCGTGTGCTCTCCCAGGTTGCTGCTCGCAGCTATCTACGTTATGCATTGCGGCAGTGTTGATGACAACCTCGACCGACGTCGCACGTAAACAGGCTGCAACCGATTCCAGGCTGGAAAGTTCGATATCCTCATGCGTGATCGCACGGACTTCATCGCCCTGATCCGCAAGCGCGCGAACTACGTCGTGGCCAAGCTGGCCGTTGGCGCCGATCACCGCGACCCTCATGCCGCCTCCGCTGGCAGGCTCTCTGGAATGGAAATCGTCATCGGTTAGCTCCTGTGCGAAAGTTCCGCTTCGTGTTCGGTATAGCGGAAGTTGTCTGACGCAGGCGACTCCAGCCACTCCGCCAGCGTCGCCGCGCTGCGATCCTTGTCGGAAACGGTCACCTCGGCGAGTGGCCATTGAATGCCGATCGCTGGATCATTCCATCGGATCGCCGACTCGGCTTTGTTGTTGTAGATCCCGGTACACTTGTACTGGATTTCGGTGCCATCCGAGAGTGCACAGAAGCCGCGGGCAAAACCAGCAGGCGCCCAGACTTGGCGGCGATTCTCCGCCGATGCCTCAGTGCCCACCCACTTTCCCAAGGTTGGCGACCCTTTGCGAATGTCGACCGCAACCAGGAACGCACTGCCTGCGGTGACACGCATGAGCTTGCCCATTGGAGGGGCCCACTGAAAATGCAATCCTCGCACCACACCCTTCGCCGAGCGGGAGTGGTTGTCCTGCACAAACTGGGTAGGCAAACCGAGCGCTTGGAACTGATCCGCGCGAAAGGTCTCGGTAAAGAACCCACGACTATCCTGAAAAGCTTCTGGAACGACGACAACCACGTCCTTCAACCACCTCGACTCGACCTTAATTTGCATTCGCTGACCTTCTCCTTAACGGGAAAGAAATTCCTGAGGTTGTTGCTTTTTGTATTAGGCCTCAATTGCCGTCTCAATGTTCGCTGGGACTGCCCTGGTCGGTCTCGGTCCAGCTACACCTTGAGGGGAGAGGTAAACCAACTGACCTCGGAGTTTCAGGGATTCGCTCGCTGCTTCCAGCATCTTCACGACGCGGAGCCCCGCAACGCCGTCGTTCAACGGGGTCTTATCGCTCATGATGCAATCGACGAAGTACGCGAGTTCCCGAGTCAGCGCTTCAACTTGTTCGACCTGTGGTGCCCACATGTCGCCAGAGCGGTAGTGCACCAGCAAGTCATAGAGCCCTTCCCGACTCGTGACATTTACCCCCTTGTCGTAAATCTTGATCTTCTCGTCTGCCTCAAGATCGTTCCACACCAGCATTTTCTTTTCACCACCGATCAGGGTTGTCCGGACTTTCACTGGCGAGAGCCAGTTCACGTTGATGTGGGCTATGACTTTGTCCGGGAAATAAAGCGTAATGAAAGCGACGTCTTCGTGCCCGTTGAGGTGCGTCTGGCCTGTCGCGGAAATGGCTTCCGGAGTCTGCTGAATCAAGTGGTCGATGATCGACAGGTCGTGTGGGGCAAGATCCCAAACCACATTCACGTCGTGCTGAAACAGTCCCAGATTCACGCGAGTGGAATCGTAGTAGTACAGCCTGCCGAGGGCTCCGTCTTGCAGGAGTTGCTTGATCTTTGTGACCGCACCCGTGAACAAGAAGGTGTGGTCCACCATGATCTTCAGGTTTTTTCGCTCAGCCAGCTCAATCAGCTGCTGCGCCTGGGCCGCGTTGCTGGTGAACGGCTTCTCGACGAAAACGTGTTTGCCATTGTCGAGGGCGGCTTTGGCTAGTTCATAGTGCGTCCAGACCGGGGTCACCACTGCGATGGCGTCGATTTCGGGAGAGGACATCAGCTCCGCCGGATCGTCCGTCACCCGCACACCCGGATAGGCCTTTGTCACCTTCTTCCGCGCGGTCGCGCTCTTGTCACATACCGCGACAACTTCGGCTTCATCCAGACGGTCCAGGTTCCGGACCACGTTCGGCCCCCAATACCCATACCCTACGACTCCAAACTTCACCATGACTTCGCTCCTATTCCCAGCGTTGCGTTCGCATTCCGAGGTCTTGCGAGACTTGTGACCATATTTGGCACGGATCGTTAATTACGAATCGTGAATTAGGGAGGGCCGGAGGAGAAACTTATCTAGTGCGCGCCTTCGCCAAGCACAACTGCCGCGGGCGTGCGCAGGAGGATCTTGATATCCATCCACGGGGACCAGGTGCGGGCGTAGTGCAGGTCGAGGCGCACCATGTCATCGAAGGTCACACGGCTGCGTCCGCTGACCTGCCAAAGTCCCGTGATCCCTGGCCGGGCTTCGAGCAACCGGCGGCGATGCCAAATATCGTAGGCTTCCACCTCGTAGGGAACTGGAGGACGGGGCCCGACTAATGACATCTCCCCTTTTAATACATTCATGAACTGGGGGAGTTCATCCAGGCTGGTTTTTCGCAAGAAGGCTCCGACGCGAGTGATCCGGGAATCTTTGGTCAGCTTGTAGACGCCTTGACCGTTTCCGCTCGACGGCTGCTTGTCGGCTTTACCGGCGATCAGCCGTTGAACGTATTCTTTGTGGACCGCGGCGTCATTGTTCACATACATCGAGCGAAATTTCAGGAACACGAACGAGTTGCCATTCTGGCCGACGCGACGTTGCCGGAAAAAAACCGGCCCCTGCGACGTCGCTTTGATGGCGATGGCACTGATCAGAAAAACTGGCGAGAAAAGGACGAGCGCCAGTGCGCTACCGAGGATATCCATCATTCGCTTCATCGCACGGAATGACTTCCGAGCATCCTCCCGCTGGGACAAATCGGGATACAGTGTGGGGTTGGGCAGCCCTTGCTCCCCGTCCTGTTTCCAGTCCTCCGGAAAAACGTGAAACGAGAGACTGACCCGGTTGAATTGCTCGAGGGCCAAATTGCGGCGTAACGTCTCAGTCACCCTGGCGATGATGGTACCGGGAATCGCGCTGCCGTCCTCGGTGGCTATCTCGGTGAACATGACTCCGACCACACAGTTGTTCGAGTACCATCCGGTAACGTCGGTATCGCGGGTGGAGAGGGAGAGCGCTGACAGAATCTTCCCTAGAATCCTCCCATTCCTCTCCGATGGAAGGTCGTCTCCCATATCGAGGAGCAGCAGCATGAACGGCTTCCGCGAACGCTCGCTTCGTTTTCTTTCGAGAGCGATCATGTGCCGAAAGGCTTCCGCGTTTAGGATGCCGCGGTCTCCGAGGGATGAGGCTTCAGAGATTGGACTCAAACTGACACCATTACTACCAGAGCGTCGCGCGTTCACGATTCCCTCCGCTGGATCTGCTTGCTTCGTGGATAGAGTCAAGTGATCTGCTGATTGCTAGAGTTGATGGGGAAGGGTAGAACCAGAGCCCGGCGGCCGCCTGCTTCAGGGCCGCTTATTCTTTGGATTGGTCGATTGAAGGGGAACTGTACCGTTGATAATAGTCAGTGTGCGCTGCGTTTGCGCTGCTGTTCACTAATGCTCCCAGCAGCTTTGACTTCTCGAGCGTCTCGAGACCACGCAGCAGTTGCTTTTTCTCGGTCGTACCTTTTCGCGTTACCAGCAAAATTCCGTCCGTCAACCGGGACCACATGCTCGCATCCGCCAGCGGCAGTATTGGGGGAGAATCAATGACGATCCAGTCAAACCAGGCTTCCAACTGAGTCATCAAGGGTGATAGCTTCCCTGATTGCATCAATTCCAGCGGGTTTTGTGGCGCAGCGCCTGCTGGCAGAACCCAGAGTCCCAAACTTTCCAGGCGGTAGAGGTTGATGCTCTTGGTTTGTCCCGAAAGCCATTCGCACAGGCCCGGAGTCCTGCCTAAACCGAATGCCGTGGCAACAGTCGGGCGGCGCAAATCACCTTCCAGAAGCAAGGTTTTCTGCTGCTTTCTGCGAGCTAGGGTACAGGCGAGGTTGGCAGCGACCGTGCTCTTGCCCTCCTGGGGAATGCTGCTGGTAATGAGGATTTTCTTCAGTGGACGGCTCTGTCGAAGATGACGCAAACGGACTGCGAGAAAACGAAATTTCTCCGCGCCCAGGCTTTCCTCTTTGCCCACTGAAACCAGGCGGCTATCCTCCGGGATTGAGACTTGCAGCACCGGGCACCGCTCCAAGTCGCCCAACGAAGAAGCCGGTGGGGTCGGATCCGGCGACTCAGCCCGATCATCCTGCTTAGCTGCTTCGCTCTCACGCACTTTCTGTTCCGCGGCTTGGAGGAACTGCTCGGCATAGGTCGAATCGGATGCCTCCACCCGGGCATGCTGCTTACCCGCAGCGGCGTCGCGCACTTTCTGCTCGGCGGCTTGCAGCAGGTCAGTAGCGAGTGAAAACGTGGGGCTCTCGGCTCCCGCGCTCTCCGACTCCGCCCTCTGTAACGCGTCAAATATATGGCTCATGATTCGGGAACCCGCACCCGCATCCGTGTGGTTAGCTCGTCATCCCGCTTTTGCTCGGCCTGCAGTCGGGAGTAGAGTTCGAGTAATGTTTTGGCCGCCTTCCGCACATCGAGTTCGTCGGGCATTTTGGTTTCTTCCGCGCGTCGCGTTTGAACCCCGAGGCGGAAGTCGGTCGCGATATCGTCGATGATGTCAGGGCTTACGCTCCGCATTTGCCTTGCGTACGCTGCAATCAATGCGTTCTCGCAAATGGTGTTGATCAGTCTGGGAAGGCCTTGGGAGTGTTGATACACCGCGGCGATCGTCTCCGGTGGGAACAGCGCTGACGGATAGGGACTCCCCGCCAGCAGAAGCCGGCGCAGAATATATCCCTTCGTCTCGTCCGAATCCAAAGGCACCAGGTGGGAGCGAAGGGCAATCCTTTGCTTCAGTTGCCGCAGATCAGGGGAGTCGAGCTTGTCGTCCAGTTCCGGTTGCCCAACCAGAAGAATCTGTAACAGCTTCTCGTCCGCAGTTTCGAGATTGCTCAAGAGTCGGATTTCTTCCAGAATCTCCGGGGAAAGGTGGTGCGCTTCGTCGACCACCAGAACCGTCGTAAGGTTTTTCTGGCTGCGCGAGATGACATAATGCGCAATCTGGAGCAGAAGTTCACCCTTGTTCTTGCTGGTGCCGGGCAGTCCCAGATCGCTGACAATGTACTGCAGGAATTCGATGGAGGATAGACGGCCGTTGAAGAGATACGCGTATGCGACATCTTTGCTTTGCTTCAGAGATTGCAACAGGCAGCGGAGCAGAAGAGTTTTGCCAGTTCCCACCTCCCCGGTTAAAACCACGAACCCCTTGCGCCGCCGGACGCCATAGTAAAGAGCGGCTAGAGCTTCGTTGTGCCGCCCGGTCGGAAACAGGAACGAAGGATCCGGAGTAATCTCAAACGGGTTGCGCTTCAGGTTGTAAAAAGCTTTGTACATGGGGAAAATCGCTATCCGCGCAGGTAACTGAATGCCGATCCCAGCAAAATCGTAACAGATACGAAAACCGCCGTCGCCCATCCCAGCCACAACCGCCGGCGCTCGCTTTGTTCTTCGGTCGCCGCCGAAATGGCTGGGATTTCCGAGATCACCGCCACCGGCAGCAGTTTCTGCAATTCTTTCTCATCGTAAATCCGGTCGTCCATAAATTCGAATGCCCCGGCCACCACAACGCCCAACGCTAATCCGATCCCCAGCCCTATGCCACAGAACTTCAGGCGATTGGGGAAGTCCGGTTTCGAGGGCAGGCTCGGAGCATCGATAACCCGGAAGCGCTCACCCTGCTGGAGCAATTCCATACTGGTGGCCATGGCCGACTCATTCTTTTTCTTCAGCAGCTCGTCATAGTTCGCTTTTGACTGCTCGTACCCACGGGTTAGGTCGGAGAGTTGTTGCTCACGCACCGGTTCCTGATTCAGTCGTGCCTGATAGTCAATAACCTTTGTCTTTAAGTCCGCGACCGATCGCTCGCGGTTTGCAATCTCAACCCGGTTGGCGTGGAGCTGCCCCTGCAACTGCATCATAGGAGACGACGGATCCCTCATGTCAGGCGTGTCCGGTGTCGCGTTCGCTGCATCGGGGTCGCTCTGGGGAGCTGAGGCCTTGGCTTTCAAGTCAGCGACGATCTGGTCCCTCATCTTTTCGGTTTTGGCAATCTGCTCTTTGAGTTTACGAACATCGGGATGCCGGTCGGTGTAATGTGAGCTGAGATCTGCCAGTTGCGCCCTGAGTTTGTCCAACTCTTGGTCCACCGCAGGCAGCCCCTCTGGCGCCCCACCCTCGGTCTTCGGCGAACCTTGAAGAGTGCGGTACTGATTCACCAGTGTTTCAAGGTAGACGCGCTGCTGTTTGGCGGTGTTTAGCGCATCTTCTTCGGTCTGCAACTGAGATTGCAGGCCGGCCAGAATTTGCAGGTTGCTCCCTACTTGCGCCGGCAGCTCGCCTACGTGCTGACCCTTGAACTCACGGATCTTTTCTTCCTGGGCAGACAGGGCTTCCCGGGCGGTCTCCAGTTGGCCCTTGAGAAATGTCGTGGTGTCCTCCGACTGCTGCTGGCGCACTTCCAGGTTCTCGTTGATGAACAGATTCGTTAGCTCACTGGTAACTTTTTGGGCCACGCGGGGATCACGCGATGAGTAGGAGACGTTGAATGCAGTGATCTGATTGCGCGCATCGCGCACGAGTTCGATGTCAATGTCTTTACGCATGCGGTCAACCTTTTGGTCGGGCGACGGCAGGGAGTGCGAGGAGGCGTAGAGATTCAGTTGATCGATGATACGCAAAAGCCGTGAGCGGCTGAGAATCTGCTGAGTGATGCTCTGCATCCGCTGCTGCAGGTCATCGTTCACATTGGGCGTAACGTAATCCTTTGGCATGGTGGGCTGCTCGACCAGGATGAGCGTGCTCGATTCGTAGCGCGGCGGAAGCACCCAGCTCGCGCCCCAGACCACGGCCCAACCCAGGAAAAGCGGGATCAAGAACTGCAGGTGGCGGCGGCGCACGACGCCCAAATAATGTTGAAGGTCAAGGCCTTCCGAACTTTTCTCTTCGAGATCATCAACCATAAGAATTATCTTCCCAGCGGTCGGGAGAACTGATAGGAAATTGCAACGAATTCGCGATTGGTGTCGGGAGTCGCGGCCAGCACGGCGACCGTGCTGTAATCCTGATGCAGTCGCGTGTATCCCAGCTGCAGATTCAGGTGCTGGCCAACCTGCTGCTGTAAAGATGCGGTTCCCGAAACTGTGTGCCCGTTACCGCCGGTCAAAGACGTGGCGGTCAAAAGGTCATTCTGAGCGTACCCGCCTCCCAGCGACGCACTCAGCATCCGCGAAAGTTGTTGATGGATCGATGCGGTGACGTTGTCAATTTTCACTGCTCCAATCAGCCCGCCACCACTCGATATCAGATGCGAGTAGCTGATGGCCAGGCTGCTCAGGCGCCCCTGCCAGCCCACACTGCCACCCGCCGAAGGGTTCCAGCTTCGGAATGCCGCCGTTGTCGTCGTTCCAGTTGTGGCAAACTGCGGGCCAACATTCGCATACTGCGGCCCTCCAAAGGCTGAAATCGAGAATCTCTTCGTCGGAGCCAGGGTGTAGAAAAGAAGCAGGGCGTGGGTTTGCGTCTCATTGGTTCCCGGAGCAGGAAACGACGCCAGCCGTTGGTACTGGTAGGTCGCGCCGAAGTAGTTGATCTTAGAAATGCGAACCGAATAGAAGGCCAATCCGCCCTGCGAGCTCGAATCAAACAGGCCTGGGACTTCAGCTTGGTTCGCATAGTGCAAATTCGTAAACGTTCCGCCGGCACCGACCATACTGTTCGCGGCAAATTGATAGGTGATGCCCACATTCCCGGAATTGCTGAGACGGTCAGCGATCGGCGCAATCACCGAGAAATTCCCCTCCTGAGCGCCGCCGGACACAGCCGCTGCGGACGAGAAGTCGGGCTGGTTAAACACGCTGGAGCTTTTCTGGAAGCCGTCCCTCGCCGAAAACGTTACGTGCGGGCTCAGTCGGTACTGGAAATTGATCGACAGATTCTGGTCCGCCTCGTTCAACGAACTCTCTCGCTGATAGAACGTGAACCCAGGCGCATAAGTCAAACCCAAGTGCAGCCGCGGCGTGGTCTCGTCGAGCGCCACGAAAGGCGCGATCGAATAACTCACGTCACTCACTGGAGCGCCGTTCACCGACCCCACCGCGTTGTCAGTATACGCACTGGTGAATGCCAACCCGCCGCGCAAGTAGTTCGAGCGTTCTCCGGAAGTGACCGAGGTTGGGTACGATTGACCACTTACAGGAGGCGGGGTCTGCATCCGGTCCGCATCCTCGTTGGTGGAGATGTCGCTGGCGGGTCCTGTCGCCGCTGGAGCCGGGACGGGGCGCTGCTCATCCTGCGACCAAAGCGGTGCCGCGGCCAGCAAGATCAACCCTACGCTAATGGTTTCAAACAGCTTCATTCATTACGGAACAACGATCGTGTCACGCGGTTGAATCTTAATGTTCTGCGCCGGATTCTGGCCCTTCACGACTTCCTTGTAGTTGAAGGGAATCCGGGACTGGGTGCCGTCGGCATTCTGCCGCAGGACATAAATGGATTTCTGCTTGGCGAAATCACGGAAACCGCCGGCCAGCGCAATCGCGTCGAGTACAGTAGGGGAATTGGCGATGACGAACGTTCCCGGCCGATTCACCTGTCCCAGAATGTTGAATTTTTGACTATTGATTTGCTGAACGATGACAGTAACTTCCGGTTCTGAAATGTAATTCTTCAGCCGGCTGGCAATTTCTACTTCGAGTTTCAGAGGAGTCCGGCCCGCTGCCTGCACTTCGCCGACCAGCGGGAGCGAGATCTTTCCATCCGACCGCACTGGAATGGAGCGTGAGATATCTGGTTCTTTCCAAACGTTGATGGCGAGCACGTCATCGTTCCCAATTACAAAGCTGTCGTCATGCGGCTTCGCGGCCGCGGACGCGTCGGCATTTTGCGGGGGTTGCGCGGCATTGGAGCTCGGCGCCGTTGCGGCACCTCCCGATCCAGCCTGCGCCCAAAGCCCGCTTGACATCAGAAGACAGGTTAAGGCTGCAACCTTTCCGGTCCTCCAAACACTGCGTCCTGTCCCTGCCATGGCGGCTCCTTGACGCTTCTCCCTCACGCGGCTCGCTTCTTGAATCAACTTACTTTCCCGTTTCCCTTAGTCTGTCCCATACTGGCCAACCTCGTTTCCGCGTAGGGCGCAGGGTAGGGCTCCGAAGCGCTCATGTGATACTGGTCAATCTTGTACAGCATCGTACGATAGCTTACTCCCAACAACCGGGCGGCAGCTTTCCGGTTCCAGCCAGTTTTCCCCAGAGCCGCTGCGATTGCGTTCCTCTCGGTTGCCCACTTAACGCTCTGGATCAGCGATTTCAGCGATTTCGGTATGGACGTATTCGCATCGGCTTCAACTTCTTCACTCTCGCGCGGCGCTTCCGCGGGGTTCAGCGGCTGCCTGTGAAAGCCGTTGCCGTTGCTCGAGGCACTTGTTTCCAACCCGCTCAGTGTGAGCTCCTTGTCGCCCGCCACCAAGTAACGTTTGACGAAGGTCTCGAGTTCCTTCAGATTCCCAGGCCAGGAGTGATTCTGGCAGGCAGCCAGCGCCGCCGAAGTGAATTCTCGCTGAGGAAGGCCGTAATACCTGGCCAGCTTGTGCATGGAATAACGCAGAAGAATCTTGACTTCGTCCCTGCGCTGCCGCAGAGGGGGCACATGGACGGTGAATGCGCTCAGACGAAAATAGAGATCCGACCGAAGCCGTTTTTCTGCGATCGCGCGATCCACGTTGTCGCTGCTGGCGGCAAGAATGCGTACATCGACCTCGACGGGTTTGTCGCCGCCGGACCGGACAAAACGCCTATCTTGCAGCACCTGGAGAAGCCTTGCCTGCAATCCCAGCGGCATCTCGGTGATCTCATCGAGTAGGAGAGTGCCTTTTTCGCCGCCTTCAAGCTTCCCCAGACTGGTCCGCCCGGCGGCCGTTGAAGACCCGTTACCGGAAGCATGCTCTCTGCCAAACAATTCGATCTCCAGCAAGTCTCCTGGCATCTCCGCGCAATTGACTCTCAGGAATCTGAAACCGGAGTAGACCGACAGCTTGTGGATCAGACGGGCAACCGTGCCTTTTCCACTTCCGGGCTCTCCGAGAATGAGCACGGGAACATCCGCCTGCGCCAGCAACTCCGCTTGCGCGCGGACCTTCTGCATGATGGGACTGACGCTGAGGAAGAACTCATCCTCGCCGAGTGACTCAATATCTTCGCTCACCATCTCCGCCTCCGCAGCATCGTTCGACGGACCGAAATACTTCTGGATCAGAAATTCAAGTTGTTCTTCGCTGAAAGGCCGGACCAGGACATCCTGCGCACCCAAACGGCTCGCTTCTTTCTTCGCGCCCGCGTCCTCGGAATGGCAAAGTACGATCACCGGAAGATCAGGACACAACCGACGCAGCCACGGTAAGAGCTGCAGGCTATCGGCGTCGCCGCGAGCAAGATCCAGCAGTAGCAGGTCGGGTGCTGCACCAGATTGCACTCGCTCCATGGCTTCCCAACCATTGGCCGCCGTTTCGAGCTGCCAAGAGCCGGTTTCCGCACTGGACCAAAGCAGGCGAAGAACCGCCGGATCCCTGCTCACGGCCAGCAAGCGTAGTGTTTCTATTGTGTTTTCGTTCAAGGGTAGGGGGTCCTTATCGACGGAGAGAGCCGGGAGAAGCGTCAGAGGACAACTTCAGACAGGCTCGACTTCATATCCTTCCACGCGAACCGCGAGTGATCGCTGGATCGCATCCACGGAAATCACCAAGGTGCGGTCTCCATTGCGGGAGACGAGAATGCCCTCCAGGCCGTCCAGTGCTCCGCTGCGGATTCGCACTCGCTGCCCGATCTTGAGGAAGGGATGAGACGACCAGGGCAGTGGTCCGTCTACCAGGCTCCGAACTGCTCCGATTTGGTCGTCCGGAATGGGAGTGCCCTCGCCCCGGGCACCGACGAGCCCGAATACTCCGTCCACCCGGAGAACACGTAAACGGTCGGCTCGGTTGGGGACAAACTTTGCGAACACATAGCAGTGGAATAGCGGCACCTGCACCGACTTCTTGCGGTCGCTCCAACGGTGCACCTCGGTGACCAGAGGCAGGAACGTTGTGACGCCTCGCTCTTCGAGGCGCTGCGCCACAATCTTTTCGTGGCGGGGACGGGTCTGCAGTCCGTACCAATTCTCAACTTCCGCTTCAACCGGCGGAACCGGTTGAGGAAATTCCCAGGACATGCTGCTGATGGCCATAGCTTCGCCCTCTAAGTCACTCTCTCTGAGTGACCCCAAACGAACTCTAAAGATTGCTATTGTTCGGGATCTCAAACGTGAGATCCTAGGGGGTTTACCACTTGGGCAGGAAACCGGGGGAATGCTGTTTTCCTGCTGACTCACTTGATTTCTTAAAGAATCATTCAGTCGCTCAACACTATTTCGCTCAGGTGTAACCGGGATCGGTAAAGGGGGGTCGGTCGATCACCGGGCAATGTCTACTATTTCTGTAGTGATCGTAGCATTTTATCTTGATCTGTCAATAGACCTTTCGTGCTTCGCTCTGGCCCTCAAACTTCATTGAGTTTGGCGAATCCATCGGGCGGGGGGAGAACCTAATAGCTGGCGTGCCCTTAGCGTTCAACGAGACTACATGGCGAGTGCAGATTGCTGCAAGTGGTACAACTACCCAACCCTATACTTCTCCTCCATTGTAGGTCCAATATTCTCATATGTAGAGAATACAGTACCAGAGACGGATCACTCTATTAGTCCGGTTAGGCACTGACCTCGTCGGTGTGCTCCCTCCGTCCATTGCCTATCGGGTAGTTTTCCGGTAACTTATTGATTATGAACGATATCTCGGTGGTCCCTTGGATGGCGCCAAGTCCTCCGGGTCGGGGACCGCTCGGCGCTTGGAACCACAGTCATGAGACCTGTGTGAAGTATCTTGCAACTAGCGACAGATGTTTGCAACATTAAACAGGACGAGAGGTTGCAATTGGCAACTGCAAGACGGTAAAATCACGGTGCTTATCCTTTCGGGTTCTCCCCCCCCAGAATTCAGACAGCGCCTAGGAGATTATTCCAAGGTTCCGAGGCGAGGGTGCCAATGTCCAGCGAATTGGAGCACCGGAGAGACACAATCCGAGTGCTTGTAGCCGACAGTTCTCACATACACACGCATTTGCTGGCGGACGCGCTGAAGCGCGATCCCCTGATCGAGGCGATCCCTTTTGACTCACATCCCGGCAGCTTGGTTGCCGCAGGGACGAGCCTACACATCGATGTGTTAGTTATCAGCGCCAGTCTGGAAGAACAGCCTTCTCGCGGGTTCGAAGTCTTGCGTGAATTGCGCGGTGCGTGTCCTGGCATTCGAGCCGTGGTCTTGCTGGATTCCATAAAGGACGAAGCCGTTTTGAACGCGTTCCGCGCTGGCGCGAGAGGAATATTTGGCAAGAGCCAACCTGCCGAGGTTCTTTGCAAGTGTGTTCGATCCGTATACCAAGGCCAGATTTGGGCCAACAGCCGGGAACTGGCGCTAGCCGTGGAAGCGTTGGCCAGCGCTCCTGCCCTTCGAGCGGTGAATGCCGACGGCATGAACCTGCTCTCGAAGCGGGAACTGCAGGTGGTGCGCTGCCTGGCCGAGGGTTTGACCAATCGCGAGATCGCGGAGCGCCTGAAACTCAGTCAACACACGGTAAAGAATTATCTGTTCCGCGTCTTTGACAAGCTGGGCGTTTCCAGCCGGGTCGAGCTTTTGTTCATGACGCTGAGCCAGACTGGTTCCGCCTCATCGCCCGCGCCAGATGGGACCAAGGGCTCCGATCATAGTGGTCTCCACGATGAATTCGCCATACTCCAGAAGGCGGCCCAGGCAGGTTTGCCGGCAGCGCAACTTGCCCTGTCGCAGTTATACCTGGTTCGACGAGAGGATCCCAAAGACATTGTTCATGCCTACATGTGGTACCTGATCGCGCTGGAACGGGCTTCGCAAGGCGGTAAACACATTACAGAGCTACTGACTGCGGAGCAGATCGATGAAGCTCGGGAAAAAGCAACCGACTGGCTCTTTCGGCTTAAAGAGATCGCGCCGGCGACAATGGAAAGTGCGCCGCGTACCTCATCCCCCACCCCGAAAGTAACTAAACCTCACAGACAGATGACTGATTATCGCGAAAAATAAGCGCAACGGGTCAAGCTATGCGGCCTTGCGGATGGGAAGCGCTTCCGATCTGCTTCCCGCCCCTCTGCTAAACTCAGAGTTCGCACGCGAGCTATCGAAAGAAGATGAGATTGCAAAAAGGGGTGCCTGATTCGGCACGCCCGCTGTAGATTCGAGTTAATCTCGGTTGTCGAATTCCCGACAAGGTCAAGCTCTTGCTAATCCGTATGGCGCAAAGACATTTGCCGCCGTGATCGCAAAACGATGCCTCCGAAGCAAGCAAGGCCCGCCAGCAAGAGGTACATTAGAGAAGTCCCGCCTTCAGGAACCGCTGCGCACTTATTGCCGCCGTAGCAGGTGCTGCGGTTCTTGGTGTTGTTCTTGTAAAAGTCGTCGACTTTTGTGAGAGCTAAGGCCAAGATATTCGACTGCTCGATGTTCAGAACTGTAGGCCCAGAGCCCGTTACCTTGAGGTTACTCTGACCGGACGCGGAGGGAAGGAAACACAGAAATGCCGCAAAAGATACCAAGAAAGATACCCGGTACAAACACTTCACGTTTACGCCTCTTTAGGATGGCGGGGCAGGAGAGGCCAGATTAGGGGTCTGGCAGCCGCCGCATATCACTACTGCTGTAACT
>Ga0307478_10000671_pt1 | contig 33568 bp, 29 predicted proteins | sample atmos_gasesECM4C_2_FD_203713 | JGI IMG/M metagenome (GOLD analysis project Ga0307478, IMG submission 203713) | Hardwood forest soil microbial communities from Morgan-Monroe State Forest, Indiana, United States - atmos_gasesECM4C_05 | ecosystem: Environmental > Terrestrial > Soil > Temperate...
ATTTCACTGCCCAGATTTCGACGTCCCAAACACTTCCCTTGCCGCCAGCACGGTGTTGCAGTGGATCGTCACCGTGTCATCCAGCTTCCGCGCCTAGACGACCCGCGATGGTCTCGCGTCCGACTTCAGAGACCGAGCCAGTTCCGCCCGTAGTGCTCGCCTAGCATACCGTGTGCTATCTTCGTTAGGTTTCCCCGGCCCGCCTGTTGGGGCATTCGCTGCATGTCCACTACCTTGGAAAGTTCTAAACGACCCGCGGTAAAGGTCTTCGTCGCCACCACGGTGATGCTGACCTTCATTTCGTTCTGGCGCGCGGCGGCCATTGTGTTGTCGGACCTGGCATCGTCTGCCTATTACGCGGGCGGCGATGCGGAGAAGGTCATCGGCAAGAGTGCGGCCTGGTTCATACTCGCCGTCATGCTGTTCAGCTACTGCGTGCGCGCGCTCTACATCGAGTCGAGCAGCATGTTCGTGCGCGGCGGTGTGTACCGTGTGGTGAAGGAGGCCATGGGGAGCACCCTGGCCAAGTTCTCTGTTTCGGCTCTGCTCTTTGACTACGTGCTGACCGGACCCATCAGCGCAGTTTCTGCCGGGCAGTACCTCGCCGGTTTCATCGAAGATATCGGAACGTACCTCCACCATCCATTCACGATGAACGAGAACCACTTTTCGGCGGCCTTCGCGATCCTGGTGGTGGCGTATTTCTGGTGGAAAAACATCCAGGGCATCCACGAGTCGAGCGAGAAGGCGCTGCAGATCATGATCATCACCACCGTAATGGTGGTCATTCTGCTGCTGTGGTGCACGATTACGGTCTTCAAGATTGGAATCCACTGGCCACCAAACCCGCTGCAACCGGGCGTTATCCCGTTGAACAAGGAGTCGCTGGGCTGGCTCTATGGCACCTGGTTCAGCAAGTTGACCCTGGTCATCATGTTTGTGGGCTTTGGACATTCCGTCCTCGCCATGAGTGGCGAAGAGACGCTGGCGCAGGTGAACCGCGAGATCGAGCACCCGAAGCTGAAGAACCTCGAAAAAACCGGCCTGGTGATCTTCATTTACAGCCTGCTGTTCACCTCACTGGTTTCGTTCTTCGCCTACATGATCATTCCGGACACGGTGCGTCCGAACTTCTTCGCGAACCTCATCGGCGGCATCGCGATGTATCTCGTCGGGCCCATGCCGCTCAAGCTGCTATTCCATGGCTTCGTCGTGCTGGTGGGTGTGCTGATCCTCGCCGGCGCGCAAAATACGTCGATCGTCGGTGCCAACGGCGTGCTGAACCGCGTAGCCGAAGACGGCGTGCTGACCGAGTGGTTCCAGAAACCCCAGTACAAATACGGCACGACCTACCGCATCATCAACCTGATCGTGGGCATGCAACTCCTGACGATCATCCTCAGCGGCGGCAACGTCTACAGCCTGGCCGCGCTCTATGCCTTCGGCGTGATCTGGAGTTTCACGATGAAGTCGCTGGCGGTGCTGGTGCTGCGCTTCACTGAGCCCGGCAACCGCGAGTGGAAGGTCCCCGGCAACCTGCACATCGGAAAGACAGAGATTCCGATCGGCCTGGCGGCGATTTTCGTGGTGCTGTTTCTGACCGCGGTGGTGAACCTGTTCACCAAGTCCGAAGCAACGGTCGCGGGCTTAATTTTCAGCGGCGCGTTCTTTATTATTTTCACCTTGTCGGAGCGGCACGTCATTAAAGAGCGCCACGGGAAGCCGGAGCAACTCGATCAGTTCCGCGTCTATGGCAACCAGGAACTGGGAAGCGGCGCGATGGGCGTGCGTCCCGGCAACATTTTGGTAGCGGTGAGGGATCCGCGCAATCTGCATTATCTACGTACGGTCCTGCATAACACCGACACCGTCAAACAAGATGTGGTCGTCATGAGCGCGCGTCTTTATCACCGCGAGCATAGTTTCAGCGGCAGCAATGTCTTCGATGCCAGCCAGATTTTCGATCATTACGAGCAGGAGCTGTTTACCGCCGTCGTAGCCGTCGCCGAAAAAGAAGGCAAGCCGGTTTCTTTGCTGGTCGTGCCGGGCACAGACGTGTTCGAGGCCATCATGGTCACGGCCCAGCGCCTGTCCTCGAGCAAGATCATATGCGGCCGGTCAAACAAACTCACCATCGACGAACAAGGCAAGCTCACTGGCGATGCGTGGGAACGCCTGCCCGAACCACGTCCCCGGCTGACGCTGGTGGTCTACGAGGCGGACGGCGAAGCGCACGAATATCTGCTGGGGCCGCACACGCCGCGCATGCGTCCCCAGGACATCGGGCTGATGCACAATGTGTGGCTCGATATCACCAAGGATCCCCGGTTCGCCGGAGCGCATCACTACCACGTCGTCGCGCTCGCCCTTGAGGAATTGCAAAAGGAACTGAAAACCGGAGCGCGCCAGGAACTCCTCGACCGGTTGGAGCGTGAGATGCGCGAGTCGCAGGATAGCGATTCGCCACCCTCGAGCTCCAATTACGACTGAGACGTCTTGCCGCTCTAACGAACCCCTACAATCTTCCTTCCGGATTGGTAAATCCTTCGCGTTCTTCGCGCCGGCGCCTGCCCTGAGCGCCAGCCGAAGGGCGGTTAAAAGCTTTTTTTCGGCGATCGACGATCCGCAGCTAGCGGGACAGCTTTGGCTTGAACGCTGCAAAAAGCTCAACCGCAAAGTACGCGAAAACCTTCCGCAAAGATCGCAAAGGAAACCTCGTGCCTCCGAAACGATGCGCTTTTCTTTGCGTCCTTTGCGCGCCCTTCGCGTTCTTTGCGGTTAAAAGCTTTTCTTCGCTGCCAGCCACTAAAAAGAAAGCCCCGCTTGTGAAGGCCCGGGGCTTCCATCTGCAAAGCTCTGGCGCTAATTTCCGGGTGTCGCAGGTTCGTGGTTATGTTTGCCACACTGGCTGCCGCCACAGCAGCCGGAAGCGCTGCCTTCCTTCGCGGAGCAGCAAGCCATTTCGTGCCCTTCCCCGCACTTGCCATTGGCGCAGCAGGAAGCTGAGGATTTGTCGTCCTTCGCCCCGTCTTTCTTCATGCAGGCCTTGGCATCTTTGCCGCCGCAGCAGGACATCTCGCTTTTCGGGCCTTTCTGCGAGCAACAGGACATCGCCTCCTTGTCGTCTTTCGCGCTGGCTTTGTGATTTGCGCAGCAGTCCATGTCCTTGTGCATGGCGGTGTGGTCGGCCATCTTGTCGCAGCACGGACAAGCCGGTTTCGCGTCCGCGGGCGCGGTCTTTTGCTCCGGCGCGGGCGTCTGGTTCGAGCTGGTGGATTGCGCCCAGGACATCACCGTCAGGGCAAGGAAGAGGACCAGTAATTTGTGCTTCATATGTTCTCCGTATGACTACGATTTCTTGTAAATGTGGAGTTCGGGTGCCGCGAAAAGTCGTCGGCTGCGCTGAACCGGAAGTTCTGCAGACAGGAATCCCTTGGGATCAGATCCGAAGGACAGTGTTGAAAACAGCGAAGGACAGGAGATCCTTTTCGTGCGCAGGCCGAACACCAGCGCCGCGTCCAAGCTCTTTTGACAGGTCCGGAGCCCGAGAGTCGCGCGGTGCCATCCGGCGCAAACCGTTTGTCGAGGGCAGCTTGGGAGCGTTCGGGGGCACTCGACGCATGCAGCACGAATGCTGGCGATCACAGGGCGAGTTGGCCGGGTTCCCAGGCGCGAGGATCTCGAACGCCGGGTTCACGGTCACGTGGTGACATGCGGGAATTGCGCCGGCCAGATGCAGTCCATCCGAACCCGATGCCGTCGGCTCAACAGCAAGAGCCTGCGGGAAGGCTCGCGCACCGCTCAGGATCAGCAACAGCAGAGTCGCAATGAGTCGACGGCGCATAAGCATTCGAGCAACGTAGAGTCGAGGTTGGCAGGAAATGGGGAGTCCGTCTGTGATGAAGGTCACAGGCAGGAAATGAAAAGTCATCACGACTCGGCCCGATCGTCACCGACACGATAGTTCAGCGGGGCTACTAATCGGGAAGTATTTCGATAGCAAGAGCGGAGTATTTGGACACCAAGCAGCGAAGTATTTCGACAGCAGGAGCGAAGAGCCGTAAGGCTGCATTCTTAAGAAATCGACCCTGAGCCCGCCGCAAAGCGGCGTAAGAATAAAGCCCACGGCGTAAGCCGTGGGGAGGCATGAGCAAAGCGAGGTCCAGCCCACAACGGGGCGCAAGAAAATGGCGCATACATCAGCGAATGTCCTGATTCACATCGTATTCAGCACCAAACGGCGAATCCCCTCGATTGCCGCCGACATGAAGGGCGACCTATGCGCCTACCTCGGCGGCATCGTCCGCGAGAATGGTGGGGTCGCCCTCATTATCAACGCCATGGCCGACCATGTGCACTTGCTGGCGCGCATTCCGCCGGCGCACGGGATTGCTGAAATCGTGCGAATCGTCAAGGCAAACTCGTCGCGCTGGGCCCATGAAAAGTGGCCTCAGCATCGCGGCTTCGCCTGGCAGACGGGGTACGGGGCATTCAGCGTCAGCCAATCGAATGTGGCCGCCGTGACAAAATACATTGCAGAACAGGAGAGACACCACCGAACCACATCGTTTCAGGACGAGTACCTGCAATTTTTGCGCAAGAACCAGATTGCATTCGAAGAGAAATACATTTGGGATTGAGCGCTGTTTCTTACGCCCCTTCGGGGCTTCCGCCGGTTAACCGGCAGTTCCCCACGGCTTGCGCCGTGGGCTTTATTCTTGCGCCGCTTTGCGGCTGGCAATCGGTGACAATCGACGTGGGTCACTTTGTCAATAGAGCTTCTGCACCGATTCTCAACGTAGATGCGAATTTTTTGAATAGCTACTTCGTCAGCACTGCCTCTAGCGCCTTCCGCAGGTCGGCGTACTGAAACGGGTATCCACTGGTCACGAGCTTGGCGGGTTCGACGCGCTGGCTTGCCAGTAGAACTTCTTCGCCCATCTGCCCGAAGGCCAGCTTCGCGGCGAAGGTCGGGACCGGAAAGATCGCAGGCCGGGACAGCACCGAGGCAAGGCTTTTCGTAAACTCCGCGTTGGTGGCCGGCTTCGGACCGACCATGTTGATGGGGCCCTGCATCAGGTCAGTCTTCAGGATGTGATGCACACCTCCCACCCAATCCTGGATGTGAATCCAACTCATCCATTGGTGGCCGGAGCCCAGCGTCCCTCCGAGCCCCATGCGAAAAGGCAGGAGCATTTTCTTCAGGGCGCCGCCATCCGCGCTCAGAACAACGCCCGTGCGAATTTGCGCGGTACGGATCCCGGCATCTGCCGCAGGCTGGCTCGCGGCTTCCCATTCCCGGCAAACCTCGGCCAGAAATCCTGTGCCGGGAGCGCTGTCCTCGCGCAAGCATTCTTCTCCGCGATCGCCGTAATAGCCAATCGCAGAAGCCGCAATCAGGAGGCGCGGCCGATCTTTCGCCTCGATGAGCCCGTGCACCAGGTTGCGCGTCCCCGCGACCCGGCTGTCACGAATCTTCACCTTCTTTGTCGAAGTCCATCGGCCAACCACCGTCTCTCCGGCAAGATGAATCACGGTATCGAACCCGGAAACGACATCCGCGGAAACGGGCCGCGATGGATTCCAGAAGATTTGATCCTCGCTGGAGGGCCGGCCTCGCACCAGCCGTGTCACCTCAAATCCTCGCGCCTGTAGCGAAGAAAACAAAGCGCTGCCCAGAAGGCCGGAACTGCCGGTCATCAGCACGCGAGCGGATTCCAGTGCCACCATGGCGTCAATGTAGCAGAGGGCCGCAGAACCCGGCGGCATTTCTTCCCTTCCCACTTTTCGATAGCAGTTTACTTTCTTATCAGAAACAAGTCGCAGATTCCCTTCCGCCGGAGACGGCCTCTCGGAGCTCTTGTCGGTGACGTTATAATTCAGTTACGGCCTTGGGCTGCTCGGATCACGCTTCAGTAACTGTGCCTCCCCGGGTTTTCGCAGCTATAATCCTGCATGGCGACACTGCGCCAACAGATCGCAACCAACGTCCTCTCGGTCACGAAGTTCCGCGACCTGATGAAGAGGATGCAGGCCAACCGGCCGACCGACGATCTGGAAATCGTCAAAAAAGCATACGACTACTCCCTGCACGTGCACTCGGGGCAGACCCGTGCCTCGGGTGAGCCTTATTTGGTTCACCCACTCGAGGTCGCGCTCGTGCTCGCCGAGATGAAGATGGATCCGGTGGCCGTCGCCGCCGGACTGCTGCACGATTCGGTGGAAGACACCTCGGTCACCATCGTCGATATCCGCAAGGAGTTCGGCGAGCAGGTAGCGCATATCGTCGAGGGCGTCACCAAGATCAGCAAAATTGACTTCGCCACCAAGGAAGAGCAGCAGGCCGAGAACCTGCGCAAGATGATGCTGGCCATGGTGGACGACATCCGGGTCATCCTGATCAAGCTGGCGGACCGCCTGCACAACATGCGCACGCTCGAGCATCTGGAGCCCGACCGGCAGCAGAAGATCGCCAAGGAGACTCTCGAGATCTATGGCCCGATCGCCCATCGCCTGGGCATGGGCAAGATTCGCGGAGAGCTCGAGGACCTCGGGTTCAAGTATCTCGATCCCATTGCCTACGCGCAGGTAAAGGAAGCGGTCGAGTCCCATCGCAAAGTCGGTGAAGCTTTTCTAACGCGAGTGGAAGGCGTGGTCCGCGACAAACTGAAGGAAGCCGGTATCACGGCGAAAGTCGAAAGCCGCACCAAGCGCTACTACAGCATCCACAAGAAGCTGGTGCGGCAGCGTATCAATGTCGATCAGGTGTACGACCTGTACGCCATGCGCATCATCACGCGCTCGGTACAGGATTGCTACGCCGTGCTGGGCATCATTCACAACGTGTGGCGGCCGGTGCCGGGACGCATCAAGGACTTCATCGCGATGCCGCGGCCGAATTTCTATCAGTCGCTGCATACCTCGGTGATCACCGAAGACGGGACGCCGTTTGAGGTACAGATCCGCACCGAAGAGATGCACAAGATGGCCGAGGAGGGCATCGCCGCGCACTGGAAGTACAAGGACGGCGCGGTTTCAGCGCAGGACGAGCAGCGCCTCGCCTGGCTGCGACAGGTGGTCGAGTGGCAACGCGACGTTTCTGACCCGAATGAATTCCTCTCCACGCTGAAGATCGATTTGTATCCGGAGGAGGTCTACACCTTTACTCCGAAGGGCAAAGTCGTGGTGCTGCCGCGCGATTCAACGCCGATCGACTTTGCGTACTCGGTGCATACCGAAGTTGGCCATGCGTGCGTTGGCGCGAAAGTCAACGGCCGCATGGTGCCGTTGCGGCACAAGCTGCATAGTGGCGATATCGTCGAGATCCTGACCCAGCCGGGCCACAAGCCCAGCCGCGACTGGCTGGCGATCGTGAAGTCGTCGCGCTCGCGCAACAAGATCAAGCACTGGCTGAATATTCATCAGCGCGAGCGGGCCATTGAAATCGGGCGAAAGCTCATCGAGAAAGAAGCCCGCAAGTATCGCATTGCCCTCAAAGAACTCAAGGACGAAGAGTTCCAGAGAATCGCTTCGGACTACGGCCTGGGCCGGCCCGACGACCTGATGGCCGGGATTGGCTACGGGAAATATTCGGCGCGCCAGGTTTTAGCCAAGCTGACTCCCGCGGCCGGCCAGCCCATTGCCGACAGCGAAGAGGCCAGAGAGCCAGAGTCGGCCGTCACCAGTGTCGTGCGCCGGGTTTTTGGCGGCGACCACAACGCCATCACGGTCAAAGGCTCCGGCGACCTGCTGGTCTACCGGGCGCGATGTTGCAATCCCATCCGCGGCGAGGGCATCGTCGGCTACGTGACCAGAGGCAAGGGTGTAGCCGTGCACGCGGTGAGCTGTCCGAATGTAGTGAACCTCATGTACGAGCCTGAACGGCGCATCGATGTTTCGTGGGCGAAAGACGAATCCGCGCCCAATGTTTACCCCGTCAAGCTCACGGTATTTTGCGACGACCGCTACGGCATGCTGAAGCAGATTACCGGCGTTATCGGCGACGCCAAATCAAATATCCGAAACATCGAAGCACGAACCGCCAACAGCCAGGCGGTGGTCGACATCGTGCTCGACATCAGCGACCTCAAGCACCTGGAAACCATCGTCAACGGACTGCGGAAGATTCCCGGCGTAAGGGATGTGCAGAGGTTGCAGAAGATCTAAGAACGGTCGTTGGCTGTTGGTCGTTGGTCGTTGGCTCAATCCCATCCCATCCCGAACTCCTTGCAGAGCTTAGAATTGACTTCCCGGCCTCGCATCTGCGTTAATCACGGGTCCAAATGTTCTGGCCAACAACCAACGACTGACGACCAAGGACTGGTTCTCCCCATGCGCGACGTGATTGTTACCAAGGATGGCCCGGCAGCCATTGGGCCTTATTCGCAGGCGATCCGGGCGAACGGATTCGTGTTTGTGTCGGGGCAGATTGCTCTGGACCCGGTTACCAATACGCTGGTCACGGGAGACGTCGCGTTCCAGACCGATCGGGTTCTGAAGAATCTTTCGGGAATCCTGCGGGCGGCAGGATCGAGCCTGGAGAAAGTCGTGCGCGCGACGGTCTTCCTCAAGAACATGGGCGACTTCGCTGCCATGAACGAAGTGTACGGGTCGTATTTCAGCACGGCGCCGCCTGCTCGGTCGACCGTCGAGGTGGCGCGCCTGCCGAAGGATGTTCTTGTCGAAATTGACGTGATCGCGCTGGCTTAAGATCTTTTTTCACCACAGAGGACACGGAGGAACACAGGGAAACTGAAATCCAAACGCGCATGGAGACTTCGTACAGACAGAATCAATCCTCCGTGCCCCTCTGTGTCCTCTGTGGTTAACGTTTTTTCTTGAGGAGAGAGCCATGAAACCAATCGCAATTCTCGGAATCGTCTTACTGGTCGCGGCGATTGCGCTCGGCCAGGGGGCGAAGACGACTGCCGCGGGTGGTCCAACGAAGGTCACGGGCGACGGCACTAAGACCGCCGACGGACTCCAGTACTGGGACATCCAGATCGGAACCGGCAAGACCGCCGATCGAGGGAATACGGTGAAGGTCCACTATACGGGCTGGCTCACCAACGGAAAGAAGTTCGACAGCTCGGTGGGCGGCCAACCTTTTCAGTTTCGCATCGGCGCGCACCAGGTGATCAAAGGCTGGGAAGAAGGGGTCGCCGGCATGAAGGCCGGGGGCAAGCGGCAACTCCGCATTCCTCCCGACCTCGCCTACGGAAAAGAAGGGTACCCCGGCGCCATTCCGCCGAACGCGACCCTGGTTTTCGATATTCAGTTGCTGAGCGTGGAGTAATCGAAAAATCTTGACCACAGAGGACACAGAGGCGCACGGAGGAAAGCTCGCCGATATGTCCTCGGTGAAACCCTGTGCCCTCTGTGGTTATCGGTTCTTAGGCTTTGACCACTTTGCCGCTGCGCAGGCAGGACGTGCAGACGCGCATGCGCTTGGTGGTCGCGCCGACTTTGGCGTGCACCGGGCGCAGGTTGATGTTCCAGCGCCGCTTGCTCACGTTGTGCGCGTGGCTGATGGTGTTGCCGGTCATCGGCTTCTTGCCGCAAATTTCACAAACTTGTGCCATCGGACTGCTCTCCAGAATCTTCCAACTAGTTGTGCAAAGTTCAGATTATACAGGATTTGAGCGGGTTCCGCCAAGCCGGTGATTGATACGGCATTGCAAAGTGGAATGGCCCCGATTTCTCGGGGCCACTTGAATTTGGGTACTTACAGCACCCTGCGACAAGGTCAGTATAAGCTTCCCTTAGTTTAGGTCAAGTTACTTTTGACGGGGCGGTTATCCCTGCGTTGCCTACCCCCAGAACCCAAGTTCCGCATTGGAACTGGACCCGACGGGATTCGAACCCGCATCCGCTACCGTCGCAGGGTGCTGTGTTCCCATTACACCACGGGCCCACGAAGAGAGTAGGTACGGAAGGCTCCTTCAGGCACGGTTAACTGTCACACATCAGCGTGCGTCGCATCCGAGATGGGAATACATGCGATACTGAAATCATGCAGTCGCCGCTGAAAACGCCCAGCGCGAGCACGGATCCGACATCCGTCAAAGTAAATCTAACTACAGGAACGGGAATGGAAATTGAGTGGCGGGACGGCCACCACTCCAGCTACGCTTTCCCCTTCCTGCGGGACGCGTGCCCCTGCGCTCTCTGCGAAGAGGAGCGCGGCAAAAACGGACGAAAGCCCGGGGATCCTCCGAAACTGGCTCCTGGTACATTGCCCATGTTCAAGCCTACGGCCAAGCCGCTCTCGGCCGAAGGTGTCGGCAAGTACGCCATCAAGTTCAACTGGAACGACGGGCACGAACTAGGGATCTACTCCTGGGCTTTCCTGCGGGAGTGGTGCCCGTGCGAAGAATGCAGGGCGAAGCGGGAAAAAGCAGGATAACCACGGAGGGCACAGAGGTTCACGGTGAATTCGCTAGCTTGAGGCGGTGATCGGTGAGACGGCAGCCGAATCGGTTTCAAATTACCCAATTACCAAATTACACAATTACTCAATTCCTTTGTCTTTCTTAGACCAACTCAATCCCCAGCAGCGCGAAGCTGTCGAGACTACTGAAGGCCCGGTGCTGATCTTGGCCGGAGCGGGCAGCGGGAAGACCCGCGTCATTACCTACCGGATCGCCCACCTGATCGAAAACCTGGGCGTGATGCCGGAATCGATTCTGGCGGTCACGTTCACCAATAAGGCGGCCGCCGAGATGGTCGAGCGGGTCGAGCGCATCGTGGGCGGACTCTCGGTGGCGAAACCGGTCATCTCGACGTTTCACTCCTTCTGCGTGCGCGTGCTCCGGCGCGATGTCGAGGCCTTGCGCATTCCGTCGAGCGTGCCGGGTCAGCCTCCGATCGGGCACACCAGGAATTTCGTCATCTACGACGAAGCCGACCAGCAGAGCATCGTCAAATCGGTCATGAAGCGCATGGGGATCGACGACAAGGAACTTACCCCACGCATCGCACTTGGACGGATCTCGTGGGCGAAGAACCACATGCTCGATCCGCAGGAAATCTACCTGCAGTCGGCCGACCCAAAGACCGAGAAGATCGCGCACATTTACGAGGAGTACCGCAAGGAACTGCGCAAGGCCAACGCCTTCGACTTCGACGACTTGCTGCTCGAGGCGTTGCGCCTGTTGAAGTCGGTGGCTGCCGTCCGCGACTACTACAACCGGAAGTTTCAATACATCCTGGTCGACGAATATCAGGATACGAACCGCCCGCAGTACGAACTGATGCGACTGCTCGCTGGTACTCGCCACAACCTGTGCGCGGTTGGCGACGAAGACCAGTCCATCTATTCCTGGCGCGGCGCTGATATCCGCAACATTCTCGAATTCGAAAAGGATTTTCCGGAAGCGAAGATCATTCGCCTGGAGCAGAACTACCGCTCCACGCAAAACATTCTGGAAGCTGCTTCGGCGGTCGTCGCCAATAACGTCAAGCGCAAAGGCAAGAACCTGTGGACGGCGCGGCAGGGCGGCGCGAAGGTCGGATACTACGAGGCGCCCGACGGAGAGAACGAAGCCCTGTTTGTTGCGGACAAGATCGCGCAATACCTGAAACAGGCAGTCGAGCACGGCGAGACGCCCCGAACCGCCGTCCTGTATCGCACCAATTCGCAGTCCCGGCTGTTCGAAGAAGCCATGCGCCGCTACCAGCTGAAATATCACGTAGTAGGCGGTTTCTCGTTCTACGAACGGGCCGAGATCAAGGACATGATCTCGTACCTGAAAGTGATCTTGAATCCGGATGACTCGGTGTCACTGTTGCGGGTCATCAACACCCCCGTCCGCGGCATCGGGAAGACGACCATCGAGACCCTGGAGAGCCTCGCGCTTGAAACCGGCCTGTCTCTTTGGGGCGCGGTCGGCGAGGCGATCCGGCGGCAGCTGCTTCCACCACGCGCCTGCCTAGCCCTGCGAAACTTTCGCGATTTGATTGAAGATGCGCAAGCGATGCTGGCGGGAACGTACGTCGAGCGTCTGTCAGCACAAGCCATCGAAAGCGGCATCGAAGGCCCCAGCGACCGCAGCGCCCTCGACCACAGCGCCCTCGACCACAGCGCCCTCGACCGCAGCGTGCTCGATCGTAGCGCCGGCGTCTCGCCGGCAGTCCGGGGTCTAGCCCGCCCTGAGCGAGCGCAGCGAGTCGAAGGGTCCCGCCCTCCGTCAGAGAAAGTGCCGAGCGCTTTCGACGACGAGAGCACGAAGTTCGATCCGCTGGCGTTTGATTTCGGGGATGGTGGGATTGATACGAGCTTCCCCGCAGGCGACGCGGAAATTGAAGAGAGCGATGCGTCCGTGGTTTTTGATCCGGAGCGGGCGGGACGCCCGCTCGACAGCCGGCGGGACGCCGGCGCTACCATCGAGGGAGACGCTGCGGCAGAGGGTAACGCGGGGTTCGACTTCGGGGCCAACGCGGGGAACGAAGACGCAACCGACGTCGCCAACGCCTCCGCCTTCCGCACCCCTGGCGGTCCGGCCAACGCCGCGGAAATCCTCAAGTTCCTGATTGATCGCACCGGCTACATCAAGCTGCTTGAGGACGAGGACACGCCCGAAGCCTTCTCCCGCATCGAGAACCTGCGGGAACTCGTGAATGCGGCCCTCGACTCAAAAGATCGCGGGGAGTCGCTCGAGGAGTTTCTCGATCACGCCGCCCTGGTCAGCGATGCCGACGGTTACGACGAGTCGGCGCGCATCACTTTGATGACCCTGCATGCCGCCAAGGGTCTGGAGTTTCCTCTGGTGTTTCTGTGCGGGCTGGAAGAGGGCCTGTTCCCTCACTCGCGCACGCTGCTGGAAATGGACGACATCGAAGAAGAACGGCGGTTGTGCTATGTCGGCATGACGCGAGCGATGGACACCCTGATCCTGAGCCGGGCAGTGTACCGCCGACGCTACGGAACAGACCTTCCCGAGGCCAGCGTGCCGTCGCGATTTCTGGAAGAGGTTCCAGCAGGATTAATCGAGGAGTTGGGGGGCTCCCGAAGACGCGCTTGGATGGGCAGTTCTGCCGCATCCGGGGGCTCGCGTCCAAGAGCGTCCGCGGCGCAGAAGGATGAGCATACGTCCTCGCACTACTCCTATGAGGACGAGGACCAGAGCGCGAGTTGGCAGCGCGAACGCGCCGAGCGCGCCAAACCCACCTACTCTGGCAAAAGCTACAACTCCATCGACAACATCGCGGAGTTCTTCGCCTCGCGCGGCAAGAAGTTCAGTCTCCCAAAAACCGTGATCGAGGAGCCCAAAGGAAAGAAGGGCTTCCGCCCCGGTCAAAAGGTCCGCCATCCCAAGTACGGCGAAGGCACCGTCTACCAGCGAGAAGGAGATGGGGAAGATGCCAAGATTACGGTACAATTCCCGAGGTTCGGGCTCAAGAAGCTGGTGGAGAAGTACGCGCAGCTCGAGAAGGCCTGAAGACCATTGAGTAATTTTGTAATTGAGTAATTTGTGCTCGCTTGCACTCATCAGGCTGGATTTCAATTACTCAATTACCAAATTTCCCAATTACACAATTCAAGGACAACGAACTTAAACTCATGGCAAATTCAACCTCTCTAAGCAGGGACGAACGCAAGAAAGTGAAACGGGCGGCGCGCAAGAAGCGCAAGGTCGAACATCCGCTCAAGCCCCGCGACTACGCTCGCGGATCGAAGAAGAGCAAGGTCAAAAAGCTGGCGCGCGGCCAATCCAAGCGCGGCTAGCATCGCAACCCAAAGGTGGATCTTCGGATCCGCCTTTGTTTTGCGCAAAAGCATTCGCCGGCGCTGGTTAGAGTCGCAATGCCGAGGTCCCATTGACACAGACACCCGCAACCACAGATCCAACCCAATCCACCGACACGGCAAACCGCGGAAACCAGCTGCTCTGCTGTAAATCCATCGACAAATTAATCGAGGGTTCGCAGGAGGCAGGCCACCGCCTCGAAAAAAAGCTGGGCCCGTGGTCCCTCACCGCGCTGGGCATCGGCGCCATCATCGGCTCGGGGATCTTCGTCCTTACCGGCACGGCGGCTGCAGGCGAGCATTTTGAGGCGCCCTCCATCCTGCATGCCCAGGTACTGGATCTGCTCATCAATTTTCTGCGTACCGGCACCACCGCCGGAGCCCTGATGCATGGACGTCCCGCGGCCGGCCCTTCGATTGCCCTCTCGTTTCTCCTGGTCGCCGTCGCGTGCAGCTTTGCGGGACTTTGTTACGCCGAACTCGCCTCGATGATCCCGATTGCCGGCAGCGCCTACACCTATTCCTACGCCACGCTGGGAGAGATTTTCGCCTGGATCATCGGATGGGACCTGATCCTCGAATACGTTGTCAGCAACGTCGCCGTAGCCGTGGGGTTTAGCGGGTATTCCAAGGCACAGCTTGCCGCTTTCGGAATCAATTTACCCGAGCGATGGGCCACCCCTGTGTGGGCCTCGGGACATTGGACGGGAGCCTATTTCAACCTCCCGGGATTCCTGATTGTTTTTCTTCTGACCCTGGTGTTGGTGCGGGGCGTGCGCGAATCGGCCGAAGCGAACAATGTGATGGTGATGATCAAGATTGGCGCCATCCTGACCTTCCTGGTCGTGGGGGGGATGCTGGTAAAGCCCTCCAATTGGACGCCATTCGCGCCCTCTGGTTTCGCAGGGGTCGTGACCGGGGGGGCGATCGTCTTCTTCACCTACATTGGATTTGATTCGGTTTCCACGGCGGCCGAGGAGTGCCGCGAACCGCAGCGTGACTTGCCCTTCGGCATCATCGCGTCACTGATCATATGTACCCTGCTGTACGTCGGCGTGGCGGTCGTGCTGCTGGGGATGATGAAGTACACGACATTTGTGTCGGGGGAAGCGGCCGAGGCCCCGGTGGCGTATGCGCTGAAAGCACTGGGCGCGCATCCCTTCTACCGGTCGGTGATTGTGGTTGGCGCGCTGATGGGGATGATTTCCTCGCTGCTCGTGTTCCAGTACGGACAGGCACGCATCTGGTATGCCATGTCGCGCGACGGCCTGTTGCCCAAGCTGTTTTCCGCGGTGCACCCGCGGTTCAAGACGCCGCACTGGTCCACATGGATCGCCTGCTTCGCCGTCGGCATTCCCGCCGGGATCGTCGACATCGGCGATGCGGCCGACCTCTCCAATATCGGCACACTGTTCGCCTTCACCCTGGTATCGCTCGGTGTGATTTTCCTGCGGCGTCGTCAACCCGATCGCCCGCGGTCCTTCCGCGTGCCTTTTGTGCCGTGGTTTCCTTTGATCTCTGTCGTCCTGTGCGGCGGCCTGATGACCGGTCTTACCGTAATCACCTGGATCCGGTTCGTGGTGTGGCTGGGCCTCGGGTTGCTGATCTACTGCTTCTACAGCCGCCACCACAGCGAGTTCGCAGCGCGAAACAGGACGATCTCCAGTTGACGATGGCAGACGTCAGGCTGAAGACTCCAGGGGATGCGGCAACATCAGGAACGACTTCTCGATAGCCGTTCCTCCCGGAACAATCTAGAATCTGAAATCTACACGCTGAAATCGCCATGGGTCTTTTCGCCAACCCGAATCCCAGCGCCTTCGTGCGGACGCTTCCCAAGGCAGAGTTGCATTTGCACCTGGAAGGCGCGATTGAGCCGGCGACCCTGCTCGAGATTCAACAGAATCACGGACAAAGCGGTGCGACCCTCGCCGATGTGCAGAAGCTCTATCACTATTCCGATTTCGGCGGCTTTCTCGTCTCGTTCAAGGACATCACCGCGCATCTGAAAGACCCTGCCGACTACGAACTCATCACGTACCGGTTGATGGAGCGACTGAAAGCGGAGAGCGTACGCCACGCCGAGGTTTATGTCTCAGTCGGAGTTTGCCTCTACCGCAAGCAGGACTTCGCCGCGATTTTTGAAGCGCTGGAGCGCGGCCGCATGCTGGGCGAACGCGAATTCGGTGTGTCTTTACTCTGGATTTTCGACGCGGTCCGCCACTTCGGATCGGCCGAGGCACAACGGGTGGCAGAATTGGCAGTCCAGTATCAGGAGCGGAATGTCGTCGGCTTCGGCATCGGCGGCGACGAGCGGCGCGCCGGCCCGGAGCTGTTCCGCGAAGTGTATTCGTACTGCGCCGAGCACGGACTTCATCTCACCGCTCATGCCGGCGAAACCGCAGGACCTGAATCGATCTGGGGCGCGCTGAATCTGCGTGCCGAGCGCATCGGCCACGGTTTGACCGCCTGCCAGGACCCAGATCTCATTCAGGAACTTTCCGAGCGCCAGGTGCCGGTGGAGATCTGCGTCACGAGCAACGTGAAGACCGGCGTCTGCCCCAACCTGGGCGATCATCCCGTGCGCCGCTATTTTGATGAAGGCCTCATGATCACGCTCAACACTGACGACCCGGCAATGTTTGGGACGTCCCTGTCGCGTGAATACCAGCTGGTACAGGAGAACTTTGGCTTCAGCGACGAACACCTGCGCGAGCTGGCGCGGAACTCCTTTGAAGCTGCCTTCCTGCCGCCCGAGAAGAAGCTGGAATTCCTGAACCTGTTCGATGCGGCGGCCGCGGCCAGGTAGGGATTGCAGATTTCAGATTGACGGTCTCAAGAATCGGCGATCGAAAACCCGAAATCTGCAATCTAAAATCCTGCACCTGCAATCCAATTCCCTATGCCCCAGCACATCGGAATCGTGGCCTGCAGCTCTGAGGGAGCGGCCCTGTGCTACCGCACCATCTGCCTGGAGGGCGCGGCGCTGGTGGGAACGCACAACCATCCCGAAGTGACCATGCACACCCATCCCCTGGCGTCCTACATGCGATTGATCGACTCAGGCGATTGGGCGGGGGTAGCCGAATTGATGATGTCCTCGGCCGAAAAGCTGGCGCGCGCCGGCGTGGACTTTCTCATCTGCCCCGATAACACCATCCACCAAGCCCTCGATCTGGTCGAGCACCGCGCGCCGCGGCCCTGGCTGCACATTGCACGCGAGGTCGCCTGCGAGGCCACGCGGCAACGGCACAAGCGCCTCGGCATTTTGGGCACACGGTACCTGATGGAAGGGCCGGTCTATCCCGAGAAACTCAAAGCCATCGGTCTCGACTATCGAATTCCTAATGCCCAACAGCGGGAAGCAGTCAATCGCATCATCATGGACGAGTTAGTGAACGGGCAGTTCCTGCCGCAATCGAAAGCGTATTTCAGCGAAGTGATTCGCAGTCTGAAGGACGAAGGCTGCGACGCAGTGGTTCTGGGCTGCACGGAGATTCCGCTGATCGTGACGCAGGACTCTTCTCCGCTGCCGGTGCTCGATTCCACCCGCCTGCTGGCTCGCGCCGCACTCCGCAAAGCTATCGAAGGCTAGGCGCCCCGTTTTGCGTTTACGGATTGCTACAATGCTCGGCGGTTGTCTGCAGCCAACGGTGATCACGCTCCTGTGCTACACAAGCTAAAGTTCTCCACACTCCCGGGTTCATTTGCCATCTGCCGTCTCGCTCGCGAGAGCGCAGTGCCCGACTGGGCACTTCGTGGAATCTTCTTTTCCGTCACGTCGACTGTCGATGAGCTCTCGATCGTCTGTCCAGAGTCGCAAGTTCCGTCCACGGTTCGCCACGAGAATGACTGGGCATGCTTCAAGCTGGAAGGTCCGTTCCGCTTCTCAGAAACCGGGATATTGTCCTCTTTCGTGCAGCCCTTGTCGGAGCGCGCCATCCCGATCTTCGCTATTTCGACATTCGATACCGACTATGTTCTGGTCAAAAAAGCCTGGCTGGAGAAAGCCCTGGAAGCATTGAAAATTGCCGGGCACCAGGAAATTTCGCTGTCCGCAAAAGTCGCAGGCCCCGAGGTTTGACCGTAGGGTAGTTCAAGTACCAAGGTCGCGAAGCAGCCGTTCAGCCGCAAAATTCCTCCAAATACTGCTGGAGGTCGTTGAGGATTTCCAGGCCTGTGGTCTAATAGAACATAGAAGAAAGCCATCGCATGCCGTCCACTCGCACATTATGGAAACGTCGCCTGAAGGCGATTCAGCGCAACCTGCGTGGCGCTCGCATGATTGTGAAGGGACTCGCCTCCACGGACCATCCGCTGCTGGCGCACATCATTCCCATCCGGCGATGCAATCTGGCGTGCGAGTACTGCAACGAGTTTGATGACGTTTCCAAACCGGTTCCGACGGAAACCATGTTTCGCCGCGTCGATAAGCTGGGGGAACTGGGAACCTCGGTGATCACCATCAGCGGAGGCGAACCGCTGCTCCATCCCGAACTGGACGACATCATCCGCCGCATCCGAAAAAATGGAATAGTGGCCGGGCTGATCACGAACGGCTACCTGCTGGTGGCGGAGAGAATTCAACGTCTCAACGACGCCGGCCTGGAATGGCTGCAGATTTCCATCGACAACGTCACCCCCGACGACGTTTCGAAAAAGAGCCTGAAAGTGCTCGACAAAAAGCTCCAGCTCCTGGCGGAGTACGCCGACTTCCACGTCAACATCAATTCGGTCGTGGGCGGCGGGGTTAAGAATCCTCAGGATGCGCTGACCATCGGCAAGCGAGCCATGGAGCTCGGATTCAGCTCGACTATCGGCATCATTCACGACGGCAGCGGCCAATTGCAGCCTCTTAACGAAGAAGAGCGCGCCATCTATCACGAAATGAAGTCGCTCGAGAAGCGCAGCTTCACTCGCATCAATTCGTTTCAAGACAATATCGCGCAGGCACGCCCGAACCAGTGGCGCTGCCGGGCCGGCGCCCGTTACCTCTACATCTGCGAAGATGGGCTGGTGCACTACTGCTCGCAACAGCGCGGCTATCCTGCGGTGCCGCTCGAGAAATACAGCATCGCCGATATCCGCCGCGAATATCTCACCGAAAAATCCTGCGCGCCTCACTGCACCGTGTCCTGCGTCCATCAGGTCTCGATTTTCGACTCCTGGCGCTCGCCGCAACACCCCGCCCCAGTCGCAACCGGAGCCGGCGGCCTGGTTCAGATTGAATAGCTGAAATGCGGAACTGGTCCATTCCGATCGGAAAGTTGTTCGGCGTTGAAGTGCGCCTGCATTTCACGTTCGTCTTCCTGCTGGCCTTCATCTGGATGGCGGAATCCTCGATGAAGAGCAATAGCAGCCAGCCCGCCCGCGTTCTCGAGTTGGTAGGCATTATCTTCGGCGCCGTCGTGGTTCACGAACTCGGCCATGCGCTGGTTGCGATGCGCGAGGGCCTGCACGCCAAGGCAATTATTCTGCTGCCGATCGGCGGCATTACAATGCTCGAAGATGCCCAACCCGCAACGCCTGCGGCGCCGGCAACCTGGAAACGCGATGTGCGCATCGCGCTTGCTGGACCGCTGGTGAACATCGCTATCGCGTTCGTCGGCGCCGCGATCGTACTCGCTAAATTTCCGGAAGCGCAGCTCTGGACCAAGCCGCTGGTGCACTCGAATCATCTGCTGCGCAGCCTGGTCTGGGCCAACTTGTTTCTCGGACTCTTCAACCTGCTCCCCGCTTATCCCCTGGATGGCGGGCATGTCCTGCGCGCGATCTTTTCGCGGCGCATGGACCTGGTCTCCGCCACCCGGCGAGCGGTTTCGGTGGCGCATGCACTGGCTCCGCTGGTGATCGTGGTCGGGATGCTGTTGCTGTTGCAGGGTGGCAACCCTGACAGCTATCTGCTGGTTACGCTCGGCTTCTTTCTGTTGATCGGGGCGCAGGTGGAGGAACGCTCGGCGGTGTTTCAAAAGGTGCTCGAGACGGTGCATCTCGAAGACGTCATGCTTACCGACTTCGCCACGCTCTCGCCGGCCGACACGCTGGAAGACGCCCTGGAGAAGGCCGTGCACACCCTGCAGGACGATTTCCCCGTGGTGCGTGGCAGCGACATGGTGGGGGTGATTTCGAAAGCCAATATTCTCGATGCATTGCGCATGGAGGGAAATGGCTACGTGCAGTCGGTGATGAACCGCATCTTCGAAGTTTCGTCGCGGCAGGAATCGCTGGCGACGGCCTTCCGCAAGTTGAATTCGCGGAACCTGAGCATCATCCCCGTGGTTGAGGATCAACGCCTGGTCGGGATCATTACGCTGCAGAATTTGATGCACTCGATGTCGCTGCTGGCAGAGAGCCGGAAGCTTCGCAAAGAAGCGCTGAATTCCTAAGCATTGTCTTGCAAGCGAACCTCAGGCGCTGAAGCGCCGGTTGAGGCGTGGTCTTGTGGCACGACAGGCTGCGAAAAAACGACTGTAGCGCCGGCGTCCCGCCGGCTGTCGCGAGGCCGGGGTCCCCAGCAAGCGTTTTTGGTTACTGGGGTGGGAGGGCATCTTGCCCTCGCCGTGCACGTTCGCATCAGGGCACGCCTTAAGCGTGCCCTTCCCGACTCGTGATCTTCGTAGGGAATTTCTGCCGGAAAACGTGCAGATGCAAGCGAGCGATCCCTGAAGGGATCGCGAAAAGAGAACGCTACGGTGCCGCGAAAGCGGAGCCCTGATACGAATCATGGTTTTTCCGCACCCTGTTAAGTCGTGCCCTTCCCGAGCTGGTTTGTGGCGAGGCACGATGCCGTTCTACCCCAGCCTCGCGACAGCCGGCGGGTCCTTCGACGTTGCGTCCGGGTCCTTCGACGTTGCGAGCGCCCTGTGCTTCGAACTCACCAAACTGCCTCGTAAGCAACCGCCCAAGCCGCGTAGCGGCGGCATAGTTTAGCCCAGCGCGTAGGGCTGGGTAAGGTACGCAAAAGAACCACAAGCCCCGTAGGGGCGACACCTGCCCGACGCGGGCGTAAGCCCGCTGACGGTAGCACCCGCCATGAGCAGCGTCGAAGGGCCCGCCGGTGTCGCGAAGCTGGCTCGCGAGCTTCCCGGTGATGACGATTATCTTCTTCCTCTTCGTTGCGCTCTTTTCTTCGCGATTAAAAGAGCCTGATGGCCTTTGCCTGCTCAATGGCGGGAATCTTGCGCAGGGCTTTCAGGACATCCTCGGAAACACGGCCATCAATATGAACCACGGCGACCGCCTTACGTGGTTCAGTCTTCTTGGCACTTCCGTCGTTGGGGGACTGGCGGCCGAGGGAAAAATTCGCGATGTTGATCTTGTGCTCGCCGAGAATCGTGCCCACCTTCCCGATGACGCCGGGAACGTCGCGATTGCGCAGGAAGATCAGATTGCGTTCCAGCGGCGCCTCGACGTCGATGTCGTCGACCGAGAGCAGGCGAGGGTCATTCCCGTGCAGGACGGCGCCTTTCACACGATGTTCCTGCGCGCTGGTTTTCAGCAGGACGGAAAGCACGCTGCCAGAGCCGCCGGTTGAGCTCTTGGGCTTGTGCAGTTCGTGCACGCGCAATCCGCGCGAAGCAGCCAGGGAAGCCGCATTCACCAGATTCGCCTTCTCGTCGAGCATCTGGTTCAAGATGCCTTGAATCGCGGCATTGCGGATCAACTCGGTTTTCCATTCTGCAATGTGCCCGCTGTAACGGAGCGAGATCTCCTCCAGCATGCCATCGCTGACCTGTGCCAGAAAAGATCCGAGACGCTCGGCCAGAACGACGTACGGCTGCATTTCCGCGTACTCCTCGTGCGATACCGAGGGCACGTTGACGGCATTCTGAATCACTCCACTCTTCAGATACTCCTTCACCTGCTGCGCCACCTGGACTCCAACAGCCTCCTGCGCTTCGTGGGTGGAACCGGCAATGTGAGGCGTGAGGATCACGTTGTCGAGCGCGGTCAGCGGCGAATTCTTCAGCGGTTCTTCCTGAAAAACATCGAGGGCAGCGCCGCCGACGTGGCCCTGTTTCAGCGCCTGCGCGAGGGCAACTTCATCGACCAGTTCGCCGCGGGCACAGTTCACGATGCGGATGCCTTTCTTCATCGACTTGATGGTGTCGGCATTGATCATGCCCGAAGTCTGCGGAGTCAGGCCGACATGCAGGGTGAGGTAATCAGCGAGGGCGTAGACCTCGTCGATTGGGCACATGCGGATGCTCTGTTCTTTGGCGATCCCGGCAGAGACGAAGGGGTCATGACCAACGATCTCCATGCCGAAGCTGCGGGCGCGCCGCGCTACTTCCATGCCGATTTTGCCCAGGCCTACGACGCCAAGGGTTTTCCCGCGGAGTTCGGTTCCCTGAAGGCTTTTCTTTTCCCACTTGCCGGCATGCATCAGGCCATCGGCCCGCGGAATGAACCGCGCCAGACCGAGCATGAGGCCGATGGTCAGCTCGGCGACGGCGACGGCGTTGGCGCCGGGCGTATTCATCACCGCGATGCCCTTGCGGGTGGCAGCGTCGAGGTCGACATTGTCGACGCCCACGCCGGCGCGACCGATGACGCGGAGCTTGGGCGCGTGCTCGAGCAGGGCCGCGTCGACTTGAACCGCGGAACGGACGATCAGGGCGTCGGCCGATTCAAGGTGAGCGGTCAGTTTGCCTTCGACCTGATCGGGAGGAACGATCGTCCACCGCGGTTCCTGCAGCAGAGCGATGGCGGAGGCAGAAATTTTCTCAGCGACAACGATTTTCATTTTTCGCGTGGTCTCTGCGTATCAGTTGTGCGGAGACTAACGAGCGGCTCCGGCGGTTTCAGTCTGGCGCGCGAAGACTTCCTGGGCGGCTCGTACGGCCGACCCAAAAGCTACGCTCTTACCGGTCACGTGGGCGAGCACGTGTTCGAGAGCAGCGAGAGCGCCGATCGTATCGAGATAGTCGTAGTAGCCGATGTGCGCCATGCGGAACAGCTTGCCCTTCATCTCGCCCTGCCCGTTGGCCACGACCGCGTTGAAGGTCTCGCGGAACTCCTTCACGATCGCGCCGGAATCTACGCCTGCGGGCGATTCGATCGCAGTGACAGCGGACGCGGGAGCGGAAGGAGCGAATAGTTTCAGTCCCAACGCCTGCGCGCCAGCGCGAGTCATCTCGGCCGCGAGTTCAGCGTTGCGGACGAGATCTTCGCGTCCAGCGGCAACGCTGCCATTGCCCAACTGGCGAATGTAGTCGAGCGCGGCGCCCAGCGCGGCAAACAGAGAAGTTGCCGGAGTGTAAGCGGACTCGCCTTTAGCCGCCGACTTGCGCTCCTTGCGCAGATCGAAGTAGTAGCGCGGAGATTTCGTGGTTTCCATGCGCTGCCAGGCGCGCTCGCTCACAGCGCAATAGGCGAGGCCGGGCGGAATCATCAGAGCCTTCTGTGAGCCACCAACAATGATGTCGATACCACAGCCGTCGACGTCGAGATGCGTGGTGCCGAGGCCGGTGATCGCGTCGACCACGAGCAAGGCGCCGTCGCCGGTGGCACGTACCAATTTCGCAATTCCCTTTATGTCATGCCGAGCGCCGGTGGAAGTTTCGGTGGCCTGCACGTAGACGGCTTGCACGTCGGGGGTGAGGCGAGTGCTCACTTCGTCGAGGGCGAAGGTTTCGCCGTAAGGCTTGCTGAGGACGTCGACGTTGCAGCCGTAGGCTTTGCCCAAGGCGGTCCAGCGCTCGCCGAATTTGCCGGCGGTGAGGACGAGTATCTTGTCGCCGGGCGAGGTCAGGTTCGAAACGCTGGCCTCCATGACGCCGGTACCCGAGCAGGCGAGCACGAGGACGTCGTTCCGGGTGCCGATGAACTCTTTCATGTCGGCCAGCACGCGAGTAAACAGGTTGCGGAAGTCGGCGGTGCGGTGGTGAGCGGTGAAGGAGGCTTCCGCGAATTGAGCGGCGGGAAGCAGCGGCGTCGGACCGGGAGTGAAGAGGCGGTTTTTGCGGAGCATGGTATGAGTTCCTTGGAAAAACGGATGGCTAGTAGTGTAGCGGAAGCAACGGCGAAGGCGCACGTTTGGATATCGGCAGCAACGCCGGGCTTCGCCCGATTGGACAGCCGGAGGCGGCTGTCCCTACGCGATCTGCGGCAACCGCTATAATTTCCTTCCATGAGCCTGATTGATCAGATTCAAAAAGACCTCGTGACCGCGATGAAGGCCAAGGACGAGTTGCGCCTCTCCTGCCTGCGCATGGTGAAGACCGCTCTAACCCTGCGGCAGACCGAAAAGATGGGACCGCTCGACGATAAAGAGTCGCAGCAGGTCCTGACCACGCTGATCAAGCAGCGCAAAGAGTCCGTCGAGCAGTTCACCAAGGGCGGCCGGCAGGAGATGGCAGACAAGGAAGCTGCCGAGATCAAGGTGATCGAAGGCTATCTGCCCAAAGCGGCCGGAGAAGAAGAGATCGTAGCGGGCGTAAAAGCCACGATCGCGGAAATGGGAACGCCCACGATGAAAGACATGGGCACGGTGATGAAGAACGCGATGGCCAGATTTGCCGCCGCCGGAATGCGCGTAGATGGCAAAGTCGTCAGCGATGCAGTGAAGAAAGAGTTGGCAGGAAAGTAGTGGCACGAACTGTGTAGGGGAGGACGCCCTCGTCTGCCCGGTCGTGCGCCAGCACGACGGATTTTGACATAGGGCGTCCAACTCCGCTCGGACGGACAGGCGGGGGCGCTTGTCCCTGCGTGAACTGTGCCCCTACTTGCTTCGTTGCAGCTCGCGATAGGCTTCGCTTTTGGAGACGCCCATTTCTCTCGCGATCTTCTTAAGAGCGGCTTTTTCGTCGATTTTTTCCTCGGAGATGATCTGGTTCAGCCGCTCGCGGACGCTGAGTCCAGGCTGCGCGGCAACCTGCTCGGATCCCTCGGCTTTCGCAATCAGCAGCGTGATTTCGCCCTTCACGTCTCCGCGAGATTTCAGGGTTTCGAGAACCTCGGCGGCGGGGCCACGCAGAAATTCCTCGTGGATCTTCGTGACTTCGCGCGCGATTACAACCTGGCGGTCCGGTCCCAGTACCGCGACAATATCTTCAATACTGTCGAACACGCGGTGAGGAGTTTCATAGAAGACCTGGGTTCGCGGCGAAGACCGAATACCTTCCAGCAGGGTACGCCGCTCTCCTCGCTTCGCGGGCAGGAAGCCGCTGAAGCGGAATGAGTCGGTTGGCAGGCCACTGGCGACCAGAGCAGCAAGAAATGCAGACGCACCGGGGATTGGAATCACTGGCACATCATGGCGGATCGCCAACGTGATCAACCGGAAGCCGGGATCGGAGATGCCGGGCATTCCCGCATCGGTGACCAGCGCAATCTTCGCCCCCTTTTCGAGATCCATCACCAGTTCGGCGGCTTTCGTCATCTCGTTGTGTTCGTGATAGCTAACCGTGCGGGTTGGAATGCCGTAGTGATCGAGGAGTTTCCGAGTCTGCCGCGTGTCCTCGCAGGCGATGAGATCCACGCCCCTCAGCACACGTAGCGCCCGCAAAGTGATGTCCTCGAGATTCCCGATGGGGGTTGCAACCAGGTACAGGGCAGGGCCCGGATCGAGCGGTGTGGACTTCGACGCAGGCTCAGAATCCGCGGTCATGGCGGGAAGGATAACACCTCGAACTTCAGCTCTCAGCCGTCAGCTCTCATCCATCAGCTAAATCGTCCTCTCCGGACGGAACCGAACCGCCATCGAGTTCCGCACGCGGGGAAGCATTGAGAAGCTATCTCGTAAATCGGTTTTGAAAGGGCGTTGCTTCAGCCGCGCCGTCCAGAGCCGCATAAAAGTTGGGGCTTTGGCCCCTGAGGAGATGGAGCTTATACGTTTGGCCCATTATGAGATAGCTTCTGACAACTGATTGCGAAAAACACGCTGATAGCTGAAGGCTGACAGCTGAGGGCTCCTGGCTGCAAATTGACGCGACCTGCCGCGTCCTCCTAGAATCTAATCACTTGATAGGGGTAGCGCTTGCAGTCCCACGCGTGGCCCGAGAGTTTCCTCAGAATCTGGAGTTGCATGCCACTTTACGAATACGAGTGCAAGAAGTGCCATCACCGCTTTGAACGTATCCAGAAATTTTCCGATCCCCACGTGAAGAAGTGCCCGGACTGCGGCGGTCCCGTCGAGCAGGTGGTGTCCGCGCCAGCCGTGCAGTTCAAGGGATCGGGCTGGTATGTCACCGACTATGCGAAAAAGTCGGGGTCGAGCGCTTCTTCCTCAAACGGCGAATCCACCGGCAAGAAGGAAGACAAGAAGGACGATAAGAAGGAAAGCAAGACCGAAAGCTCGGCCAAGAAGGGTGAGAAGAAAGCCTGAGGCGTTTCCCTCGCGAGCCGAAGGCTTGTCCCGTTAAGCTGACGGACGTTTCGCCCTCAGTCGACACCGGTCAAGGCGCGACCTCCGCGCAAGTCCTGATAGCCCTAAGTCGCTGAATACACAGACATCCGCTGACTTGAATCCCACGCACCATGAGCGCATCTAATTACATGACTAGTTAATTATTGTTAAAACATCTATTGTGGAAAGGGCAAGGGACACACATCATGATTACGGTTCGGCGGGGTGAGGAGCGCGGAGGCGGCAACTACGGATGGCTCGACACCAAGCACACCTTCAGCTTCAGCGATTATTGGGATCCGCGCTGGATGGGTTTCCGCTCGCTGCGCGTGATCAACGAAGACTATGTGGCGCCGGCATCGGGGTTTCCGACCCACCCGCACAGTGACATGGAAATCATCACCTATGTGCTCGAAGGCAAACTGGAGCACAAGGACAGTCTCGGCACCGGGTCGGTGATCCTCCCCGGCGATGGGCAGCGCATGACGGCGGGTCGAGGCATCCGGCACAGCGAGTTCAATCCCTCGAAGAGCGAGCAGGTGCATCTCTACCAGATTTGGCTGCTGCCGAAGAAGAAGGGCTTGGAGCCGAGCTATGAGCAGAAGACCTTCCCGGCCGAAGAAAAACAGGGGAAGCTGCGGCTGATTGCGTCGCCTGACGCGCAGGATGGATCGGTGAAGATCAACCAGGATGCGCGTCTGTACGTAAGCCTGCTCAAGCCGGGCGAGGAAGTGACGCATAGCTTCGGCAAGAGCCGGCATGGCTGGCTGCAGGTTGCCAAGGGCAGCGTCGAAGTAAACGGCAAGTTCCTGACGGCCGGCGACGGAGCGGCGATCAGCGACGAGCCGAAGATCGCGTTCAAGGCTGAGGACGATAGTGAAGTACTGTTGTTCGATCTGGCATGAGTTGAACAGAGTTTCAGAGTTTCAAGGCTTCAGAGTCTCAAAGTCGCTAAAGTTTAAAGTCCCAGAAATCGGTAAAGCAGATTTCTGGGACTTTTCTTTTGAAGCGACGGCAGACACGAGGGTCCGCCCCAGATCACTTTGTCTTAGCCGGTTGTTTCTCGCCGACGCGCTCGCTAACGTTAAACGCCAACTTGCCGGCTTTTTTGTCGGCGTCCACAACAACATGGTCGCCGTGCAGCACCTCGCCATCGAGGATCTTGAGGGCGAGTGGGTCCTGGATCAGGCGCTGGATCGAGCGCTTCAGCGGACGGGCGCCGTAAGCCGGATCGTAGCCTTCGCGGAGGATCATTTCCTTCGCGGCATCGGTCAACTCGAGCGAAATCTTGCGCTCGGCCAACTGGCGGCGCAGGTCTTCGAGGCGCAGATCCACGATCTTCACGAGCTGTTCCTTGCCCAGCGGACGGAACACGATAATGTCATCGACACGGTTCAGGAACTCAGGCTTGAAGTAGCCGGAAAGCGAGCTAACCACTTCTTTCGAAGCTTTTTCGAAATCCTCTTCGGTGCGCAGGTTTTCTGCCACCAGGAACGACGAACCAATGTTCGAGGTCATGATGATGATGGTGTTGCGGAAGTCGACCTCGCGGCCCTGGCCATCGGTCAAGCGGCCATCGTCCATGATCTGCAGCATGATGTTGAATACGTCCGGGTGCGCTTTTTCGATTTCGTCGAAGAGCACGACCGCGTAGGGGCGGCGGCGGATGGCTTCGGTGAGCTGGCCGCCCTCTTCGTAGCCGACGTATCCCGGAGGCGCGCCGATCAAGCGGGCGACGGCGTGTTTCTCCATGTATTCCGACATGTCGATGCGGACCATGGCGTGCTCGTCGTCAAACAAGAACTCGGCGAGCGCGCGGGCGAGTTCCGTTTTTCCTACGCCGGTGGGTCCCAGGAAGATAAACGACCCGATGGGACGCCTGGGATCGCTGAGTCCGGCGCGCGAGCGGCGAATCGCGTTGGCGACGCGCTGCACCGCTTCGTCCTGGCCAATCACCCGCTGGCGCAATCGGTCTTCCATGGTGACGAGCTTCTTGACTTCACTCTCCAGCATCTTGGAGACGGGGATGCCGGTCCACTTGGAGACGATGCGGGCGACGTCTTCTTCATCGACTTCTTCTTTCAGCATGCGGCGGGCGCTGGTTTTTTCCAGCTGCGCCGTCAGCTTCTTGAGTTCCTCTTCGGTTTGCCGGATGAGGCCGTAGCGGATTTCGGCCACGCGCTGAAGATTGCCTTTGCGCTCTTCGGCTTGTTCTTCGATGCGCAGCTGCTCGAGTTTTTCTTTGAAAGCGCGCTGGCGGGCGATGAGATCCTTCTCCTGCTTCCATGCCGCCTTCAGGGCATTCGACTTCTCGCGGATTCCCGCCAGTTCCTTGTCGATGACAGCCAGTCTTTCGCGCGAGTTCGGGTCGTCCTCTTTCTTGAGCGCCTGCTTCTCGATTTCGAGCTGCATGGCGCGGCGCTCGAGCTGGTCGATTTCCGTGGGCATGGAATCGATCTGAATGCGCAACGAGGCGGCCGCTTCGTCGATCAGGTCAATGGCTTTGTCGGGCAGGAAGCGGTCGGTGATGTAGCGATGGGAAAGCGTGGCTGCGGCCACGATAGCCGAGTCTTTAATACGGACGCCGTGATGGACTTCGTAACGCTCTTTCAGACCACGCAGAATCGCGATCGTGTCTTCGACCGTGGGCTCGCCCACATACACGGGCTGGAAGCGGCGCTCGAGAGCCGCATCTTTTTCGATGTACTTGCGGTACTCATTCAGCGTGGTGGCGCCGATGGCGCGCAGCTGTCCGCGAGCCAAGGCTGGCTTCAGCATATTGGAGGCGTCGATGGCGCCTTCGGCGGCCCCGGCACCGACCAGGGTGTGCAGCTCGTCGATGAACAGGACGATCTGCCCATCGGATTCTTCGATTTCTTTCAATACGGCTTTCAGGCGGTCTTCGAACTCGCCACGGTATTTCGCCCCGGCGAGCATCGAGCCCAGGTCGAGAGCGACGACCCGCTTATTCTTGAGAACCTCCGGCACGTCGCCGGAAATGATGCGCTGGGCCAGGCCTTCCACGATGGCGGTCTTGCCCACGCCGGGTTCGCCAATCAGCACAGGATTGTTCTTCGTCCGGCGCGAGAGAACCTGCACCACTCGGCGAATTTCTTCATCGCCGCCGATGACCGGATCGAGCTTGCCGCGGCGAGCCTGTTCGGTCAGGTCGCGGGCATAGCGCTCGAGAGCCTGGTACTTGGCTTCGGGATTCTGGTCGGTGACCTTCTGATTGCCGCGCACCGACGTCAGCGCTTTCAGGATGGCGTCGTACGCAGCGCCATGGCGCGCGAGGATCGCCTGCGCGGGGTCCTTCTTGGCTTGCGTGGCCGCCAGCAGCAGGTGCTCGGTCGAGACATAGTCGTCTTTGAAGTTTGACGCTTCCTTGAAGGCGCGCTCGATCAGTTGGTTGAGGGCAGGTGACATGCTCGCCTGCGTCGCGCCTTCCCCGGAGACCTTGGGCAGGCGGCTGATCTCCTGGTAGAGATCGTTCAAAACGACTTGCGGACCGACGCCGAGTTTCTCCAGGATGGGCGGAACGATGCCTTCGCGGTCTTCGAGCAAGGCCGCGAGCAGGTGCGTGGGCAGCAGTTCGGGATTGCCATGTTCCGAAGCAATGTCGTTCGCGCGCTGGATGGCTTCCTGCGCCTTTACCGTGAATTTGTCCCAACGGATAGCCATATCTCAAACCTTCTCCTTCGCTTCGATCTTGCTCTTGGGAGCGAAGGCATTGCGACCACGGTCTTTCATTTTCCTCAACCCACACGCTGCCAACACAAGACTTCGGTCGCGCAGCGTCTCCAGGATCTTAATCTTCTCGGAGAAGCTGAGCGCTGCCAATTGCTCCCTCATTTCGTGCTTACTCATCAGAGCCTTCCAAATACTTGCGTTCGAACGCCTTCCACCTCGAGGTCAGATCATGCCGCTCCAGCACGCGATCAAGCTTCGTCCGATCCACACCCTCCTGCTCAAGAAACTGCAGGATGCGGATGTAGTCCTTCGGCCGTCCCGTGTGCAACGCGATCGCCATAAGATGCTCAGCCGACATAACCCGCGTGCTGACGCCTTCAACGGTCGTGTCAATCGCCTCAGCTACGGCTTCGCGCTCGAGGTTATTACTGGGCGGAAGAAACTGTACCGGCCAGCCCCCGATCAGAATGTGCTCCTGCTTCACCGCGCAACCGCGGGCTTGGAGATACTCATAGATCGGACTGAGGCTCACCAACGAGTTCCCCTGATCTGCCGGCAATGTGGTGAAGATATCTATGTCAAGCGTGGCCGCCGGCTCCAGGTAGAAGGTTGCGCCGACCGCTCCGCCGATTGCGTACTGGCCAATGACGCCGTCGGCCTGCATCTGGTTGATGAGCTCGAGCGTCCTCTTCAAGCCTGCTCTCCGTCAGCATTGTGAACCAAAGACAGAGGCCGAGGCAAAGCCCCGGCCTCTCTAGCACTCGACTGAGTTGCCGAGCTTCGCTCGGCCGGACAGCCGGGGGCCGCTGTCCCTGCGGGACTCGTTAGGCAGCTTTACCGGTGGCTTTGCCTTCCAGCGTCCTCTGGCCGCCAACGTTGACCTTGATCTGCTTGGGCTTGGCTTCTGCCTTCTTGGGCAGAACAACCTTCAGAACGCCCTTGTCGTAGTCGGCCTGAACCTTCTCCGCATCCACGGTAGTCGGCAAGGTGAAGGTGCGGGTGAAGCTGCCGTACTGGCGCTCCACGCGGCGATAGTTCTCTTCCTTCTCTTCCTTCTCGAACTTGCGCTCGCCGTGCACGGTGAGAACGTTGTTCTCGATGCGAACATCGATGTCCTTCTCGTCGATGCCCGGAACTTCAATCTTCAGGGTGACGTTGTGCTCGTCCTCATAAACGTCGACGGGCGGGGCAAAGCTGGTAGTGGTTAGCGACTCCTCGCGGCCCTCAGGTCCATAGGACTCGCGGAACAACCGGTTCATCCGGTCCTGCAGGGTGGCAAATTCACGGAAGGGTTCCCAACGCGTGATTACAGTCATGACTCGAAAACCTCCTAAATTTGATTTTGGGTTGATGCTGGTGTTCAGTAGAATTGGATGAGCGATTAGCGCTAAGGAATCATAAAAGTTGAGCGTGTTATTGTCAACTATTATTTAATATGTATTATCAATAGGTTACATGGAAAATTAAGCATTTCAAATAGCTGGTTTCGGGAACAGTGGGCAGTATGGGATGGTCTTTGGCCTGCCCCCGTTGCTCGAGCAAGCGAATGTTTTTGTGGACGTCGCGGGCGGCGTCGGTGACGACAGCGAGGAACTCGGATGCGCTCACGTGGTAGGAGCAGGAGCAGGTCACCAGGATGCCGCCGGGACGGAGCATCTTCAGGGCGCAGAGGTTGAGCTCCTTGTACCCGCGCAGGGCAGTTTCGAGGTTCTTGCGGGTCTTGGCAAAGGCTGGGGGGTCGAGGACGATGGCATCGTACTGGCGACCGGCGGAGGAGTAGTCCTTAAGCAGATCGAAGGCGTTAGCCTCGATCCACTCGACCTCGCGCTGGTTGAACAGGGCGTTCTTGTCGGCGACTTCAAGAGCAGGGCGGGAGCTGTCGACGGCGGTAACGCGCTCGCAGACTTTTGCCAGATGCAGGGCGAAGGCTCCCTGGTAGCAGAACACGTCGAGAGCGTCGCCGTGGGCGTACTGGGCGGCGGCCGCGTAGTTTTCGCGCTGATCGAGGAAGGCGCCGGTTTTCTGGCCTTCGCGGACGTCGAAATGAAAGCGCACGCCGTTCATGGTGAAGATGGTGCTGGTTTTGTCTCCGGTGAGCAGGCCGGATTCGCGGGGCGGCAGCGATTCGAGCTCGCGGATGTGAGGCTCGACCCGCTCGGCGATGGCCGCAGGCTTCAGCTGGGCGGTCAATTCGTCGAACAGGGCGGCGCGGACGGCTTCGGCATCCATGGCCTGGGTCAGGATTTGCAGCGAGAGGATGTCGTTGTAGCGGTCGACGATGAGGCCGGGAAGGAAATCCCCTTCGCTGAAGATGACGCGGCAGGCGTCAGTATCGCGAACCAGCGGCTCGCGGTATGCGATTGCCGCGCGCACCCGCTCGCGCAGAAGCTTTGGGAAGTCGGCGACCGGCTCAGGGGAAATCATTCGCAGGGCGATCTGCGAACTGCTGGAGTAAAGAGCCGATCCGAAGTAGCGGCCGCGCTCGTCGGTGACGGAGAGCACGGAGCCAGGGGCGGCGTCCTTGGCGGAGAGGACGTCGGAACGATAGATCCAGACGTGCCCGGATTTCAGGCGAGTGACGGCGCGGGGGGAGATAACAGCTTTGGGGCCTACTGGGACTACGATCTTCTCGTGTGTTCTCGGTCGTAAGGCAAGATGAGAAGGGTCGGCAGGCATCTTTTCATCTTAAATGGAAGATGCGGACTAAATGAATGCCAGTTGATTGAGGTGTCAGGAGCTCTGCGGGTTAGCGCCATGCTCGGGGTGGTCAAAGGTCGTCAATGACTGTTAACACCTGATTGCGACCGTCAATGATTTGAACAATCAGCGCACCTCGTCTTGCTGCAACTTTCCTTCGATGCATGCATCTGGAAAGCGAACCCAATCCCATTCCTCGGGATCTGATGACGAGAGGAGACAAGCCATGCCCCACAGCATATCGACCTTGCTGCTTCGTAATCTGAGCGACGTATTTGGCGAAAATGACCCCGTGCGTCGGCGCGCGGCCATCGACCACCTCTGGCATGAGGATGGTGTGTTCTACGATCCTAAGGGAGGCGCCTACCGAGGCCGCGACGAGATTGATCGTATTGCTGGTGTAATAAAAGCAACACATCCAGATTTCAAATATCAGCCCCTCTTCCCTCCCGAGGAATTAGGTGATGCCGGGCGGGTTCGATGGGTATCTGGCACTCCCGGCAAACCACCAGCTTACGCGGGAACCGATTTCGTCATCGCCCGGAACGGTCGCATTGCCTCGCTCTATCTCTTTTTCGACAACCTACCCTGAGCTGGACTCTGCTGCCCACGCTACATGAATCATGAACGTTTGTCGGCGACCCGGACTGTGCGTCAGTTGGCGAAGATACTCGATTTAATTCGTAACCGAATGCCTACAAGTGAACGCCTGGCTTCGACAATTAAGACTGTCATGCGACCGCTGCCGTCTACACTCTGTAACTTTTTTGGAGAATTTCACGACCCAGTACTCAAGTAGTTCGCAAGCGCCACTACGCTCATGGACCAGATCCCCGACCAACGTCTGCACCGCTTCGAACGCGAGACTTGAGATACGGGGTTCCTAACTCGCCGCGGGATGTTCGCTTGCCGTCTCAGCCGCGGCGGCGTGCGAGGAATGCACCGATTCGGCGCGGGCTGCTGCTAAATCCGAGAGTAGGGCATCGAGCACGACCATCGGCAATTCGCTGCCCCAGCTGTCGATCTCCTCTTCGTCCCAGTGTCCATTCAGGCGGATCACGCCATTCAGGTCTTCGGGAAACGCC
>Ga0307478_10000672_pt1 | contig 33553 bp, 26 predicted proteins | sample atmos_gasesECM4C_2_FD_203713 | JGI IMG/M metagenome (GOLD analysis project Ga0307478, IMG submission 203713) | Hardwood forest soil microbial communities from Morgan-Monroe State Forest, Indiana, United States - atmos_gasesECM4C_05 | ecosystem: Environmental > Terrestrial > Soil > Temperate...
TCGCGAGAATCGTGGCAAGCGAAACAATGACAACCCAGTTTCGGATGGCCACGCCGCGAAGATTTGTAGTGCCCAGCAATTTCGCTCCTCGCCCGCATTTTCGCGCCGGTATGACATACAGCAGGCTGTGGGCAGCGCCAGGGCTGCCACCAGAAGAGCCCTCATCCATCAACGAACACTAGAACGTCAGCTTGAGACCGAACTGTACAAGCCGCGGGTTGTTTACCGTCGAGTTGACGGCCCCGAAGCCCGCGGCACTGCTGTCGTTGATTGGCAGTCCGAACTGGGCGTGGTTAAACAGGTTGAAGAACTCGGCGCGGAAGTTCAGGCCCATATTTTCCCAGGGGAGCTTGAACTGTTTAATTACGGAGAAGTCGGTGTTCACGAAATCCGGACCGAAGACAGGAACGCGATTGGCGTTGCCGAGATGACCTGGTGCGGGCTGCGTAAAACAGGCTTTGTTAATGTACTGGAGCTCGGTCTGGTTGGCGTAGGGGTTGCAGCCGGCAACCTGGTCAGGACGCTCAAAAGCGTTGCCATTGCCACCCGTGTTGAAGGAGACGCCTGAGGTATTGTTGTTGTCGATCAGCGGGAAGGCGAAGCCGGAACTGATTTTTTCGATCAGCGTTACCTGCCAGCCGCCGAGAAGCGATTCGGTCAGGTTATTCCAATCGTTGCCATACATCTTGCCGCGGCCAAAGGGCAAGTCGTAGATGACGCTTGCGGTAAAATTGTGCTTCAGGTCGATCTGAGAAGGCGCCCAATCCAGCTTCTGCCAATTCGGGAGTGGGAAATAGGGCGCACTCAGCTCAGAGCCCAAACCGTCGGATAGGCCATTGTCGTAGGTATTGGAGTAGGTATAGGCGATGAGTGCGTATAGGCCGTGTCTGGCGGACTTGGTCTCGGCCTTGATCTGTAAAGAGTTGTAAGTGGTTTTGCCCAGGTCCCCGAATTCCAGAATGGCATTGAAGTTTGGTGGAGTGTAGGGCGACACGAAAGGAGCGCCGCCAGCGGCGCAACCGAGGGTGTAGGTTCCTCCGGCAACACATCCCGAAGGGCCGTTGGTGTCGATGGCATTACCGCCGACGAGGATGTGGGTACCGTGCGAACCGGCGTAGCCAACGGTGAGCACGATGTTGCCGGGCAACTGGCGCTCGACGTTGCCATTGTACTGCAGCACCCGTCCGCGCCGGAAGTCCTGCGGTTGGTAGAAATATGTCCCGGTAAAGCTGGATAGCGTCGGCGGAGTGTTAAAAATTGGAAATCCGCTAGAGATGCTGGAGACGGTGCCGCCCGCACCGCAAGCCGGAGTATTACCGGATGGGGTAGCAGCGGGGCACCCCCCGAACTGGAAGATGTCGCCCTCGGCGAAAAAGGGAGGGTTCTGCCAAAGGCCCTGCGCGCCCTGGCTCCAGGCGGAATCGTGGTAGATGGAGAAGCCGCCGCGTAGGACGGTCTTGTCGCTGCCGAGGAGTTTATAGGCGGCGCCGATGCGTGGTTCGAGGGCAGTCCAATCCATGTGGACGCCGGCGGAACTGCCGATACCGTTCTGATTGGAGACGAGGAGCTCGCCGGTGCTCGCAAATGAGCCGGTAGCGATGGTGGGCGGAATGTAATCGGCTTGGCGCCCGCCGACCTCCGTGATGGGTGTGGACATGTCATAGGCCAGACCGATATTGAGCGTTAGATCCTTGGTGAGTCGCCAATCGTCCTGGACGAAGGGGCGGATAATTTTCCAGCGGCGGCCGGTGACCGGGCCGTTGAAAGTCTGATCGTGTTCAGAAATGTTCACATAGCCGAGAGTTAGATCGGCTTCGGGATTGCCGGAGAAAAAGCCGAGGGGAATCCAGAAGCCATCCTGGAAAGCTTCCGTGCCGACGTTCATCTGATTGGCGCGGAGGTCAATTCCGACGTGCAAGTCGTGCTTGCCGCGATTCAAGTCAAGAGAATCACCGAAGCTAAAGACGTTCGTGCCGCCCTGAAAGGGGGTATAGCCGCGATCGCCGAGGGACCAGAAGCCGCCGACCAACAAGACCGAAACCAAACCGCAGCTATAAGCTCCCGGCGTACACTTCTCGCTCCCGGGCGTGCCGGTGCAGCCGAGGTTGGCGCCGGGGATGCCGATGCCAGCGAGGTTGGCGGAACTGCAAGTTCCGGTACCCTGTGAGGTGATGTAGTCGAAAATCCGGTTGTAACCAAAACTCGCCTGGTTGACCGTCGTAGGTGAAAAGACGTGAGTCTCCCCAATGGCTATGTTGCGTGCGTGGTTGATGATGCCTTGGTTGCTGCCGAAGGCGCTGGCCTCGGCAAATCCGCCTGCGAAGCCGCCAGGAACGTAGGAGACGGCGTCGTCGTAGCTAAAACGGGCGAAGAGATTGTCGTTGGCCGTCAGTGTGTGGTCCATACGGATGTCAAACTTGGTTTCATCAAGTTTGCGGACAGGCTCGCTTACGAAGTTGTATCCCGCAGCGGCATTGTTGGCGTTTGGCGAGGGATACAAATTCACCAAGGCCGCACCGAGGGGGTTAACCAAAGCGGCTGGTATTTTGGCGCAGTTGACGCCGGGAACCTGGCTGCCGTTCGAATTGACGGCGGTGGGCGGGCCACTGGCACTGCCAGTACACTGAAAAGGGGTACCGCCCGTATAGGGGTTGGTGATTGAAGTGGGGGAAACCACAGCCCCGAAGGGGTCGTGGCTAAAATCTGCGTAGGGCTGCGCCGCGCTCGTGTGCATCGCCCCGCTGGGCACCAGCCCGGTGAATGTTATGCCGTGGAGCTGATCCTTTTGCTCGCCATCGACGAAGAAGAATGTTTTGCCCTTACGAATCGGTCCACCGATGGAACCTCCAAATTGGTTCAGATTGAACTTCTCCGCCGAAGTCGCAAAGAAGCTCTTGGCGTCGAGCGCAGTATTGCGCAAAAACTCGAACAGCGAGCCGTGAAAATCGTTGGTGCCAGATTTTGTGGTGACCAGGACGGTGGGACCTGCGCGCGTGCCGTATTGCGCGGAGTAGTTGTACGTCAAAACCTTGAATTCTTCAATGTCATCGATGGATGAAAAAGTTCCGATACCCCCCGCGGTCAATTCGTTGTTGTCCACACCATCCAAAATCCAATCCGTACTATTCGGCCGCGACCCTCCGACCGATAGAGAGAACGACCCGCGGGCGGCCACTTCGCTGTCAGCGCCGCCGGTGAAAAAACTGTTGGGGTTCGATTCCGCCGTAGCGCCGGGGGTGAGTGTGGCGAGCTGCACGAAATCGCGTCCGTTCAGCGGAAGCTGAGCAACTTGTTGCGCGGTGATCACCTGACCAAGCGTCGGGTTGGTCGTCTCGACGGCTACTTCCGTGGCTAACACTTCTACCGATGTGGTGACGGAAGCCGGTGCTAGCGCAAAATCCAGTTCGCGCTGTTCATCCACCTGCAGCCGGAGGTCCTTGCGCTCGGCAGGCTGAAATCCTTGGAACTCCACGCGCAGCGTGTAAATCGCCACCGGCATCAGTGGAATCAGATAGTGGCCGGCGTCATCGGTCTTAGCAGTGCGCGAGATGCCGGTACCCTGCGAAGTGGCTGTCACGCTGGCTCCCGAAATGACCGATCCAGACTTGTCAGTAACCGTCCCGGAGAAACTCCCCGTCGCCTGGCCCCACGCCGACGAGGCCAGCGCGAGCGTCAGCACAAATACGCCACACAACAATTTTTTCATTTTCTCTCCCCCAAATTCACAAACCCCGTTCTTGCGCGCCATGAAATCCTCGAGAGGTTGAGGCGGCCCGCAAGAGATTTGCTGCGGCGAGTTTATGCCGGGAGATGCAAAAGCACAAGTGCAGCGCCTGTGGAAACCTTGCGAAATTGGAATTAAGTTTTGAATGCCATCCATCGGTTTGCGGACGTGTCCTGCGGATGGGCAACGATGATGGAGTCCGATGTCAGCTATAATCGCGGCTCGTGGAAGCCATTCTCGATTCCATCCGCGTCGTCGAAATGACGGAGGCCCTCGCCGGGCCTTATTGTGCCATGCTGCTCGGCGATTTCGGCGCCGATGTGATCAAAGTGGAGCGGCCCGGAGCCGGCGACCAGTCCCGCGGCTGGGGTCCGCCATTTGTGGGCAGCGAGTCCGCTTACTTCCTCGCGGCGAATCGCAACAAACGATCGATCATTCTCAATTACGATCATCCGCTCGGCACGCGAGCGTTGCAAAAACTCATCGCCAGTGCGGATATTTTTATTGTGAATCAGCCGTCCATGGCATCGCTGCAAAAACGTGGCATCGATCCCGCTTCGTTGTGCTCGAAATTTCCGCGGCTCCTTTATTGCGGTATCACCGGCTACGGGTTCACTGGCCCGAAAGCGGGCATGCCGGGTTACGACATCCTCGCGCAAGCCGAAGCCGGCTTGATGAGCTTCACGGGGGAAGCGGGCGGCGGGCCGCTGCGTTATCCGATCGCCATTGCGGACATGACTTGCGGAATGTACGCGGCGATGGGAATTCTAGCGGCGCTTTATTCAAGGGAAAAATCCGGCCGGGGACAATTCATCGACATGGCGCTTTTTGATTCGCAACTGACGTGGTTGGCAAACGCGGGGAGCAGCTATCTGAACGCCGGTGTTTCTCCGGGACGCTGGGGCAATGCGCATCCGAATATCGTGCCGTATGAAACATTTCGCGGAATGGACGAAAAGTATTTTGTCGTCGGAGTGGGAACGGATGCCTTGTGGAAGAAGTTCGTCCAGGTGATGAACATTCAAGACGGCGTTGGAAGCGATCAACGATTCGCAACCAATGCCCTGAGAATCAAAAACCGGGACGCGCTCGTGCCACTGCTCCACAATATTTTTCAGCAACAGCCGGGGGCAAGCTGGCTGGAAAGGTTTGCCGCTGCGGAGATCCCCGCTGGGCCGATCAACACGGTCGCCGAGGCTCTCGACGGCAAGCAAACGCGCGGGCGTGGCTTAATTGTGCAGCTCGAGCATCCCACACTCGGCACGGCCAAGAGCATCGCCAATCCCATCCGCTTTTCAAACACCCCGGTGAGCTACCGTCTGCCCCCGCCCCTCCTGGGGGAACACACCAACGAAGTTCTGCAAGGCTTGGGTTACTCTGTCGAGACGCTCCGATCGATGGCCGCCGATTCCGCCACCAAAATAATTCCTTGAGCAGATAGAACGTGTCCCGCGATTCCGGAACAGGCATGCGCCGTCAAGATCGCCTTCACACGAAATTAGCAACTCCAAAATACGGATGCGACCCTTCGGCCGATGGCGGCAGGAACAAAGGCGTCCCACTTTTGGGGAAACCAGGAGAGCGCCGCGCGAGCCGCAGCTTTGCTGCCGTGACCGCCGAAAAAATGCCGCTTCCGCTTAGTCTCCGTCGTTTCGCCAGATCTTACTATCGTGAGGCCGTTCCGCTTCGTGCCCTGATGCTCACGATTTCCATCGCGCGCCGCAGAAGACACTCAAACTCGCAGGCTTCGAGCCTTTTGGGTTCGCGCCGCTCCTCAAGCCGCGCGAGGGGAAGTTCAGCAACTCGCTTCGTGCTCATTTCGACCACTTGGCTCACAGTCATGGCAGTTGGTTCTCCGGGAAATGCATAGAACTATAGGTAGTGCCCCGAGCCGGAGAATCGTTTCACGAGATCAACCGATGAAGTAGTTGTGTGGTTGAACCGCGTTTCAGAGATGGGTCGGTGCGGACTATGATCCCGCGTAAAGCTGGAAGGGCGCCCAGTAGAAGGGGTTCTTGAAGACCGAGTCAGGGTCGGCGGAATGGAGCAGGCTTAGTTTGGCGTCGCGCAGAGCGGTAGCAGGATCTTTGCCTTGAAAGAGTTCGCGGTAAAACGCATCCATCAATTGCGGCGTAGAGGCGTCGCTGACTTCCCACAGCGCCCCAATAACGTTATGCGCCCCAGCACGCAAAAACGCCCAGGAGAGGCCCACCACGCCCTCGCCGGAAAGAGTGCGCCTGCCCGAACCGTTGCAAGCTGAAATGGTGACGAGTTGCGCGTTCAGATGGTGGGTGACGATATCACGCGCATACAGCTTGTAAGAGTCGCCCTCGGAACTCAGGATCACGGCCGATTCCAACGGGCGAGTGAGGCTGGCAGTGCCGTGCGTGACGAAGTGGAGATAGGCGTATCGCTCGGGATTGCTTGTAAGGTACGCCGAGGCTGTCGCCCCCTGCCCTTCCAGGACTTTACGATTCTGACCCGAAAAGTAGCTGCTCACGTTCTTCATTTCTGCGGGAGCCTGCGCGAGGGCGGGAAAGCCAGGCGTTGGGAGCGCGTTTCCGACAAGGAGAAGGTCCTTCCCCGTGACGGCCGAGTGCTGGAAGGAAGAGCCGAGTAACGTCAGCGAGTTCGCCGTGGTTAGGGTGACGTCTTCGATCCAGAAATGCGGTTGCGGATCGGGGGCAATCAAGGTTTCGAAGTTCAAGCCATAGAGGCTCTCTGCCGGGAGTAGGATCACCCGCGAGCCATGTGGGAGAAGCTTCTTGGCCGGCTGGATCAACATGGCATACAACTTTCTTCCGTCGGAAGCTCCCGCATCGACCGCGGTATTCACATTTGGAAGCGCTTCACGATAAGCCTTCACTGCCGAGTCGATGTCCTCAGCCTTAGGTAATGCGAAATAAGTCGTTTCCGCTGAAGTGATCACCCAAAGGTAGGAACCGTTGCGCCCGACCCAGTAGAAGAGGATTGAGGCGCCCAACTTTCTCGCAATCTCTTGCGGACTCAGGTTGCTAGGGATGCCAGGTGAGACGGAGCTCGTTAAGGCTAGCCCTTCTGAAAGGGTTCGCGCTCGACTCAATTCGGCCTGGTGAAGAGCTTCCGCCGACCTGCCATGCCGGATCAGAAAATCGATGTAGTCGGCGTAGACATCGATGCCCACGGAAAGAAAACTCATGCGCAAATCTTCGTGGTTAATTGAGGACCTCGAGTTTTCGATTCGCTCGATTGCCTTGCGGTATCCTTTGTCCGCCTCGGCCAGGCGCCCCTCTTGTTCGTTGGCTTCTGCCAATTTTGCTTCTGCTTCCCACTTGAGGGGGCTCTCTGCGTTCGGATCTTCGATGATGCGCCTAAATAGACCTTCGGCCTCGGGAAATCGATGCTTTTTCAACTGTATCCTGGCAGTTTGGAGACGGGATTCGAGGATCCCGAATTGATCTACTCCTTGCTCCTCCAGCTTTAGAGCTTCCTGGTTTCGAAGTTCAGCTTCATCTAGTCGACCTGCAATCAATGCAAGTTCTGAAAGGATATTCTGACACTCCACGATTGTCTGCCCATGACCCAACTCGCGGGCGCGTTTCAACGTGTCCTTCGTAAGCATTTCCGCTGTGGCGTATTCGTGAAGAGCAATCGAGCTGTTCGCCACGCCGGTCAGCCAGTAAGCGGAATTGCCAATAAGGCCACTCTTCTGTGAGTCCACCGCTCCCGCCTTATAAAAATCACGGGCATTCTCGAAATCGCCCAGTTCGTAATAGCTCCAAGCAAGATTGCCTAGAATCGTGGCTGTGTTGCCTTGCGTTCTCAAAAGGCGAGACAGCCGAAGCCCTTCTTGGTTTAGTTCAACGGCTTGATCAAAATGCTCTTCGCTAGCTGCTAGACGCCCCAAGTTTGAGAGTGCATTGACCTCCAGGAGAGGCGCCTTCTCTTGTCGGGCAATGGCAAGTGCTCTGTTGTAGCTTACGTTCGCTTCTGCGTACTTCCGGAGGTCAACCTGGAGTGCTGCTTTTGCAATATATAGTTGGCATTTGTAGTTGGCAGCGAGCGATCCAACCAAGAGCTCGGCTTGATCAAAGTCTCGCGCCGCTTCTGCAAATTGCTGGTTACCACGATGCGCTATCCCCTGATAGAGTTTTCGCTGTTCGGCAACATCCGTGGAATCCGTGGCGGAAGGAAGTTCATCGCCAAGCAGCTCTAGCGCTTCTTTGAATTGAGATCGAGAGACAAGAACGCGCGCCTTGAGGATTCGCAGATGCCAAGCCCGTTCATCGTTAAGGTGAGAATACTTCTTCAGGGCCCCATCGACGTCGGTCAGAGCCAAATTAAATTCACCATTGTCGACTTCTTTTTCAATCTTTCTTTGAACCGCTTGGTAGGAACTACACCCGCAGAGAAAGCCCTGGAGGAGCAGTAGTGCGAACAGTGAAAGGTCTAATTTCCGGAAGGACCCGGAGGCGGCATGGGCTGGCCGTTGGTGGTGGCTTCCGTGACCGTGCCGCTGCCTCCACTGGGCGAGCCCAGTTTGAAGCGCAGCATGGTCAGCGTACGCGTGCCAAAAGCGGCGAAAACTTCGGCAATCGCCAGTTCCCCAAAATGATCGATCTGCAGGATGTGCCCCTTCTTCTTGAGGCCGGGAAACCGTACATCGATGTCTTCGGCAAGCGAGCATAAAGCGACGTTGTCGTCGGTGACGGATATTTTGTCTGGTTTCTTGTCTTTTTCAACTCGTTTCTTGAATTCACCGAAGGTCTTGCATTCCACAAACAGTTCGTGCCGCAGCGTCACCTTAACGTCGTGCCCAGCGATTTTCAATCCTTCAAACGTGCTCCCCAGCGCGATAAAGTGCCCCTCTGGCTCGCCAACGTGGTGCTCCGAGGTAAGCCGCGCCACAATCCGATCGGCAGTGACAAAATCGAGAATGTTCAGCCCTTCAATCGTGGCCGTGGCGTGGGTAGTGGCAACTTCCTTGTTCATCCAGCTGCCAGAGACGTGGCAATGCGCCGCACTGAAACGCACCAGGTGGTCGCCTACGAAATTTTCAACCCGCGACCGGGCATGGCCGCCGATCGTCGGCAATGAGACGGACGCCTGCGCTTCAATCGGGAAATGAATCGGCCGGTGAAACCGCGCGCTCAACGCGTGGGCCTCTCCATGGAAATGGAAAGGGATGCGCGGCTCGGGGTCCTCTAGGGGCATGTTCGGGGGAGCGGGGGACATTGGGGACACCTCGATTAGCTAAATTGGAGCCCAATACTCTTTCATCTACGGGAGAAATTCAACAGCAAAACTGAGGCGCAGGACTTCGTCCTTGGTCGGCTGTCCTTTTGCCCCCGGGTCGGCGGTGAAAACCAGCGTGTACTTCCCCGGCTTCACCCCGTTCGGCGGAATTACCAGGTTCAACTCCTTATTCGTGAACGATCCCGGCACTCGCATGCGTAGCACGCTGCGGCCGGACTCGTCCTGAAGCTGGCAAACATAAGCATTAGCGACCGGAGTAGGCGTAAAGTCAAATTTGAGCGGGAGGCTAGCGTTAACGTGAATCGCATACTTTAGGATGTCTTCGCCGCCACGCACTACCGCCATTTTCGGCGAGAGAGAAGAAACGAACATCTGTGCTGCGCCGGAAGTAGCTTCTTCCCTAACTTGCGGAATCGTCACCGTATTCTGATAAGCGATAATCAGCAGCAGCGCCGCGAAAGCCGGTACCGCCACAATCGGTTGTAGCCAGCGCAGCCATCCGCGCGCCGGCGCCAAATCTTTGGCGAACGGGCTCTGCTTCTCTTGCCGCAACACTTCCCGGGTTGTGTCCGCAAAGGTTGCCAGCGCCTTGATGTCGACCGCGCATTCCGCGCAATCGAAATAATGCTCTTCGTACTCCTCCCTTTGGACCGGGGACAGCTCGCCGAGCACATACTTTACTGCCGCTTGCCGTTGTAAAGCCTCATTATGGTCCATTTGTGCCATCCGTAAAGTAGTGCGGGGGGCAGCTAAAACGTTTCACTGGTTCCCCCATCCAGGCGCCTTACGCGCAACCCCATCTGCCCTTTCTCATAGAGGGCCTTGAACTTATCCTTCGCACGGTGGACCAATACCCTCAGATACTCCCGGTCAACACCCATCTCCCGGCAAACGGTGTCTTTTTCCTTTTCTTCCAGGAAAATGGCCCGCAGAAGCTCGCGGTCCCGCTTTGGCATTCCATCAAGGATCCGCCTCACCTGCTCCGCCGATTGCTTGGTCACCAGCATGCCATCCAAATCCAATACTTTGTCGGGTATCTCCATGTGGGCGTCCTCCATGGGCTGGTTCTTGGCCGAAGACCGGTAGAACTCCTGTAAGACGTGGTTACAGATAGAGTTAACGAAAGCTCCAAAACGTTCCGGCTGCCTCACACCGCCGTCCTTCCGCACGTTGGCGATGACTCTTATAAAGGTTTCCTGCCGCAAATCTTCGATGATGTCTGAACTTAGCATTCGGGAACGTAGCTTAATGCGCAGAAGCTGCTCAAAATAGGCGACAAAATGCTGTTCGGTCGGGGGGTCCCCCGCCCGTAGCCGTTCCACATAGGCATGGTCAAATGTGAAAAATTCCACGCGAAACCTCGGCTCTTGGGGGAGGAGTATAACTTCGCATCCCTCCGGGGGGCAATGATACTTATGTGCCATTGGCGTCCATTGCCGAGAGTGTTGAAACGAAATCCGTGGCAAGCGCACTACTTGTGCGTAGGAACGCCCGTTTCGACGGGAGTCCTTATCCGAGGGGAACCTTCCCCGGTCCCCATGTGCCCCAGTAGGCGCATCCTGGCCTGCCCTGAACGAGCCTGGATGCGCCTCCCTTCTCCCAAGGGTGGGCCAGCTTAATTGGAGGGTTTGTGGAAAGTCTAGTACATTACTCAACTGTGACACAAAATGTCATATATCGGTTGCCAAGAAGCGCCGCGTCCAAATCGCGCCTGCCTGCCAGCGCAACATCGGGCCTTCCCCCTGTCACGGCCCTGAGCATCGAATTTGTGGCCAAGCCCGAGGAAACGCATCGCGTGCAAGCTTCGATTCCCACCGCTATTGCCGGCGCGCTGAAAAACGTAAACGGATTTGCTGGCTGCCTGGTCATGATTTCCGATCAAGAAGCGCGCCTAGTCACCGTCGTCACGCTCTGGGCCGGAAGCGATCGCGCGCAGTACTGCAGCCAGAACGTCCGCTGGGTCCACGCGCTGTTGCAGCCTTATCTCGACCGCTGCTTGCGCGTGCAAACCATGGCCGCACATTTGCCGGTGTTGCCGTTGATAGATTTCCTTCCTGCGCGTCGTAAGGAAACGGATGCCACCGACGAGTGTTCTATGGTGCAGGAGCGTATTTCCACAGACGCTCGTATTTCCACAGCTGAAACCGTTTGCGCTGCCTAGCGCATCTTACATAACGAGAGAATCGAAGCAGAATGAGTTGGGCAGTAGAGTTAAAGCAAAGGGCCTGGGTCCAATGGATACGATGCGGGGGAAGCGAAACTGCGGGGTGGGTTCTTGTAGCAGCGCCGCGATTACAACGCTGGATCGCCAAGCTCTCTGCCTGAACCACTTCTTGTCGCGCTGTTACGAAAAACTGGAACACGTCGACCCGCGCGGCCGCAGGTTTACCGCCGAACCCATCGACCCGGCCTCCATGCGCGCCTTCATCGAGGAGTGCTCTCGAAAAGCCCTCGACGCGAGCCTCCACTCTGAAAACTTGAGCAATCTCCAGCGCGGACGCTTGCTCGACATTCTGCTCTGGGCCGGCGAACTCTTCGTCTTGCTGCGCGCCCCTTGCCTCACTCTCGCCCAATCCATAGCCTCTTCTGACCAACAGCTCGCCGCAGCGCCGCTTCTCCGAATTTCTGAGACTGGTCCAGTTACGTTGTAAGAGGGTGCGAGCTCCGTTTCCTCCTGAACATCGAATTGGACATTACAGCTGTCTGGCAGCTCGCTTTTCCTTGCGCACGCGGATCAGATCGGTTCGCGATTTCGCCGTAGCCGCACCGCGGCGGCGAGGAATATCGCGGCGACTGCCAGCCCTACCCACAGACCCGGGGTACTGAAAAATTGCATCGGAGTGAGCGCTGACAGCATGTCCATTAGGTTTCCCCGCGGCCCTGTAGTGGCGGGAGCTTCCGGTCCGACCAAGCGGTACTCCAACATGGCTAGGAAATGCGAAGTTCTGAACGCCATCTTCTCCACTCCCCAGATCACGAACGGAGGTAAGAACGCCCATACAAATGGCGCGCGCGGTGCCCAAGCTGAAACCAGCAACAACCAGCCATAGATGGGCGCGTACCAGAGGCCATGAACAGTCAGAATGTGGTAGAGCAGCATCAGGGACATGTGGAAGAACGACATCCGGGCCCCGAGCGTCCCGCCACTCAGGCCGCTTCCCATCAGGACCGCGCTGCTCAGCAGCATGACAAACTGGGTGACCACGGCGATGGCGAAACTCAGCAGCGGCAGAATGATGAGGGGAATGGTGAACTTCGAGAGTACGGTAGTAAGGTCGGAAACCGGCAGCGACTTCCAAAACAGGATGCTGCGATCGCGGCGCTCTCCGTACAGAGCGTCGAGTGAGTAGAAAATCCCGACGATAAAAGCCGTCCCCATGATCAGACCCGCCGCGAATTCGTACGGCACGTCGAGCGGCTGGTGCCGATGCACCGGACTGATCGTCAACGCAGTCAAGAAGGCCAGTAGAAAAACGGCCGCCGCGGCCAGCGGGGCGATATAGATCGAACGGTGCTCCCATAATTCCCGCCGCACCGCCCAGTAAAAGCGCCGGCTGGCGGTGATGACCGCAGGCGCAGTTACTTCCGATTCGAGGGGAGACTCGGGCATGACGTTCGACGGAGTACTCATCGAGCCGCTCCTTGTGCCGCACCGCTTTGTTTGCTCAGCACGGCAACAAACAAGTCGGCGATGCTGGGCGTGCGGACATCGCCGAACGCGGCGAGTTGCTGATGATCGACGCCATCAAACAGCAGGATGCTGCGCCCGAACACTTGGCGCTCGTGCATCGGCTTCAGCGCCCGTGCCGCCGCGATCTGCTCCGGCTTCGCCATCACTTCCAGATAGCGCGCCTCGAATTCTTCCATGCTGCAAGCGAATACGATGCGGCCGCGGTTGATGAACATGACGTCGGTCAGGACATCTTGAATCTCTTCCACTTGATGGGTAGTCACCACGATAGTGCGGCTGCGATCGAAGTAGTCGTTCAGCAGTGAATCGTAGAACTGCTTGCGATACAGGATGTCCAGCCCAAGCGTCGGCTCGTCCAGCACCAGCAATTTCGCGTCAATGGCCATCACTAGAGCAAGGTGCAGTTGGGCCACCATGCCCTTCGACAATTCCCTCACCTTGCTGCCGCTCCGGATCGTGGTCTTGGTGAGAAAACCTTCCGCCTTCGCGCGATCGAATCGCGGATGCACGCCGGCGAAGTAGTCTAGGGCCTGCGAAACCCGCAGCCAGCGCGGCAGCACCGCGACGTCGGCAATGAAGCAGGCATCGCGCATGAGCTGATCGCGCTCGGTCCAAGGATCGCGCCCGAGCACCTTCAGTTCCCCCTGATAGAGGGTGAGTCCGAGAATGGCATTCAGCGCGGTCGTCTTCCCAGCGCCGTTGGGGCCGATCAGTCCGAGGATGCGGCCCTGTTCGACACGCAAATCGATGCCGTCCACTGCCACCGTTGTTCCGAACGCTTTCCGCAAACCGCGTGCTTCTATACATGCCATGGCTTCAGCGCTCCTTGTTAAGGGGATTCGACTCGGCGGTTTTCGACTGTGCGCCATCTGATGACGACCGGCGTTTTGCGGCTGCCTCTAGTTCGTCCGGTGTCAGGCCCAGCCGCTGAATGGTGGCGTGGACCCGGGGCCACTCTTCCGCAAGAAACTTCTGCCGTTCGCCTTGCAGCAGTAGTTTGCGTGCGCCGGTATTGATGAACATGCCCAAGCCTCGTTTGGTCTCGACGAGCCCCTCGTCGACTAGTTGTTGATAGCCCTTCAGGACCGTGAGCGGATTGACCCGGTATTCCGCCGCGACATTGCGCACCGAGGGCAACGGATCGCCTTCTTTGAGCACCCCGTCGAGTATCATGGCGACGACGCGATCGCGAAGCTGGCGGTAAATCGGCTGACTGTCATTCCATTCACGGTCCATCAGGTTTTCCCGTTACCGGCGAGGCCGTCCTTCACTGTGTCCGCTTCAGGTCGAAGTGCGCGTGGACCAGCTTGTCCCCAGGCATCATATAACTCCATTCCTCACTGTGGTGGTTCGCGTCGATGATGGTGAACACCGCATGGTGCATGTGTCCGTACTGCGTGCCACCAGAGACGTCGAGGAAGTCGAATTCCACCGTCTTTCCGTCCGTCGAGGTCCTGGCGACCATGCGCGGCCGGTTTCCGGCGTCGCAATAGTGAGTCAGGAGCAAGCGATCGCCATCCAGGTACAACATGGTGAGCGGATGGTCGTAACGAGCGGGGTCGTCCGCCGTTCCCGCTTCCTTCATCTCATGCACCAGAGCGTTTCCCCGGGAAGTCACGCGCAGCGAGATTTGCATGACCGTCCCGTCACCCATCTCGTGCATCGGGGGGTCGAGTTTCGCCGGGCCTGTCCAATTACCGGCTAGGGTTTTTATTGCATCGAAAGACTTTTGTGATTCAGACGGAGGCTTTTGCGCATCGCCCTGCGCGAAAGCCAAAGTGGAGACCAACATCACAACAACGGCGGAAATCATAAGACGATGGGATTTCATGTTTCATTCTCCTAAGCTTCTTTTCTTTCGGGCCCCGGTTTTCCCTCGCGTATTTCCAATACGAAGGATCACCGGGCCCGATCTATAGTGTTATAGTTAACTATAACACTAAATCGAAAGCAAGCACTTTTTTCGCCATTCTCTACACGACAACCCCTGTAGAATCAAATGGATGCGCACTCCTTCTGAAAACAGCGGTGGTGTGGGATCAGAGGGACGACGAAGAATTCGCTTCGGCAGAAACTCAATACGACATGGGGCCGACTTCTTTTTCCACCTCGACGGTATCTACCATGACGATGGCGTCCCACGGGCAGCCGTCCAGGAAGCAGCCGTCGGGACCTTTGCTCAAGCACTTCTTGCAGCCGATGCACAAAATCGGGTCAATCTGGATGCGCCCGAACGGGGGATTGTCCTCGTCCGGCACCCAGAACATGCAGTCTTCCACCGGGCAGTACTCCACGCAAGCCGGCGACCCGGCGCAGCCCGTGCAGCACTCGGTAATGACCGCCAATTCTTTGGGCTTCTTTTTGCGCGCGAAAGTAATTCCCTTCGAGCGCGGCTCAAACTTCTGCTCGTCGGGCACCATCCCAGGGGCTTTGACTGCATCCGGTGCGTTAGCCATTTCCAGCGATTCTACCCTGAGTGTCAAGCCCTTGTCAGCGAGGTTTTTTGCACCCGGTCCCGCGCTTGCTACAATGCCCGTGCCATCCGATTCCGTTTCGGCTGCGCACCATGTTCCCCAAAGCTTTCTACAAACAACTCGCGCCAGCGCTGCTCGCGGGACTGGTATTGCGGCTTTTTTTCATCTGGCGTTTCCCTTTTTATTCCGGCGATACGGCTTACTACGAAGAACTCGCCCGCAACTGGCTGTACCACGGCGTTTACGGCTTCTATTCCCACGGTCAGCTTCTCCCCTCGGACGCGCGCGTCCCGGGCTATCCCGCATTTCTCGCTGGGATTTATTTCTTGGCCGGCACCGGCCGCAAAGCTGTCATGGTTGCCCAAGCTTTTGTCGATCTTGGCACTTGCGTGCTGGCGGTGGGGATCACCACTCGCCTGGCAAGTGGAGCATCGGAAACCGATCGAGACCGCGTCGCGGCAGCGGCGCTCTGGCTGACGGCTCTTTGCCCGTTCACCGCGAACTACGTTGCCGTGCCGCTGACGGAAGTTCTGGCGACATTTTTTACCACACTCGCGCTGCTGATTTTTTTGGCGCCCCATGGAATGAGCATCGAGCGCTTGACGGCAGACCGCGATCTGCGCCGCGCCGTAAAGACTTGGTTCGCGGGCGGACTCCTGGTTGGCCTCGGTACGCTGGTTCGCCCGGAAACGCCGCTGCTTCTCGTGGCCGTACTGCTCGCCCTTTGGTTCCGTTATCGCCAACCCGCGAATTGGAAAAGGCTAGCGCTGGCGACCCTGTGGATGATCGCCGGATCGTTGCTCCCGCTGGCGCCGTGGGCCGCGCGCAATTCCATCAGCGTTGGACGCGTACAATTTCTCGCACCACGCTACGCGGAAACGTACGGCGATGTCATGCCGACCGGCTTTTACGCCTGGACGAAAACCTGGATGTTCCGTTTTCGCGACGCTTATCTTTTCACTTGGAAATTGCCCACGCAGCCAATCGAAATGAAAAATCTTCCGCCGTACGCTGTGGACTCGCCCGAAGAATTGTCACGCGTCGCTTCCCTGCTCGACCGCTACAACCGCACACATGGCATGACACGTTCGCTCGATCTCGAATTCGCCGAGCTCGCGCGCGAACGCGCGCAGCGTCATCCGATTCGCACTTATGTTTGGATTCCCATCGAGCGGGCCGCGTCGATGTGGTTTACTCCGCGGACGACCCTACTCCCTTTTTCCGGCCGCTTCTGGCCGCTCGCCGAAAGTTACCAGTACAACCCCGCGGAGTTCGACGTTACTCTCGGTCTGGCGTTGCTCAATATTCTTTACGTTACTTTGGCTCTCGCCGCCGCGTGGTTTTTCCGCTGCAATCCTGAGGTCCTGCTCATCGTCGCATTCATCGGCATTCGCACGGCGTTCCTGACACAATTGCAAACCTGCGAGCCGCGCTACGTCCTCGTCTGCTTTCCGGCTCTGCTGGCTATTGGCGCACAACTTTTTCGCCAGTCGAGAGCCGCGTAGAACTTCCCGTCCACGCTTTCTCACCGCACCTTCACTCGGACTTCCGTTTTTTCATTTGGTGCAATGTTCACGCTTTCGCCTGCGGCAATATATCTTTGCAGAACAGCCGGATCGGCCCATTCCAGGTCCCACCCGTCTTCCAGAGCCATCAGCGTGTAGCGGCCCGGCACGACAGAATTCAGCTCGAAAGATCCATCCGAATCAGCCTGGTCTCTGCGAAATAGCGCCGGGTTACTTTTCAAGTCGAGCGGCGCGAGAACAATCATTACTCCCGGCGCCGGTTTGTCTTTCCTCTGAGCCACACCCGTAATGCGGCCAGTTCCTTTCGAAGCGTTGATGGTTATGCTCACATCCTGGGCCGACGCAATTTCAAAAGAACGGCCGGAGGTTTTCACATTTTCTGACGTCAAACTGCGGATGAAAAGAGCTTGCGGCTCGATGATCATAATCTCAAAATTTCCCAGCTCGACGGGATTGTCTTTAAATGAAAATTCGCCGGTCGCAGAGACTGGCGCGTCAAAAGCTTCGCTGGTTGCCAAATTTCGCAGGTGCACGCGAGCCGGTTGTGGAACCGATGAACCCTCTTCGACCTTCAAGATTCCGCTGACAACGACCGCGGAACTGCTGCGCGCCATGTCGACCTCGGCATCGTTCTCGATCTGGACACTCTGCGACCGGTGTATCCTGGCATTTCCAAGTTGTGAGTTTAAATTCAGATTGAAGCGCCCTTCGGGCACACCGGTGATTTCCATGAGGCCAGGAGCAATCTGGTTGACTTGGGCAGGAACCCAGATGGTGTCATTTTCCGCGAAAGTCTGGGTCAGCAAGACGTTTGTACTCTGTTCAGAATCCGCTCCCGGAATCCTCACCAGAACGTGCATGGCAGGAACGGGGCGCAAGCGAAAATCGGCGATGGCCAAGTCTCCGGAGCGGAGCGCGATGGGAGTAGCACCCTGAAGGTCCCCGGCATTGGAATAAAAAGCAACTGGGTACACGACATCGAGAGTTTGGTTCTGTTCGCGAGTTACAAACATCTGCTGATTTAGCTGAGCGGCCAGATGCCGAACGCCGTGTTGCGCGTACCACGGCCGTGCCGAGACGCCCACAAAATAAGTTCCCGGATTCAGGTGGGCGAAGTGGTAGCTTCCTTCGTCATCGGTGCTGGCCCGCCGTGCCTGAGATGTCCGGCGTTTGCCGCCACCAACTGTCTGTTGGAAGAGCATGACATCCGCATGACGGACGGGATCATCGGATTCATCGACAACCTTTCCGGAGATGGAAGCGCCAGGCCGCAAACCGAAAATCAGATTTTCCGAATCGAGTCCCGGTCCAACGACAATCGCGGTGGTAAAGCTTTCGTGCTGTTGATACATCTCAGCAACATAGCCACGATGGTGTGCCGAAAGGACATACTTGCCCGGCGGGACGTCGCCAAAGTCAAAAACTCCTTGTTCGTCCGTGAGTTCCGTGCGAGCGGAATCGGCAGGATTTCGAGGATTGCCGAAGCGCGAAGGATTTATGGTCACGGAGGCGCGGGCCAGTGGCTGCCCGCTGATCGCATCAATGACTTTGCCGCTGATTCGAAACGAAGCCGGCGCAGCGGGAGCGGTGGGAGCAGCCGGGTGCCCGTTGACCTGCTGGAAGAATGCCAGCATAAAAAGAAATGGCAGCCATGGCTGGACGAACATGCAATTATTCTCCAACCTTTACCAATTCAAGATCGATCCTGGCCGACTGTTCCGGGGACAGATTAACATCGCGAGCATTCGACAGGTATTTCCGCAAGGCTTCCGGATTCTTGTATTCGAGGCGGTCTGGATGATCCACAGCGACAATCTTGTAAGCACCCGGCGGTAGCAAGGAGAGTTGAAAAGCGCCGTTTTGATCCACCGGCTGAATCCTGGGGGGAGTCGAGGCATGCTCTGAAAATGCCATGACCGTGGCACTCCAAGGTTGATCATTCGAGGATACCTTCCCGTTGAGTGTGGCGAAATCATCTCGCAGTGTGATTTCGATGGGCTGGGGCGCGCTGCCAGGCGCAACCGATAGTTCTGAGTCCAGCAGATTTGTCGTGCCGGAAACAGCGGACTGCACATACAGAGGGCCCTGGGGGTTGGCCTCCACGCTGTACGTTCCAGGCGGTATATTCTGGAGTTCGATCGCAGTAGCGCCCGGTTCCTTGGCTGGTTGGGAACCGTATCGGAGTTCAAACAATCCGCTATCGCGAGAAACAAGTTGGACAGAGACTGGAGAAAAGTTTTCTGATTCCCAGAGGCGATTCGCGCCGCTTCGCGCACTGATCACCCGAGTTTCGATAGGAATGACAACGGCGGGGAGAAGGATGACATGGACGCCGGAAAGGTTGGCGCTCACCGTCAGAGGAACGGTGGCGGTTAGCGTATGCCCGTTGCCGTCGGGGCCTTGGGCTTGCAGGGTGTAACTGCCGGCGGGGATCCCTGGGATGCGGAAAGTTCCGCTGGCGGGATCAAAACCCGGGCCATAGGGCAGATGGATTCCGGCGGCATTGTGGACCTGAATACTTACGGACTGGCCCGGCGCGTAGCCGCTGACAGTGCCCGAGAGGCGATAGAAGGGCTGCGGAGAAAGTGTGAGATTGCTCTCGGCTTTCTTACCCGGAGTGATCGTGATGGGAGCAGCCGCGGCAAGTTCGGAGGCCGCTGGATAATAGACGAGCGGAAAACCCTGTGCACCGGGCTGGGACGATTTCGCGGAAAACGCCACCGGAGTGGGGCCGGGACCAGCGGAAAGATAATAGTCGCCAGGCTGCAATTCAGCGATGCGAAAATTTCCGTCTTCATCGGTCATCGCTGCGGCCCGTTGTTGCCATATTCTTCTGCCGTTTTGCAAAGCCCGCACAAGAAGCGAGACTGGTAGTCGTTCAATCGGTTCGCCATTTTCCTCGCTGATTTTCCCGTAGATGAGACCTTCTGGAACCAACCGGAGAACCACCGGTGCGCTGTTGGGCCCGGTGATTGCCATCATTTGGCGCCATCCGCCAGACTGAGAATCGTCGTCGGCAAAGAAGCCTGGCTTCCGCGCCGTGATCGTAATCTGTGCGGTGGGGAGACCAGCGAACTCAAATTTTCCGTCCGACCCCGTGAGCATGGAGTTTTGTCCATTGAAATAAATCTGCACAAGCGCGCCGCGGATGGGTTCGGCGGTGAGCGAATTGACGACCGTGCCGCGTAACGTGAATTTGTCGTCGTTTGAATTCTGGGGCGATTCGAAAGAAGCGGTGTCCTTGGTGCCGTCAGAAGTGGCAACGATGGGAGCTAATTTAGGGGGATCGAAAGATGGTGCGGCCCCTAGATTCGTGGCGAGGAGTAGGAAGAGGAGCGATCTGGGAAACATATCGAACGCCTTTGCCAGCTTCGACGATTCGACAATAGTCTACAACGGGTAGGATGCTGCCCGAGGCTGCGGATTTGCCTGGCAACGGCGGTCACCCGGGGTTTCGCGAATACAAGGAGCCCAGCTGAAATATACTTAGCGCTTGACAAGAACCCTCCGAAGGAAGTATCTGGAGCGACCGAAACGCAAGGATTCGGGACGTGCGGGAGGTTCAGCTGTGACTTGGAATCAGAACTATGAGCCATGGGGACCATGGCTTTCGACGCTTGTCGCGGCGCTGCCAATCCTTGTACTGCTTGGGCTGTTGGCGGGGTTCAAAGTGAAGGCGCATCTTTGCGCCGTCGCCGGCGCCGCCACTGCCGTCCTGTGCGCCATTCTGGTTTTTAAGATGCCCGCGTTACTCGCAGTAAGCAGTTTCTTTTACGGCTCGGCGTTTGGCCTTCTTAAAATCGTTTGGATCGTCATTGCGGCCGTTTTTCTGTATGACATTTCCGTGGACACCGGCCAATTCGAAATCATGAAGCATTCCGTGGCCGCGATTACGCCGGATCGCCGCTTGCAGCTGTTGCTGGTGGCCTTCTGCTTCGGCGCGTTCATCGAAGGATGCGCGGGGTTCGGCGCGCCGGTGGCGATCGCGGGCGCGTTCATGATCGGACTGGGTTTCAAACCGTTTCAGGCTGCCGCGCTCAACCTGATCGCCAATACCGCGCCGGTTGCGTGGGGCGCGATTGGTACTCCGGTGCATGCGCTGGCAAGCGTGACGGCGCTGTCGGAAAGCGATCTGAGTGCAATGATCGGGCGGATTCTTCCCATCACCGCCGTGATCGTGCCCTTCTGGCTGGTGCGCGCGATGGTCCGCTGGTCGGAAACGTTGGAAGTCCTTCCGGCCATCCTGGTGGTGGGAGGCTCGTTCGCGGCCACGCAATGGTTTTGGGCTAATCACATGGACAGCAACCTTGTGGACATTGCCGCGGGCGTCGTGTCGCTGATAGCGACGATGCTTTTCCTGCGCGTGTGGCAACCGAAGCGCATTTGGCGATTTGAAGACGAGCGCCAGGAAGATGCGGCGAAAGTGGCGCGCAACGAAGTGGCCAAGCGGTATACAGCTGGTCAGACGGCCAAGGCTTGGCTACCCTTCGCGATTCTGTCGGTGCTCGTGTTGCTGTGGGGATTGCCGACAGTAAAATTGGCCATGAACCAAGCTACGACGCCAGCTTTCAAAGTTACGCTGCCTGACGGGAAACCTCGCCCCGGCCCGGCGGGATGGGACTGGCCGTATTTGCACAACAAAGTGTTTCGAACGGCGCCGGTGGTGCAGAAGGCCACGCCCGAAGGTGCGCGTTTTGATTTCAATTGGCTAACGGCAACGGGAACGGGTTGCTTCCTTGCGGCGATTCTTGCTGGATTACTGCTCGGGCTCGGGCCTGGCAGGCTGCTGCAAATATTTGGCCGCACGCTAGTGCGATTGCGGTTCGCGATTGTGGCGATGACCTGCATGCTGGGGCTAGGGTACGTCACGCGATACTCCGGGATGGATGCGGTTTTAGGCCTGGCGTTCACGCGAACGGGGTGGTTCTTTCCATTTTTCGGAACGTTCATTGGCTGGCTGGGCGTGGCGTTGACGGGCAGCGACACTTCCTCGAATGTGCTTTTCGGCGGATTGCAGAAGATTACCGCGCAGCAGCTCAACCTCAGCCCGATTCTGATGTGCGCGACGAACAGCGCGGGCGGCGTGATGGGAAAAATGATTGATGCGCAATCGATCTGCATCGCCACGGCAGCGACCAATCAGGTTGGCAACGAAGGCTCGATCTTCCGGTTTGTTTTCTGGCACTCCGTGGCGCTGGCAGCCATCGTGGGCATTATCGTGATGATATACGCCTACGCTTTCCCGCAATTCATCCCGAATGGGTTGAACTTCATTCACTGATGGAGCAAGCTGGTTCTGGCATGGCGGTGAATGGACTCTATGGAAGCGCGCATTCTTGATGAGTTTCTGGCGATTGTCGGCGAGCGCGGCCTGATTTCTTCGCTCGAAGAACTGCATACTTACGAGTGCGACGGGCTGACCAATTTTCGCGTAATGCCGCGCGCGGTGGTGCTTCCCAATTCCACGGAACAAGTGCAAGCGATCATTCGAATTTGTCACCGGGAACGAATGCCGTTCGTGGCGCGAGGCTCAGGGACAGGATTGAGCGGCGGGGCGCTGCCAGTAACGAATGGAATTGTGATCGGCTTGGCGCGGATGAATCGTATTCTCGAAGTGGATTTTTCAAATGCCCGCGTGGTGGCGGAACCGGGGGTCATTAATCTCGACGTCACAGGACGAGTCTCGCCCCAGGATTATTTTTACGCGCCCGATCCTTCTTCTCAATCGATCTGCAGCATCGGCGGCAACGTAGCGGAAAATTCGGGCGGGGCACATTGCCTGAAGTACGGATTCACGACGACACACGTGCTGGGTCTGGAAGTGGTACTCGCCGATGGCTCACTAGTGCATTTCGGCGGAAAAACGCTCGACGCGCCCGGCTATGACCTTGCCGGAGTTTTCGTGGGTTCCGAGGGAACGCTCGGCGTCGCTACTAAGATTATTTTGCGCATCGTGAAGCGGCCGGAGTGCGTTCGAACCTTGCTGGCGGCTTTTCCTTCCACGAATGAAGCAGGAGCGGCGGTGAGCGATATTATCGCGGCCGGCATGCTTCCTGCCGCGATTGAAATGATGGATAACCTGGCGATTCAAGCGGCGGAAGCGGCGGTCCATGCAAACTATCCGAACTGCGGCGGCTTGCTGCTAGTGGAACTCGATGGGCCTGTGGCGGAAGTGGAAGCCTTGATGACCGACGTGAACGAGATTTGCCGTGCGAATGGCGCGTCGGAAATTCGATTAGCGCAGTCGGATGCCGAACGCGCGTTGGTATGGAAGGGGCGCAAAGCGGCGTTTGCGGCGATGGGGCGGATCTCGCCGAATTATATTGTGCAAGACGGCGTGATTCCGCGTACCGCGCTTCCGCGAGTGATGAGCGAGATCGAGCGACTCAGCCAGGAAGCGGGCGTGCGCGTCGCCAATGTGTTTCACGCGGGCGACGGCAATTTGCACCCGCTCGTTTTGTATGACCGCCGCATCGCGGGGCAGGAAGAGGCTGCCGAAGTGCTGTCCTCAAAAATTCTTGAATTGTGCATCGAGGCGGGCGGCTCAATCACCGGGGAGCATGGCGTCGGAGAAGACAAGAAAAAGGCCATGTCCAAAATGTTCGCGGAGCCGGATTTGGAGACGATGCAGCGAGTGCGGTGCGCGTTCGATCCGCTGCAGCTTTCGAATCCCACGAAAGTCTTTCCAACTCCGCGGCTGTGCGGCGAGCAGCCGGGCGAATACCTGGCGCACCCGGCGGAATCGGCGGGGATCGCGGAGCGCTACTAACAACGGGCTATGGACGCCGCAACCAAATCCGGAGCGAGCGGCTTGCATTCATCGCTGCGTTACAAAATCATCGCGCTTGTCGGAAATGAGAATGTGCGGGTGGCCACGGCCGCGGATGCCGTCGCCGGTGTGCAGCCGAAGCTAGTGATTGAGCCGGGAACCGAGAGCGAGCTTGCCGAGGTTTTGCGGCTTGCAAATGAAGCCGGACTGGCGGTCATTCCGCGGGGCGGCGGCACGAAGCTGGCGTGGGGCAATCCGCCAACACGCGCGGACTTAGTTTTGTCAACGGCGCAGCTGACGCAAATTATCGAGCATGCCTGGGCGGATCTCACCGTAACGGTCGAGGCGGGCTGCACGATTCAAAGATTGCAGGAGACGCTTTCGGAACATGGGCAGCGGCTGGCGCTTGATCCGCTGTGGCCGAAAAGAGCCACCGTCGGCGGCGTGCTCTCCACCAACGACAGTGGCGCGCTGCGCTTGCGTTGCGGCGGCCTGCGCGACTTGATTATTGGCGCCACGATTGCGCTGCCGGATGGAACGCAGGCGAGCAGCGGCGGCAAAGTCGTGAAGAACGTGGCCGGTTATGATTTGCCAAAACTTGTCACCGGGGCGCTAGGCACTTTGGGCGTAATCACGCGCGCTGTCTTTCGCCTTCATCCGCTTCCTCGGAACAGCCGCTCGTTTTCCATTTCTGCCGGGAACGCCGAAGACATGCAGCGATTCGTGCTCGCGGTTCAGGATTCGAAACTCGCGCACACATTTCTGCAATCCCATTTTGGGGGTGAGGCGGCGCCGGTTTCCGACATTTTATTTGAAGGCACGGAGGCGGGCTTGACGGCCGAAGAAGCGCAACTGAGAAAACTGGCGGCGACTAGGAAGGTATCGCAGGCCGGGACTTCAAACTGGACGGCACGCGAGGAGCTGTGGAGTTTTTCTAATGCGGGTACAACGGCGGTGGCAAAGATCAGTCTTTTGCCGGACCATTTGGCGCGCACGATCGATAGAGTTGAGCGAGCGGCGCAAGTGCATCAATTGCGCTGGCGCGCCTTGGTGTACGCAACGGGGCTCGGATGGGTTGGGCTGGAGGGCAAGCCGGCCGCCTTGAAGGACGCACTCGAACTGCTACGCGCAGAATTGGAAACTCATGGCGGATCGCTCGTTGCGCTCGAGCGACCGGAGAAAATGACGGATTTTGACGCTTGGGGAAACGCGGGAGACGCGCTCAAGGTGATGAAGGCAGTCAAAAAACAACTCGACAGAAAGGGCACGCTGAATCCGGGGCGATTTGTGGGTGGCATCTGATGGAAGATCGGATCGCGAAACCGGAATGCTTGAGCGCTTTCGACGCGCAGCACCCACCTTCAAACGCGATCATCGAAAAATGCGTGCACTGCGGATTTTGTTTGCCCGTTTGCCCCACCTACGTTTTGTGGGGACAGGAGATGGATTCGCCGCGCGGGCGGATTTACCTGATGAAACTGGCGAGCGAAGGCGCTGCGGAAATGAATGCGAATTGGGTGAGCCACTTTGACAGCTGCCTCGGCTGCATGGCTTGCATGACGGCGTGTCCTTCCGGCGTGGATTACGGAAAACTGATCGAGGCGACGCGCGCGCAGATTGCACGAAAAACGGAACGCCCGCGTGGAGAAAAACTCCACCGGCGATTTATGTTCGAGAATTTTACGCAGCCGGAGCGCTTGCGGCGCATGCGATTGCCGATGCTCGTTTATCAGAAGACGGGATTGCAGGCGGTGGTGCGCGGATTGGGTTTGCTGAAATTGCTGCCAAAGAAGATTCAAGCGATGGAAGCGCTTCTTCCGAAGCTAGGGCGGCAGGAAGCGGTTGCGGAAGTCACGCCTGCCGTAGGTATGAAGCGGCGGCGGGTTGGTTTGCTGCTAGGTTGCGTGCAGCGCGAATTTTTCTCGCAGGTAAACGCGGCCACGGCGCGGGTGCTGGCCGCCGAAGGCTGCGAAGTTGTTGCGCCGGGGGAGCAACCTTGTTGCGGTGCGCTGCTGGTGCATGCGGGAGAGGAATCCGCGGCGGTGGCGCTGGCGAAAAGGACGATCGACGCGTTTGAAGGCGCGAACGTCGAGACGATTGTCACCAATGCGGCGGGTTGCGGGTCCAACGTGAAGGAGTATGGCCACTTGCTCCGAGATGAACCGGATTACGCGGAACGAGGTAAAGCGTTTGCGGCGAAGTGCAAAGATATTAGCGAAGTATTGGCTGAACTCGAGCCCCGAGCGAAACGCCAGCAGCTCAAATTGCGGGTGGCGTTTCATGATTCGTGTCACTTGCAACATGCGCAAGGCGTTCGTTTGCAGCCGCGCGCGCTGCTTGCGAGCATTCCAGAGTTGGAGCTTGCGGAAATTCCAGAAGCCGCTATTTGCTGCGGGTCCGCCGGGATATTTAACCTTGTTCAGCCGGGCGCCGCCAATGAATTGGGCGACCGCAAGGTAGCGCTGATTCAGCTAATGAAGGCCGATGTAGTGGCGACGGGAAATCCTGGATGCATTCTGCAAATGCAATCCGCGCTCGCGCGACATGGACAGAAGACTCCGGTGGTGCACACGATTCAGATATTGGATGCGGCGATCCGCGGGGAGTCGGCCGAAACATTCCGACGGTAATCTCTTGCGCCAATCGTTACTCGAAAGGGATGCCGGTTTTTTGGGCGATGTCGCGCAACTCTTCGACGACGGGCATAATTAAGGGGATGCCATTTTTGCGGCGCACAATTTCTGCCTCGCGCTCGGGGGCGCCTGGCAGAAGGGGCCCGTTGGTGCCGGGAGCCGGTTTGGTAGCGCGAAAGGTGCGGATGTAATCGTCGATCTGGCTCTTAAAGGAATCGCGGTCGATGAAGCCGTCGATTTGCATAGCGCCAAAGAAATGGCCGATGCCATTGCCGACGCTGCGAGCGGGAATTTCCTGACGAAGAGCGAACGGTGGAGTGAACGGTCCCCAATTGGCGCCACTGAGAGCCCCGCACAGGACGTCCACCATAATGGCCAAGCCGTAGCCTTTGTGTCCGCCGCGGTCGCGATCGGAACCGAGAGGCAAGAGCGCGCCGCCGTTGATCATTTCATTCGGATCGGTGGTATTGCGGCCTTCGCTGTTGACGGCCCAGCCTTCGGGAATGGATTCACCGCGCCGGCGCGCGATTTCAATTTTTCCGTAGGCGGTGGCGCTAGTGGCCATGTCGATGACGATGGGCGGCTCTTCCTTGCCTGGGAAACCAATCGCGATGGGATTAGTGCCGAGCATGCGTTCCGCGCCCCATAAGGGTGCGACTAGCTTGGTGGAATTGGTCATGGCCCAGCCAATCAAGTTGCGCTCCAGCGCTTTCAGGACGTAGTAACCGGCAATACCGTAATGATTGGTGTTCTGCACGCTGACCCAGCCGGAGCCGAAGCGCTCGGCCATGTCCATGGCGAAACGATTGGCGTGCGGGCCGACGACCAGGCCGAGGCCGTTGTCGCCATCGATGGTGGCGGTGCTGGGCGTGGAACGCAGCACTTTGATTTCAGGCGAGGGATTGATGCGGCCGAGCGTGAGCATGTCGAAGTAGCTGTGAAGGCGCGCGACGCCGTGGGAATCGATGCCGCGCAGGTCGGCGGAAGCGAGGACATCGGCGGCCTGGGCCGCGTCCAATCTGGGAACGCCAAAATGGAGAAACACTCGAGTGCTGAAGTCGCGCAACGCTTCGATGGTAAAAACTTTGGTCTCCACTTCGGCCATAATTTCTTCACCTTTCCGGTATTTCTAGGCCGGCAGAATCTGCCCGCGCGTCTCGGTGCCCAACGGAATCAAGAGCAGACCGATCGCAAAAGCGATGGAAGTCAGCGCGACGGGTGTTCCCAGCGATCCGTAGTGCTGCACTCCGGCGCCAACGAGAAATGTAATTCCCGCGCCACAAAAGCGTGCAAACGAAGTTGCGAAGGCAAAAGCGCTGGCGCGGCATTCCGTGGGATATTGCTCCGGGAGCCATAGCGTGTAAACCGCAAAATTGGCCCCGCCGAAACCAAGAAAGAAAAGACAAACGAAAAACCACGGAAGCGCTGCGCTCCCGAGATTGAAAACAATTCCAAATGTGAGCGCGATGAAGGCCAGCATCAACGTGAAGAAGAAGCCCAAGGCACCGCGGCGCCCGAGTTTTTCCGCGAGCCAGGGCATGGCCAAGCAGCCAAGAATTGTGGCAAACGAAACGAGCATGGTGGCGCGCGAAGCGAGCTGCGCCGCCAATGGGCCGGTGATGCCCGCCGCTTCCGCAAGCTGTGTCACCGCAGCGGGAACGTACACCGTTCCAGCCCAGAGGCCGCAAATCGAAGCCAGCATGAACAAAGAATTCAGGATTGTCCGGCGACGCATGGCACTGGAAAAAAGTGCCGCGAACGGCCGCCAGATCTGCCACGTTCGGACGAGACTTTCTTTTTGCTTCCAGCAAGCGGGCTCGGCGACACCATGACGCACCCAGGCCAGCAGAAGCGCCGGGAGTCCGCCGATGGCAAACATATAGCGCCACCCGTATTTACTTCCAATCGCGAAGTTGAGCAGCGCCGCCAGAGAAATCCCAACGTAATAACCGGTGTGCATGTAACCCGCGCCAACGCGGCGCTTGTTCTCCGGCCATTCTTCGGCGACCAAGGTGCCGCCCATCGCCCATTCGCCACCGATGCCGATTCCGGCGAGCAAGCGCAGAACCGCCAGCTGCCAGACACTTGTTACCAGCGCACTGAGAAAAGTGAAGACGGAATACCAGACGATGGTGAGCATCAGCGTTCGAACGCGCCCGAATTTGTCACCGACAGGCCCCCAAAGAAACGCTAGTCCCCATCCGCAGAGAAAGAGGGCGAAAAGTAATCCGCCATAGTAGCCGACGTGGCCTTTCGTCGCCGCGATACCGGAACGCGGGAGCAATTCCCGCAAGGAAGGCACCAAGACAAGCGCGTAAATGAAGGAATCCATGCCGTCGAGAGTCCAGCCGCCCCAGGAGGCCCAGAAACCGCGGATTTGGTTTCGCGTGAGCGGTGTCGTCGGAGTGGATGATGGTGCTGGAGCGCGGGCGCCGCGGGTGGACATATAGCGCGGACTATATCAAAAGCTGTCGATGGGAAAAGAAAAATCGGACGAAACACGCGGCAACGTTGTAGGCGAATCGTTTATCGATAGCCGCGAATGAAAAAACAGATGGTCATGGCCGCGCCCACCAGAATGACGAAAGACTTTACCCAGGCCTGCGGCAGCTTTTGCGCAAAGTGCGCGGTGGAATACCCGCCAATCAAGGAGCCCGCGATCATGACCGTGGCTTGCGGCCAGACGATGGCGCCGGTCGCGATGAAAGTCGCGGTGGCGACGCCGTTGATGATACCGCCGAGGATCACTTTGAGCTTGTTCATGGCGTGAATGTCGGTCATGCCCAGCGCGGCGAGCATGGCCAGGTTCATGATGCCGATGCCGCCGCCGAAATAGCCGCCGTAAACGGCGACGAGCAACTCGAACAGTGAGGCCCCGGCGACGGAAGCGTTGCTGGCATCATGCGAGATGCCGGCGGAAATGCGCCCAGTCAAATGCTTGCCAAAAGCGAAAAGCAAAGTGGCGCCGAGCAAAAGCCAGGGCAGAACGTGGAGAAAGGTCTGTGCGGAAGTCTTGATCAAGAGAAAGGCGCCAGCCAGGCCGCCGAGAATGCTGGTCAGCACAAGTGGAATCATCACGCGGCGAGAGATATTTAATTTCTGGGGATAAGCGCCGCCGCTGGCCGTAGTACCCACCCACAGTGCCAGAGTATTTGTGGCATTGGCGGGGATCGCCGGAACGCCGGTAAACAAGAGCGCGGGAAAAGCGACGAAGCTGCCGCCGCCGGCGACCGCGTTGATCCCGCCGCCAATGGCGCTCGCGAAAAAGAGGAAGATGGCGGTGTTCAGATGCAAACGGAAGTTTTATCACGAATGGCGTTCGTCCTCCAAAGCGATAGCCGCCTCTTGTTCGGGTGCAAAGGAGAGCGAACCGCCGTTGCCGTGCCCCCGACCGATGTTAGTTGCCGTTAAAGCCGTTGAGTCATTTCTTGACAACGAATGCCGACCCGTATATGAACGGGGCGTTCCTGGGCCCCTTCCGCCACTGAAGACCTGGCTCGCACCCCAAAAGCGTGCCACCGGGAGGATTCAAAGGAAGGGAACACGTCAGGTGAGGTGTGCCGCGCGACCTCGCTCGCGAGAGCGATCGGCCAGCGTGACCCTGTCGCAAGAAGGTCGGACTTCAGGAGGAGGAAGCATGGCCAGCCGTGCAGACGCAATCCCGATGGGCGGTACCGCCGAATATAGCATTTGGAGAGTGATTCTTGCCTCAGCTGTCGGCACGATGATCGAGTGGTACGACTTCTATATTTTTGGAAGCCTTGCTGCCGTGCTCTCCCTGAAATTCTATCCGCCGGGAAACGATACGTTTGCCTACATCGCTTATCTGGCCACTTTTGCTGTTGGTTTCGTGGTGCGACCGTTCGGCGCCCTCTTTTTTGGCCGCATCGGTGACATTGTAGGCCGCAAATACGCCTTCCTGGTCACGCTTACGATCATGGGAGGCGCGACCTTCGTCATCGGACTTATGCCCACCTACAAAACGGCGGGTTGGTTCGCACCCATCATTCTAATTTTGATTCGCGTGCTGCAGGGGTTGGCACTCGGTGGCGAATACGGCGGCGCGGCAGTTTACGTCGCCGAGCATGTTCCCGACGGCAAACGCGGTTTCTACACCAGCTTTATTCAGATCACCGCCACGCTAGGTCTGTTCGTCTCGCTGATCGTCATTCTCGCCACGCAGTCATCAATGAGCAAGGAGGCCTTCTCGGATTGGGGCTGGCGGGTTCCCTTTCTGATCTCGATCATTTTGGTCACCATCTCCCTCTATATTCGCTTGAAGATGAAGGAGTCTCCCATTTTCAGTTCGATCAAGAGCGCGGGCACGACTTCCTTGCAGCCCCTGAAAGACGCTTTTGGAAAATGGGACAACCTGAAGCGCGTTTTGATTTCCTTGTTTGGAGCCACCGCGGGCCAGGGTGTCGTATGGTACTGCGGCCAGTTCTACGCATTGTTCTACATGCAAACCATTCTCAAGGTGAATGCGCGTACCGCCAATTACATCATCGCCATCGCGCTGCTGATCGGCATGCCTCTTTTCACGGTCTTCGGCGCCCTCTCGGATAGAATCGGAAGAAAGAGAATCATGATGGCGGGCTGTCTTATTGCCGTGCTCACGTATATCCCAATCTATAAAAGCATGGAACACTACGCGGGCAACAACGTCGTCGACGTGGTATCGGCAAAGAACAAGATCACCGGCGCCATCAGCCTTACTCCACGAACCACCGACGCCAATGGCGCGCTGGTTCCCGCCAAGGAGGCGGCAAATCCCAACGTCCCCATGCTGGTGCTTTTGGTTCTCATCCAAGTGGTCTACGTTTGCATGGTCTATGGCCCCATCGCAGCGTATCTTGTCGAGGCTTTCCCGGCAAAGATTAGATATACGTCGCTGTCACTGCCCTATCACATCGGGAACGGCGTTTTCGGAGGCCTGCTGCCGTTGATTGGATTGTCGTCGTGCGCGGCTACCGGTAATATTCTGGCCGGCTTGTACTATCCAATGATCGTGGCAAGTATGACGTTTATCGTGGGTAGCTTGTTTCTCAAGGAAACTCACGGCCACAAAATCTGGGACGAAGTCGGCGGCATGAAGTAGCGGGGCTCCGCGGATTGACTCCCGCACCCGGGCGGGAGCATCATTTTTGGCGGGAAAGCTTATTCTGAATAAACGATGAGCTTGCCTGACGCATGCTGTTCCTCATTGTTGCGCGACAATCGATTTTATTCTTCGAAGGGGAGTTGCCGCCGTGGCCAAAGCCCGCGAACCAGTAAAAATCAAACTGCAAGCTAAAGCCAGACCGCCAGCGAAAGCCAAGCCAGCGCCAGTCAAGCAAGAGCTCACCGAATCGCAGATTGCCGTCCACTGGAAGGAAGAAGAGTTCTACCGCCCCTCGAAGGAATTCATCGCCCAAGCGAATCTTTCTGATCCCGCCTTCGTCAAGAAATTCAGCGAAAAAAACTTTCCGGAATGCTTCGACCATTACGCCTCCCTCCTCCATTGGGACCGGCCCTGGCGCAAGACGCTGGACACCAGCAATCCTCCTTTTTGGAAATGGTTCGTGGGCGGCAAGCTCAACGCCTGTTACAACTGCGTGGACCGCCACCTCACGCAGCACAAGAACAAAGCGGCGTTAATCTTTGTTCCGGAGCCGGAAACGGAGTCCCCCGCGGTGATCACCTACCAGGAGCTCTACCGGCGCGTAAACGAAGTTGCCGCGATGCTTCAGGATTTTGCCGGACTCCAAGCCGGCGACCGCGTCACCATCCACATGCCCATGATTCCAGAGTTGCCGATCACCATGCTGGCCTGCGCGCGCCTTGGCGTCGTCCATTCCGTGGTCTTCGGCGGGTTTAGCGGCGAAGCCTGCGGACTCCGCGCCGCCGATTCCGGAAGCCGCATCCTTATTTACGCCGATGGGTACAACCGCAATGGCCGATGGGTCGATCACAAAGCCAGTGCTGATATCGCCGTCGAAACCGCGCAAAAAGAAGGCCAGGGAATCGACAAAGTCCTGGTTTGGAGACGCTATCCCGGAAAGTACACTTCCGATTCGCCCATGATCATGGGCCGCGACTACTTTGTCGACGAGGTCTTAAAAGAGTATCGCGGCCAGATCGTAGACCCCGCTTCCATGGACGCTGAAGCGCCGCTCTTCCTGATGTACACCAGCGGGACGACCGGCAAACCCAAGGGCTGCCAGCACCGCACCGGCGGCTATCTCGCCTATGTCGCCGGAACCTCCAAGTATTACCAGGATATGCATCTCGAAGACGTCTACTGGTGCATGGCCGACATCGGCTGGATTACCGGGCACTCCTACATCGTTTACGGCCCGCTGGCGCTTGCGGCAACCAGCGTTCTCTACGAAGGCGTCCCGCAATTCCCGGACGCTGGCCGCCCCTGGCGCATCGCCGAACGCCTGGACGTCAACATCTTCCACACTTCCCCCACCGCCATCCGCATGTTGCGCAAGGCTGGCTTCCACGAGCCGAAAATTTACAACTACCATTTCAAGCACATGACCACGGTCGGCGAACCCATTGAGCCGGAGGTCTGGAAGTGGTACTACAACAATGTCGGCAAAGGCGAGGCCGTCATCGTCGATACCTGGTGGCAAACGGAAACCGGCGGTTTCCTTTGCAGCACCAAGCCCGCTCTCGATCCCATGAAGCCTGGCAGTGCTGGTCCCGCGGTCCTTGGCATTTATCCGGTCATCTGGGACGAGGATGGCAATGAAGTAAAAGCCGGCTCGGGGAACGCCGGCAACATCTGCATTCGCAATCCCTGGCCGGGCATCATGCAAACGATTTGGGGCGACCCGCAACGATTCGTCAATCAGTACTACAAGAAATACAACAAGAATCCGAACAGCAAGGACTGGCACGATTGGCCATACTACGCCGCCGACGGCGCCGTGCTCTCCCCGGATGGATATTTTCGCATCCTCGGTCGCGTCGATGACGTCATCAACGTCGCCGGCCACCGCCTCGGCACCAAGGAAGTCGAATCCGCTTGCCTTACCATCGGAGAAATCGCGGAAGCCGCGGTCGTTCCCGAGGTCGACGAAGTCAAAGGCCGCGTGCCCGTCGTGTACATCTCCTTGAAGCCTGGCGTCCCGACGACCAAAGCTATCCAGGACAAAGTCAAATCCGTAATCGAAACCATGATCGGCAAAATCGCCCGGCCGAAATCCATTCACGTCGTCCCAGACATGCCCAAGACGCGCTCCGGCAAAATTATGCGCCGCGTCCTTGCCGCCATTTCCAACCACATGGATACCGGCGACATCACCACGCTCGCCAATCCCGACATCGTCGAACAAATCCGCGAGCTAGTCCAGGGCCGCGCCGCAGGCCCCCTCAAGGAAGGCCCCGAAGACATCAAGCGCTTCGGCGACGAGCGCTAGCCCAACTTTCGCAGTTGCGAGCGATTTTTGGTATTTTTGGCCTCATTTTCATAGTTAAGTCGTGCGTTTCCATCGCCGAGCCATGAAAAAAC
>Ga0307478_10000673_pt1 | contig 33509 bp, 30 predicted proteins | sample atmos_gasesECM4C_2_FD_203713 | JGI IMG/M metagenome (GOLD analysis project Ga0307478, IMG submission 203713) | Hardwood forest soil microbial communities from Morgan-Monroe State Forest, Indiana, United States - atmos_gasesECM4C_05 | ecosystem: Environmental > Terrestrial > Soil > Temperate...
GACGGGTAGTGCCCGTCCGCTGGTTCCGCCACGAGTCTGCCTACCCGACCGTGTGCGAGGCCTAAGGCCCTATCGCCGAATCGCGGCAGTCTGGGTTCAGCCTCAAACAACACCACTGAGAGTGTCGACCTCAAGCGCTCCTGCCGGACACGACCTTTCACGATTTGCGACACACTTTCGCCAGCACGGCGCTTGCCGAGGGTGTGCCGATGTCAGGGAAGTGAATAAGGGGTGAGTCGGCCTGTAGGCCGGGGACAGTCAGCCTCAGTTTGCTGACCTGGAGCCACTCCCCTGCACCCATCCTGACCTGCATGGTTAATTGCCATTGGTTGCCACCTCCTGTGGCCCGTTCTCGTCTTCCGACGGAACTGGCACGGAACTGAGGATGGCGTCGATGGCGCCCCGCCCCAGTTCCTCGGACTCAGGGAACAGGTGGCCGTAGGTGTCCATCGTCTCGGCGATGGTGGCGTGCCCCAATCTGGCCTGGATCACCTTCGGATTGAGGTTCGCCGCGATCAGGGTTGAGGCATAGAAGTGCCTCAGATCGTGGAAGCGGGTCCCCTTCTCCAGGCAGTGGGCGGGGTCGGCGCACTCCTTCTCCCCGCACTTGCCGTCCTCGCGCCGCTCGGCGGGCTCCTTGCCGCAGGTGCGAGCATCGCTGACGGCATTGCGCCAGGAGTCTCCGAACGCGTTTCGCTTGGCGACCTTCCCGACGCGGTTCGTGATGATGACCTCGCCGACGCCGGTCCCGTAACGCTGCATGTGGGAGGTGATCTGCTGCAGGACCCAGTCGTCTGCCGGGATCGTGCGGGCCGAGGCGTCGGTCTTCAGGTCAGCGCCGAGCTGGCCGCGCTGGGCCTGGGTGAGCACCTGGATCTTGCGGCGCAGGAAGTCGACGCGCGGTACGGTCAGGCCGAACGCCTCACCCTCCCGCAGTCCGAGGCCCGCGCCGAGTGCGACCGCGACCCGGTAGCGCGGCGAGATCGCTCGGTGCAGGGCCATGACCGCTGCCGCCGAAAGCGGCTCTACTACGCGCCTGGTCACCTTCGGCAGGTTGATCCGGGTGCACGGGTTGACCGCGATTACCTGCGGGTAGTCATCGACGGCGGCCTGCATCATCGCGCGGAGCACCGCGTACACGGTCTCGGTGGTGGACGGCGCGAGCTTAGCCGAGACGGCGGTGACGAACGACTGCACGTCGGTCCTGGTGATGGTCCCTATGCGGCGGGCGCCGAGCGCCGGGTAGACGTGGTTCTTCAGGTGGGAGGCGTAGGTGTCGGACGAGTTGGGGCGCAGGTGGAGCATGGCGGGCATGAACTTCGTCTCGCCGTACTCGCGGACGGTGATCGCGCCCAGCTTAGGGTCGGCGTAGCGGATGCCGCGCAGCGCGTCGGCCTCCATCGAGGTCGCGTACTTCTCGGCGGCCGCCTTCTTCTCGAAGGCCCGCGTCTTCTCCTTGCCGTCGGTGCCGTCCCAGCAGGCAAGCCAGCGTTTGGCGTCCTTGCTGCCGCCGTTGTCAGGATGCTTTTTCGTCTTCTTCTTCTCGGTGACCGGACGCCCCTGCGCGTCGCGTACAGTCTTCCCCGCGGCGTCCTTGACGGGCACCTCGGAGAACCAGAGATCCTTAACTCTCGCCATCGATGTCCTTCATCAAGGGAGGTAGCGGCGGCAGGAGCATGCCGCGGCGGTGCATCTCAGCGCGGATGTACCGGAGGGACTGAGCCGCTACCTCCCGGTACTTATCCGCCGCGCTCACCCAGGACGCGAGCTCCGACTTGAGGCGGTCACCCAGTTTCCTGTGCTCCGCAGCCTGGTCCATGACCGAGGCGGCGTACTCCTGGTCCGTCACGCTCGCCGCGATCGTTTCCAGCCCGCGAACGCCAGTCATGACCGCATCGACATTGGTCACCTGCTGGGCGACCTCGGCCTCACGTGCGCGGACCTGTTCCAGCAGGTCCGCGTGCTGTTCCGCCAGCCGCGCGTTGCTCTCTTCGCCGACTGGTGGGAGCTGGAAGCCCAGCTCCGGCCCGTTCAGATCGAGTGCCAGTTGCCCATTAACCCACTGCGATCCGCTCAGCGGATCCGCCACGCGGCCGGGAAGCAGTTCGATCTCCTCGTCGAACCCGACGGGGCAGAACAACTCGGTCGGGTTGACGCCAAGCGCGGCAGCTAGGACCAGGACCTCCGCAACCGTCACGACGTCCCTCCGGCCACTTTCCAGGTTGGCGAGGACGGCGCGCGGGATGGGCATCCCGAGTTCCGCGGTCCGGTCGGCGAGCTGCTGTGCACTCATCTTGCGGCGGTCCCGGTGACGGCGTACCTCGCGCGCTACCGTGCGCGTCACTCGTTCCTGCCAGCCGTCTTGAGTCACAGGATCACGATATCGGGAAGTTTAGTTTGCTTCAAGCACACCATGAGGCATATTGGGTCAGCAGACGTCCCCCGACCCCCTCCTCCATAGCACTTATGACTCCCGCCGAGGCTGGCGAACGCATCCGGGCGAGCGAAGCGCACGTCTACCGCCTGATCGAAGACGGCGAACTCCGGGCCGTCGACATCGCCGTACCGGGTTCGAGCAGGCAGAAGACCCAAGTGCGATCCGACGATCTCGACGCTTACATCGAAAAGCGCACCCGCAACTCCAAATCGTCTGCGTGATATGCCCGCGCAGCACCCTGCGACTCCCCAACGGCCGGCAAAGGGGCTCCTTGGCCGCGACGGCTTTATCGACTCCGACGAGCTTGCCGAATACCTCCGCGTCCCACTCGCAACGCTCGACCAGTGGGCCAGCCGTGGCGGTGGCCCACCCTTCCACAAGTTCGGGCGACATCGCCGATACCTCCCGTCCGATGTCCGGGCATGGATCGAAAGCAACCGACGCAACGATGACTGATCCTTACCGACCCACACTTACGATACATCTTGTTCTTCATCAGATGTGGCCTCGCGCGACAAGCCGGAGGCAGGTACCCACCTGTCGCGTATCCCTGCTCACCCCGCACGGCCGCCGGACCTACTGGTGGTACGTCGCCGTTTGCCCTGTATGCGGCCAGTCTCACCTCGGACGAGCCCGTGATCTGAGATCGGTGACCGTGACGCGGCAGCTGCCCTGTAGGCACCGGGTCGCGATTGTGATCGCACAGACCGACGGGGACCTGGCGTGACCGGAGGCTCGCGCGGCTCATCGCAGGCGGCGGTCCTGGTCAGGCTCGCCGAAAAGAATTACCAAATGCTCGCGTCGGACGATGGCCGGCCGTACGCGGTCAAGCGCTCAGGCCCGAACGTGGCACTGCTGCTGCGCGCCAAGGGCGCGCTTCGCGCTCAGCTCGCCCGGATCTACGCCGACGAGTACAGGGGGCGCGTCCCGACTGCGGCGGCGCTGACCGACGCGCTTACCGTGCTGGAAGGGCGGGCCGCGGAGCAGGTCCGCGAGCCCGTGTACCTGCGGCTTGCCTGGCATGAGGGGTGCGTCGTACTCGACCTTGGCACGGCCGACGGTGCGTGCGCCATGGCCGGTCCAGGAGGGTGGAGCCAGGAGCGGCGTTCTCCGGTTTTGTTCAGACGCACGAAGCTCACGTCACCTATCCCGGACCCTGTCCGCGACGGCGACGGCCTTGGCAGGCTCCGCAGTTTGCTCAACGCCGAGGAAAGAGAGTTCCGGCTGATCGTGGGGTGGCTCGTCGCGGCCCTGATCCCGGACATGCCGCACCCGATCATGGCTCTCCGAGGCGAGCAAGGATGGGCGAAATCGAGTACGGCCCAGATGCTCGCCAACCTCATCGACCCGTCCCCGGCGCCGCTGCGGTCCGTTCCCCGCGACATCAAGCAGTGGGCGGTCACCGCGTCGGCGTCGTGGGCAGTCGCGCTCGACAACGTGAGCGCGGTACCGGGATGGTTGTCTGACACCCTGTGCAAGGCGGTGACCGGCGACGGCTACGTCGACCGGGTCCTGTACTCCGACGACGACGTGACCGTGCTCGCATTCCGTCGCGTAATCCTCATGACAAGCATCGACCCCGGAGCGCTCGCCGGAGACCTAGCCGAGCGGTTGCTTGTCATAGAGCTGAGGCCCATATCCGATGGCGACCGACGACCCGACGCGGAGGTCAGGGCTGCCTACGCCGACAGCAGGCCCGCGATCCTCGGCAGCCTGCTCGACCTCTTGGCCCTAGTGCTGGCCACGCTACCTCGCCTGTCGATGGACAGGATGCCTCGCATGGCCGACTTCGCTCGCGTACTGAAGGCATTGGATGCTGTCCAGCAGTGGACCACGCTCGATGACTACCTCAGCGCTGCGACCGATGTGACAGCAGATGTCCTCGGAGGCGACGTATTCGCGAGCGCGGTCATCGCGCTGGCGAACCGAACTGGCGAATGGCAGGGCACGGCCACCGAACTGCTAGCTGCCGTCGTCACGCCCGATCCCCAGCCGAAGGAGTGGCCCAAGGACGCGACCCGGGCGAGCGGTCGCCTCAAGCGGCTTGTGACAGCACTCCGTGCGGTCGGCATCGAAGTGACGGAGACACGCTCCACGGATCGCAACAGGACGCGTCTATACCGGATCGAGCAATGCACCGGGCGATCATCAGGAGATTCCCGGAATCCAGCGTCCGAAGAGTCCACAGCGTCCGGTGTCGCATCTGACGCGCAAGAACCGCCGGACGTTGACGGACACTGGCCGCCAAGGCCAGTGTCCGCAGCCTGCTCTCTCCGGTCGCTGTGAAGGCCGGAACGGACGCTGACCAACGCCAGCGTCCGCGCCCTGAGTCAGCTCCGACCTGCCATATCGGACTCCCGGACGCTGCGGACGCTGTAATCCGCGCATCCCCTTCTCCCACCAAAGCCGAATCTCTCCGATCCGAAAATGACGAGGCGAAATGAAATGAAGCAAAATGAAACGCATGAGGACGCCGCCATAACGGTACCCGCCATTACGGCTGTTCCCGTCGTTGGGCGGGGCAACGGGCACTGCAAGCGTGCGGGCTGCGGGAAGCCGTTGCCACCCGGCGGACGGGGCAGGTCCCGCGAGTTCTGTAGCGACGAATGCCGCATCCGGCACTACAACGCGATGCGTGGCCAAGCAGCGGCCGCCACTCTCCCGCCGATGAGCGGACCGGAAGCGGGGCTGGCGCGGCTAGCGCAAATGCTCACTGAGTCATCACGTCTGGCCACAGCAGTGTCCGCGCAGGTCGCGGAAGCTGAGCCAGGCCGGGTCGCCGCCGTGCTGGCAGAGGCCGAGGCGGCACGACGCCGCGCCGAAGCAATAGCAGCCACTGCCTCAGCTCAGGCAGCCGAGTCCGCGGCATCCGCGTCAGCGGCTTGGGAAGCCACTGACGCCGCCGAGAACGGCCGGAACGCCGCACAATCCCGTGCCGAAGCCGCAGAGGAGCAGGCCAAGCACTTGCAGACGAAGGTCGATGACCTCACTCGACAGCTTGAAGCTGCTCTACAGCGGGTGCAGGCCGCTGAGCGCCAGGCCACGGAGATGATCGCCGAGCGCAACGCCCCTAGGCAGGACTCCGAACATGTCGAGGATGTGCTCGCCACCGAGCGCCGTCAAGCCAGTGAGGCCGTAGAACGGATCCGCCAGCAGGCGACCCGTGAGATAGCCGCCGCCCAAGCAGCCTGCCAGGCACAGGCCGACACCGCCCGCCAACTCGCGGGCGCCGCCGTGGCGCGAGCCGAACGTGCTGAAGCCGCCCTGGACAATGAGCGGGCTGAGCGGCGGGCACTAACGGAACGGCTCACCACGGTCTCCACGCAACTGGCCCGATCCCGTGTCCGCGCAACCCCGAAGAAGCAGCCACGGCTACCATGAGCTTCGCCAGTTGCAGATCACCGGGCTTAGCCCGCTCTGATCGGATCCCGCTCACCTCCAGCAAGTTTTTGATCCTATGACGATCCGTGTTCCAGCCCTGGGTCAGCCGCTCGGAGAATCTCGAGCAGCCCCTCGACCTTGTCGTAGATATCCGCAGGCGTAGGATCCGGGCTGTAGTGCATGAGCCCATTGCGGATATCCCTGACTTCCTGCAGCTTGCCGAGAAAGTACAGATGATCGACGTTCCACCCAAGTTTGGCCCAGTTCTTCTCCTCTTTGAGCAGGTGATAGTGGGTTCCGAGGGTGAAGTCGGCCGCCCGGTGAATGTCAGCACGTCTACGCGGGTCCGCTTCCCGAAGTTCGTCAGGACTGAATACCTTGTCTTCCCGCAAACAGAGCCTGCTCTCGACCTCTTCGATCAACATGAACGGACGAGCCAGGTTGCCGAACTGGCGAGTCAAATCCGCCGCAGTCACAATCCCATCGACCGCCACGCCATCAGCATTGCGGACGAGGACGAAGCCCTTCTCGTAGATGACACCGATCTGCTCTAGTAGCGGCGCGTGATGATCGACAATCACCGCTGGAACCGTGGCCTGTTCCAAGGTCGGGTCGGCGTGGGCGATGCGCGCTTTGCCGATCGACTCCCAGCTGACGACTCCACAGAGTTTGCCATTCTCCTCGATGACCGCCATCTGGGAGAACTTTTTATCGAGCATCTTCGTCAGTACGAGTTCGAGCGACTCGGTCGGCCTGACTGAGTCAAGCTTCGACGGCGGGAGGCCGCTGATGCGGTGCGTTGCCGGCTCATGCTCCTGCGCGTCCTGGGTCTCTTCCTCCGGCTCTGCCGTCGAGGAGGCACCAGGCTCAACACGGGCCGGGATGATCGCGATTTCGTCATCAAGCGTGCCCTCCATAAAGGAGGGGCGGGTGGTGAGTCCCTTATCGGCGAGGTCACGCTTGATGGTTGCCTCGACGCTTCCGACGCGCCTGGCCTGTCCCCAGTGCTCAAGCAGGCTGCGGATCGTCAGCTGCCTCGGGTTGCCAGGATCACGCGAGGCGGCATCTTCGAGCAGTTCATCCGCAGTTGTAATCTCCTCAGCGCCGTCCATGCCTGGATCGACGCCTACCTCTGCGAGAGAGGCAATTCTGCGGGCGGCTTCGTTGCGGGTCAGCCCGCAGACCGTGAGCAGAGACCCGATGCTAGCTTGAAGGTCAGTCCCGAACGCTTCGCGCGGAAGGTCCGTCTGCAGCCACTTGACGCGCCTAACCTGGCGGAACCCTTCGGGCTCTTCTGGCCGGTATTCGTACGGCCCCTCAACACGGCCGATCGCCACCTTGCCAGGTTGAGTATGCAATGGCATAACAACCATGTCGCCAAGACTGATCTGCCGAGCGAACCGCCACAGCTGACCGGTCCAGTTAGCTATGACGTTTTCCGCGGCGTCGGGATACGTGGACCTGAGTGCCTCACGGATCTCTTCCCGCGTGTCACAAGCGCCGATATCTCCCAGTTCGGACCAGCCCGCGATCACCAGCCCTTCGGCCAGCGCACGAGCCTCACGCTGACCATGCTCCCCGCCGCGAACCAGCCATGCCGACTGGGTCCCATCCCCGCCGATCTCGCCCATAGCACACGAATATACACGTATCGTAAGCACGGGCCGGGGCTTCACGACATGATGTACGGCATGGTAGACCGGCGGATGGCCGAGAGCGCAGATTTGCGTAACGCAGTTGTCTAAGACTCGGCGAGTAATGCGCCGACGGCTATCCGCGCTCGATAGGCTCTGGAGGCTTCACTGGACCCGCGGCCCGCGACGGCGTTCCTTGACTGCGACGAGGTGCGAAATTGGCTGAGACTACGACCACGGTACACGATGTCCTGCGCATGATCCGGGAGACGTCCGCCACGAACCATGAGCGCGGATCCCGGTTCGAGCAGCTGATGCGCAGCTACCTAGGCGTCGACCCGACCTGGGCGGAGCAGTTCAGCAAGGTATGGCTGTGGGGCGACTGGCCACGAGCGGCAGCGAACAAGCAGGACACGGGGATCGACCTGGTTGCCCAGGACCGGGAGACGGGCGGCTTCTGCGCTATCCAGTGCAAGTTCTACGAGCCTGATCACACAGTCTCCAAGGCGGACATCGACTCGTTCTTCACCGCGTCAGGGAAGGGCGGCTTCACCCGCCGGATGATCATCTCGACCACAGAGAAATGGGGTCCGCACGCCGAAGAGGCATTGGAAGACCAGCAAATACCCGTAACTCGGGTCGGCCTGTCGGATATCGCAGCCAGCCCGATCGACTGGCGCGTCTCGGCACCGGGTGGCGTGGCCATCGAGATCGAACTGAACCTGCATGCGAAGAAGCAGCCTCGCCCCCATCAGGTCGATGCGCTTACGGACGTGTTCACGGGCTTTGAAGACCATGCGCGGGGCAAGCTGATCATGGCCTGCGGCACCGGCAAGACCTTCACCAGCCTCAAGGTCGCCGAACGCCTCCAGCAGAACCGCGTGGACCGAAACGAGGGGCCACGGACCACCGTCCTATTCCTCGTTCCGTCCATCGCGCTATTGTCTCAGAGCCTGCGCGAGTGGTCTTATGAGGTGACCGTCCCTATGCGGGCCTTCGCGGTCTGCTCAGACACCCAAGTCGGCAAGCAGCAAAACAAGGGTGACGACCGGGATCTGACAACGTACGACCTCGCCCTTCCTGCCACCACCGACCCGGCCAAGCTGATCGCCCAGATGAAGAGCGTGGACATCGATTCCGGCATGACGGTGGTGTTCTCCACCTACCAGTCGATCGACACCATCGCAGCGGCGCAGAAGCAGGGGCTTGGGCGCTTCGACCTAATCATCTGTGACGAGGCGCATCGGACTACCGGCGTCACCCTGGCTGGGCCCGAAGAGTCGGCCTTCGTCCGTGTTCACAATGACAGCTACCTCGGCGGCGATCGCAGGCTCTACATGACGGCCACGCCCCGTATCTACAGCGAAGAGACGAAGCAAGAGGCGAAGGACCAGAACGCGGCCGTCGCCTCGATGGACAACGAGTCGCTGTACGGCCCCGAGTTCCACCGTCTCGGCTTCGGCAAGGCAGTCGAGAAGGGCCTGCTCACCGACTACAAGGTGCTAATCCTGACTATCGATGAAGGGGTTGTCGCCAGGACGCTGCAGACAGGTCTTGCGGGAGGGGAGTCCGAGCTAAACCTCGACGATGCGGCCAAGATCATCGGGTGTTGGAACGCCCTAGCCAAGCGGACGGGCACCTTCACGGACGGCACCAGCTTCGGCGACGACACCACGCCGATGAAGCGCGCCGTCGCCTTTGCCCGGTCCATCGCAGACTCCAAGGCCATCACCGCCAACTTCAACGCCATCGTCGACGCCTACGACGACGCCGATGAAGACGTGCTCCGATGCGAAGTCGACCACGTCGACGGCACGTACAACGCGCTGCGCCGCAACCAGTTGCTTGACTGGCTCAAGCAGGACCCGGGACCAGCCAACGCCCGCATCCTGTCGAACGCGCGCTGCCTGTCCGAAGGCGTCGATGTCCCGAATCTGGACGCCGTACTGTTCCTGCACCCACGCAACTCGGTCGTGGACGTCGTCCAGTCCGTCGGCCGCGTCATGCGCCTTGCCGACGGGAAATCGTACGGCTACATCATCCTGCCGGTCGCCGTGCCGGCGGGCATGTCGCCATCACAGGCGCTCGCAGACAACCAGCGGTTCAAGACCGTCTGGCAGGTGCTCCAAGCGCTACGGGCCCACGATGACCGGTTCAACGCAACGGTCAACCAGATCCGGCTGAACCAAAAAGCCCCGCAGAACATCGGCATCGGGCACGTTGGCCCCGACGACGAGGCAATCGGCGACCAAGACGGCTCCAACGGCAGCACCGGGTCAGAGCAGAAGAGCCTCAAGGAACAGGAAACTGAGGCCGCTCAAGATGTCCAGCTGGCCCTGTTCAGGATCGACGACTGGCGTCAGGCCATCTACGCGCGACTGGTGGACAAGGTCGGCGAGCGCACCTACTGGGAGCAGTGGGCCAAGGACATCGCCGCCATCGCCCAGGCGCACGTGACACGGATCAAGGCCGCCCTCAGCCTGCCGGACAAGCGGGCCGCCTTCGAGGAATTCGTCGCCGAGCTGCGGGCAATAATCAACCCGGGCGTCAGCGAGGCCGACGCCATCGACATGCTCGCCCAGCACATCATCACCAAGCCGGTCTTCGACGCCCTCTTCGGCTCCTACGCGTTCGCCGAGCACAACCCGGTCTCGATTGCCATGCAGAGCATGCTCACCGAGCTCGGCGACCAGGGACTGGAAGCCGAGAGCAAGAACCTCCAGGGCTTCTACGACTCGGTCCGGGTGCGCGCCGAGGGCATTGACAACCACGCCGGCCGGCAGCAGGTTATCGTCGAGCTGTACGACAAGTTCTTCAAGACCGCCCTGCCCAAGACCGCCAGCGCGCTCGGCATCGTCTATACCCCGGTCGAGGTAGTCGACTTCATCCTCCGGGCCGCCGAGCAGGCCATGAACAAGTATCTCGGCCGGTCGCTCAGCGACGAGGGCGTCCACATCATCGACCCCTTCGTCGGCACCGGTACCTTCCCCGTGCGGCTGCTCCAGTCTGGCCTCATCAAGCCCGAGGACCTGGCCCGCAAGTATACCGCCGAGCTGCACGCCAACGAGATCGTGCTGCTCGCGTACTACATCGCCGCCGTCAACATCGAGGCCGCCTATGCCGAGTTGGCCGGGGACACCGGCGAGTACCAGCCGTTCGAGGGCATCGTCCTGGTCGACACCTTCCAACTCGCCGAGGGTGGCGCAGCCATGCTCGATGGCATGGAGGTACTCGAGGGCAACAGCGAGCGGGCGAAGCGGCAGAAGGCCCAGCCGATCATGGTCGTGGTCGGCAACCCGCCGTACTCGGTGGGCCAGGAGAGCCAGAACGACGACAACCAGAACGTCAAGTACGAGACCCTGGACGCCCGCATCGCGGAAACCTATGCGGCGCGCTCGACGGCCACCTCCACGCGGACGCTCTACGATTCATACATCCGCGCCATCCGGTGGGCTTCCGACCGCATCGGGAACGAGGGTGTCGCCGCTTTCGTCTCCAACGGCGGGTACATCGAAGGAAATACTTACGACGGCCTTCGCAAAGTCTTGTCTAACGAGTTTTCGGCGATCTACTGCTACAACCTGCGGGGAAACCAGCGGACGGCCGGCGAGTTGGCACGGAAAGAAGGCGGCAAGATTTTCGGCTCGGGCAGTCGTAACACCGTTGCCATCCTGCTCCTCGTCAAGGGTGCGAAGGCCGCCGACGCCGCTTGCACGCTTCACTATCGCGACATAGGAGATTACCTTAGCCGCGAGGAAAAGCTCCGCATCGTCGCATCCCAGGACCTTAATACCGTCCTGTGGGAGGAGATCACTCCGAACGTAGCCGGCGACTGGATCGGCCAGCGCAGCGAGGTCTTCTTCACCTTCCAGCCCCTGTCACCGTCAGGTGACGACGCCCACTCGGACCCCACTTTCGCTATCCAGTCACTGGGGCTGGGAACGAACCGCGACGCCTGGGTCTATAACTACTCCCGCCAGCGCCTAGCCGAAAACGTCGCATCGACGATCGACTTCTACAACAGCCAGGTGGAAGATTTCGCCGCCCACTGCACGGCCAGGAAGATCGCAAGCCCCAGCGTCGCCGACGCGGAAGAATTCATCGACCGTGACGGCAAGAAGATCAGCTGGTCTTCGAGCCTCATCCCAAAGGTAGTTCGCGGGAAAGTTATAACCTTCGACGAAGATCATATGGTGTCGAGCATGTACAGGCCCTTCAGCCGACAGGTAGTGTACTTCGACCGCGACCTGAATCACCGGCCGGGCAAGCTGCCCCAGATATTCCCTTCGCCGGAGCAAGAGAATCACGGGTTCTACATCAACGGCATCAACGCAACCGCCGAGTTCGCCGTACTGGCGACCGACTGTCTCCCTTGCCTGGACCTGTTTGGCAAGGGCGGTTACTTCTTCCCCCGCTATACCTACCGCGAACTTGCCGTTGACGGTGGCTTCAACTTCGATGATGTCGACAGCCACAAGCGCGTCGACAACATCACCGATGCCGCCCTGGCCGCCTACCGCAAGGCATACAGCGACCCGCCCATCACCAAGGACGACATCTTCTTCTACACCTACGCACTGCTGCACTCCCCCGAGTACCGCGACGGCTTCGCGGCCGACCTGAAGAAGTCCCTGCCCCGCATTCCTAGGGTGCGGGACTTCCGCGGCTTCGCCGCCGCAGGGCGGAAGCTCTCGGATCTGCACCTCGGCTACGAGGCTGCGACCCCCTACGCCGGCATCGTCGAAGACGTGAAGGGAGCAACCTCCGCGACACCGGCCGCTGAGCTGTACCGCGTCACGAAGATGAAGATCCCTAAGATCAAGGGACAACCTGACCGGTCCACGATCATCTACAACACGCGGGTGACCCTCTCCAACATTCCGGAAGAGGCCTACCGCTACCAGCTCGGCGCACGTTCGGCGATCGAGTGGATCATCGACCGCTACCAGGTGAAAGCCGACAAAGGCTCGGGCATCATCAACGACCCGAACGACTGGTCAGACGACCCTCGCTACATCATCGACCTGCTCAAGCGAATCGTCACCGTCAGCGTGGAGACGATGAAGATCGTGGACGCCCTCCCGGCGCTGGACATTATTGATTAGTTCCAATGTAAGAAGAGTTGCGTTCTCGGCTCAACCTCGGCTGCGAGTAGCCACTGCCGTCGTTCAGCCAAGGTAAGGGCTCTTCCGGTTTTCCAGGTAATGGCTGATCCGGAGCCGCTGCGTGTGGTGCATGGGAAGGCTGTCAAGTTCGGCGGGGTCGATGAAGCGGAGTTCGGTGGACTCGTCGCTGATGGCCAACTGGCCGCCGACGACGTGGGCGGTATAGCAGATGTTGAATTGGCGGCGGACTTCGCCGTCGGTGTAGGCGATGATGTGCCGAGGGTCGGTGTAGGTGCCCACCAGGCCGGTGACCTCGACGTCGAGACCTGTCTCCTCCTTGACCTCTCGGACCACGGAATCGGCCAGTGACTCGTTGATCTCCATGCCGCCGCCGGGCAGTGCCCAGTTGCCGGAGTCTACGCGGCGCTGGAGCAGGATGCGGCCAGCGTCGTCGGTCACGACGGCGGAGGTGGCGACGACGAGGGAGTTCGGCGCGGGCGCCTGGGGGTCGTTGTAATACTCGCGGCGGGCCACTGGGTCCTCATTCCTCGGCGGACAGGCGGGATACGGGGCAGGACAGGCGGCGGACTTGCTCGAAGCTTTCGGCGTAGCCGTCGAACAGGCCGCCCTCTGTCGCGCGGCGCAGGTGGAGCACGGGGGTCGCGTAGGCGTTGATGCCGTAGCGGTGGGCATTGACGACCATGATGTCGTCGCCGCGGTAGACCGAGTTGTAGAGCGTGGTGCCGTGCTGGCGGATCTCGACGCCCTCGGTCCCGATCAGGGGTGCGTAGTGCAGTAGGGCCTGGCGGCAGCGTGCCTCGATGCCGTGGCCGTAGGCTTCCTCCCGGCCGCGCAGGGCGACCGCGTCGGAATCCGGGTCGCCGAGTAGCACGGTCACTCGGCAGCCGTTCGCGGCCTTGCCCCTGAGCAGGCGGTTGAAGTCGGGCCATAGCTCGTGCAGGAAAACGGCGGCGTAGACCAGGATGCCGATCTGGGTTTCGGCCTGCTCGAACAGCGCCCGCCAAGCATCCAGCGGCGCTCCCGCGCGGGTGGTGTACACCCCGATCAGGTCAGGATGGCTTCCCGGCTGGCGACGGCCGCGCTCGATGTCGGGCCACAGGTAGGAGACGTCCTCGCTCAGTGCCTGGGCCGCGCGGACTGCGTTAACGCGGTGCGGGGTCCGCCCCTTGGTGATCCATCGCTCGAACGTCTTGGGATCGACTCCTGCCGCCTCAGCCAGGTCGCTCACGGACTTGCCGCTGTTGATGAGTGCCACCCTGAGACGCTCGTTCTGCGGCATAGGGACGTTATACCGCGCCCAGGACGTCCCCGCATGGCCCTTGAGCGCGGTTATAACGTCCCCGCGATGAACGGTTAACTATCCGTGAGCAGGCACCGAGGCCTGCTCCCCAGCTGGTGGCCGATGTATCCGGGCGGTATTCCGGACGCCGACCTGATCCGATACAGATGAGCAGGAGAACAATGACAGCTTCCCCGGGCCCGATCGTCCAGGACCGTGCCGATGAGCTCCGCACGGCGATGGTGAACTCGCTGCGCGAGGAAGGCGTGATCGTTTCAGACGCGGTTGCTGCCGCGTTCTCGGCGGTGCCCCGGCACCTGTTCGCGCCCGGGGAGACGCTGGAGGCGGCCTACGCACCGCACGGCACCGTGGTGCCCAGACGGGACGCGGACGGCCTACTGCTGAGCGTGATCTCCGCGCCGAACATCCAGGCGATGATGCTGGAGCCCGCAGGGGTCGAGCCGGGCATGCGCGTGCTTGAGGTCGGGTCAGGCGGCTACAACGCGGCGCTGACCGCCGAACTCGTCGGACCGGATGGCCAGGTGACCACAGTGGACATCGACGCCGAGGTGACCGCCCGCGCCCGCGCCTGCCTGGACGCGGCCGGGTACGGGCAGGTACAGGTGGTGCACGCCGACGCCGAGGACGGCGTGCCGGACGGGGCGCCGTATGACCGGATCATCGTCACCGCGGGGTCGTGGGACGTGCCGCCCACTTGGCTGTCCCAACTTGCCCCTGATGGCCGGCTGGTGGTCCCGTTGCGGTTCCGCGGGATGACGCGGACGGTCATGTTCGAGCGGGACGGCGACGGCCTGGTCAGCCGTCATTACCAGCTGGCCGCGTTCGTGCCGTTCCAAGGCGATGGCGCGCACGCCGACCGCAGGGTGATGCTCCGCGATGGCGTCGTTGTGCACACCGACGACCCGGATCTGCCCATCGACGCCGCCGCGCTCAGCGCGGTCCTGAGCGAGCCCCGGGTGGAACTGTGGACGGGAGCGACGTACGACTTCCCCGACGAGGTGAGCCTGTTCACCACGATGAACTCGTCTCACATCGTCCAGCTGCGGGCCAGCCAGGAGGCGATCGACCGGGGCCTCATCGACCGTCGTGCGCTGCACGGCGTGCCCGCGCTGATCACCGACGACAGCATCGCCTACCGGATGGCACGCCAGGTCAGTGAGAACCCTGCCAGCTACGAGAGCGGCGTCATTGCCCACGGCCCGCAGGCACAGACGCTCGCTAACCAGTACGCGGACCTGCTGCGGCTCTGGGCGGACCGCTACTGCCGCCGGGGCACCGCGCTGTTCCGCTACTCCCCCGGCGAGTCGACTCCAAGGCCGCTGCCCCAGGGCTCCGTAGTGAAGCGGCACGGCGTGCTCACTGTTACCTGGCCCTAGACCCCTGGCCAGGCGGGTGCCGTCCGGCTCGGAGGAACCCCTGCCCGCCAGCAACCCGATGAGAGGAGGGAAAGGTGACCGTTCAAGTGGAAGCACCGTCCGCTGACGTCGCGGACGACTGGGACCTAGACGTGTCGATCATTGAGACCGGCCCCGAGGCCGACCGCCTCATCCGCATGACCGATGACGGCTGCACGTCGACCTGCGCGTCGGCGTGCGCTGGCACCTGCTGATTTCCCGCTCCCCGCATGTCCGCTGACGGTGCCCGGCCGGATCCGCCCACCTTGGTCCGGCCGGGCTCCATTCCCCTCTCGCGAACAGGACCGGAGCATGTACCAGCCTTTGGACGCGGTACTCGTGCGCGCACCAGCGTGGAAGTCCGACAGCCTCGCTCTTCCCCCGCCGGACCTGACTGGTCCCGGTGCCACGGTCGCGGCGTGGCGTGCCTGGCTTAATCGGGCGTGGCAGGTCCGCGAGTTCGCCGACGCGGTGGAAGCGGCCAGCCCCGACCTGACCCGTCAGGTGGCCCGCATCCGTAGCGAAGGCGGCGTGCCGGAGGCCGCTGTCCGCCGGACGGTGACGTCTGTGCTTCGTTACCTACTGCGCGGGACCAGTCGCGCGACTCCGTTTGGCATGCTGGCCGGCGTCGCCTCCGCTCGCCTCGGCCCGCGTGCCGCCTTCAGGGCGGGCAGCGGGCACCGGGCTGTAGCTAAGGCAGACTCGTCCTGGCTAACAGAGGTGACCGAGTTCCTGGAGGCTGACGAGGGCCTGCGCCCGCGCCTAACCGTGGTGGCTAGTGACCTGGTCGCCGAACGAGACGGGCACCTGTTGCTCGCCCACCGGCCAGGCAGGTCGCCCGGCACCGCGCCGCAGCGCGTCCGGTTGCGGGCAACCCGGCCTGCCCGTGCGGCGCTGAACGCAGCACAGGCCCCGATCCAGGTAGCTGACCTGGCCGCTAAGCTCGCTGCAGACTTCCCAGCGGCCCCCGGCGAGGAGATCGACGGTCTCATCAGGCAGTTGATCGCCCATCGTTTCCTGGTGACCAGCCTGCGCGTCCCGATGACTATCGAGGACCCGCTCACCGCCCTGCTCGCCGAGCTCGAATCCGTAGCGCCGCCAAGCGACGCGAGGCCACCCGCGCTGCAAGCGGTCCGCGTCAGCCTGGCCCACCACAACGCCGCACCTGATGCCGATACCGCCCGTAGCAGGCGGCACGCCGCCGCCACCCTCGCGAGGAGTCTTCAGCCCGCCGCGGTGGGTCCCGTGCTCGGGATCGACATGCTGCTCGACTGGAACCTGGTGGTGCCGGAGGCGGTCGCGGCCGAGGGGGCGTCGGCGGCATCCGTCCTAGCCAGGCTGGCGCGCCGCCCGGCGCTGAGCCAAGGCTGGGCGACCTGGCATGCCAGGTTCCTTGACCGGTATGGGCCGGGCGCCTTGGTACCCGTGCTGGATGCCGTGGACGACAGCCGGGGCCTCGGTTTCCCGGCTGGCTACCTGGGCTCGCCGTACCCCGAGCAAAAGAGCCAGCTCACCGACCGAGACAAGGCGCTGCTCATACTGGCGCACCGGGCGGTAGTGCGACACGAGCAGGAGATCACGCTGGATGATGCGCTCATCGGCGAACTCTCCGGCACCAGCGCCAGCGACCCGGTGCAGCCCAGCACGGAACTGACCGTTCGGGTCCACGCCGCAAGCATCCAGGACCTCGACCAGGGACGCTTCACGCTGCACGTCACCGGGGTGTCCCGCGCCGCCGGGACCGTGGCCGGCCGGTTCCTGAACCTGCTCGACGCCGTCGACCGCGACCGGATGCTGGCCGCGTATGCCGCCGTTCCCGGGGTCCACCGCGATTCGGTGCTCGCGCAGCTTTCTTCGACGCCGCTGTATGTGGGGTCGGAGAACGTCGCGCGGGCCCCGCAGGCCGCCGGGCTGCTGATCTCGCTCGGCGAGCACAGAACCGCCATCTCCACGCACCAGACCCCTGTCTCGGACTTGGCCATCACGGCGGACGCCTCGCGGCTGAACCTGGTGTCGCTCTCCCACGGCCAGCCGGTGCATACGTTCTTGCCCAGCGCAGTCGACCTGACCGTGCACACGCACCCACTGGCACGGTTTCTGCTGGAAGCCCCGGTCGCCCTAGCTGCGCCGTGCACCGCATTCGACTGGGGAGCAGCGTCTGTGCTGCCGTTCCTCCCTGCGCTCCGTCACGGGCGGACGGTCCTGTCACCGGCCCGCTGGACGCTCACCGCCTCCGATCTGCCAGACCAGAAAGCACCCTGGCCACGATGGGACCGTGCCCTGGCCGAATGGCGTAGCCACAACGGCCTGCCCAGCCACGTCCTGGCCGGTGACGGCGACCGGTGCATCACCCTGGACATGTCAGAGTCTTCGCACAGAGCTCTGCTGCGCGCCGAGATCGACCGAGAGGGCAGGGCACGGCTGCGCGTCGCACCCGCACCCGACGATCTCGGCTGGGCCGGGGGGCACCCGCACGAGATCACCATCCCGCTCGCTGCGTCCTCCCCTGTCACCGCCCCGGTGCGCTGGCGCGGCGATGTCACCCACCGGGGCCACGGGCACCTGCCCGGTTGCGACGGCCGACTTTATCTCAAGCTCTACGGACCGCGCGACCTGCAAGACGCCGTCCTCGCCCGCTTGTCGCGGCTTACCGCGCGGCTCGGCGACGGCGAGTCCTGGTGGTTCATCCGCTACGAAGACCCCGAGCCGCACCTGCGGCTGCGCATTACCCTCGGCACCGGCGGCATCGGCGCGGCGGCCGGGCACGTCGGCGCCTGGACGAGCGAACTGCGCGACCACGGTTTGGTAACCCAAGTCAGCTGGGATACGTACAGTCCGGAGACCGCCCGGTTCGGCGGCGAGGCAGCGATGAGGGCGGCAGAGGAGTTTTTCGCCGCGGACTCTGCCGCCGCCGTAGTTCAAGGGGCTGCGACAGCACGCAAGAATGGCCCGGACCTGCGGGCGCTGACCGCGGCGAGCATGACTGACATCGTCCGCGGCGCGACCGGGTCAGGCGCCGAGGCGATGCGCTGGCTGACAGAACACACGAGAACCGGTCCCGTCCCGCCGCCGCGTCCCGTCTACGACCAGGCGGTCGCTCTCGTCTGCGCGCCGTGTTCGGCTCACAAGCCGACGTCCGACGTTGAGCGGGCATGGACGGCCCGCCGGTCCGCGCTGGCCGTCTACCGCGACGCGCTGCAGAGAACCGGAACCGTCAGCCTCACGGACTTGCTGCCTGACCTGCTGCACCTGCACCACGCGCGGGTCACGGGACCCGACCTTGATGGCGAACGGGTCTGCCTGCACCTGGCCAGAGCCGCCGCCCAGAGTTGGCTCGCCCGCGTGGGAAGGGCATCATGACGACGGCCGTTGCCCCCGTCCCCGGAGTCTTTTCCGCTGTCAGCCGGGTCACCGCCGCGCTCGACAGCCCAAGGGCCGTCCTGCCCTCCGTGTGCCACGGTGACGGGCGGCGCTGGCCGCAGTCGCTGGCAGGGGGCGCGGCCGGGATCGCCCTGCTGCACGTCGAGCGCGCCAGGTCCGGACACGGCGACTGGGCCACCGCGCGTACCTGGCTGGCCGAGGCGGCCAGCGGGAACGTCACCGCAGCGTCCAACGCGCGCCTGTTCTTCGGTGCTCCTGCCCTAGCGTTCGTCTTTCACATAGCCTCCACGTCCACCGGACGCTGGCGGCGTGCGCTGGACGCGCTGGACGCCGCGACACTGGACGTCGCTCGGGTCGCGGTCGCCGCTGCGCACGCTCGCATGGACCGCGCCGAGCGTGCCGAGTTGCGCGAGTTCGACCTGATCCGCGGGCTGGCCGGCCTCGGCGCCTACCATCTGGCCGCGCATCCCGGTCATGAGGCAACCCGTGAGGTCCTCACCTGCCTGGTGCGGTTGACCGAGGCGCTGCCTGGCACGCGGGACGACCTGCCGCCATGGTGGACAGACGCCTCGCCGAGCGGGGACCCGAGCCCGGGTTTCCCTGGCGGCCACGGGAACTTCGGCATGTCCCACGGCATCAGCGCCGTGCTCGCCGTCTTGTCGCTGGCGATCCTGCGCGACGCCGCAGTCCCCGGCGCGCACGAGGCGGCGGGAAGGATCTGCGCGTGGACCGACCAGTGGCGGCACGGCGACTGTGAAGGTCCCTGGTGGCCCGGCGTCATCACGCTCGCGGAAGCCGAAGCCGGAAACGTGGATGCGGGGCAGCGACCACGCCCGTCGTGGTGCTACGGCATCGTCGGCACGGCCCGTGCCCAGCAGCTTGCCGGCCTGGCCCTCCGCGAACCGGCACGGCGGCAGGCCGCCGAGGCAGCGGTCCTCGCCGTCCTCCGCGACCCGGCGGAACTAGCCCGGCTCCCCGAGCCTGGGCTCTGCCACGGCCGCGCCGGGCTACTGCAGGCCACGTGGCGCATGGCCGCCGACGCCGCTGACGGCGAACTCGCCGCCGAGATCCCGCGCCTAGCAGCACGGCTTGCCGCCCAACTCGCCCAGCACGGGTGCAGCGACCCCGAACTGCTCGACGGCGCAGCGGGAGCAGCGCTAGCGCTGCACACCGCCGGAACCGGTAGCGCCCCCGGCCCAGCCTGGGACGCCTTCCTCGCCCTTGCCTGAACGGACGGAGCAACCGATGGACGCGCCATCATGGCACCAGGTCAACGTCAACTTCCCCGACTGGGACCGCGCCGAGCAGACAGCAGCCGCCCGCCTCGCCCCGCGGCTAGACGGCGAGGGACAGATCACCACCTGGTGGTTTATCCGCAAGAACCCCTGCTGGCGCATTCGCTATCAGGTGGCACCCGACGCCCATCCGCACGCCGAGCACCATTTCGGTGAACTGACCGCCGAGGGTCATCTCTCCGGCTGGACCAGGGTGGTCTACGAGCCCGAGGTCCACGCCTTCGGCGGATCGGAGGCGATGGACGCCGCGCACCGCCTGTTCCATCACGACAGCCGCGCCTTCCTGGCCTACCTACGTGACCAGCCGACCGGCAGGTACCGGCGCGAGATCTCCCTGATGCTCTGCTCGGTCATGCTCCGCGCCGCCCGCCAAGACTGGTTCGAGCAAGGCGACGTGTGGGCCCGCGTGGCCAGCTACCGCAAGTCCCCGCCAGGGACCGTTCCCGAGCTACCCAGGCTGCTCGATCCCGTCCGCTGCCTGATCACCTCCGACGCCGAGTCCCGGATACGCGACGGCATGCTGCTAGCCCACTACGCCGGATGGGCAGCCGCCTACGCGGCGGCCGGCGAAGAACTAGCGCGCCTCGCCGCGTCCGGGCTACTGCACCGGGGCCTGCGCGACGTTCTGGCCCACCACGTGATCTTCGCCTGGAACCGGCTCGGCCTCCCCTACGCCATGCAGTCCGCCCTGGCAGATACCGCGAAAGCCGTCGTCTTCGGCTCAGACCCCGCCATGGCGGCAACCGGATGAGTACCACCGTGAACACCGACCTGTCCTGGTTCCCGCTCGTGCCGCGTCCCCGCCCGCCCTGTCGCCCTCTCCAAGAACGGGTCGCCGAACTCACCTCCCTGGCCGCCGACACAGAACACGGAACTTGCCAGCAGCGCGCGACGCGCGCGGCGGAAGTCCTCAACAAGGCCGCCCTGATCGCCTCCGACTGCGGCATCACTGACCTCGCCCGCGAGCTGTGCCGACGGCAGTACGAACTATTCGCACGGTCCGCGCCGCTGCCCGCCTGGGCGGTAAGGCTCGCGCTGCAGCCCGTCTTGAACATCCCCCGCCAGCTCATCCGCGACAACCGCGCAGACGATGCCCACGTGATGCTCCAGGCCCTCCATCACGGGGCCGTCAGCCGAACAGCCGTCGCCGTCGAGGGCACCCACATCGACTTCGCCGCACTCACCACCACGGCGGATGGTCACAGAGAAGCCCGCACGCTCACCCGGATGGCCTTGCTAGGCGACGGCACCCGCGCACTCGCCCGGGCCGGCCGGTGGGCCGAAGCCGCCGAGCGCGCCGTCGCCCACCGAGGGACTGGCGCCCGCCTGCTCGACGGCCGACAGGCTGCCATCCTTGCCCTGCTCACCAACGGCCACCCCAGCGAGGCAGCCGCCATCACCGAGCGATCACAACCCGCACAGCCCTGGGAGCACACCGTCCAGGCCGTGCTCCGCGTCCTATGCCGACACGCCGCCGGAGACGCCCCGGAACCAGCGACCACCGTGATGCTTGCTATCGCCTGCGTGCTGGTCCGGGCGCACGATCCGGCTACCGCCGTCGCCCGCTCAAGAATCGGCCTGGTCGCAGTCGACCTCGCCGGCACCAGCGATCCAGTGCGCACGAGCGCCCTGCACGAGGCCCTGATCGCTAGCGGGACCACAGACGGGTACGCCGCCAGGGACCTACTCGCTAGTCCGTTCATGAGCGAGGCCATCACCAGTCCCCATCACCTGGAACTCCAAGCTCTCATCCGCATGTGCGGCCTGAGCGCCGGATCCATTCCCCGTCACCTCCGTTTCCAGCTGACCGACGCGTCAGACCGCGCCGCTTGCGCGCTGGTGCACGGACAACGCGACTGGCCAGATAAGGAAAAGACAGCCAGGTAAAGAGGTGCACCATCCACAACCTCGTCAGGAACTTCTATTAAGTCCTGCGGGGCGCTCGTCGAGATACCGCCGAGGTGGAGCGACCGACATTGGATGGACGGGCCATGGCACCAACAGGGAAGGCCGCCGGGTCGGTGCCCCAGGTAGGACCGCCGACGACCGCGAGGCGTGCCGCGGCGTTGCGGGCAGCATCGGCTTGTAGCTTACGTTGCTGGGCGCTGCGCAGTCGGGCGACCGCGCGAGCCAGGCCGACGAGCGCGATGATCAGAGCGCGGCGTACCGCAGTCCGCTGACGGGCGGGAGCGCAGCCCGCAAGTAGGTAGGCCGCAGTGCGGAGCATCGCTCCTGAAGGGCTCGCAACCGGGGGTCGACTCCAAGGGGCCCTGGCAGCCCGGTTCAATCCATCCGCCGCCCGGCGAAGTTCGGGATTTCCGGTGGCTTGGGCCGCAGCAACGAGCAGGTCAGCGGCGCCGTATGCAATATCGGCTCGCCCGTATCGAGCCTTGGCGATCTCGGCGGCAGCCAACTGAGCGGCTGTGGCCGCGTGCGCGTAGATCTGTCCAGCATCGGCACCGGCGAACATGTCGGCACCGGGCGGGGCACCGGTTCTTCCAACCCGCCAGCGGGCGCGCAGTTCACCGAGCCGCAGCGCAGGGTCGAGTGTGCCTCCCCTGAGCCAGATAGGCCGCCCCTCCCGGTCAGTCAAGCCGGGCAAGGTGACGGCATAGCCGACCATTCGATCGGTCTCGGTCAGGCCAGGCTGCGGTTTTACGAGAAGCCCGGCCCGGCCAAGCTCAGCGAAGAACTGGTCCTCGGACCGTGACGCCCGCGCGGCGCGCAGCACCTCGCGCGCCAACACCACGCGGGCCGTTGGGCCGCTCATCGCGCGGCCTGTCAGGCGGCTTGTGCCGGTGGGCCAGCGTGCGCGGATCCGGGGCAGCGTGAGGTCCGGGGCCAGCTTGCCACCGCCGAACCAGACAGGTCCGTTGTCCACACCAGTGGTGTCGGACCGCAGGCCGACCGCGTAACCGGTGACCTCGGTTGGCCGAACCATGCTGTATCGGAGCCGAACCGCGACACCACGAGCTGCAAGCCCGTCGAAGAACTCGGTCTCGGTGCGGGCGGCTGCGGCTGCTTGCTCGACTAGGCGGCGCAGCATGGTGCGGGTTGGAACGGACCGACCTGTCCGGCCCGCCTTCTTGTACTCGCGAGCCGCTTTCTCAGCCTCAGCTCGGGTTGCCCTGCGCTCTGCTGTGCCTCGCGGGCCACCCCGAGCCACCGGGGTGAGACCGTACGTCTTCTCAGCCCACGCCATCGCCTCGGCGATCCGGTACCAGTCGCCATGCAGGCGGACCGGGCGGCCGTCCATCCGTGCCAAGACCGCGACGATATGGACGTGGTTGTCGCCGTGGTGGACCGCGACCCAGCGGATCCCTTCGTCCTCACGGCCATACTCGGACAAGCCGGTACGGTGCATGAGCTCGGCGATGATCGCCTGCCACGCGCCGGCACCCATATCGGGGTCACCAGGCGCAGCCCGCAGCACGCAGTGCCAGACCGCGTCGTCCGGAACTCTGCCGTGGGCCAAGGCGATAGGCACTTCGAGGATCTGCGCGAGCCGGTGCACGTGACGGCCGGTAGTACCGATGCCGGGAGGTTCAAGGTGAACCGGGTCCCCGCACCAGGCGGCGACCAGGTGCGGATTCGTGTGTTCCTCATGCCGACCGGGGCCGAACAGGTAGCGCAGCAGCCTGTGCGGTCTCCTGAGGCGGCTAACGACCCTGCCAATCATCGGCGTCGCCGGGCTTTCAGCGCGGTCCCTGCGATCGCCATCGCCACGTCGTCGAGCCTCTGCACTTTCTCCCACACCTTGACGGTGACGTACTCGATCGTGATGTTCACTTGGCCCGTGACGTGCATGGTCCTGACGACCTGGTTAAGGAGCACACCGACCCGGCGGACCTTCTCAGTGGCATCCACAAGGTCATAGAGTTCTTCCTGGCTAGCTCGTACTGCTGGTCTGCCGTGCGGATCCGAGAGCGCCAGGCCGACGCTGCCGAGCCACGCAGCGGTGACCAGGCCCTCGCGCGCGGCTGCGGCCTCGACCTGCGCAACCTCGCTTGGCGTGTACCTGACCGCGACCCGGCAGATCCTCTTACCGTCGCCGGGCGCGCGTCGGCTTCTGTCTGCGCTTCTTTTCGTCATGCCCATGATGACGACGCCACAGGCGGAGCGGTTCAAATGGCCCGCGCCCGGGCCATTTGCGAGAGACACCCGGAAGGTGCCTCGATGCCCTATCTTGCCCCCTGCCCCTACCCGATTCAGGTCAGATCCGCCTAACAGCATTCCCTCACCCGAAGGAATCCGGCGAGGTTCGGAACATTTTCCCACAGATTCTGCATACTTGCCGGTAACACCGTACGATCAAATGGCTATCCGTAGAATGTCCGCCTATCTACGACAATCATCCTCATGGTTTCCCCGGAATTGAGGTACGTGGAGTATGGGTTCACTAATAGAAGTGATCTGTGGCGCCATCAATGAGCAGAAACTTCTGGAGTTCAGCTATCGATCGCTTCTCCGCGTGGTTGAACCGATGTGTCTCGGGGAAGTCAAGCGTGGCGAGTGGCAGCTACGCGCCCATCAAGTCGGCGGAAAATCTTCATCTTCACCTCGGCTACCTGATGGTAAGCCGAAGATGTTTGTCCTTTCCGAGATCCTCGATGTTGCCGTTCGATCAGAAAGCTTTGAAGTTCCAGTGTTCTACCGCCGCAGCGATACTGGTTTTATCAAAATAATCGCGCAACTCTAAAGGTGGCCTCAGGTGCGACTAGAAAGCTTCGACGTTCAAGGGTTCCGGTCTCTGGCTAACGTTTCCGGGATTCCCGCCCGTCGGCCTACCATCCTCACAGGCGAGAATGATGCCGGCAAGAGTTCCGCCTTGGAGGCGTTGGAATTTCTTCTTGATGGACAGTCTCCCGCTTTGGAGGACTATAGCTTCGACGGAGTCTTCCTTAATGACGGCAACGGAATTGCGCGTGTCTCCGAAGTCATAGTCACTGGAGAATTCAGCTTGTCACCAGCCGAACAGGAAGCTCTTGGTCTAGCGGCGACAATCCGTCTACGTCGGAAAGTTGTCTATGGAGAATTTCCTGTCTATGAGCTGTATGGAGAGGTTCCCGAGGAGGAAGAGCTTCGCGGGATCAGCGACATGCGCATGCAAGACCTCAGAACGCTTGCGACCCGTTACAGTATCGAGCCTGAGGGCAAAAAGAACGAGTCAGAGACATGGCGGCGGGCACTCAGCGACTTTGCCGCAACAAGGCTCCAGACTTACGCCTGGAGTACAGCGGCACGGAGTGTTACCGATCGCCTTCCGCTCTTCCTTTCATTCTCATCAAGAGATGAACCGGATCCTGAGGCTCAAATCAGATCTGTCCTTCAAGCCACGTACAAGCGAATGTTGGACGATACCGAGCTCGTGAAGCCCGTACGTGAGTTGGAAGAAACCATTAAGAGTAAACTCCAAGTTGAAGCGGAACAACTTTGCGCGCACATCCGGGAGCGTGTACCGGAGCTGACGTCCGTAACCGCGATCCCAAATGTCTCATTTAGAGATGGTTTCAGCTCAGTCCAGCTGCGCGCACTGAAGGATAATGAGGATGTCGGCCTGCGACAGGCTGGCGCGGGCCGACAGCGCAGGATCTCACTTGCCGTGTGGGAATGGATCAGCATGCCTCGTGAAGGGAACCAGGAGAGTTCGCTTGACTTGGTAATCGCGTATGACGAACCCGACACGCACCTCGACTACGGAAGGCAGCGCGATCTGGTTGATCTCATTCACAAGCAATGCCAGGCGGCAGAGGTTCGAATGATCGTAGCAACTCACTCTCTTAATCTCATTGACCGGGTCGACATCGCCGATGTGGTCCAGTTTCGTCTCGATGGAAGCAAGAGAACGGCCGTCGAGCGGCTGATTAATGACTCATATGAGGGCGTAGATCAGTATCTATCGCAACTTTCGGCCGCGATGGGACTTCGGACAAGCGTACTGCTGCATGAACGCTGCTTCCTTGTTGTAGAGGGCCCGACGGAAGAACAGACCTTCCCGCACCTGTTCCGGCTGACAACTGGCAAGCCTCTGCAATCGTCTGGCGTCGCACTGATCGCCGGAGGGGGCAACGATGGCGCGCTGCAAGTTACTCAGTTTCTCATCAAGCATAATCGGACGGTTGCCTTTATCGTGGACAAGGACAGCCTTGAGAAAAGGTCGTTTAGCCTGGACAAACTTCACGGATATGGGGTGAAAGATGATCAAATCTACTTCGTAGGCGCACCAAACGAACTGGAAGAGTTGTATAGCGACCAGCAATGGGCCGATACTGCGAATGAACTGTGGTCGCGCGCTGATGGCAATGCATGGGAGATTGATGACATAGCTCAGTTTCGTACTGGTAAAAAGTTCAGCGATCAACTGCTGGAGGCTTTTCGCGTTGAGAGCGAGAGCGGTCCATCATCTAAGCAAGAAATGAATATGAAACTTGTGCATAGGCTGAAGACTGCAGATCAAGTTCCAACACAATTGCGCGAACAACTTGAGGCAGTCGCCCGTCTCGCGAACTGAGTTCTGCGATGAGTCGCCTTCTATTTGAAGTGATCCTCTGGCGCGGCGTCTGATTTAAGGTTTGCTAGGATTAGATCGAGGTTTGGGAGGACCCTGATACGGAAACCGCGAGAATCGTAGGCTTTGTAGATCTGCTCACAGAGGCGCGCCCAAGGGCCAGTCGTTACTAGGGTTGGCCGGAAGTGACCTTCTGCCTCAAACTCGGGATTTTCAAAGTCTTTACTTAGAAATTGTGGCTTTATTTCATGAACTATGCCGATGAATTGCGCTAGTAGCATAGGGTAGATCGTAAGTTTCTTCGCCTCGACGAAAGTAATCAAGAATTGGTTATCGATCGCTAGCCACTCTTTTTGTTCCTTTTTAGATGTCGGAAGCGTTCCGGGCTCGCATACGCCGACATCGACGACATAACGAGCTTTGTCTTCGCCGTAGGCTCCTCCAGACGTCATGTTAGTGTGTATCTCTACACTCCGCGGACCCCGTGTAGCCAAGAACCACGAGAAGTTCCACGGTTTTCCGCCTGAGGACCGCTTCAGTCTAAAATCACCGTTTCTTAGATTTTCAGGAGCAATACTGTAGCCCTGCGCGCGATAATGTTCGACGCTTGTAACCAAGGCGCCTAGTTCAAGGAGTTGACTCTGTATAACTGGAACCTGTTGAAGTTGAGTGTGATGATTGCTTATATACCTAGTAAGATTACGCGAGACTGAATCAAAATCCATTTTGAGAGACCACACCTCGGACTAGTTCCGGAATGGTCCTTGCGTTTCGGACAAAACCGAGTCGCTGGCTAATAAGCGTAGTGGAAAGATCAGCACGCAGGGTGGCGAGCATTGAATATTGCCTCGAATTTCTTGAGTACAGTTGGCCGCCCATACGGTATCCGATTTGTGTCCCCGCCAAGGTTGCTCCCGTAGGGTTCCCGGATTGGAGCAAAGATAGCGAATTGTCTAGGAGCGAGAAAAGGCTGTTGATTATTTGCCACAGCTTCCAGAGGCCAGCGATGTATACGAGTTCGTCTACCTGATTTCTTGATGGCTGGCTGAAACCTGCTTCATCCAGCAGGTCGTCGGAGGCGTCATCAATATACGTTGCAAATCCAATGATTTGTTCGCGTAGTCCGTACGGAAGATCACGGATTGTCGAATGCAGTCTCGCCAGACTCATAGTTGCTCCACCAGATACCACTCCCATGGTCTCGTTTGCTGGCGTCGGCACCAGGGATTGCTAGCAGCCGACTTCCCGTGCCTGACGCGCATCGAGAGCGTCGCCTTCTCCGGCGCTAGGCGACAGCTGGATACTGGCCCTTTACTCGACGCCTCGCTCTTGGGTCGTACTTCAGCTTGACGTGTTGCCACCTCGCGTCAGGTGCCAAATAGGTATCTATCAGATAACGGACAGTTGCCTTAACATCAGTTTATGAGCACCGAGACAGGCCGTCAGGCCTGGCTGTACGAACATGGCCACTGGAAGCTCACCACAGACCCCATCGGTACCGATTCCGACGTAGCGGCCGACTACGAGAGAGCCGGATATTCTGAGCTGCCCGACGGAGCAGCGCCGTTTCTCAGTTTCGGGCTCCATAGCGAGGACATCACGCCCGCCGTCCAGCTCCAACTGTTCGTCCGTCACGAGCATCCGCAATGCATGATCGAGATTGAGGGTAGCAGCGGGTCGCTTCGGAACGTCTTCGCGGCCACGCTCCCCGACGGCCTAGACCTCGTGGCCCGTTGGGCATCTCTCGCCAATGCTGGGATCCTCACCGCCCTCGCTAAGGATCTCGCCCAGCGAGTGGATGAACATCCCAACTACCAGGGGCGGCCAGGTCCCAGGGGGATGATCGAATCGATCGCGCGCCGCCTGGTGAAGGTCCTCCCGTACTAGTCACCCCACCAGAGTGCGAGCACCATGCTGACGAACAGGTGAGCGAATGCTATGAGGGATGCCTCCGCATGTTCCTCATAAGGGGCGAATCAGCGCCCATACCACTTTCCCGTAGGGCCGCTCGTTGGGGCGATAAAAACCCCACTGCTCAGACAGACTGTTCACAACGTCGAGGCCGCGCCCGTGCTCCGCGTCGGCGGTGGCGGCGTGGAGCACGGGCGCGGGGCTTGTCGCGTCCCAGATGAGGAGCAGGATGCTTGCCTGGTCGCCAAGCATCCATAGGCGCACGGGGCTGTAGAGGTTGTGCTTCCACGTGGTCTCGACCGCGTTAGTCAGCAACTCGGTCAGTACGAGGACGGCAATATCTACCGTGTCCTGGTTGGCCTGCCATTCGCGCAGAACGGCCGACGCGTGAGCACGTGCGCTGCCCGGCGCGGTATCCAACGGGGCTAGCTCTAGCTGGGTCCGATGCGGCCAGAGGTCAGCCCATCGATGATCGCTGGCGGCCGGGTCGCGCGGGATGCGCGTAAGGGACTGAGTGAAGCGCGGCGCTTGCTCGCGGTGTGTTGACACGGCCGGAGTCACGATCCTGTCCCCCGCCGGAAGGTGGCGCGATCCGGTCGGATGATCTGCGGCTGCTTCATGTCTGCCCCGGGGGTGCGGTGGTGACGGCTGGACCACGCTCCGCCAGAACGTGCTGCCGGCTTGCGGGCTGTCTTGAACCAGCGGAGCGTAGGGCTAGAGTGCCACTGAACGACCAGATAATGAAGTATTTCAAGTTACATTCATAAGTAAAGACTTCACACATGATCTTGCTTTACAGATTTCAAGCTGAAAATATTCACTTAAACACTCCGGGGTCTTTCACGGATGGCGCCGGGTATCTTTCAGGCTGGAGGACGCGCGCATGGCCGAGTCGCAGGCGGGATCGACGGTCCCTCGCAGGCAGCTGGGTAGGTATCTTCGTGACCTGCGCACGGGTGCCGGGCTGACTGCACGGACAGCTGCCCGCGAGCTGGAGCGGTCAGAGCCCACGCTCTGGCGGGTCGAGACCGGACAGGTTGCCGTCCGGTCCCTGGACGTCGAGCAGATGTGCCGCCTCTACGGCGCCTCCGACGACCTCACCAAAGCCCTCATGGCCCTGGCCAAGGAAACCAAGGCAAAGGGTTGGTGGCAGGCGTACGGCGATGCCGTGCCCGAATGGTTCGATCTTTACATCGGTCTGGAGGCAGCGGCTACGCGCATCTCCTGGTACGAACCCGAACTCGTGCCAGGATTGTTTCAGACCGCCGAATACGCCAGCGCCCTGATCCGGGCGCATCTCCCTGACGAGAGCGACGTCGAGATCGAACGCAGGGTGGAACTCCGGATAGGACGTCAGGCCATCCTCCGGCGGCCCGTGGACCCGCCGCTCTTGAAGGTCGCGCTCAGGGAGACGGTATTGCGCTGTTCGGTCGGTGCTCCCGGCGTCATGGCCGCCCAGCTCCGTCGGCTCGCAGAAGCTTCCGAACTGCCGAACGTCACGATCTGCGTCGTGCCGTTCAGCGCCGGGCTCAACTCCGGCATGCTCACCGGATCGTTTGAGATCCTGCGCTTCCCGCCGAACGGCGGCGGCCAGGACTCCGAGCCGCCTACTGTGTTCAGCGACCTGTTCACGGGCGCGCTGTACCTAGACAAGCCGAACGAAGTGGCCCGTTACGATCGGGCGTTCGGGGAGATCTGGGATGCCGCTCTGGACCCCGAGGCGTCCAGAGCACTACTACGACAAGCAGCGGAGGCGCTTGGCAATGGATAAGGAATACAGCGACTGGCGGAAGGCGAGCCACTCCAACGGCCAGGGCTCATGCGTCGAGACGGCCAGCAGCGCCGACACCGTCGCTGTCCGCGACACCACCGATCGTGACGGCGGAACACTATTGTTCAGCGCCGACGCCTGGCGCGAGTTCACCGACGGCCTGAAGTAGCCAGCGGGCCAATACGGACCTATCCAGAGCAGGGGGCTGCCCTTTCGCGGGCAGTCCCCTGCCATTCACGCGAGCACCGTCGGCCGTTAGCTCCGACTCAGCCAGCTCATCTGAAACTCTGAACCGGCGGACCGCCGCCGACTGGATGCCCGTTCGCCTCGGCGAGCAATGGGCTGACCAACTCAGCCACCTTGGGCCGCGACAGGCCGAACGCGGTCGCAAGGTGGCGCTGCGACAGCGGGGCTTCCACGCAATCACGGGCATGCAGGAACGCCTGTACTACCGCCTCTTCAGCCGTAGCCGCCACGCCGTGCGGACACCGGCTCGCGGTCCCGCGCATCAGGTTCGCCGCTATGGGGGAAGGCACCCTCCGTGCCAGCCCGGCCACTGTGGCTGGCCTGGGCTTTCAGCCATCGTTCGAGCAGGAACGTGGCCAGGGCGAACGAGGCCGCCGGCACCCCGGCCCACCCGGCCGCGAGCGGTCCCCAGCGCAACCCGGATTCGACGTTCGCGAACAGCGACGCGGCCACCCCGGGGCCAACGCCGAGCCAGCCGAGCCAGGCCTGGCCCGTGGCGGCCTGGAGCAGGACCACCGAGCCGACGACGATCAGCCCGTCTACGCCGAACGGCATCAGCCTGGCCACCATTACCGGCTGATGGAGCGACACCGTGAGGTCGTAGACGTGTGTGTAGCTGATGACCCCGGTGACCGACGCGACCACGACGAGCGCGAGCCCGGCCGTCAGCCGGGACCACCACGCCCGAATCCAGCCAGTCACCGTGCTGCAGCGCGAGCGATGACCCCCGCGACCGCTGCGGCGGCCTGCGGCTCGAATCTGGCGAGCCAAATGAGGATACGGCGGTCGTAGGCGCCAAGCGTTACCTCGGCCCGCTCGCAGGCTGACAGAAGCAGGTCGGCCGCGCCGTCATGCAGGGACGTGGTCCCGACGTCATATGCCCGGTACACCGCCCGCACGGCTGGCACGGCGAGTGCCTGGCTTTCGGTCTCGAACGGTCCGTGATCATTCACTGGGTTGGGCACTGGGTCTCCAATCGTTGGATCGGCTGGGCCAGGCCCGCCCCCGGTTCGCGACCGGCGGCGGGCCGATCGCGGTTAAGGGGTCTTCTGGGGTATGCCGAAAGCCCGCAGGGCAGCAGCCATGCGGGTGGCCTCAGCGGCAGAAATCAGGCGCGGGAGACGGCGCCCGGCCGCCTCGCGGAGGCGAAGAAAGCCGGGATTATCCGGCGGGCAGAAACCCGCGGAACGGGGGTCCCGTCGCGCTGCGGCGGAACTGTGACGGAACTGAGCCGAACGGCCGCCGCTCCGCCGCAGGTCACAGACACAAAAGGGGGTGAGTCGGCCTGTAGGCCGGGTTCTGTGCCCTCGCGTTATGCGAGGCGGCGGTCATCCATCTTGGACTGCCGTTGCCGGCAGCCTCGTGCGGTCTACCCGCAAGCATCGGGCGGGCAGCCCTCGAACGCTCGCGCAGGCGGTCGCCGTCGCCGGCGTCCGCCCTCTTGACCTTGCTCCGGGTGGGGTTTACCTAGCCGTCGCAGTCGCCTGTGACGCTGGTGGTCTCTTACACCACCCTTTCACCCTTACCCTCCAGCCAAAGCTGAAGGGCGGTTTGCTTTCTGTGGCACTGTCCCGCGGGTCACCCCGGGTCGGCGTTACCGACCACCCTGCCGTGTGGAGCCCGGACCTTCCTCACCGGGCCGCGAGGCCCGGCGCGACCGCCCGGCCGACTCACCCGGAACGTAAGGATACAGGGCGAGCGCGGTCCAGGCCCCATTCCGCTTCCGCGGACGCCGAGAGTTCCGCTATGCCGTTGAGTCAAGTGGCGCGTGGTGACCGTGAGGGCCGTGCGAGGACGGGAGCACGGCGTCCGCGTGCGGAGCGGGGCGTGATCGCGAACGATTTCGGTTTTCGCGGAAGATCTGCAGCTAATAAGCTGTCAAAATTCCGTGGAAGTCGGACGGGCGGCAGCGCCACGGGGACAACCCGGACAGAACGGGCACGCGCGGGCCCGGCGCGAAGGCGGCAGCGCCCAAAGCCGACGGCATGAGCGCCTAAACCCTGTCGAACTCTCGGCACTGAGCTCGGACAAATGCCGCACCAGGGAACAGCGATGGCGCGAAGCGCGCTGCCAGGCGAAGCAACCGCCCGTTCCGGACTCTTCACGGCCGTCACGGCGCGAACCGCGGGCGCGGCACGGACCGCGGGCGCGGCACGGACCGCGGGCGCGGCACGGACCGCGGGCGCGGCACGGACCGCGGGCGCGGCACGGACCGCGGGCGCGGCACGGACCGCGGGCGCGGCACGGACCGCGGGCGCTCCCCTACCGGTTGCGCCAGCGCGGCGGGCGCTTGGCGGCGAACGCCGCCACTCCCTCGGCCATGTCCTCGCTGATCATCAGCTCGTCGAGCGCGGACGACGGCTGCGTGACGGCGTCGATGACGTCGGGGATGCCGCTGGTCTCTGCCATGACGCGGAGTGACAGCCGGACCGAGGTCGGCGATCCGTCGAGGATCTCGGCGGCGACGGCGCGGGCGCCGGCCAGCGCGCCGGCCGCCTCCGTGACCCGGTTCACGAGGCCGTAGCCGAGTGCCTCGGACGCGGTGATGCGGCGGCCGGTGAGGATCATCTCGGTCGCGACCTTGGGCGGGACGGTGCGGGGCAGCCGCACCAGGCCGCCGCCGGCGGCGATCAGCCCGACCCTGACCTCGCTGAGCGCGAACTGGGCGGTGGCGTCGGCGACGACGAGGTGGCAGGCGAGCGCGATCTCGCACCCGCCGCCCATCGCGTACCCGTTGACCGCGGCGATGACCGGCTTGGGCATGTCGCGGCGGCTGGTCAGGCCGCCGAAGCCGTTCTTCGGCACCCACATGGGCGCGCCTGACGCCGAGTAGACGAGGTCGTTGCCCGCGCAGAACGCCTTGTCCCCCGCGCCGGCGAGGATCGCCACCCACAGGTCGTCGTCGGCGAAGAACGAGCTGAAGACGTGGTCGAGTTCGTCGTTGGCCACCGGGTGCAGGCTGTTGCGCGCCTCCGGCCGGTTGATCGTGACCTCGAGGAGGTGGCCGTCTCGCCGCACGAGCACGTGCTCGTAGCGGTCGCGCACGACGAGCGGCTCGGCCGGGAACAGTTCGTTCATCCGCTCTTCGGTGCGGGTGACTTTGTTTCCTATTCCGAACGACCGCG
>Ga0307478_10000674_pt1 | contig 33498 bp, 24 predicted proteins | sample atmos_gasesECM4C_2_FD_203713 | JGI IMG/M metagenome (GOLD analysis project Ga0307478, IMG submission 203713) | Hardwood forest soil microbial communities from Morgan-Monroe State Forest, Indiana, United States - atmos_gasesECM4C_05 | ecosystem: Environmental > Terrestrial > Soil > Temperate...
ACGACTAGCTCGCGCAATTGTTTCGCGCGAATTCCCGCCGGACTATCCGAGTCGAGTTTCAGGTAAGCATCAATATCTCCCAGCAACGACGCGTAATCCTTCTGCTGCAGATGAATGTTCGAAAGCAGGCGGTACACGATCGCGGCGCTCGGCGCCAATGATTTCGCCTGCTCGGCGGACTTGAGCGCATCCGGAAGCTTATTTTCAGTAAAGAGCGCGCGCCCCAGTTCATAATGACCAAGCCAATAGTTCGGACTTAGTTCAATCCCCCGGCGAACCGCCTTCTCCCCCTGCGCAACCTCTCCCCGTTCGAGCATCATCGTGCCCAGCCCCACCTCTGCTTCCCCATAGCTGTCCTGGCTTATCTCGATTGATTTTCTCAAGCTAGCTTCTGCTTCGGGCTTCTTTCCCAGAGTTACCTCCGCCAGGGCGATCTGGTAATAGGCTTCGTAATACCCCGGCGCCGCTGCGATGGCGGAACGAAAATCCGCCATCCCGCCGTCCGTGTTTTTATCCACGTAGAATTTTTTCTCTCCCAAGGCCACCAAATCGCGTGCGGCTTTCGGCATAGACATTTCATGCGCGGAGACGCTCGCGGCTGGCGTTGACTCGGCTGCATCGGCTGCAGTCTGAGTCTCCTTGAGGTAAATCGGTATGCCGCGGTCGGAGTTGAAGCTCAAATCCACGTTGGTGCTAGTTGATTCGAAACCCACGGCAGAGACTTGCAGTATGTAAGTGCCTCGTGAAATCCCCCGAAAGGCGAAATCGCCTGAGTCGCCGGTGATGGACTCCTCGAGCAAATCTCCGCCCCCGTCGCACAAGCGCACATTCGCGTGCATGATGGGACGGTCGCCTTTCTCTGTGTAGATCGTGCCGGTCAGCGATACTCGATTGGAACTCGCACTACCGATTTGAGCGAAGGTGCATCTAGGAAAAAATACCGCGAGCATTATGCAGGTTAGCGAGGCCGCTGCGATTGGCCGAATCATGGGCCACCTCCAACCGAACGAATTGGCGCGATTATAACACCGCGCTGCTCGGAACGCGCTCTGTTTGCCCCGTAAGTTCGGCGGGGTCTATCGCGCAATGACGGTGTTCAAATCGAATGTCTGCAAATAAGCCGGTACTACGACCGGCCAGTGGAAACGCGCGGCGATGCCCGCGCGTAACGCCTCCAGCGCGTTTGGTTCGCCGTGCACCAGGAAAGTCTGCCGCGGAGGAGCGGAAAATCCCGAAAGCCAGCGCAGTAACTCGCTTCGTCCTGCGTGTGCCGAAAGCTGATCGAGCGTCACGATCTCGGCGCGCACGCGAACTTCTTCGCCGAAAATCCGCAGATACTGTGCGCCATCTTGCAACGCCCGCCCATTGGTGCCCTCCGCCTGATAACCAACCAATAGCACAGCGCTGCGCGCATCCGGCAGGCGTTTCGCCAGGTGATGCAGGATTCGGCCTCCTGTCGCCATTCCGCTCGCCGAAATAATGATGCACGGTGCGACTACCTCATTGATTTTCTTGGAATCTTCTACGGTCCGCGTCATGTGCACTTCGTGCAGATTCAATGGGTCGCGGTCGCCCTGCTGCTCATCGCGCGTGAAATCCAGGTCATGATCTTCATGGTGCCGCGCGTAAATGTCCGTCACGCTGATCGCCATCGGGCTGTCCACGTAAACCGGCAGCTGCGGAATACGTTGCGCCTCTGCAAGTTCTCGCAAGAAGTACATCAAGGTTTGCGTTCGCCCCACCGCAAACGCCGGAATCACAATCATCCCACCGCGTTTCGCCACGCGATTAATCACTTCCGCCAACTCATCCGGTACCGAAGCGGTTCCGTGATCGCGATCGCCATAGGTGGATTCGCACAAAAGAAAATCGGCGCGCGACGGAGGCTCGGGATCTTTCAGTATCGGCTGATCGTAACGGCCCAGGTCGCCGGAAAAAACACCCAGCGTCTGCTTTCCGTTTTCCGTGATCGTCAATTCCAGCCACGTGGACCCCAAAATATGGCCGGCATCATGTGTGCGCACTGAAAATTCCGGGCTGATCGTGAAGGCATCGGCCCGCGGAGTGTCCTTGAGTTGTTTTAGCGCAGTTTGTGCATCCGCCACCGTGTAGAGAGGAAGCGGAGGTTTGTGGCTGCTGTACGCCTTGTGCGCCGCATAGGCCGCGTCCTCTTCCTGCAAATGCGCCGAATCCGTCAGGAGCAGTTGGCACAGCTCGCGGGTTGCGGCGTCGGCGAAAATCGGCCCGTGGAAACCGTCACGGACCAGGCGCGGCAAGTATCCGGTGTGATCAATGTGCGCGTGTGTCAGCAGGACCCAGTCAATGGTTGCGGGATCGATCGACAGCCGGTCCCAATTGCGCTCGGTAAGCTCCTTCGGTCCCTGGAACAGACCGCAATCCACCAGCAATCGTTTGCCGTTTGCTTCGATTAAATATTTCGAGCCGGTAACGGTTCCGGCCGCACCCAGAAAAGTGATTTTCGCCATAGGGGCGCCATTGTAGACCGATTGCGTTTCTGTTCGCGCTCTTTCTGTGGCGTGCTCGAGCGGGACTGCGTGCGGATGTGCTTGACGCCAAGGCCATTCGCGCCGTAGTCTCACCAATTCGTAACTGGAGTCCTAGGAGCAAGCCATCCCCCCATTTCACTGGGGATGTGCTTGCCAAGCAAGCCTGCTTCGTCGAGAACAAAACATGAAATTCTTGTCCGCATTGGTTCTTGGTATGTTTCTCAGTGGAGTTGCATTCGCGCAGGAGGCTCCTTCCGCGCCCGACAATCAGGACTGGGTTTCTCAATCTCTCAATAAGACTTGGGAGCTCGGAGTGCTGGCTGGTGGCGGAACGGGTCTCGGAAAATCGGGTGGCACCCAATTTGTTTACGCGGGAGGGCGCATCGGTTTCATTCTTACGGGCGACCACCTTCCGGGACTTCTTCATGGCAATTTTGAGTGGGCCGTGGACGTAATGCCCTTATACGCGGTCCTGCCGCCCGCCAGCGCGATCTACGGCGGCAGTTTCAAACCTCTAATTTGGCAATGGAATTTCACCAGCGGGCGAAAATTTGCGCCGTATGTAGCGGCCGCTGGCGGCATCGTCTTCAGCAAGAGCTACGTTCCACCGGAGGGCAAGACGTCCATCGTGAACTTCACGCCCCAGGCCGTCGCGGGAACGCGCCTGTTCGTGAAGCCGCGTCGCGCCCTTTTTTTCGAGGGCTCGCTCGGCCACCTCTCCAGCGCCAGCTTGGGGAATCACAATCCTGGCTACAATGTGACGCTCGTCTTCACCGTCGGCTACACCTGGTTCAAAGGCGGCCGCTAAATGAATTCCAAGCCACACTGTTATTGTCGCTTGCAACAGCATGAGGGTTAGTGGTGGAGCCGACGGGGTTCGAACCCGTGACCTCCTCGATGCCATCGAGGCGCGCTCCCAACTGCGCTACGGCCCCACTTGCTGAAGTGACTCATTTATAACACTCGAGCCGCAAAGCGTCAAACCAACTACGACTAGCGCGTAGCTAATCGTGCCTACGGCGCTGAAACCAAGTGACTTGCTCTCGAGCGATCGTTCAGTCCAGCCATGGTACTCCCGATACATTCCCACAAGCCCATTTTCTGCTATCCTTGCAACAGAACAGGGCTTTTCGGTGTCTAACCTACAGCAGGGACACGCCCTGGAGGTTACCTCAAGGATGGCGGCGTAAGCCATGTCCGACCTGGCACAATCACTGCCGTGGGGCCGCGATGAATCCGAACTTGTGACTGAACTTCAGTCCGGCTCGGATGCTGCATTCGACTGGCTTGTCACCTATTATCACGCTGGCGTGTACAACCTCGTGTACGGCATTCTTTCCGATTCGGCCGATGCCGCCGACGTTACCCAAGAAGTTTTCTTGCGCGCGTTCCGCGGCATCAGAGGATTCCGCCGCGGCAGCTCGTTGAAGACGTGGCTGTATCGCATCTCGGTGCGCCAGGCTCTGAACCATCGTCGCTGGTGTTGGCGGCATCATCGTCAGCAGATCTCGATTGACGCAGAAGAGCAAGGAGCTAACCCAGCTCTGGACTTGAAGGATTGTGAAGCGTCCCCCTTCGAGCAATTAGAAGCGCGCGAAATGCAGGCGACCGTTCGGCGAGCCCTGGCGCAAGTGCCGGACTTGTTTCGCAGCGCAGTGATTCTAAGGGATCTCGAGGGTCTGTCGTACGAAGAGGTGGCCGAAGTGCTGGAAGTTTCCGTCGGAACAGTGAAGTCCCGCATCCTGCGCGGCCGGCGAATGCTGAAAGAAATTCTCGATCCGCTCCTGCACGCTAGGCAAGCGGAATCTGTCGCCGAATCAGCGCGCCATTCATTTCACGCGCAATCCGAACAAAACACCAATCAATTTGCAACATCACCCGCGGTACCGCGGCCGATCTTGGCCCCGGCAGCCGCTCACGTTCTTGCCAGATCCCAGAGAGGCAATCAATGAATTGCCGTCAAGCCGCGACTCACCTCCCAGGGTATCTCGACGGCGCGGTCTCGCCGCGCCATCACGAGCTTGTTCGCGCGCATCTTGCCGCGTGCAAGGATTGCTACGCTCAGTTGGAACGCTATCGTCGGTTGGCGATTTGCCTCGCGAATGTGGCTCCCAGTGCTCCGCCGTCCGATCTCGCCGTGCGCATTCGCGTGCAGGCTGCTCGCTCCGGCGCGCCTTGGGCCGATCTTCGCAGGATGTGGTCTCGAGCGGCGATGGCCTTTGAGGATATCCTCAAGCCGATCGCGGTCCCCGCGACGGGCGGCATTCTGACGGCGCTGGTCGCTTTTGTTCTGGTGGTGCAGAACATTCTGGTGGGCGTGCCCATGACGGGAATCGTCCCCAATGATCTTCCGCTAAATCTCGTGCAACCGGCGCGGGTAGAAAGCCTCGCTCCATTTCCAATCCCTGGCGTTGTGGGAACTTCCGGAGAGGCAGATTCCGGGACGCTACTCCTAGAAGCCACGCTCAACGCGCAAGGCCAGGTTGTCTCCTACAAGATCCTTGCCGGTCCTACCGACAGCGCCGTGCAACACCAAATCGATCAGGTAATGATGTTCTCGCGTTTCAGCCCGCAGCTAAGTTTCGGTCGCCCGCAAGACGGCGGCCGGGTACTTCTCAGCTTCAGCGAAGTCCGCGTTCGCGGTTGATCGCCCGTCCAGCGTAGTGGCTTGTTCCATCCAGATCCGCTGAGCCCTGCTCTGGCACACTCTGTTTCGCCATCTACTCACAGCCGCCGACCTTGACTCACGCCAAGCTGCCATTTAGAGTTTGTCTGCATCTTTCATTTGAAGGCGCTTGCGCGGCAAGAAACGGGCAAGAGCGCCGGTGACTAGCAGGCAATTCAACACTCAATTGAGGAGTTCGGTTATCCGAAAGTTTTTGCAGAAATTTTCCGCGCCCGTCATCTTCGCCGCAATTATCCTGCTGTTCGGCGCCACAGCCACCCCAACAACGCCCGGTCAATCTCGAGCCGATGCCACGGAGACGGGTGTCAGCGTCGAGGCCAGCCAGCAGATATTCGCCACTATGTGCGCGCTTGATGCCGCAGGGTTCGGTGCGGATGAAAGCACACTCGCCGAAATGCCTTCCCGCCTCGCGCTTCGCGGCGAATTGTTGAAATTACAGGGGCCCGCGACAGACGCTCTGCGGCAATACTATCGGGACCATGCACTCGCCGACCCCGGAGAGACACTTTCGCGCTACATCGCGTTCGCGCTCGTGGTCGGTCCGCCACCGCGCTTTCCGTTTGTCATGGAACAAGAATTGCTCCCGCCGGATGTGTTGGTCATCCAGGATTTTGAAGAAGTCCTGGTCAATTTTTACCATGAAGCCCATCTCGACTTGCGCTGGATCAATGTCGAGCCCGAATATGCACGCGCCGTGGATCGCAGCCAGTCGCCCGTGCGCCGCATCGTCATGGTGTGTAATGGGTATTTGCGTGAAATCTATAAGGCCAGCTACGGTCGTTCCTTCACCGTGTATGTCGAGCCGCTCGTCGGTAATCGCGCGAATTTCCGGAACAACGGCGACCACTACGCCATCGTCATCGGAGCTGGCGCGGAATTTCCTACCGACGATGTACGGCACGCTTATCTGCATTACATGCTCGACCCACTTCCGCTCAAATACCGCGACGCCCTGATGCGCAAAAGCGGCCTGCTCAACATCGGCGCCCGGTCGCCCCTTCTCCCCCCGGAATATAAGAGCGATTTCATTGCATACGCCGACGAATGTTTCGTCAAGGCCGTGGAGCTGCGTATTCGCCATCTCTCGCCGGAAAAACACGAAGCGGCACTTTTGGATAACGATCGCTCCGGATTCATTATGGTCCGTGTTTTTGACGTTCAATTGCAGAAGTTTGAGAAGGCCGAGCCGGCCATGTCGCTCTACTTCTCAGACCTCATCGAAGGAATTGACGTTCCCGCCGAACAAAAGCGCTACGCGAATTTCAAATTCGCGCAGGCGCAAGAACCGTCCGCGACCGAAACGGCCACGAACGCGGCTCCTGTACAACCGGGCCAGCCAGCTACTCAACAAAATGATCCACAATCGGAGCGGGACCGCTTGCTCGCCGAAGGCGACCATCAGATTGCTTTGCAAGACGCGCCCGCTGCGATCGCTGCTTTCCAAAAAGTCCTGGCCAAAAATCCCGACGATGCGCGCGCAAGTTTTGGCCTCGCAGTCGCGTCCTTGCTCAATCACGATGCGGACCATGCTCAAGAGCTCTTTGAAAAATTGGTTGCCGCGCCATCCTCAACGGGTGGTGATGCGGTAAACTCAACGAGTGGCTCCGACCCGGCGATTTTGGCCTGGTCGCATGTATATTTGGGCCGTTTGCATGATTTCGCGGAAGAGCGCGAACAAGCGCTCACCGAGTATCGCGCGGCGCTGGCTATTGCAGGCGCCCCGGAAGCGGCTCGTGTTGCGGCACAACGCGGAATCGACACTCCGTACAATCCGCGTGGAACTGGCGGCGCAAGTGAACCGCAAAAGCCATAACGATTCGCCGCGAGTGTTATAGGATGGGCCGGCGTCCGGCCGCTGAAGCCGTCCAGCGCGCAAGGCGACAGGGTCGGTAATGCAGTACCTGGTACGAATTCCCCAGCGCGTCCCAGCAATCTCAAAAAAGGAAGGATGTGAAATGAGAATGATCGGTCCATCAATTCGCAACGCCACGGGAATCGCTGTCGCCCTGATGGCGGCCGCCCTCATCTGTGCGCCCGGATCCTCCGCGCAGTACCAGCAACAACAACAGCAGCAACAACCGCAACAACAAGATCAGAACAAGCCTCCCTCGCTCGATAACCTTCCTGCCAACGGCGCGCCCCCGCCTGCTGCGGCCGCGCCGAAGCCGGTTGACCCGGAAGAAGAGAAAGCCTACAAAGAACTCACCGATACCAAAACGGACGACGCCGACAAGCGCATCCAACTCGGCGAGCAGTATCTCCAGAAATATCCACGCGGCCGCTACCTCGAGCAAGTCTATTCAGCGCTCACCGTCGCGGAGGAAGCCAAGCAGGACCTTCCGAAGATGTACGCCGACGCCGACAAAGCCTTGGCTCTTAATCCCGATGACGTCACTATTCTGGTCCTCGTTGGTTGGGTCATTCCGCACAATAGCGGAAACGACCCGGACGCGGAAAGCAGGCTCGACAAGGGCGAGCAATACGAAAAACACGCGCTCTCGCTTCTCCCCACTCTGCAGAAGCCGGCAACTATGACCGACGATCAATTCGCAAAAGCCAAAGCGCAAGCGGAATCTCAAGCGCACAGCGGCTTGGGTCTGATCTATTTCCGCCGCGGGAAGTTCGACGAAGCCGTGGAAGAATTCAAACAGTCCATCGCCAAGTCAGAAACTCCCGATCCGACCGATTATTACGTTATGGCCGTGTGCCTGACGCGTCTCAGCCGCTTTTCGGACGCAATTGATGCGTTTCAGAAGTGCGCGCAGACTCCTGGCGGTCTCCAGGATCGCTGCAAGCAGATGGTGGATCAAACCAAGAAGCAGGCGGCCACGGAGCTGCAAGCGCCCAAGTAGCGCTTGGCGAACATGACTGAAGAGGAGCGCAATGAACTGGAGACGGTCCTGGGGCATCATTTCTCGCGTCCTGAGGAGCTCGATCGCGCTCTGACTCACCGCTCGCACCGGCAAACTTCGAACGGCACCGACAACGAGCGTCTCGAATTTCTCGGCGATCGCGTACTCGGACTGATCGCCAGCGAGACGCTCTGCCGCTCGTTTCCCGCGTGGAACTCGGGGCAGCTTTCCAAAGGATTGGCGCGGCTGGTCAGCGCGACTTCCATCCATTTCGCGGCCAGGAAATTGGAGCTCGGGAACTATTTGCGTCTCGGTCCCGGCGAAGAGAAAACGGGTGGCCGGGATAAGAAAAGGCTTCTCGCCGACGCTTACGAAGCCATCCTGGGAGCGATATACCTTGACGCCGGACTTCCCGCGGCCACATCGTTCCTGCGGCGAACCTTGCTCGACGCCGCGCTGTCGGATTGTTCAGAGGGACTCGGCAGCGCCGACCACAAATCGGCATTGCAGGAATGGCTGCAGCAGCGCGCGCGCAAGCCTGCCGAATACCGCGTGCGCAGCGAGTCAGGCCCCGAACACCAGAAAGTCTTCGAAGTAGAGGTGTGGCACGCGGGCGAGCGCCTCTCGGCCTCCGAAGGCCGCAGCAAGAAAGAAGCAGAGCAGCAAGCGGCGCGCACGGCGCTGGAAATCCTGGCGGCGCGCGCCGCCGGAGCCTGAAGGGAATTCATGGAAGTCGCAACCACCGCGCCACAGCCCGACAATATTCCCGACCGCAATCCGCAAGATGCTCAGCCGCACCCGACGACGCGCGGCCATCGGCCAACATCAAAAAGTTGGAGCGCTGAATATGCCGAATCGCTTCTCGTTACGATTCTTCTGGCTCTCTTCGGCACCACCTTCATCGTTCAAGCTTTCAAAATTCCCTCGGAATCCATGGAACCAACTCTTCTGGTAGGCGATCACCTACTTGTCAACAAATTCATATTTGAGGGGCGTGGAGCCTGGTACGAAAAAATTCTGCCCTACCGGCCCATTCGCCGCGGCGACATCATTGTCTTCAAGTTTCCATTCGACGATCATCAGCACTATGTCAAGCGAGTGATCGGTCTGCCCGGCGACCGCATTCGAATCGTCAACCAGCAGGTCTACGTTAATGGTCAGCCGCTCAACGAGCCGTATGTCGTCCACAACGTCTATTACGAAGATCCTTTCGGCGATGACTTTCCTCCCACGAAGCCGCAATTTCTGCAGTCGGCAGTGAGACCCGAGTGGGCGACGCAAATTCTGAATTACGTTCACCAAGGTGATTTGGTAGTGCCTCCGAATAACTATTTCGCGATGGGCGACAATCGCGATCGTAGTTTAGACAGCCGCTACTGGGGTTTCGTTGACCGTGACGCGATCATGGGCCGGCCTATGCTGATCTACTGGTCGGTGCAAGCCACGCCAGACGATTACAAATCCCGCGGCGCCTACGGCGTCATTCAAGGCATCGTCGAAACTCTAAGACATCTCCGCACCAGAACCCGGTGGCATCGCATGCTCCGCGTAGTTCACTAAGCCCCGGCGTCACAATCCGGATCGCGATATACCGCTCCGCCCGGAGTGTGACATTCTCTACGTATCCTGCGCCTCTGCGGTGAAGGCGCTGTTTCTTCGTGCCCGTTTGTCGAGCCTTTGATCGATGGGCGCGAGCTGCGCTCCGGCATAGCGCCCTCGAAGATAACGACAAATCGTCGGCCCGCGCGAAGGATTGTGTATCATGGACTCCGCAGGCCGCGCTGCCATGTCACAAACGCTCTCCGAGCCCGCCGTACACGCCGAGCATCTCGATGCGCTGCGGCCCCGCCGCCGTTGGACGCGCTGGCCCAAATATTTTCTGTTGCTTCTCATTTTTCTTTGGGCTGTCGACTTCGGAATATCTCTGTTGATTCGCCATACTCGTTTGGAGAAAAGACTGACCGCGCGACTAGAATCCGTTTTCGGAAGAAGTGTGGAAGTGGGCCGCTACAATTTTTCTCTCTGGGGCGGTCCAACTCTTGAAGCCCAGTCCGTCACGTTCAGCGAGGATCCCCGCTTCGGCTACGAATATTTTCTGCGCGCCGAATCGCTCACAGTGCGCTTGCGTTGGGAGAGCCTTTTTCGCGGACACTTGCAGCTTGGCACCATCTCGCTTGTAAGGCCCAGCCTGGACCTAGTTCGCAACGCGGAAGGGGATTGGAACGTTGCCGAATGGCTCCCGAAACCGAGCGACGCTGCTTCAGGCAATGCAGCGCCGCGGCCCTCTGCAATACAATTCGGCCGTATCGAGGTCAGCTCAGGCCGGATCAACTTCAAGCGCTCGACCGAAAAACTCCCGTTCGCACTGGTCAACGTCAATGGCTATCTCGAGCCCGACGGGCAAGGGCGCTGGACCATGAACCTCTCCGCTGCACCCACGCGCGCTGCTGTCGTCGTCCAACAAGCCGGGACCATCTACGTCTCGGGCCACGTTGGCGGCACTTCCTCGCGTCTGCGTCCGGCAGTGCTCGATCTTGTTTGGGGCGATGCCGCGCTCTCCGACGCTTTGCGTCTCGCGCGCGGCTATGACTTCGGCGTGCGCGGAAATCTCGCGTTGATAGTGCACGCGGACACCGCAAGCGACAATTGGTTTATCCAAATGCACGCGGAGCTTCGCCAATTGCATCGCTGGGATCTCGCACTGCGTCCCGATAATCCCGCGCTCAATCTAAACGCGAAAATGACCTTGTATCCGCTCGCGTCCGGATTGGACGTCAACGATGCGACGCTCGAAGCTCCGCATTCCTGGGCGCACGCTCACGCCAAGTTCTTCTGGCAATCTCACACTCAATTCCAGCCGCCTCCAACGGCCCAAAGTGCTTCGCCAGGTCAAATCGAAATCACGCAATCGCAAGTGGATCTCGCGGACGTGCTCGCCTGGATCCGCGCTTTCCATTCCGAAGTCGCGAGCGATCTCGCGCTCAGCGGCTCCGCCACCGTTAATGCCGCCTACTCAGTATGGCCGCCGCATTTGACTTCGGCAGCTGGCGCGATTGCTGGCGTGGACGTCATCAGCTCTCGCCTGCGTGTTCCAGTGCATCTCGCACCAACGCAATTTCGCTACGACCACGAAATATTCACGCTTCTTCCTGCCGCTGTTTCTTATGGCCCATCGGGCGGCTCGCTTCGGCTGGAGACCATCGCGCGCACGGGTTCGCGCGATTTCCCGGTATATCACCTGTCAGGCAATCTCACGCAAGTTCGTGACCTGGTCGCCACGGCCGGTGTTCTGGGATGGAATATTTCCCGCGGTTGGGATTTGACGGGGCCAGTCCGCTGCGACTTGCGCTGGCTGGGCGCGAAATTTCCTTGGCAAACGCAGCCAGTCGGCGCCATCGAATGGGGCGGGGAACCGACGGGCGCTTCGCTGCTCACTCCATTCCTGAATCGGCGGGTTACTCATATCAGCGCGCACGCGGAATTGAAGCCCGGTTCGCATCACATCGCGCTAACCGCTGCTGATGCTTTCGGCGGTCGTTGGGTTGGCACATTTGACCGGCACGACGCAAGCACGGGATGGCAGTTCGCACTCGTGGCAGACCACCTCTCTACCTCGGAGCTAGACCGCTGGCTGAACCCACGCTGGCGCGAATCTTTTCTCGACCGGGTGCTGCCGTTCTTGAATTCCGCGTCGCCCATGAATGCTGTCCCGGAAACTCTTCGCGCCCAAGGTGCTATCACGGTGGACCAGTTCACAATGGTGCCGTTCGTCGTTCGTCATCTGCAAGGCGATTTGAAAATCGGGGGCCGCCACTTGCAGCTGTCTGCCGTAAGGGCGCAATCATACAGCGGCGATCTCGATGGCTCTCTCGACGCCCAACTCGCCCCAATACCTTCCTATCGCGTACGTCTCGACTATTCCCACGTTGATCTCGTGGCTCTCACTTCCGCTTTCCGCACGCTAGATAACACCTTTGCCGGTTCCGCTTCCGGCGGTCTGACGTTCAATTTCCACGGCGCCGATCGCGCCGATCTGATTTCGTCGCTGGAATGCCGCGGGAATGCTCGCGTCACAGATCCTCGAATCAAAGCGCTAAACCTCGCGGAGTCGCTGCGCCAAGGAGAATTGGTACCGGGCGCAAGCTCTTTTGCGGGAGCTGCCGCCGAATTTGCCTGCCACGATGGCAAAATCACGGTCCAGAATCTGGCTTTCGTCAGTCCGGATGGCGAGATCACCGGCTCTGGCTCGGTGGACTTCGCCCGCAACCTCGATCTGCGCCTGCGCGCCTCGCTTGCCTCGGAGAACGATACGCCTGTCTCCAAATCGCCCCGCGCCGCGGACAATGGCACCTACTCGCTCACTGGCCCTCTTGATTCCCCAACGATCGCTCCTCTCCGCCAATCCCCGAACCGTCCTTGATTCCAACCTTGCGGCCGTTTGCCTCGTCCAATGCGCTATGCTAGCGTTTAAATCAATGGCGCACTGGCTGAGCGCGTGCAAAGTTCGCGTCACGGCGTGTCGTGCGCCTTTCTATTTAGCAGGGCTCGCGGGTTTGGCGGTCTTCGCTCTCTCGCCGGGAGCAAATCCCTCCGAGCGCATTCATCTAGTTCCAAAATTCGCCACGGGCCAATCGTTCCGTTACCAGATCGAAACGCGCACAACCACCACCAGTAACACGACCACCCCGGTCGTGAACCCCGAAGCTCCGTCGCAATTGAAACAGGTCTCCGACCTACAAATTCGCCTCGACGTTCTCGACGCTCAATCCGCAGCCGGCGGCGTCCTCGGGACCGTGCGTTTGCGCGTCACGTACGAAAAAGCCGGCGCCACCACGGAAAGCGATGCATATGACCCTGCGGCGGACGCGCTCGAAGACCAATACAATCGCCTCCAGGGCCGCTCCATGGAATTCACGATCGAGCCCACGGGCGAAGTTTCTAAAATCACCGGTCTCGATGACGTCTATTCCAACCCCTCGGCCACAGCCACCGTGCGCGCCTGGCTCAACGCGCTTTCCTCCAGCGCGAAATTGCCCCGCGAAGGAATCGCCATCGGCCAGAAGTGGAACAATGAACGCCCACTCGAAAACACGCCACTAGCGGGCCTGATCTCGCGCACGGAATCCACCTATTTGCGCGATGAGCTGTGCCGGTCGCAAGACAAGTCCGAGTCTTCCGCACAGCCCGCAACCAACGAGAATCCCTCCTGCGCCATCGTACTCACGCGCTTTGAAATCTTGCGCAAAGGCTCGACAAGTCCCGACGCCACTCCCGACGACTATCGCCACAACGGCCTGCGCACCTCCGGCACATGGACGGGGAACGGCGAAAGCCTCGACGCGATTTCGTTGCAAAGCGGCATGATCACGCGCTCGACGCAAACATCAAAGCAGGACATGGACTTCGAAATCGTCAGCGCTCTCTCGGGCTCGAAAATGCACTATGTGGGCCATGTGGAAAGCCAATCGGAGGTCACTCTGATGCCGTCAACCGCGTCCGGTGCGGACACGGCACCCACGCCGCAATCCCAGCCTTGAGTTCCGCTCTGCAGTAAATTCCTGGCGAGGTCGTCCGCGTTTTGCTGTCAACCTGAGTGGAGCACGTACTTTGCGTCCCGACGGTCATGCGGGACGAAGCCTGGCCTGCAGCAGGCAGGGGGCGCTCTGCGATTACAGCGCCATCACGACCTCCGCTTGCGTCATAAGGTATAATTGTAGTTTTGAATCCAGCACATTAAGCGCTCTGAGAGTCCGGCCATGAACTTCAAACTAGCCAGCGATTACGATCCCCGCGGCGACCAGCCTCAAGCCATCTCGCAATTGGTCCGCGGCGTCAATGACGGCGACCGCCACCAGGTCCTACTAGGCGTCACCGGCTCGGGCAAGACGTTCACGATCGCCAAGGTCATCGAGGAAATGAACCGTCCGACCATCGTCCTCGCGCACAATAAAACCCTCGCCGCCCAACTCTTTCACGAATTCAAGTCCTTCTTCCCAGATAACGCCGTCGAATATTTCGTCAGCTATTACGATTACTACCAGCCCGAAGCCTACGTCCCGGCCAGCGATACCTACATCGAAAAAGAATCCACCATCAACGATGAGCTCGATAAGCTGCGCATGAGCGCCACGCGCTCGCTTTTCGAACGCCGCGACGTCATCATCGTCGCTTCCGTCTCCTGCATTTATGGCCTCGGCTCGCCCGAAGCCTATTACGGCATGATGCTCCTGCTCGAAAAGGGCATGTCTATCACGCGCGAAGCCATTCTGCGTAAGCTCGTCGAAATCCAATACGAGCGCGGCGAAGACCTCCGCCGCGGCACCTTCCGCGTCCGCGGAGATATGATCGAAATCTATCCGCCCTACGACGATCTCGCTGTGCGCATCGAAATGTGGGGCACGCAAATCGAAAATATTCGCAAGATCGACCCGCTCACCGGACAAATCCGCATCACGCGCGAAGGCGAAATCACCCGCCAGCCGATCTACCCGAAAACGCACTACGTTCTACCCGCCGACCAAAAAGAACGCGCCATCCAAGGCATCTACGAAGAGCTCGAGTGGTGGAAAGGCGAATTAAGCCGCCAGGGCAAAATCGTGGAATCGCAGCGCATCGTGCAGCGCACACACTTTGACATCGAAATGATGCGCACTATCGGCTATTGCCACGGCATCGAAAATTACTCGCGCCATCTTTCCGGCCGCTTGCCGGGAGAGGCGCCGCCCACACTGCTGGATTACGTTCCGTCCGATTATCTTCTGGTGGTTGATGAGTCGCACCAGACCGTGCCGCAGCTTCACGCCATGTATCACGGCGACCGCTCGCGCAAACAAACGCTCGTGAATTACGGCTTCCGCATGCCCTCGGCTCTCGATAATCGTCCGCTCACTTTCGAGGAATTCGAGCACCGCACCAATCAAGTCATCTACGTTTCTGCAACTCCCGGCCCCTACGAGCTCACCAAGACCGGCGGCGTAGTCGTCGAACAGGTGATTCGGCCCACAGGCCTCGTTGATCCAGAAGTGGAAGTCCGCCCGGTGAAGGGCCAGGTGGACGATCTTCTCGAACAAATCCGCCAGCGCACCGCCCGCAACGAGCGCATCCTCGTGACCACGCTCACCAAGCGCATGGCCGAAGACCTCGCCGAGTACTTCGCCGAAGTCGGCATCAAAGTTCGTTACCTTCATTCCGAAATCGAAACTCTCGAACGCGTGCGCATCCTGCGCGACCTGCGTCGCGGCGAATTCGACGTGCTCATCGGCATCAACCTCCTCCGCGAAGGCCTCGATCTTCCCGAAGTTTCGCTAGTCGCCATTCTCGATGCCGATAAGGAAGGCTATCTTCGCAGCGCCACCTCGCTGATACAGACGATGGGCCGTTGCGCGCGCCACCTGGAAGGCCGCGCCATTCTCTACGCCGACAATATGACCGATTCCATGCGGCAGGCCATCGGCGAAACCAGCCGCCGCCGCGCCAAGCAGGAAGCCTACAATCGCGAGCACCACATCACGCCGCAATCCATCATCAAATCGGTGGACATGCAGCTTGCGCGCATCATCGAAGCCGATTATCTTCCGGTGCCCGTGGATGACGCCGTCATCGGCGACATCAGCACAGAGGCTCAGTTGGTCCACGTCGTCGCGCAACTCGAAACTCAGATGCGGGAAGCCGCCAAGAATTTCGACTTCGAGCGCGCCGCGGCCCTTCGCGATCGCGTTCGCGCGCTCAAACAGCGGGACCTCGGAGCGATTTTCGCGCCTGCCGCGACGGATTTGCAGGCAGCAGCTGTGGTGGACGTGTCTGAGCCTGAAGCCAGTGCTGGTCCAGGTGCTGGCATTGACGACAGCGGTGGAGAAGGCGAAGTACCGGCTTCCGTCGTTCCGACGGTGGAGCAGTCCTCTGCCGCAGCACTGCCGCCAGTCAAAAAAAGATCGCGCACAGCCAAAGTTTCGAGAAAATCCTGAGCTCACTTACTGGGAGCGAGAGAACACCATTGAAACAAAAATCGTCGGTTGCCCGATCGCGTTTCACTCGATTTCTGCTTCTCACGCTCGCCGCAGTCGCGCTATCCGTCCCCGCTCACTCGCAAACTCAAACTGACGCGACAGCCCCGCCGCCCGCTCAGCCTGCTCCGCTCTATCCCCCCGGCAACGAATTTGGTATTTGGGGAGGCTACTCTGTAGCCAACTCACAAATCTTTGGTTCTACGTCCGATCGCCAGCTCGGCGTTTTCGCTCTGCGTTACGCCCGCACGTTATACGATAAGCCTTCCACTGCACTGCAATACACGCTGGACGTCGTTCCGCTCGAAACACTGCGCCAATTCAAGTTCGCAGCGTGCTCACCGTCCCCCGGAGTAACAACCTTCTGCACGAATGGCCGCGAAACCGTCTATGGTGGTGGAGTTAGCCCGATCGGATTGAAGTTGAATTTCCGCCGAGAGCACCGCCTCGAGCCCTTCATTGCTTCCACGGCGGGATTTGTCGCATCGGTCAGGCCCGTTCCCGTGGACGTGCCCGGCGGCACCCAATTCAATTTCACCTTCGACTTTCAAACGGGGGTGGATTGGTTCAATGCGTCGCGCGATCGCGCTTGGCGCTTCGGATACAAATACCAGCACATCTCCAACGCCTACCGTCACAGTTTTAATCCGGGCGTGGACGTGCACGTCTTCTTCATCGGCTACTCATTCTTCAAGTAGCATTGTCCGCCCGGACTAGGTGCCTCCGTGCCGTCCGGTTTTTCTCCGTGCGCTCTGTGTTAAATCTTCTGAATTTGATTTTTGCAGCTTCAGACCAACCCGCGCCGTAACTCCTTCAAGGGATAAAACGTCCCGCGCCAAGTAATCCCGCCCTGCCACAAAGTCACAATCGTAGACCGCGTCAACATCCACCCGAAAATCAACGCTCCAATAGGATGCGTCAAGGCATACAGCGGCGAGACCCCATTCTCGATCGCCACGCCACCCTCCGCGCAAATCGCCAGTCCCACCGCAATCCCCGCGAACACACGCCCCCATCCATGCACGAATGGAAACGCCACCCATGGCAGCACGCTCAAGCTCAAGAGCCCCAGCATCTGAATGCAAACGATCGGCAAGCTGAACCCGGTAGTCGCAAAAAAATTCTTGGTCGTGCCCCGAATGATGTTGCGCACCCCCGCGTGCCAGTAAACGCTCACCAAAGTGCCGGCCTTCGCGATCCCCGACGAGCACCCGGCTTCCTTCACCAGCTTGCCCACCTTCACATCGTCCACCACTTCCATCGCCAGCCGCCGGTGTTCGCCCATTTTTTCGTAAGTGCTGCGGCGTATCAATTGAAACGCGCCGATCCCCACGTAGTTGGGCAATTTCGGATTGCTCGCGTGCCACGGCCGGACGCCGAGCAGAAAAGCCATCCCGAAGAAGGTCATCGCAATCTTTTCGCCGAACGAGAACATCTTTGCGTGGCACAGCATAGGCATGTGGTCCCAATGTTTTTTTTCCGCCAGTGCGATCGAGAGCCGCAACACGTTCGGTTCGAAATGCACGTCCGCGTCCGTAAAAATCAGCCATTCCCCGGTGGAATGCTCGAAGGCCTCTTGCAGCGCATGCGGTTTGCCCAGCCAGCCTGCGGGAAGAGAAGAAATGCTAATAACTTTCAGCCGCGGGTTCTTGTGCGCCGCGTTCTGCAGAATGATCTCCGTCGCATCCTCGGAACGATCGTTCACAGCGATCACCTCGTATTTCGGATAATCCAGCGCCAGAAACGTATTCAGTGCGTCGGGCAATTTCTCGGCTTCGTCGCGCGCCGCGAACAGAATGGAAACGCTCGGGCAATCCGCATCCTTCAACGGCGCAACGCTCGTCAATGCAGGAATCGAGAGCGCCCCAAACGCCAGGTCAATGGACTGTACAAACCAAATAAATGCCATGAGTCCTAGGAACCCGATCCAGAACCAGTGCAAAGTAGAATATCCTCCAGCGCGTTGCGTGCGAACACGTTATGCTATCACTTGGCATGGCGCGTTCGGTTTCCATCGTCGGCGCAGGACGCCTGGGACGCACTCTAGGGCGCAACCTCCGCCGACTCGGTTGGCGCGTCGGCGCGGTTGTCACTAGGTCAGCGGACACGGCGCGCGCCGCCGTCCGCACAATTGGGGCTGGCAAGCCTCGTTCCACTCTCACGCGCGACGTTATGGATGCCGATGTTATTCTATTGGCGACTCCGGACGATGCGCTTGCGGCGGTCGCGGGCAAGTTGGCGACTCTTGGGGGCAAAGACTGTCGCGGAAAAGTCGTACTGCACGCGAGCGGCGCGCTAGACAGCTCGATCTTGCGGCCGCTGGCACGCTGCGGCGCGGCTACCGGCTCGATTCATCCGATGCAAACTTTCACAAAACGCTCTCAACCGAGTCTTGGGGGCGTGATTTTTGCCGTCGAGGGTGACGCGCGGGCGCGTCGTACTGCCGCCGCAATCGCACGCGGACTAGGCGGCGTTCCGGTGCAGGTCGCGAGCCGGCACAAGCCCGCTTACCACGCGGCCGGGACGATGCTCGCGGGTCACGCACTGGCTCTGACGGAGAGCGCGACGCAAGTGCTCACTAAAATCGGTTTTTCACGCGAGCACGCTGTCCAGACGTTGGTACCGCTGATGCGCCAGATGCTTGATAATTTTGAAAAGCATGGACCGCGAGCCGCGTGGACTGGCCCTACTGCTCGCGGCGACTTCGCCACGGTGGGAAAGCATTACGACACTTTGCACCGCTATCCGCGTGAATTCGGCGATTCGTATGCAACGCTCGCGCGGCTTTCGGCACGAGTACTTTCTAAAAAACCATCCAAGACCTTGAAACAGCTCGAACGCGCGCTCAAAAATTCCAGGAGGAATCCGCAGTGAAGAACGTGCACATCCCAGTCGAACACACCACCCTCGCCAACGGCCTGCGCGTCGTGGTGTCTCCAGATCGCTCCGCGCCCGTCGTCACCGTCGGCGTTTACTACCAGATTGGTTTCAGGCTTGAGCCACGCGGACGCAGCGGCTTCGCGCACCTTTTCGAGCACATGATGTTTCAGGGTTCGGAACACGCCGGCAAGATGGAGCACATCCGCCTGATCAATTCCTCGGGCGGAATGCTCAACGGTACTACCAACTATGACATCACCAATTATTTCGAATCGGTCCCGTCCAATGCGCTCGAGCGCGTGTTGTGGCTTGAGGCCGATCGCATGCGCGCTTTGGAAGTGGACGACGAAAATCTGCGCAACCAGCGCGACGTCGTGAAGGAAGAGGTCCGCGTCAACGTGATGAACCAGCCCTACGGCGGCTTCCCCTGGCTCGATCTGCCGCCGGTAGCATTTCGCAATTGGCCTAACGCCCATAATTTTTATGGCGATTTCAACGATCTCGATGCCGCCACGCTCGCCGATGTTCAGACCTTCTTCCACACCTATTATTCGCCGAACAATGCAGTCCTCCTGATCGTCGGTGATGTGGAACCCTCGCAAGGATTTGCCCTGGCCAAGAAGTACTTTGACGATATTCCTGCGCACCCGGTACCCCCGCGTGCGGATGTGTCCGAGCCGCCGCAAACCGAAGAGCGCCGCGGCGAAGTAATCGAGAAGTTCGGCCCGCTCCCGGCCATCGCCATCGGATACACAGTTCCGCAGCGCGGCAATCCCGATTGGTACGCGGCGTCCATACTCGATCGCGCGCTGCACGGCGGGCGTGTTGGGCGCATCCACCGCAGGCTCGTCCTCGAAAAGCAGATAGCTGTCGAAACCGATGGCGGCGCGGACATCATCGAAACCAACGGCCCCACGCAGATGGTGACGCGCATATTTCACAAACCGGAATTCGCTACGGATGCGGTCGTTGCGGAGTTTGATGAAATCATCCGCGAAATTCAGGAGCAGGGAATCACCGAAGACGAACTTGCGCCCGTGAAAGTGAAGCTCCGCGCCGATTTTTATTCGAATCTCGAAAGCGGCATGGGTGCGCACATGCCCCGCTTCGGCCTGATGCACTATCTCGCGTGCTTCACGCTGTTCGACGGCGACCCCGACAAAATTAACACGATCCTTGACGGGTTTGAGGCAGTCACGCCTGCGCAGGTGCAGGCCGCTGCGCAAAAATATCTGGTCCCGCGCAATCGCGCTATTCTGGCGCGGCGACCCATCGCGAAGGATGTGGCGGCATGAGCGGAACTACCACCAAACCAATGACGACAAGCTTCAGCACGATCGCAGTTCCGAACGCACAATTGAGCGCTGTTCCGCCACTCGGCCCGGAACGCCCGGTCGCGTGGCCCAAGCGCGCAGTCCACACTCTTGCGAATGGCATGCAGGTCGTTCTCGCCGAACTGCGCACGTTCCCGAAGATTTCCGCGCAACTGTTCTTCCGCAGCGGAAACGCGATCGTCGCTCACCGCGCGCCGGGACTCGCGGAAATCACCGCGACGGTGGTGCGCACCGGCACCGCTTCGCGCACCAGCCGCCAAATCGAAGAAGATCTTCGCCGTATGGGCGCCGACCTCGGCACGCACGCGGGCGCCGATTCCAGCGCCATTTCGCTTTCCGGGCTTGCCGAGTTTTCCGAGGGCATCTTCGAGATGATGGCCGATCTCGCGCGCAACGCGTCGTTTCCCGTCGAAGAATTCGAGCGCGAGCGCAGCCGCAAAATCGAGGGTCTGCGCATCGAGCGCACCACGCCTGCGTTTCTGGCGAACGAGCGCTTTCGTCATGTGATCTTCGGCCAGCATCCGTATGCTGTGATTTCACCCACCGAGGAGCAGGTCGGGGCCTACCAACGCGAACAGCTCGAGGAGTTCTACCGACACAATTATTCGCCCGCGAACGCTTTGCTAATCGTCGTCGGCGATTTCGCGAGCGACGCGTTGCTCGCACAAATCGAGAAGGTTTTCGGAACCTGGGAAGCGCCGGCACCGGCGCCGCAAATTTCATCGGCGCCGCCGCACAATGTCGGTCGAAAAGTTCACATGGTGCATTTGCCGGGCAGCGTGCAGACGCAGGTGGTGGTGGGTAATCTGGCGATCACGCGGCGAGATCCGGATTGGTTCCGGCTGGTGCTGGCGAATTCGATTTACGGCGGGGCGTTTCATTCGCGGCTGGTCATTAATATCCGCGAGCAGAAGGGCTACACATACAGCCCGCGGAGTGGTTTGCAGTCGCTGCGGCAGCACGGATATTTCAATGTGCACGCGGCGGTGCGGAACGATGTGGCTGCGGCGACGCTCACCGAAATATTCTACGAAATGGATCGCATGCGCTCGCTGCCCGTCACTGCGGAAGAGCTGGAGAGTGCGCGCAGCTATCTTACCGGCGTGTTTTCGCTGGGCGTGGCTACGCAGGACGGTTTGCTCGGCCAGCTCTCCACCATTTATCTGGATCGCTTGCCGGAAGATCATCTGGAGACGTATCGGGAGAAAGTCCACGCCCTCACGGCTGATGACGTGCAGGCGGCGGCGCGGCGGCACTTCGATTCGGCGAACGCACAAATTATTTTGGTTGGAGATCGTGCGCAGATTGCGGATCAAGCGGCGCTGTTTGGTGAAGTTACGGAATACGATGCACAGGGCAATCGCGTTTAGCCGGCTATCGCCGGCTCTAGCGGTTGCGCTGGTTCTCGTTTTTTGCGGAGTGGCGCCGGCGCAGAAGAAGTCGGCGCCCGCGAAGCCTTTGGATTTGAACTCGGCTGGCGTGGAGCAGTTGGAGTTGGTGCCGGGGATTGGGCCTAAGACTGCGGCGGCGATTGTGAATTTTCGGCAGAAGAGCGGGCCGTTCCGGCGAGTGGACGATTTGCTCGCAATTAAGGGAATCAGCAAGCGGAAGCTTGAGGAGTTGCGGCCTTACGTTACCGTTGTTCCGCCGCCAGCTGCAAAATCTCGCTAGCCTTAATATTTTTCCGCTTTCTCGCCTTTCCTTTGCGACCCCCAGACTAAGTCTCTTATTTGTGAATGTGTTACGACTGCCGCGATTTTGCCCCTTCAAGGGCTAGCGGGACTTGTTCGACGATTTCCAGGCCGTAGCCATCCAGCGCTACTACCTTGCGCGGATGGTTGGTCAGGACGCGAATGCGACAGAGGCCGAGGTCTATCAGGATTTGGGCGCCGATACCGCTTTCGCGCTGGACCAGGCGCTGACGGCCGAGGTCGTGTTCCATTTCGTCGCGGGCGTGGAAGCGAATGCGCGGCAATTCGGCTGCGTCTGCTTCACGTGGCGCGTCGATCTGGAAGCCGCGGCCGGTGTGATGCAGGTAAACGAACACTCCGCGATCTTCGGCGGCGATGGCTTCGAGCGAGCGTTCGATGATGGCGTGACAATCGCAGGACGTGGAGCCGAAAACGTCTCCGGTGAGGCAGTGTGAATGGACGCGGACGAGCGGGGGGCCGACTTTGTCCGCGTCGCCTTTCGAGATGTCGCCGCGCACAAGGGCGACATGTAGTTCGTGGTCAGCGTCGTTCGAGTAGGCGATCATGCGGAAATTTCCATGGCGAGTAGGAAGGACAGATTCGGCGATGCGGCGGACGTGGCGTTCATGCTGCATGCGATAGCGAATGAGGTCCGCGACGGTCAGCAACTTCATGCCGTGCTGGCGGCAGAATTCGACGAGCTGCGGGATACGGGCCATGGTCCCGTCGTCGTTCATGATTTCGCAGATCACGCCGGAATGATCGAGACCGGCGAGGCGCGCGAGGTCCACGGAAGCTTCGGTTTGTCCGGCGCGAACTAGGACGCCGCCATTCCGCGCGCGCAGAGTGTAAACGTGTCCGGGACGGGCCAAATCTTCGGGACGAGTGTTCGGATCGGTGGCGGCGAGAATGGTGGTGGCGCGGTCGGCGGCGCTGGTGCCGGTGGTGGTGCCGCGGCGGGCGTCAATCGGCTCGCAGAACGGAGTGCCGAACATGGAAGTGTTGCGCGGGGTGATAGGCGCGAGGGCGAGCGCATCGCAGCGCTGTTCCGTCATGGCTAGGCAGATCAGGCCGCGGCCAAACTTAGCCATAAAGTTGATTGCCTCGGGCGTGACTTTTTCAGCGGCCATGGCGAGATCGCCTTCGTTTTCACGGTCTTCGTCGTCCACCAGGACGATCATGCGTCCGGCGCGGATTTCGTCGAGAGCTTCTTCGACGGAGGCGAATGGAGGTTTGCGGTCGGTCATTGATAGCTGCTCCAGGCAGTTCGGGTACGCTTCAAATATACCACTGGCCGAGGAGAGGCGTGATTGATGGGCTGCGAACCGCGATTCGTGACCCGTGGACCCGTGAATCGTGATCCCCCGAACGCCCGGAGTGCGACCGCAGGACTCGTGAAATCGGAGACGCAATAAACGCGTTTTTGTGCCGATTAGAACGCCTGAAAATGGCGTTTTTGTTGGGTTTTTTGCGATTTCTAATATCTGCCATTGTCGATTAGAAACGATGTTGCTGGCGACGTGCGGCGGGCGAGCCGGGTCTGCGATTCGGCGTTGGTGGCATTCAGAAACCCGCAAAAAATGACGATTAGAACGTGTGCCGAGTGTTTGTTTTCTGCGAGATAGAGCGTTTTCTAATCGCGAGGAGTGACGACTAGAAAGGCTGTGAGTGGGGTTTGGCGAGTAGCCGCTGGTGATCCGCGGCGCGCGATCCGTGGTCCATGGTGCGGCGTGCTGATTGTGACGATTGGAAATGCTGGGACGCGCGATTCTGGAAGTGGCATTTTGTTGGAGATTGATTTGGGAGTGTTTTCGGCGGGAATTTCGGAATAGAAGCGCTTGTAACATTGTTACATCGAGTTGAGGTCGGTGATCCGTTGTCGTGAGGAGTTCGTAAGGCCGGGGATTTTGGCTTGCGGCGGGCCTCGGCGCGAGTGTCTGCCCGAATGCTTGCTGCGCTCGGCTCTCGGTCCGTGTTGCGGTTTCCATGTCGCGTCCTCTAGTGAGGCGAACAAATGCCCCAAGCTATTTTATCATATTTACCGTGTGATTACTAGAAGCACAAGATATGGATCGCATCCAGGTTGCCGCGGAAGCATATCCGTGGCGCGCTGCCAACGTTGGAATTAAAGTGTGGACTACGCGCGGCAGCTTCCGCGAAGTCCCGATTATTGAGGGATTTAGCGTGGCGAGGCGACTACAAGTGTAGTTGCAATTTAGGAATTGCTGGTATAGCGTTTTTGATTGGGTGCGCGGATACTCCTAGCGGTTCGTAGGGGTTAGTGGGGCAAGGCGATGCGTAAGAGCGAAACGGCATTTCGTTATTTCCTGGCGATCGTGGCGACGTTCGTCGCGCTGTATCTTCGTTACTTGCTGATGCCCTTGCTGGGAAATCAGAATCCGTATCACACGGTTTGGTTAGCGGTGGTTTTCTCCGCGTGGTATTGCGGGACGGGACCGGCGATCGTCAGCACGCTGGTGGCGACATTGGGAGTGGACTATTGGTTTCTGCCGCCATTTCATACGATCGCAATTCACGATCGCACGGAAGTTTACGGAATGCTCGGATTTTTGGTGTTTTCGAGCGCGGTGATTGCGTTGGGGGCTTCGAACCGGCGCGGATTTGAAGCGCGATCGCGGCTGGCGGCGATCGTCGAATCGTCCGACGATGCGGTGATCAGCAAGAATTTGGACGGTGTGATCACCAGTTGGAATCGCGGCGCGGAGCGGGTGTTTGGGTACACCGCGGCAGAAGCGGTGGGCCAGAATATTACGTTAATTATTCCGCCCGAACACCGGAGCGAAGAGATTGAGATTTTGGCGCGTCTTAGGCGCGGCGAGCGAACCGATCATTTTGAGACCGTCCGAAAACGAAAGGACGGAACGCTTTTGAACATTTCCGTGACCGTCTCCCCTATCAGGGATCCAGTGGGACACGTCGTGGGCGCGTCAAAAATCGCGCGCGACATCACCGACCGAAGGCGAGCCGAGGAAGCGATCAAGGAGAAGGAGCTCGCGGCGCGTTTGCTGAAGCTGCAGGATGAGGAGAGACGGCGGATCGCGCGAGAATTGCACGACGGAGTGGGGCAATTGCTTGCGGCGATGAGCATGAACACAGGGCGGCTTAATCAGGAGAAGGCGAAGCTCAGTCCGGAAGCCGCGCGGTGCCTGCAGGATAATTCCCGGCTGGTGCAGCAAATTTCGTCGGATATTCGGACGATGTCGTATTTGTTCCATCCGCCCTTGCTGGACGAGATGGGATTGGGTTCGGCTTTGAAATGGTATGTGTCCGGATTTACGGAGCGCAGCAAGATCGCGACGAAATTGGAGGTATCGGCGGAGGGCGAGCGGCTTCCGCAGGATTATGAATTGTGCTTATTCCGGATCGCGCAGGAGTGCCTGACGAATATTCACCGGCATTCGGGGAGCAAGCTGGCTGTGGTGCGATTGCTGCGCACCGATGGAGAAATCAAGCTGGAAGTGCGGGACGAAGGGGCGGGGATCAGCGAGCAAACGCAGGCCAAGGTTGCAGCAGGGGAGACGGCGGGAGTGGGATTGCGCGGAATGCGGGAGCGCGTGAGGCAGTTGGGCGGGAGGTTGGAGATATCTTCGAACGGAAAGGGAACTACAGTGACGGCCACGGTGCCTTACGTGGCGGCGGAACAAAGCGCGGACAGCTTACCTGAAGATCTTCCGCGTGCGTCCGAGGATGGGCATCCGGGGCGTGGCGCCGCGTTTCGCGCACCGGTGTGATTTTGGGCCGAGCGGTGAGCCTTGTCGATGTGGCGATGACGTTTGCAGCGGGTGGTTGACAGGGACACGTATACTTGCAAGGATTGTGGAGATGAAATTGTTGGCCAATGCGGAGGGGGGTCGCGCGCTGTGCTGTTGTCGGTGCTGCGCGGGGGTGTCCTCTGGCATGGGAGGAGTTGGCGGAACGCAGTAACGGGCTGACTCCGAATCAAGTTTTGACTTGACCCACCGCCGAGAGGTGACCGGCTGGTGGGTTTTTTGTTTTTATGGGGCGCGGTAGCCAAGTGGCAAGGCACAGGTCTGCAAAACCTTTACCGGCGGTTCGATTCCGCCTCGCGCCTCCAAAATTTCAGGTTGTGAGTGGGCTGCGCTATTTCTGGATTTGGGCTTCGACGTCGGTGAGCGATTTTCTGACCGCTTCGGCGTCGGAAGCGTTGGGAGCGACTTTGAGGTAAGTGCGGAGTTCGTAGGCGGCTCCGCGGGCGTCGTGGCGCGCTTTATAGATTTGCGCGAGCAGGAGATGGGCTTGCGGGATGCGGTGCGAATGGTCAGCGTCAATCGTCTTGAGCGCGTCGCTTTCGGCTTCGGGGAATTGTTCGAGATGGAACTGTGCTATCGCGGAATAGAAGCTTCCGTAGAGATTGTGCTGCGGAACGAGTGCGAGGGAACGATCTGCCATATCAAGCGTGAGATGCCAGTCGCTGAGCTGCGCGGCGATATCGGCGAGGCAGAGGTAGGCGGGGGCGTAACCGGTATCCGCGGTGGAGGCTTGCGAGCAGGCGTCGCGCGCTTCGGGGATTTTGTTCTCGGCTTCGAGTACCTGGCCTAACAGCGCCCAAGCGGCCGCGTATTGCGGATAATCCTCGAGTGCTTTGCGGAGATGTTCCTCGGCGCTCGCTGGTTTCTTGTCCTTCAAGTCGCTACAACTCTTGCGGTACTCACCTTTGGCATTTCCGGGAATTTTGAGAGTTGCCGCACTGACGGTGCCGGCATGCGACTGTGTGATGGTCCAGAGGAGGCAGGATTCGTCGAGGTCGGGGCCGAGGGTGGGAATGGCGCCGGTGGCGTCCGCCGTCGCGTGATCAGGGGCGGAATTGTGTAGCGGCCATCCGGGAGTGGAATTCTGCTGGGCGGCTAGTCGGGGCGCGAGGGTGAGGAGCGCCAGGGCGGAGAGAGCAAAGTGGCAGGTTGTTCGAACGGCGATGCGACGGATCGTTCGCGGGACCGCAACCGGCATGTGGCCCTCCGGTGCCGGAGATTGTACATCAGTTCGAATGCGGATTTAGTCGGCGAGAAGAGTTTCGACGCGTTCGATCAGTTTGGTTATCCCGTCGGTCTTGTCGAAGACGGCGTCCAGGCGAAAGAGCGATGCCAAGGTGGGGTTAATCTCGTCGGCGTACATGGTGACCATGATGATTCGGATGTTGGGTTGCGCCTTGCGGAGGATTCCGGCGACTTCGAGACCGGTGAGGCGGGCCATGCGCAGGTCGAGCAGGATGAGGTCGGGGGTCAATTCTTTGGCTTTGGCGACGGCTTCGGCTCCATCGGTGGCTTCGCCGCAAATGTTGAAAGCGGTTTCGCGCTCGAGTGCGCGGCGGACGATGCTGCGGACGCGTTGGCTATCGTCGGCGATGAGTATGGTGCGGGGCTTGACAGGCGGCGGAGGTTCAGCGGATGGCTCGGCGGAAACCATATGAGTACGCTCCTGGTAGCATTGTAGGTCACCCGACAATACCGGGATTCATGTAGACGCAAGTGAGTAGAGATTAGCGAGAAACGTATGGCTGTTTAGTGACGGATGAAGAAATACGCAGACATGGCGAAGCCGACCGCAATCACAATCCAGCGGACGTGCTGGGGGTGCATTTTTTGCGCGTAGTAGGCGCCGCCATAGCCGCCGATGAGGCTGCCAACGAGCATGAGGATGGCTTGCGGCCAGACAATTATTCTGGCGACGATGAAAGTGACCATGGCGACACCGTTGACGACGCTGACCAGAAGTGTTTTTACTCCGTTCATCGCGTGAATATCTTCCATGCCGAGCAGTGCGAGCAGCGAGAGGACCAGAATGCCTACGCCCGCGCCGAAATAGCCGATGTACATAGCGATGAGCAGCTCAAGAAAAAATCCCGCGATGAGGAGCGGGCGGGAGGTTTTGCCTTGCGCGGCGCGGCGCTTGACCCAGGCGCTGATGCGCGGGCCAGCCAGGAACAGGAGGGTGGCGCCGAGCAAGAGCCAGGGGACCAGTTGCATGAAGGTGGATTGAGGAGTGCGGAGGAGGATGCGGGCGCCGAAGAAGCCTCCGATGATGCCGGTGAAAAGTAAGGCGGGGAGGAGGCGACGCGCGTCGGGGGTGAAGGCGTTGCGATAGGCAACCGCACTGGCGACGGTGCCGGGCCAGACGGCGGCGGTGTTGGTGGCGTTGGCAGCGATGGGCGCCATGCCGGTGAAGAGTAACGCTGGGAAAGAGACGAAGCTGCCGCCGCCGGCGACGGAATTGAGGAGTCCGGCGATCAGGGCGGCGAAGAAGAGGAAGACTGGGTGAGGGATGAGCACGGGAGAGGATAGCCGGAGGAACAGGTAGAGGCAAGAAGGCAGAGAAGCAGAGACGCAAGCAGGTGCAGGACCGCAGTAGATCGGGGAGGCGAAGGAAGCGAAGGATTCGCGCTGGTCGTCGCGGAGGCTTTTTTGCGTTGTACAATGCGCGGCTAGGTCGCGTTTCGGCGTGACTGGTGCTTGGAAGGCGGCTGCGATTGCGCTGGGGAGACGTATGTGCGGCTTGATGGCGTGACGCTGATGACGACACAGTGGGCGGCAAAATTATGACTCCCGCGCAAACGGCGCTGGCTTGGTCGGTGGGACTTTTTGTGGGCATGCTGATTTGCCTGGAAGTTGGGTATCGCATCGGCAGCTATGGAGTGGAGCGGCATCAGGAGCTGGAGCACGAGGGCACCGGAACGATCGAAGCGGCGGTGTTTGCGCTGCTGGGGTTGTTGCTGGCGTTCACGTTTGGCGGGGCGATGTCGCGGCTGGAGTCGAGACGCGCGATGATCGTGCAGGAAGCGAACGCGATCGGGACGGCTTATCTGCGTCTGGATATTTTGCCTACGGCGGAGCAGCCGGAGATGAGGCAGATGTTCCGCGAATATTTGGACGCGCGGTTGAGCGGGTACGAGAAGGTGTGGCAGCGCGACGCCGCCAATCGGGATTTCGCGCGGGCCGCGACGATACAGCAGCAGATTTGGTCGCACGCCGTCGCTGCGGGGCAGAACGATTCTTCGCATAATACTGTGCGGATTTTGCTTCCCGCTTTGAACGAGATGATTGATGTGACTACCGCGCGGGCGATTGCGCTGGATACGCACTTGCCGGCGCTGATTTTTTTATTGCTGATCAGCGTGGCGTTGTTGAGCGCTTTGCTGGCGGGTCACGTGATGGCCAAGCGGAAGCATCGCAGCGCGCTGCACATGATTTTGTATGCGGCGATTATTTCGATCACGATTTATGCGGTGTTGGATTTGGATGAGCCGCGGTCGGGATTGATACGGTTGGATCGCGCGGACCAGGCATTGATTGAATTGCGCGATTCGATTCGCTGAGCGGGTTTTTGGGCGATTTTCGTTGAAGCGAAGCGAGTTGCTCGCCGCTACAAATTCAAAGGCTAATTTGGAAAAAAAGCGGCGCCACGACGTTTTTGTCGTGGCGCCGTTTTGCTTGGGGCTTGTTCATGCCCCTAGTGGTAAAGCGTTAACGGCGCGGGTGGTCGTTACCGCCTCCGTGGCTGCTTTCATGGCCGCCGCTGTTGCGTGAACCGCCGTTGCTCGCGTGTGAAGTTGCGCGGGGTGCGGCGTTGTTCGCGTGCGAACCACCATAGCTTCCGCGCGAGCTGTTGTTGTTGCGCGGCTGACTGTGGCTGGTTTGCGCGGGCGCGGAATGCGACGTGTTTCGGCGAAACGCCTGGTTGTTCGATTGCGGGCGTGACGCGTTGTTGTGCTGTTGCGCGTTGAACGAGCGTGAGTTCGTCGCGCGCGAGCTGGACGGACGCGGATTGGAGGAGCGTGATTGTTGCGTCCTAGCGTTGTTCTGTTGGACGTGAGTTGCGTTGTTCGTCGAGCGCGACGCGAACGAACGCTGCGCGTTGTTGTTGCGCGAATTCGCGGAGGCGTTGTCACGTGCGGAGTTGCGTGACGGCGTCGCACGGTTCAAGCTTCGCGAAGTATTGCTGGAGCGCGCGAAGTTCGAGGTGCGGTTTGTACTTGCCTCTCCGCGATTGTTGAATTCACCGGGGCGAGCGGTCGCTGTGACAGACGGGCGGCCGTGATTCACCGAGGCGAACTGCGCGCGGTTGGTGCTGGCTGTGTGCTCCTGCCGAATCTGCGAAGATGTAGCTCCCATGTGACGGTCGCGATTCGCCGCCATTTCCGCGGAAGTGGCGCGCGCGTTGACGCCGCCGCGTCCGCCATTGAAGCTGACGCGATTCACGTCCGTGCGGTTATTGATCACGGTGCGATTGTAAACGTTGTGAACGTTGGTGATGCTCACGTTGTTGACGGTACGGTTGTAGAAGAAATGGCCGTGATTCCAGTAGCCGCCCTGATATCCGACGCCAAAATAACCGAAGCCGTAGTTAATGCCGCCGTAGAAGCCGATGTGTGGGCCCCAGTATCCGGCGTGCCAGAAATATCCCCCTCCACCCCAGCCCCAATAGCCCGGAGTCCAGAGGAAGCCGACTTGCGGCGCGATGACCCAGGTGCCGGGCACCCAGTAGTAGCCGTCGGGGCCGTAGGCCCAATAGCCGGGCGTCCAGATGTAGCCGTCACCGGGGCAAACGGGTTGCGCGTAGACGGGCAGTGGCGGTGGAGCGACCGTGATAGCGACGCCAAAGCCGAAGGCTGCCGAGGCGGTCGGCGCCGTGGCCGGAATGACCATGAGAACGAGAGCGAAGAGCAACAAACGAATGATGTGGACGTGAATGTTACGCATTTTGTCCTCCCTCCAAAAGAAACGTAAATCCCCCTTTTCCCTTGGGCGCTTGATCTGCTGGGATGACTTGCGCCTAATTAGTTGAACACGGAGGACAGGCGAAAGTCGCGTGAGGAAGTTGTGGAGAACAGGGCGGTTGCGAGAGAGGAGACAGTGAGCGAGGCGAAAGGTGAAAATTGGAGATGGATTCGGGTGGAAGGCGGAAATGGATATGTAACGGAACTCTTACGTAACCAGCTCTTGAGATTGCGCGTCCGAAACACGTCGATGAAGCGGTATAGTTGCCACACCCAGAGGTGACTAATGAAACTCCCGGCCCTTTTCCTGCTCCTGCTCGTGTGTCTCTGCGGAGCACTTCCAACATTTGGTCAGCAGCAAGCGCCTGCGAGATTAGTGACGCAGGCCGTGGATAACACTGTGCGGACGCGGCTAGCGGGAAACGTGCATCCGCTAGCACGGACGGAATTCGATCGCGGCGAAGCGCCGCCGGATTTGCCGATGGAGCGGATGTTGCTCGTACTGAAAAGAAGCCCGCAGCAGGAAGCTGCGGTGCGGGAGTTGATCGACGATCAGCAGAACAAGAGTTCCGCGAACTATCAACACTGGCTGACGCCGCAGGAATTTGGTGCGCAATTTGGGCCGGCGGATTCGGACATTGCGGCGGCGACAGGCTGGTTGCGATCGAGCGGATTCCAAGTAGCGCAGCCGAGCAATGGCCGGACGACCATCGAATTTTCGGGGACGGCGGGGCTGGTGAAGCAGGCGTTTCAGACGGCGATTCACAAATACGTCGTCAACGGCGAGCAACATTGGGCGAACGCGAGCGATCCCTCGATTCCGACGGCACTGGCGCCGGCGGTGGCAGGGGTAGTAACGCTGCACAACTTTCCGCGGCGATCGAATCTCACAGTGCATGGCACGCCACTCGCGGCCCCGGCGGGGCAAAACGTGCTGCCGCTATTCACGTTCACGCCGCAGCAAACGACTTTGTATGGATTGGGACCAACGGATTTCGCGACGATTTACAACGTGCTGCCGCTGTGGAATGCCGGGATTGACGGTACGGGACAGACCATCGCGATCGTGGGCGAGACGAACATCCATGTATCGGACATCGAGAATTTTCGCACGCTCTTCGGATTGCCGGCGAAGGATCCGCAGATCATCCTGAACGGACCAGATCCTGGAATTGGCGGAGACGAGACGGAGGCAATTCTGGATGTTTCGTGGTCGGGGGCGGTGGCGAAGAACGCAACGATTGAGCTGGTGGTGTCGGCCTCGACGGAGAGCACCCTGGGAGTGGATCTCTCGGCGCAGTATATCGTGGACAACAACCTGGCGCCGATCGTGAGCGAAAGTTACGGCATCTGCGAAAGTACGATCGGCAACGCGGGAAATTCGTTTTATAACGCGCTGTGGCAGCAGGCGGCGGCGCAGGGGATGACGGTGCTGGTCTCGGCTGGGGACGCCGGGTCCGCTGGCTGCGACGACTTCAACAGCGAATCAGCCGCGGTGGACGGGCTGGCGGTGAGTGGATTTGCTTCGACGCCTTATAACGTGGCAGTGGGCGGCACAGATTTCGACCAGACTGCATTGACTGCGCCTACTTTCTGGAGTGCGACGAACAATGCGACGACGGGCGCTTCGGCGCTTTCTTATATTCCGGAAACAACGTGGAACGACTCGTGCGCCGGGATGGGCATCGACCAGTGCGTACTTACGAGCCAGTTCTTGAACATCGTTGGCGGCAGCGGCGGGCCAAGCAGTTGCGCGACGCAGAGCAGCGGCGGCACGTGCACTGCGGGCTACAGCAAGCCCTCCTGGCAAACCGGAAGCGGCGTGCCGATGGATGGCGTGCGGGATCTGCCGGACGTTTCGCTGTTTGCCAGCAACGGGTTCAACAACAGTTTTTATATTATCTGCCAAGGAGATGCGGGGTTCTTCGGGTCGCCGGAAACGTGCAGCCTGACGAATTTCACGTTTGTGGGGGTGGGCGGAACTTCGGCCTCGGCTCCAGCGTTTGCGGGGATTATGGCGCTGGTGAATCAGAAATTGGCGATGACTGGAGGAGCGGGCACACGACTGGGGAACGCCAATTACACTCTTTACAAACTGGCGGCGCAGACTGGCGCGAGCTGCGATTCTTCGACGGTGGCGCTAACGGGAAATTCATGCATTTTTTACGACATCACCAAGGGAAACAATTCGGTGCCGTGCAATCCCAATACGCCTAACTGCGGCGCTGCTCCGCCGGGCGTGGACAACTTTGGGGTCCTGGTTGATCCGAATAATTCCAACAAACTGGCGTGGCTGACTACGCCGGGGTACGACCTGGCGACGGGGCTGGGTTCGGTGAACGCGAACAATCTGGTGAAAGCGTGGAGCACGGTAACGTTTGCGCCGAGCATCACGACGCTGACGAACCTATCTCCCACGAGCATCGCGCACGGCGAGCCCGTGAATGTGAGCGTGAAGGTGACGCCACAAGCTGGGACCGGAGTGCCGACTGGCGCCGTGGCGTTGATGGCGACGCCCGCGGGGCAGGATATGGGCGTCGAGTCATTTCCGCTGAGCAACGGGATTGCGAGCGGGACGACTACTTTGCTGCCGGGCGGGGCTTACAAAGTGACAGCGCACTACGCGGGAGATGCCACTTATGGGGCGAGCGATTCGGCTTCAGTTTCGGTGACAGTGGGGAAGGAAAACAGCACGACGGCCGCAACGATGGAAGCGTATGACCCGATTAGCCGAACGTTTCATTCGGCGAACACGATTCCCTTCGGAACGATTTTTTTCCTGCGCAGCAATGT
>Ga0307478_10000675_pt1 | contig 33491 bp, 28 predicted proteins | sample atmos_gasesECM4C_2_FD_203713 | JGI IMG/M metagenome (GOLD analysis project Ga0307478, IMG submission 203713) | Hardwood forest soil microbial communities from Morgan-Monroe State Forest, Indiana, United States - atmos_gasesECM4C_05 | ecosystem: Environmental > Terrestrial > Soil > Temperate...
CACGTCGGCAGCGACCTGGTAGAGGGCCACAGAGATGTCTGCGCGGTCCATCTTGGCGTCGACGAACGCCTCCACCATTTCTCGAATCATCTCGGCTAACGGTTTATGACATGCGCTCTCACAAGCGGACTCAACCGTTGCCATTACGTTAGTGAGATGATTTTCCAGCACTGCAAACAGCAGTGACTGCTTATTGGGATAGTACTGATACAGTGTGCCCACCGAGACGCCGGCACGCTGGGCGACCCGTGTCGTCGTCAATCGGTCTGCCCCGTGACTGAGCAAAACCTGAATAGTCGCCTCAGAAATCGCCTCAACCGTGACCGTTGACCTCGCTTGGAGGGGCGTCTTTCTTGGCTCGAATGCAACAACGGCGTCAGCCGGCATATGCGAACTCCAAACCTGAAGAATCCTTCATCAAATGATTGTAGCAAGGAGGAACACAATGATCGAACAGACTGATCTTGCTGGAAGCTTCACTCTCCCTCGTAAATCGATGACTTTGAACCGCATGGGATATGGTGCCATGCAGCTCGCCGGACCCGGCGTCTGGGGACCACCGCGAGACGTCAATGCTGCCATTGCTGTTCTTCGCGAGGCAGTAGAGTCCGGCGTAAACCACATTGATACCAGCGACTACTACGGTCCGCATGTGACCAACCAGATCATCAAGCAGGCGCTTCATCCGTACACGGATGGTCTGGTGATCGTCACCAAATTGGGCGCTCGGCGCGGTTCAGACAAGTCCTGGATTCATGCTCTCTCCCGCCAGGAGCTCATCGACGGAGTTCATGACAACCTGAGAAACCTTGGTCTCGATGCGCTAGATGTCGTCAATCTTCGGGTTGGAGGAATCATGGAACCCGGCGAGGAATCCATCGAGGAACCGCTGACCGTGCTTGTCGAACTGAAGCGTCAGGGCCTGGTTCGTCATATCGGAATCAGCAACATAACTCCTAGGCAGCTCTCGGAGGCTCAAAGCATCACCGAGATCGTTTGCGTGCAGAATTTCTACAACGTGGCCCGCAGGAACGATGACGTCTTCATCGATGATCTGGCTGCTCAAGGAATCGCTTACGTTCCGTTTTTCCCGCTGGGAGGCTTCACCCCGTTACAGTCGTCGGCACTTGACGCGTCTGCGGCATCACTCGAAGCCACGCCGATGCAGGTTGCGTTAGCCTGGCTTCTCCATCGCTCTCCCAACATCTTATTGATCCCGGGAACATCTTCCGTGGCACATCTCCGCGAGAATTTGAAGGCCGCGACGCTTCAGATCCCGGCTGAAGTACTTGCGGATCTTGACGCAATCGGTCGAGGCCAAGGAGATCAGTAGCCGTCCGCGCCGTCATTCATGTCACAACAATTCAGGAGGGACAATATATGAAGGTATTTATTACGGGTGCTACAGGTTTTATCGGGTATACCACCGTTCAGGAACTAATTAACGCTGGCCATCAGGTACTCGGCCTCGCTCGTAGCGAGGCTGGCGCTCAATCTTTGATCGCCGCCGGGGCCGAGGTGCATCAAGGGAACCTTGAAGATATGGAAAGCCTGCGCAGCGGCGCTGCCCGGGCCGATGGCGTGATTCACCTCGCCTTCGACCACAGCGCCTTCGGCCAGGACTTCTCGAAGTTCGCCGAGGTCTGTGAAAAGGACAAGCGCGCAATCGAGGCTCTCGGCGCCGCGCTCATCGGGTCGGACCGCCCGCTCCTCATCACTTCCGGAACCAGAATGGGCAATGCTGCTCCAGGTCAGCCCGCAACCGAGGATCATTTCGATGCCAACCACCCAAATCCTCGTAAAGGCTCGGAAGTCGCAGGAGCCTCCGTGACGGCGCGCGGAGTGAACGTGTCGGTGGTGCGCCTTCCCCAGGTCCACGACACGGTCAAGCAGGGCCTGATCACCTACGCGGTCCAAGTGGCCCGCGAGAAGGGAGTGTCGGCGTACATAGGTGAGGGACGCAACCGCTGGCCGGCGGCGCATGTTCAGGACGTTGCCCATCTCTACAGGCTCGCGTTGGAGAAGCGCGAAGCGGGAAGTAGGTACAACGCGGTCGCTGAAGTAGGGATACCGATGCGGGAAATTGCTGCAGTAATTGGCAAAGGGCTGAAGGTGCCTGTGGTCAGCCTTCCTCCAGAGAAGGCGCAAGCTCACTTTGGCTGGCTTGCGATGTTCGCGGGCTTCGACATGCCGGCTTCCAGTGTGCAAACTCGGAAACACTTGGGATGGAACCCGACGGGGCCTAGCCTTATCGCCGATCTTGAGAATATGCAGTATTTCCAGGCCTGAACCTAAAAGGAGATATCTATGCAGAGCAAACGCGTTGCCATGGTCACCGGGGCCAATCAAGGAGTCGGGTTTCAGGTAGCAAAGGAACTTGTGGCGAACGGACTCACTGTGCTGGTCGGGTCGCGCAATTTCGAGCGCGGCGAGGCCGCGGCCAAGCAGATCGGACAGGGCGCCATCGCCCTCCAGCTCGACGTAACGGATCGGCCCTCGATCGCCGCCGCGGCGGAACGCATCCGCAAGGAGTTTGGCCGTCTCGATCTGCTTGTCAATAACGCGGCTATCTCGAATACGAAAAAGGGCAACTTATCTCTCCATGAGTACGCAAAGATAACCCTCGCGAGCAACGCATCGCTCGATGAAATACGCGCAGTGTGGGAAACCAACGTGTTCGGTGTCCTCGCCGTTTACCAGGCGATGCTGCCGCTCCTCCGTGACTCGTCGGATGCCCGTATCGTCAACGTCTCGAGCGGAGTGGGCTCGCTGACGATGAATGCCGATCCGGCCTTTCCCTACCACACGATGTTCAGTCCCGTTTATCCTGCGTCCAAGACGGCTCTCAACGCTATAACGCTGGCGATGATGATCGAGCTGGAGTCGACTGGGATCAAAGTCAACTTAGTGACCCCGGGCTTCACTAAGACGAACCTCAACGGATATGAGGGCACGGCCTCTGTCGAAGATGGCTCTCGCGAGGTAGTGCGCGTTGCGCTGCTCGGCCCGGATGGTCCTACTGGTACGTTTACGCGCTGGGAAAACGAAACCATCCCATGGTGATGTAGTCGGAATATCGGACTCCTGAAGGTATTCGGGGATTGCTAGAATAATGGGCAATCCTGAAATTGACCCAGGCGGGCCAGAAGTCGGCTTCGAGGACATCGCCATTGATGTCCTCCAATCCCGTTTTACGGTACGTATGTGTCCTCGAGCCGTTCGGGTAGTCTTGGGGTGGAGAAGTCACTTGAACTTTACAAGAGGACTCAATCATGACGAATAGAGAAGCCGGAATCAATGTAGTCCGCCAAATGATGGGCGACCAGGCGGCCGCAAAACTCAGCGCTTCCGCTGACTCAAACACCTTCGGCGCCCCGATCGCTGCCTACGCAGTCGACCAGGTCTTTGCGGATGTCTGGACTCGGCCCGGTCTGGACAGGCGCTCCCGCAGCCTAGTTTCGATGTCCGTCATGATTGCTATGCGTCAGCCCCATGAATTCGCCATCCACATGGGGGCCGGGCTCAATAACGGCCTTACATTGAAAGAAATCGAGGAAGTTCTCATCCAGGCGCTGCCATACGTTGGCTATCCTGCCATCGCAACAGCGCTGGCAGCTGCTGCCGAGGTCATCAAGGAGCATGGTCTGGACGTCGACGAAAACTACGCTGGCCACCGCGGCCTGCTTTGACACTCAACGGCATCCGCACTGTCGGTGTTGAACGACGCATGACTGTGCATCCCGAAGCTATCGTCTCGTGAACCACGATAGGTACCGATAAGTCGGCTAGTGTTTACCGGTCGAGACAGGTGGCGATTGCGATTGCTGCTTCTGCCTGAGTCACGGTGGCGCTGGTGCGCCATTCATTCTGGTGGGTACAGAAAAATGCCCACTACATTCCTCTCAGCCCTTAAAAATGCCCCAATTCCGCGATTCCTGCGCTCAACCCGGACTAGAAAAAGTGTAGCGCTGATTCCGCCAGGCAGGTTTTGCGGCCATTTTCTCCGGAGCGCACACGGGCAGTCCGGTTTCGAAGAACCCACCAGGCGAATGTAAGGCGATCACAACCGATGATTTGGGCAGGCGCGACTTGACTTTTCGCAAACACGCGGCTCGGCAATTTCTCAGAAGCCGGTTTCTGGATCTTTTCTGAAGTGAAAATCGGGGAGTCATCTCATCCACCAGAGCGCCGGACGCGGAATTATCCTTCCGATTTGCTGGGAAGCTGGATCTGCACAAACTGCCAGCCAAACCGCCCTTTGATACAAAGATTGCCGTGAGTCACGCTGTGATCGAGCGGCGAAGTTACACGCACGATTTGCCCGTCCTGCTGGTGCACGGTGAGGCCGCAGCCTACGCCGCAATAAGGGCAGATGGTATCCGTCCGGGTCTGACGGCTCTCGTCCCATGTGCCCGCTTGCCGCATATCATATTCGCTCTTGAACATCAGCGCGCCTGTGGGGCAGACAGCGATGCAGTTGCCGCAATAGACACAAGCCGAGTCAGGCAGCGGAACCTCATACTCGGTGGCAATGTGGGCGGAGAAACCGCGGCCGGCCACGGCGATGGCGAAAGTATTTTGTGCGTCCACGCCACAGGCTTCCACACACTTGTAGCAGAGAACACACTTGGAGTAGTCGCGAACGTAGAGATCGTTGTCAATTTTCACGGGCTGGGAAATCGTGGCGGAGGCCGTGCCGAAGCGCTCTGGATGCGCACCGTAACGCTCGATATACTCCTGCATTGTGGGCGCGGTGGAAAGATCCACCGACGAAGCCAGGAATTCCAGAACCAGCCGCCGGCTCAACCGGACGCGTTCGGAATCGGTCTTGATGGACATGTCGGGTTCCACCTGGCGCGAGCAAGCAGGAACCAGCGCCCGCGAATCTTCAAGCTCCACCACGCAGACGCGGCAGACGTTGACGGGGGTCAAGCTCTCCAGAAAGCATAGCGTTGGAGTGTCAATACCGAGTTTTGTTGCGGCGTCGAGGATGGTGGAACCCTCGGCCACTGAAACAGGCTTTCCGTCGATTTTGACTTCGATGGTGCGGCGCTCAAGCTGAGGAGGTGCCTCCGGAATTGGACCTCGCGGCACCGGCAAGGTAGGCTGCGGAGCGTCGGGCACCGGAGTGATTTCCGTTGAGTCTTTGCTCATGAAAAAATACTCCATCGTTTCAGCGCGGATTCCATGGCGCTGGAGGCGGTCTGACCCAAACCGCATATCGAGGCGTCGCGCATGGCCTGGGCTATCTCGCGCAACATGCTAATTTCCTGCGCTAGCGAGCCAAGCGGCCTGCCGTCCACCAGCCGTTGCAGGGCCTCTTGCTGACGTACCACACCGACACGACAGGGAACGCATTGTCCGCAAGTCTCATGGCGGAAAAAACCGGCAATGCGCAGCAGGATGCGGCGCAAGTCAACCGTATCATCGAATAACAAGACCACACCGGACCCAAGAGTGGCTCCGATGGCTCGCGCACCTTCAAAGGTGAGCGGAGTGTCTAATTCCCGAGGAGAAACGAAGGATCCGGCCGCACCACCCAGAAGAACCGCTTGGAGATTCCCGCTGCCAGCCACGCCTCCGGCAAGATCGATAAGTTGGCGCAACGTTGCACCCATGGCGATCTCGTAGACACCAGGTCGTGTGATGTGTCCGCAAAGACAGAAGAGCCGGGTTCCGGCCGAGTTTTCCGTGCCGAGCCTGGTATAAGCAGCGCCGCCTTCGCGGATGATGTAAGGCACGTTAACGAGAGTTTCCACGTTGTTGACTGCCGTGGGCTGGCGGAAGAGCCCGGACTGCGTGGGGAACGGAGGCTTGTTGCGCGGTTCTCCGCGATAGCCTTCAATCGAGTTGAAGAGCGCGGTCTCTTCGCCGCAAATATACGCGCCAGCGCCGCGGCGAACTTCGATGTTGAATTGCAGGCCGCTGCCCACAATGTTGTTGCCGAGGAACCCGCTTTCATTAGCCGACGCGATGGCGAACTGCATCCGCTCCGCGGCCAGCGGATATTCGCCACGCAGGTAGATATACCCTTGCCGTGCGCCGGTAACGAAAGCGGCAATCGTCATGCCCTCGAGAACAGCGAAGGGATCCCCTTCCATGAGGATGCGGTCTTTGAAGGTGCCAGGCTCGGATTCGTCGGCGTTGCAAACTACGTAATGCGCCCGATCAGAGTCCTGTTGCAGCAGGTGACGCTGCAGGAAGAGCGCTTCCCATTTCTTGGCGGTGGGAAATGCGGCGCCGCCGCGGCCCACTAATTTCGAAGCAGACAGCTCGCGCAGCGTACCTTCAGGGCCAAGATCGAGGGCTTTGCGCAGACCTCCATAGCCTCCGAGCCTTTGATAGGCTTCCAGGGTTGACGCTCCACCTTGACCAATACGATGGAGAAGTCGCAAAGGCGAGGGTTCAGTTTTCCGGTCTGCCTGGGGCACGCTGGCTTGAACGTTCAGTGTGTCTGGCTCGGCGGGAAGGGGACGCTGGACAGCATCGTTTACCAGAGACTGCACAGCTGCCGCAGTCGCAGGGGCCAATACTCGTTCATGAGATCCCTTTCCGGCTGAGCTGAGCAGCGCTGCGGGGGCACGCTCGCACAGACCCAGGCACTGGCTGCGAAGCCAGATAGCGCGTCCGCTGGAGCAAGCGGAACCCGCCGGACCAAGCAGGCCCTCCAGTTCTGCACAAAGTTTGTCCGAACCACGTGTGATACACGCGATGTCATCACAGACGCGGGCCACGACCGGAGGACGGGGCTGGAGCGAAAGCATCTCATAGAATGACGCTACCCCATGAATTTCAGCGGGAGCAACGTCCAGCCGTACCGCGACGTAGTTTAGAGCGCCCGGGCTGATCCAGCCGATGCGGCGCTGGAGCGCATGGAGCACGGGGAGAAGACGATGTCGTCTTCCCCGGACATCGCCGTTGAAAGCTGCCCGCGTCACGGCGGATTGCGAGTGGCCACCTTGCCGGCCAGATTCGGGCAGGCCCAGTTCGGAGTCAACGGCGGCGCATTCTTCCGCGGTCGCTTGCGCGTCGGTTAGATGAAGGTCCAATCAAGTCCTTTTACACTTTTTCAATACGGACGGCCGTTGCCTTGAACTCGGAGGTGCCTGATTTGGGATCCACAGCGTCAATCGTCAGTTCGTTGGTCGCAACCTGATCGTGAGCGTGGACTGACAAGAACGCGAGGCCTGGACGCAACCCCGAATCAAAGCGCACCGGCGCCACGAGCGAGCCACGCCGCGACGTCACCCGGACTTTTTCACCTTCTCGTAACTTGAACTGCTGACCGTCCTCCGGAGAGAGATCCACCGTTTCCTTGCGCCGCAGCGGCGACGAATACATTCTGGTCTGAACTCCTGTATTGTAATCATCGAGCCGGCGGCCGGTGGTCAGGCGAATGGGATATTGCTCGTCAAGCTGGTCCACCGGCGGTTCGAATTCCACAACGCTGAAAGGCGCGCGTGGGCCAATCAGCGGATCGCTCCACAGGCGGCCGTGGAGGAACATTTCTCCGGGATGGGCCTCGTCATAGCACGGCCACTGAATGCCGCCCATTTCTTCCAAGCGGCGGTAACTCATGCCACCGTGCATAGGGCTCAGTGAGCGCAACTCGTTCCAGATAGCCTGGGGGTCGGGCGCGCCCCAGTCATGCCCGAGGCGCCGAGCCAGATCAAAAATGATCTCAAGATCGTCACGAACGCCGGCGGGAGGTGGCACGGTGCGGCGGACACGCTGCACGCGGCGCTCGCTCGAAGTCACGGTACCTTCGCTTTCAAAAGCGCCAGCTGCCGCGGGCAGAACGACGTCGGCGAGTTCGGCGGTTTTCGTATAAATGAGGTCCTGAACCAGGAGGAATTTCAACCCGCTCAACCGCTTCAGAGCACGATGGCGATCGGCTTCGGAGTCGGCGGGATTTTCGCCCAGGACGTACAACGTAGTGAGGTGACCGTGCTCCATGGCCTCAAACATATCGCTCAGGTGCCAGCCGCGCCTGGGTTGGATCTTCACCCGCCAGGCCTTCTCAAATTTGGCGCGCAAGCCTTCGTTCTCCACATGCTGAAAGCCGGCCAGGCGGTCAGGAATCGCGCCCATATCGCCGCCACCCTGGACGTTGTTCTGTCCGCGCAGGGGATTCACGCCACTGCCATATCGGCCAACATGCCCGGTGAGCAGCGCAAGGTTGATGAGGGCCACCACGTTGTCCACTGCGTTGTGATGTTCAGTGATACCTAGAGTCCAGCATATCTGGGCGCGCGGAGCATTGGCGAACGCATGGGCCATCCTGCGAATGGCTTCAGCCGGCACGCCGGTATCCCGCTCCCCCCGATCAAGCGTGTATTTCTCAACGTGTTTCTTATACGCTTCAAACCCGCTTGTGGAGCGCCCGATGAACCCTTCGTTGGCCAGCCCTGCAGCGATGATTTCGCGGCCCATTGCGTTGGCGAGCGAAATATCGGAACCCACGTTCAGGCCCAGCCAGAGACTGGCCCAGCGGGCGGAACTGGTGCGCCGCGGGTCAACCACGTAAAGTTCAGCGCCGTTGTGTATACCCTTCAGCAAATGATGGAAAAAAATCGGATGCGTTTCCCGGGCGTTTGATCCCCACAATAGGACGACGTTGGTGTCTTCAATTTCGCGATACGAGCTTGTCCCGCCTCCTGCCCCGAATACCGCCGCCAGACCGGCGACGCTCGGGGCATGTCAAGTACGGTTGCAGCTGTCGATGTTGTTCGTACCCATCACGCTGCGGACGAATTTCTGTGCTGCGTAGTTCAGTTCGTTGGTGGTCTTGGAGCAGCTGAACATGCCGAAGTCCCGCGGATCGTTCCGCGCAATGGACTCGCGGAACGCCGCGGCCACCCGGTCCATGGCCTCATCCCAGGTGGCGGTACGATGCGAACCGTTCTCGCGGACGAGCGGTTGGGTCAGGCGGGTTTTCATCGGTTCGGGCATATCGTCTCCGAGATGGATGTCACGAGGATCGTAGCACTTTTGATCTGGAGTCCGCCTTGCGGGCCAGTTTCCGCCGGGTGGATGATTCTCGACCCTCGAAGTATCGAAGCCGACTCTATCAATCGGCTTCGCCGAGAGCGTCTGGCGGGGACGTCTCCAATTTCTAACCAAGACGTGGAAGTCGTGCCACAAAGCGTGACCACGAATCTGTGAAAATCTCTATTTTTCTGGTTTTTTGCCGAGCACGTCTCGCGGAGAATTCTTGGTCTCCGACTGCGCAGTAGGCGCGCAGTCATTTGGCGAACCAACTTGGCCGCACAAAGGGAGATCCAAACTGCGCCTTCAGTCCGACAAGCGCTCGGCGTTCGCCTTTCGTAGCTATACGCGAAAGGGCCCAAAAATTAAGTGCGCAGTGAAATCCGGGTATACGTGTGTGTCGAGACACACGCGCACTTGCCAAGTTCATGAATTTGTTACATTCTTTCACGTATCGTTATCTGGGACCGGGTTTCCGCTGGTTGCCATAAAGTCGGAGTTCACAACGTGAATCGATTGACATGGCTGGTCTGTGGAATTGTCCTCCTAACGAGTCCCCACGTACTTCTTGCCCAGCGTCGAGGAGGGCAAGGCGCAAGCGCAGGCCCCCCTCCGGCTGGCGCATCCAATAGTGACGAAATAAATGGTTTCAAGCGGGCCATGGCAGTGCAAGCCACGCCAGATCAGGTGATTCAATTCCAGCGGTTGACCAAGAGCACGCAAGCTGCCCGAAAGGAAGCGCAAAGCCTTCGGCAGCTCGCTGAAGGCGCAGCGAATCCGGACCTGTTCCACGACGCGAATCCGGTGACCGGCGCGGTGGAGGAAGCCCAGACTGACGCTGAGCGATTCTTGCAGAGCTTTTCTGAGATTCAGAAGTCCCAATTGAAAGATGTCACCAAGAAGCTAGCGAAAGCGAACTCCGAGGTCACGAAGCAGAGCAAGGCTCTAACACGGGGACTCGGACATCCGGGGGGCGACGACAAACAGATTGCCAGCGTCGTCGGACAACTTGATAAGGCGCTCAGCGATTTCCAAACTAGACAGATTGCGATTGGAAGCGAGATGGGCATTCAGGACGCGGGAAGCTCTCGATGACCGGGAGGTTGATCAGGCAACGACACCTGGCCCTCGCCATCGCCGTCTTTCTGCTGCGTGCCAATCGACCGGCGCATGGTCAGGAGCAGCCCGCCGCCCACGATGTCTGTCAAAGTCAAGGTGATCACGTTATTGGCCACAGTACGGGACAAGCACGGCGAAATCGTCTGCAACTTGACCAAGGATGACTTCGTATTAGAACGAGGATGGCCGTCCACAGACCATTTGGCACTTGGGAGTGCCTCAGCTACTGTGGTTTTGCGCTGTTCCGTCGTTCGAACGTGAGAAAATTTTCGTGGAGGAATTGGTATGAAATCAACTCTCGTAGTGATCTGCCTGTTTTGTTCAGCGTTTTGCATTGGACAAACGAACCCGGCGAACCTCACGCCCGAAGATCAAGGTCCGGCTGCGGCTCAAAACGGCCCCCGGAATCGTCAGCGCCCACCAGGAGTAGCGGGAACCATTACCGCGATCGATGGCAACAGACTTACCATAAAGACCCGGGGTGGCCAGTCGACACAAGTAGCCCTCAACGATCAGACGCAGTATCGCAAAGACCGCGAACCTTCGAAGCTCAGCGACCTTAAGGTGGGCGACATGGTGTTTGTGCGCGGCGAAAGAAGCGGTGACAACTCCTGGCAAGCAGAGACGGTGGGCACCCGCACGGGCGGAGGATCTCCAGACAATTTCCGCGAAGGCCCGAATAAGCGCTTCATCATGGGCGAGATTAAGTCAATCGACGGAACGCAGTTGACTATTCAACGCCAGGATGGCGCCACCCAAACCATCTCGGTTGACGAAAATACTTCTTTCCGCAAAGCCGGGGAAAGCGTTACGCTCGCCGACTTCAAAGCCGGCGACCACATGTATGGCCGTGGCGAGCTTAAGAACGGCGTCTTCGTGCCTACAGTTCTGAATTTTGGGAACCCCAATTCCGGAATGCGGCCGGAGAATGCGCCTCCTGAACCACGGTGACGTTTGACAACCACTGTCGGCCAGGTCGGGAAGATGGTCTCATGGGCACATCGGAAATCGTTCATGAGCATGGAGTTCGGTGGCAGAGCCTGGCCTTGGCGAGGTCTTCGAACACTCTATCGGAGCTTGCCCATCGTGGTAGCTGTGTGTGCGTGGAGTTGGTCATTCGCTCAAGTGCCGCAACCGCAGGGCGGATCCATCCACGGGGTTGTGAAATCCGGGAACATGCCCGTTCCCGGGGCGACAGTCACTGCGGCGAATTCTCTCACCGGCCAAAAGGTAACGACCTCGACAGATGTCGATGGCAGCTACTCGATCCAGCTCCCTTCCAACGGTCGCTACGTGGTTCGCGCTTTAATGGCAGCCTTTGCCCCGGTCACGAAGGAAGTGGTGGTCAACGCAGCCTCGAACAGCGTTGAGGCTAATCTCGAACTCGTTCTGCTATCCCGAGTGCCCAAGACGGCGACTGAACCGAAAGGTCAAACAGCGCCTGCGCAGGCCGCAACCACCGGTATAGGCCGGGGATTCCAAAGCCTTAGCCTGTCGCAGAGCGCTGAAGGCCAGGAATCGAATGGCACTGCCACAAGTGACATCGTGCCGCCAGGTATGCCGGTGCCGGGGATCGCACCCGACAGCGCCACCGAGTCTGTCGCGGTGTCCGGAAACAACTCGAGCCCGTTTGCCGGGATGAGCAGCACCGAAATGCAACAACGATTCAACGATGCCCGCCCACAGGGAGGTGGATTTGGGGGTGGTGGAGGGTTTGGCGGCCCCGGCGGATTTGGCGGGGGAGGCTTGGGTGGCGGCGGCGGTTTTGGCAGACGAGGTTTTGACGTCAACCGTCCGCATGGTTCGATCTATTACGGGATTGGAGACTCCGCCCTCAATGCCGCTCCGTTCTCACTAACCGGCCAACCGGTGATTAAGCCGGGATACGAACAGAACAGTTTTGGCGGATCGATTGGCGGACCACTGAACATTCCCAAGATCTATCATGGCGGCGACAAGACTTTCTTCTTCATAAACTACAACGGAAAGCGCGGCGAGAATCCCTTCGATCAGTTCTCTACCGTGCCCACCATGCTTGAGCGCCAGGGAAACTTCTCTCAAACCGTATACACTTCAGGTCCTAATGCCGGACAGCCAGTGCAGATCTACAATCCTGCTTCTAACACTCTATTTCCGAACAATACGATTACGCAGATTAATCCTGCCGCTGCCGGATTACTGCAATTCATTCCCCTGCCAAACTTGCCGGGGACCTCTCAGAACTTCCATTTCATCACCTCGGCTGAGAGCAGCAGCGACGATCTGAATATTCGCGTAAATCACAGCTTCAGCGCGGCATTGCGGGGCCGGCGCCAAGGTGGGCGCAGAGGCCCGCAGAACAGTCTCAGCATCGGCTTCCATTACCATGGATCAAGCGCAGAGCTGACCAATCCTTTTCCCAGCGTCGGCGGACACACGAATGTCCGCAATTTCGATGTGCCGATTTCCTACACTCGCAGCTTTGGCAAGCTGACTAACGTTGCGCGCTTCGATTTCAACCGGAGCCGTACCCGTACACAGAACCTCTACGCATTCGTGAACGACATTACCGGAAATCTGGGAATCGGGGGTGTTTCGCAGAATCCTTTCGATTTCGGTTTGCCGACTCTTTCGTTCACCAATTTTGGCGGTTTGCAGGACACCAATCCGGCACTTCTTCGCAATCAGACGTTTACTTATTCGGACAATATGATCTGGAACCACGGGAAACACACGTGGCGGTGGGGCGGAGATTTCCGGCGGATTCAACTCAACACGGACACCGACAGCAACGCCCGCGGCAGCTTCATTTTTACCGGGCTGAATACATCCGAGCTCGTGGGTGGTCAAGCCGCGGCAGGGACGGGTTTTGATTTTGCCGACTTCTTACTCGGTTTGCCGCAGCAAACCGCGGCTCAGTTTGGCGAGAACAACTATCATTTCCGCGGAAACTCCTGGGACCTGTACGGGCAGGACGAATGGAAACTGCGCGGTAATCTCACGCTCAATCTGGGCATTCGTTACGAGTATGTCTCACCCTACACAGAAATCAACAACCGCATCGTGAATCTTGACCTGTCGCCCGGCGTGTTAAGCCTCACCGCTGGAACTCCAACCGTAGCGGTTGTATTGCCCGGCCAGGCGGCCTTTCCCGCTACCCTGGTGCGGCCCGACCGCAACAACTTTGCGCCGCGCGTTGGCTTGGCCTGGAAACCTTTCTCCAAGACCGTGGTACGAGCTGGCTACGGCATCAACTACAATACCGGCGCCTATCAGGGCATCGTTCAGCAACTCGCGTTCCAGCCTCCGTTTTCGTTTACCGAGACCAATGTGCAAACTAACCTTGGACAACTCACGTTGCAGAATGGGTTTCCAGTTGCTCAATCCGCGGGAATCACCAACAACTACGCGGTAAATCCCAGCTATCGGTTGGGTTACGTTCAGATCAGGAATCTGGACATTCAGCAGCAGATCAGGCCAACTGTACTGCTGAATATCGATTACACGGGAACCAAGGGAACGGACCTCGATATCCTGGAAGCGCCGAATCGCACCGCGACCGGCATACGCATTCCGGGTGTGCAGGCATTCAATTTCGAGAACTCGGTGGGCGACTCGGAGGCCAACGCAGGATCAGTGCGAATCCGCAAAAGACTGGCACATGGATTTGCCATCGGCGGCACTTATACATTTTCCAAGTCGATTGATGACGCATCGACCATCGGAGCGGGAGCGACTTCGGGGTCGGGCTCCAGCGGTTTAGGAGCTGGAGGCACCGCTGCCGGAGCCGGGGCTAGCAGCGGGTCTTACGGTGCCGGCGCGAACAACGTCGCGCAGAACGCGTTTGATCTCTCCGCGGAACGTGGGCTTTCCAGCTTCAATCAGACCCATAAGTTCACCGCGGACTATTTGTGGGAATTGCCCTTCGGCCACGACAAGCGCTGGCTGACCGGAAACAGCGTGCAGCGCGCGGTGCTTGGTGATTGGCAGTGGAGCGGCGACTGGACTATCACCTCGGGACTCCCGTTTACGCCTCGGCTCCTCGGCGATTTTTCTGACGTCCAGCGTGGTACGAATGGCACGTTGAGGCCGGATCTCGTCCCCGGAGAATCGGTCAGCATTTCCGATCCTTCGATCGCGGAGTGGTTCAATACGGCCGCCTACGTTGCGCCCCCGCCAGGGCAGTACGGCAACGCGCGGCGCAACAGCATTATTGGTCCCCCGACTCGCGTTTTCGATATGGCGTTCACCAAGATATTTCCCTTGAAGGAATCGCGTGTGTTGGAATTTCGTGCGCAGGCAACCAACGTCTTCAACACTCCGCAGTTTGCCAGCATTGATACACAGGTGAATTCTCCAACCTTCGGCAGAGTTACCGCTGTAGGCGCGATGCGAGCCATACAGATGACAGCAAGATTTCGCTTCTAATCGACACAATGAATCCGCCCAACCTAATTCGTCGACCAAAGACAGCCCGGCTCCAAGCCCTGCTACTGACAATAGTGTTGCTATCTTCATATCTGCCGTCGCAGACGGACTACATCTTCCACACCGAGACCGAACTAGTGTTGGTGAATATTACGGTGCGTGACAAGTCTGGCAAATTTGTTTCCGGCCTGAAGCCAGAGGACTTTCAGATTAAAGAGGATGGTAAGGTCCAGAAAGTTGTTTCATTTGACATTGAGAATACCGACGCGGTTCCCGCACTCGACGTGGCCCAAGCGAAGCCGTTAGAGGCTTCGCCATCGGCGCCACCGCCGAACTCTGCGGTAGCGCAGCCCGCGGCAGCCATCGAGTTCAAGGATCGCCGCCTGATTGTGCTGTTTTTCGATCTCTCGGGGATGGAGCCTGACGAAATCGATCGCTCGGCTACCGCCGCGGAGAATTATGTCGATAAGCAGATGGCTCCCGCCGACCTGGTTTCGATTGTCTCGTTGGGAAGTTCTTTACAGGTGAACCAAGACTTCACTTCTGACCGCTCCGCGCTGAAAAAAGTTCTGCAGTCGTTTAACGCCGGCGCGGGGCAAGGTTTCGAGGAGGGATCGACCGGCACTACCGAGGGCACACCCGACACGGGCGGATCGTTTACTGCCGACGATACCGAATACAACATCTTCAATACCGACCGCCGGCTGGAGGCGCTGCGATCGGTAGCGGAGAGGCTTTCGCGCGTGCAACAAAAGAAGTCGCTCATTTATTTTTCCAGCGGCATCGATCGGACCGGTATTGAGAATCAGTCCGAATTGCGGGCGGCGACCAACGCCGCGGTCCGGGCCAATCTAGCCTTTTACACCATGGACATTCGTGGGTTGCAGGCCCTGGTGGCCGGGGGAGAAGCGCAGAATGCCAGTCTGCGCGGGACGTCGCCGTACTCCGGACAGGCGACGCTGAACGCGTTGAACTCGAATTTCACCACTCAAGAGACTCTGGTAACGCTGGCGGCTGACACCGGTGGCCGTGCCTTCCTCGACTCCAATGACTTCAGCAAAGTGTTCAAAGGCGTGCAGGAGGACACCTCGACCTACTATGTTCTCGGATACCACAGCACTAATCCAGCGCGCGATGGACGATACCGGCGCATCATCGTGAACCTGAATCGGCCCGGTGTAAAAATTGACTACCGGCGCGGCTATTACGCGCCTGCCGATTACCAGCATTCCACCAAGGAAGATCGCGATCGCCAGCTCGAAGAAGAGCTGAATTCCGAGTTGCCTGCCACCGACCTGCCCGTTTATCTGGCCGCGGGTTATTTCCGCATTGGCGAAAACAAATTCTTTGTCCCCATTTCGCTGGCAGTTCCGGGGTCTCAAATCCCTTTCAGTACCAGCAGCAACCAGGACAAAGCGACGCTAGACGTGATCGGTCTGGCGCTCGATAGCAATAAGCGGCAGGTGGGTGATATGCGCGATACGGTAAAGCTTGCCGTGAACGCGTCGGCGGAAGTGCGACGGAAGAATGTTCAATACGACAGCGGATTCATCTTGATCGCGGGCAAGTACCATCTCAAATTTGTAGTGCGTGAAAACCAGACCGGGCGTATGGGGTCGTTCGAGACCGACATCGACATCCCGGACCTGAAGACGCAGCCCATGAAGATGAGTTCGGTGGTACTGGCCAGTCAAATCCAAACAGCAAAGAAAAACGGGAGCAGTAGCAACCCTTTGGTGCGTGACGGGTCGGAAATCATTCCCAGCGTGACTCATGTTTTCTCCGCCAGGCAGCATCTTTACCTTTACTACGAAGTGTACGATCCCGGACACGCCAGCAGCGGAACTGGGAAGTCCGGAAACGAAGCTGGCATTCGGCTTCTGACCAACTTAGCCTTCTTTCAGGGCAAGCTGAAGGTATACGAAAGCCCACTGCAAGAAGTGAAAGAACTCAATGCACAAGATCGGAAGGCCGCAGTATTCCAGTTGGATGTGCCGCTAACCCAGTTCAAACCGGGTTTCTATACTTGCCAAGTGAACGTGGTGGATGACGCAACTGGACGATTTATGTTTCCTCGGCTTGCATTCCTGGTACGGCAGTAAGGTCCTCGGACGGACTTGCAGACGACTCTTCAGGTAGCTAAGGCGAGGCCTTCAAGAGCTTGTCCAGATAGGACCTGCTTAACACCTCGTTCCCAAAGGCCGCGATGAGAATGGCCCACCCTTCACGACGTCCAGGGTCCCATCACGATCACTACGAGGATGGGTAGTTAGCCGATGCTGATTGGCGGCCAAACCTTACAGCCTACTCTGAGTCCTTGCGGAACTTTTTTCGGGCACGCTTTTGCGCCAGAGCTTGTTTCACTCGGCGCTTCTCGCCCGGCTTCAGATAATAGGAGTGGCGTTTCACTTCCTTAATGATGTCTTCTGTCTGAACCTTGCGCTTGAAGCGACGAAGGGCATTTTCTATTGACTCGCCTTCTTGCAATCGAATTTCTGCCAAACTCATCACCCCCAAACCAGTTTCAATCGGACATCTTAGAGCTTACTCCAGATTGTGTTAAGGCACACTCACTCAGAATAGCCTTCGTTGTTATCGTCGTCATCTTCTTTGTCTTCGCCTTCCTCTTCTTCCTCAGCCGGCTCTTGTCGAAGGAGGATCTCGGCAGCTACCGACTGATCAGAAGCGTCTGAGTCGAGGTATTCTGGACGTAGTCTCCTCATGCCCAAATGGTACGCCTCATGGTCTTGCAAACAGGGGGACACGGGTCTAGAAACGGGCTTCGAGGAAGTTGGCCTGATAGGTACCGAGAAGTCGGCTTATGGGAAGTGATCGCGATTGCTTTTGGTTGACGGGCAAACCGGAAGTTAATCCTGCCCAGAAATTTAGCGCACTTTTGCGACCTGTAGAGGGAGTGAGTCATCATTTATCTTGGGATTTGGCGTAAATTAAGGCCCGGCGTTCGGCGCCGAGTTTCTAGGCTATGGGTACAGACGCGATCATTGCGCCTCAAAGCGACAGCCACCGCTATGAGGCCGTGTTGCGCATCAGTGAAGCTATTGCTGCGTGCCGCGAACCTGAGGAACTGGCTACAACTCTCGCATCTGAGATTGGTAAGTTTCTGCACTTCGACCACCTTTACTTCGTTGTGGTAAAGGAGAACTCCAAGGAAATCGAATATCTCGTCTGGGGTAAGGGCCCACTCCCTTTGCCGGACCTACCGATGGAAGAATTGCCATGGTGGGAGGCAGTGCGCAGCCGGGACCCACAACATACTGCCGATTGGGACACAGAAGAGCGATATACGAGATTTAAAGAATGGGCAAAGAAAATGGGCCTCGGGTCAGGGCTCCGCGTACCCTTGACGACGCCGCATCGTCGATTGGGTGTTTTCGGAATCAACCGCGACACAGTGAATCCATTCAGCGCGGAAGAAATAAGTTTCCTGGGGCTGATCGGGCGGGTCGCGGCGTTCGCGCTTGATGATGGTTTGAATCTCAGGTGCGCGCAGCATCAAAATGATCAGTTGCAGTTGCTTCTGAACCTGACGAATCAAATCACATCAACTCTTCAACCTCGGGACGTGTTGCGCGCGATTGCAGCGAACATACGCGAGGTCATGCGCGCTGACGCGGTAACAGTTGTACTCCCCGATGCCGCTTCGGAGAAATTCAGGGTATTGGCCATGGATTTCCCGCATGGAAAAGGGGTGGTCAAGGAAGAGTTACTGATTACGCCAAGTCCGGCCGTTGCGAAAGCGCTAGAATCCCTGAAACCGGTGGTCATTAACACCTGGGAACCTAACGAGCTCTCGTCTGATGCATCTGACTTAGTGGCTGCGGAGGGCATAAGAACCTTTTGCAATATTCCACTTGTAAATCACGGCCGAGCACTCGGGATTCTGTCAATTTTACGCACGACGGAGACTCCGTTTTCGCCGGGAGACGTCGACTTCCTCAGCCGGGCGTCAGGCCAGATTGCCATCGCCATTGAAAACGCGCTGGCGTACCGCGAGATTTCGCAACTGAAAGACAAACTCGCCCAGGAGAAGCTCTATCTCGAAGAAGAAATCCGCAGCGAGATGAACTTCGAAAACATCATCGGAAACAGCCCGGCGTTAAAACATGTTTTGGAATTGGTTGAAACCGTAGCTCCGAGTGATTCCACGGTCCTGTTATTGGGAGAAACGGGCACGGGCAAGGAGTTAATCGCTCGCGCCATCCACGACCGCAGCCGGCGCAAAGATCGCACCTTTGTAAAGCTGAACTGTGCCGCAATTCCTACCGGTCTGCTTGAGAGCGAACTGTTTGGACATGAAAAAGGAGCTTTCACCGGCGCCATTACTCAGAAAATCGGCCGAATGGAACTGGCGGATCAAGGCACTTTGTTTCTGGACGAAGTGGGAGATATTCCGGTTGAGATTCAGCCGAAGCTGTTGCGCGCATTACAAGAGCGTGAATTTGAACGGCTGGGGAGCATTCACACGCGAAGAGTGAATATTCGTCTCGTAGCGGCAACTAATCGCGACCTCGAAAAGATGATTGCGGACCGCGAATTCCGGAGTGATTTGTACTACCGCTTGCATGTATTTCCGATTCGCGTACCGCCTCTGCGGGAACGTAAAGAAGACATTCCACAACTGGTGAGTTATTTTGTTCAGAAGTTTGCCAAGCAAATGCAGAAGAAGATTGAAGTTATTTCTTCGGCCGTCATGAAGGGGCTGATGGCGTGGGAGTGGCCCGGCAATATCCGTGAGCTAGAGAACTTTGTGGAGCGGGCGGTCATTGTGACGCGCGGCAGGTCGCTGGACGCGCCGCTCGGAGAACTCCGGAAAACGAATACGGTAGAGTTACCGCGCGCCCACGACCGTCAACTCGAGCGGGTCGTTGAAAATAGGACAGATTCGCAAAGCGACCAAACCAGCGTTGCCGATGAATATGAGAGAAGGCAGCGCGATGAGATCATACGGGCGCTAACCGCGTGTAAGGGGCGTGTGGGTGGCGCCGATGGTGCTGCCGCACGCCTGGGAATGAACCGCACCACTTTCCTTTCTCGAATGAAGAAATTCGGCATCTACGCCAAGCAGTATGCATGATATGCCGCTCACCGCTTTATCCTAGCTCTCTTTCCACCAGGCTTCGACAGTTTCGACCCTTTCAACTCCTTCGACCTCAAGGTTGTTAACTCCTAGCGATCGTCTCCTGAAAATTCAGTAAGTTACAGCTTCGCAGGTTTGGTGTGCGCCTTGCCCTATCACGAGCGGCAGGAAGAAGGAATGCTGAAGATTTCGCACATCGATAGCGCCAGGCAGCGTCGGCTGATTGTGGAAGGAAAGCTCATTGCCCCCTGGGCAGCCGAACTGAGGAGTGCGTGCGAAGAGGCAAGACTAAACCTTCATGGCCGCGGACTCATTATCGAGATGAAACACATCACGACGATCAGCCAAGAGGGCGAGAACATAATTGTTGACTTGCTCAACGGGGGGATCAAATTTCGCTGCAACGGAGTGTTTACCAAGCACGTGTTGAAACAGCTAACGCGTCGTACCAACAAGAAACTTGGGGAGACAAAGAGATGACTCAACCGGCATCCATTCAGGTTCGCGAAGAGGACAACAGCATGGGAAACGCCAATGCATACCGCGGGATTCGCGAACGTCTCGAAACTTTGAGCGAAGAGGGAACAGATCAAGTGTTTGCGCGAATTCTGTCAACCCGTCTGCCCTCCTTGTACAGAAATGCACACCGACTGCTGGGCAATACAGCCGATGCGGAGGATGCGGTTCAGGATGCTCTGCTCGCTGCCTATACCCACTTAGACCAGTTCAAGGGGCAGGCACGGATGTCTTCCTGGATAACTTCGATCGTGCTCAACTGCGCTCGAATGCAGCTGCGCATGCGCCGACGCTACACCCATGTACCGCTGGACGAGCCCATGGGCGAAGTTGAGATACCTTCAGTGTCGGAGCGACTAGCAGATCACCGACTGAATCCGGAAGAGGAGTGTAAAGATTCTGAGCTAAGTGCACGATTGACTCATTTCCACACTCAGCTATCGCCCACTCTGCGCAGGACGTTCCAGCTGCGCGATGTTGACGGATTGTCGATCCGAGAAACGGCGCAGATTTTGGGAATACCGATCGGAACTGTGAAGGCTCACTCAGCACGAGCACGCAAGAAACTCAAGGATCTGATGCGGCGTTCCCTCAGGCCGCAGTCTCGGAGTATGCGAGATTCCGGGCCAGGTTGCGGAAACTTGGTAACTTCGCACCCGCCACTCTAGAACTTGAGGAAGGCATGATTGGACGAGCCCAAATTCGCATGCGTGATGCTCACGAGATAAATAGATGACTCACGCCGCTCAATTTGCAGTGACGCATGGTGCCGCGCTCCTCTTCACTTGGATTCTGCTCCAGCAGGCCGGGGTACCGGTTCCGTGTGCACCGCTGCTTATTGCGGCCGGATCACTGGCAAGCTCGAGGCGGTTAGGCCTGGCATCTTCCTTAATGGTGACATGCACTTAGTTCTGGCATTGGTTTCCGCGTTGACGTTTTCTGTCTGTTAAGAACGAACTGGGAACAACTGACGAAGTTCCAGTGGAGTGATGAGAGTGTCTTATGCTGACAAACCACGAGCCCGATCGGAATATCGAGTACGTAACCGATGCAGAGATATACGCAGCGATTCGTTATCTCGAGCCGGCCGAAACAAGCGTGGACGAGCAGAATGACAACAACGGTGTCGTAATCTGCGTCTGTCTATATATCGCACTGTTAGGGTGCCTCGCCTTCATCTGGCTGTACTGCAGATGATCCGCATTTCCCGTGATGCCCGAAAATGAGTATGCTCAACGTCAGGTCTATCGCCTTTCTCAACACTTTCCACAGATTCGTCACCCACATGAGGCATGATCGTCGTAGGGACGAAGTCTATTTCGAAGACTGCTGGTCTGTTGTGCGGATTGCGAAAAGAACACCAACTGTGGCGCAACCGCACAGAGGAGATCGGTATGACAAGCAAATTGGCACGTTGCATCCTTGCGCCGTCATGCAACCGAGTTTAACCTCCTGCACTGCCTTCTGTGCGCTGCCTCCTGTTCGACCAATTCACCAATTGAGCGTGCCAGAATCGAAAAACCACATGAGGCACATTTCGATTCCAGAAAGAAGTGCTCATTCTGCACTACGGGATTCCGCGTAAAATCGTACTCGATAAATTCCATACAGCATTCCTTCCACTAGATAATTTAGCGGCGCCGCGCGGGAGGTGAGCCTGATGGCATCGTCTCCGGCATTTCGTTCGCCCACCTCTAACTGACGCAATACATTTGCCAAAACTGCATTAGCGCGATTCGTCCTTTCAGCATTTTTTTCAGGCGATTAGAGGTTCGACTGCCATTGACGAGTTCGGTGTCGAGTCTCGGCTTTCTCGACACTTTCGACCTCTTCGACAGCTCCCTTGCTGTACTACCTGAAAAACTTCCTTCAATTGGCGTTACTTAGCTTCGTGTCGGTTTTGGTATGCGACTTGCGTTTGCAGAAGAGTGCAATCGCGTGACTGACGCGCCTGAAATCGGCAAGACGACTCTCTGGGCACATTTCCCTCAACCGAGCAGCGTCACGATTCAGGCGCGCCAGTGACGCGATTGAAACAGAAGTCAAGTAACCACGATTGAGGGGAAAGAAATGATGAAGCAAATATCTATAGCTTTAGTTGGAGCGCTGCTCCTGCTTAATGCAGTTGGCTGCAGCAATAGTAACGTGCGAGCAGCGGCCCCGCCTCCGCCACCGGTGGTCGAAGTCGCGCCGGTCCTTCAGAAAGATGTGCCGGTTCAGGGCGAGTGGGTGGGGACGCTCGAGGGCTACGTCAATGCGCAGATTCAGCCGCAAGTGAGCGGGTACCTGATTCGCGAGGATTATCACGAAGGAGCGCTTGTCAAGAAAGGTCAACTCCTCTTTGAGATCGATCCGCGTCCATTTCAAGCCGTGCTCGATCAAGCTAAAGGACAACTGGCGCAAGCCGAGGCACAGATGGCGAACACCGAGTTGAACGTAAAGCGTGATATTCCCGAAGCGGAAGCTCATGCCATTCCCCAAAGCCAACTGGATACCGACACTCAGGCACTCCGCGCGGCGAAGGCCTCGGTCGAGGCCGACCAGGCGGCCGTAGAACAAGCCACGATAAACCTTGGCTACACCAAGGTGACTTCCCTCATCGACGGAATCGCCGGTATCAACACCGTGCAGGTGGGCAACCTGGTGGGACCATCTGCCGTGCTCACCGCAGTGTCGCAGGTAAGTCCGATCAAAGTTTATTTCCCGATCAGCGAACAGGAATACCTGCGCATGGCGGATGGCGGCGGTCCGGGGAGTGTGGACTTTACTACGCACGCTTCACGAATCCCGCTGCGCTTAACCCTGGCCGATGGAAGTACCTACCCACATCCCGGCAGGATCATCTTCGCAGATCGCCAGGTAAACACGCAGACCGGAACCATTCAGATTGTAGGCGAGTTCCCCAACTCCAGAAATCTGTTGCGGCCCGGCCAGTACGCACGCATTCAGGCGCCTACCGGAAGCATAACGGGAGCGTTGCTGGTGCCGCAGCCGGCGGTAAATCAGCAGCAAGGAACCTATCAGGTCACTGTGGTCGGCACTGATAACCGAGCGCAACTCCGCACCGTGGAGGTCGGGCCGAGAGTGGGCGCGCTTTGGGTGATTACATCCGGGTTGAAGCCGGGAGAACGCGTTGTCGCGGTTGGCGCGGACAAGGCGAAAGAAGGCGAAGTGGTGAATCCCACGCCGTACAAAGAAACAGAGGAGCACTGAGCCATGGCGAACTTTTTTATTCGACGACCCATTGTCGCGATCGTGATTGCGATCCTCACGGTCATAGTCGGAGTGATCACAATCGCCACCTTGCCGGTAGCGCAGTTCCCGCAGATTGCTCCACCTGAGATCAGGTTGCAAGCCAACTATCCCGGTGCAGATGCGCAGACTCTCGAGCAAGCTGTTGCCGTGCCCATCGAGCAGCAAGTCAGTGGCGTGGACAACATGACCTACATGTATTCACTGAACGCCACAGCGAACCAGCAAACGACGTTGCTCGTGGATTTCGATCTCAAGACTGATCCGAACATGGATCTGATCCTCACCCAGTCGCGCCAGCAGTTGGCCAACGGTCAGCTGCCACCGGAGGTCAACAACTACGGAATTACGTTGAAGAAGTCGACCACCGCACCACTCATGCTGATTGCGCTGTATTCGCCGCACGGCAGCCATGATTCAAACTATCTGGCGAATTACGCTTACATCAACCTCAACGATCCCATCGCACGATCATACGGCGTTGGCCAGACCCAGGTGTTCGGCTCGGGGCAGTATGCCATGAGGCTATGGGTGAAGCCTGATCAAATGGCCAAGCTTGGCATTACGGTCACGGACATTGTGAACGCGCTTCAGGCCCAGAACACTGTGAATCCGGCTGGCCAGGTCGGTGGCGAGCCGGCTCAGAGCGACCAACAATTCACCTATGCCGTGCTGGCTCAGGGCCGCCTGACTTCGCCGGAACAGTTTGGCAACGTGATCGTGCGCGAAGCACCGAATGGTGGAACCGTTCGCGTCAGAGACGTCGCCCGGGTCGAGCTGGGAACGCAGGACTACAGCCTGATGAGTCGACTCAACGGCAAGCCCAGCGCTGCCATTGCCGTTTACCAGTTGCCCGGAAGCAATGCTGTGCAAACGGTCGAGGGTGTCCGGAAGCTCATGGCGCAGATGAAGCAACGCTTCCCGCAGGACATCGATTACGCCGTTTCGCTCGACCAGACACTCCCAGTCACCGAAGGAATGAAAGAGATCCTCGAGACCCTCGTGATTGCGATTGTGCTGGTCATTCTCGTGGTCTATCTCTTTTTACAAGATTGGCGCGCCACCTTGATTCCGATGCTGGCCGTTCCGGTCTCACTGGTGGGAACCTTCGTCATCTTTCCGCTATTCGGTTTCTCGATCAATACGCTTTCGATGTTCGGATTGGTACTCGCGATTGGACTCGTGGTCGATGACGCCATCGTGGTTGTCGAGGGGGTGCAGCACCACATCGAGGAAGGACTGAGTCCGAAAGATGCGGCCATCAAAGCCATGGCAGAACTTTCCGGGCCGGTCGTGGGTATTGCTCTGGTGTTGGCCTCAGTGTTTGTGCCGACGGCTTTCATTCCAGGCATCACCGGCCGCTTGTATCAGCAATTTGCCATCACGATCGCCATCTCTGTGATGCTGTCAGCGTTTAATGCTCTCACGCTCAGCCCTGCACTTTCGGCATTGCTGCTCAAACCCAAGAAGCAGACTCGCGGACCGCTGGGAAAATTCTTTGGCTGGTTCAATGCATATTTTGAGCGCTCTACCGACAGCTTTGTCCGTCTCTCGGGGGACCTGATTCGCAAGGCAGGCGTGGTGATGGTGTTGCTTGTAGTCGCCGGCTTGGCAGCGTGGTTCTTTAGCAAACATCTGCCCACCAGCTTCCTGCCCGATGAAGACCAAGGCTATCTCTATATCAACATGCAACTCCCGAAGTCGGCCTCGATGGAGCGGACAAGTGCAGCCGCAAAACAGGTGGAACAAGTTCTAGCAAACACTCCGGGAGTTCAGTACACGACCAGCGTCATCGGTTTCAGTTTGCTCAGCTATGTCCGAACTTCATATAACGCGTTCTTCTGGGTATCTCTGAAACCCTGGGATGAGCGCCAAAGCCGGAGCGAGCAGTATCAAGCCATCAAGGCACGTCTGAACCAGGAACTTAAGGAGATGCCGGAAGGGACGGTCTTCAGTTTCTCACCACCAGCAATACCGGGCGTCGGCACCGCTGGTGGCGTCACGTTTGTCCTGGAGGACCGCGCCGGAAAGGATGTCAAGTTTCTTGCAGATAATCTGTCCAAGTTCCTGGCCGCCGCCCGCAAGCGCCCTGAACTTGCCAACGTCAGTACCACATTCCTGCCGAGCGTTCCACAGGAGTTCATCAATGTGGATCGCGAGAAGGTGTTGAAGCAGGGCGTGAATTTGACGGATGTCTACAACACCATTCAAGCGTACATGGGCGGTTTATTCGTTAACTACTACAACGACTTTGGGCGTACGTGGCAGGTGTATGTCGAGGCGGAGGCACCTTACCGGTCGACAACCAACGATCTCGGTCAGTTCTACGTCCGCAACGGACAAGGGCAGACGGTGCCGCTTTCCGCGCTCGCGCAATTCGAGAACCGTTCCGGCCCTGAGTTCACCATGCGCTACAACGAGTACCGGTCTGCACAGATTAACGCAGCTGCCGCGCCCGGTTACAGCTCGGATCAGGCATCGGCCGCCCTGGAAGATGTTTTCAAGCAAACCATGCCTCGCGAAATGGGCTTCGATTACATCGGCATGTCTTACCAGGAGCAAAAATCGCGGCAGGGAATACCGCCGTCAGTCATCTTCGGATTTTCGCTGCTGTTCGTTTTCCTGATTTTGGCGGCTCTGTACGAAAGCTGGACAGTGCCTTTTAGCGTACTACTCAGCACGCCAGTCGCAGTCTTCGGCGCTCTCGCTGCGCTCTGGCTGCGTCGCGTCGTAATCGGTCTTTACCTGCCCCAGTACATGGTTCAAATCGAGAACGATGTCTACACCCAGATTGGTCTGGTGATGCTCATCGGCCTGGCTGCGAAGAACTCGATTCTGATCGTCGCGTTTGCCAAGGAAGACTATGAACGAGGTATGTCCATCGCCGATGCCGCACTCTCCGCGGCGAGGCTTCGCTTCCGGCCCCTCATGATGACCGCGCTCGCCTTTATTCTCGGCTGCGTACCGCTCTGGACAGCATCCGGAGCAGGTTCGGTAGCACGCCAAATCATGGGCACGGCGGTAATTGGTGGCATGGTGGCGGAGACCTTCATCGGCAGATTCTTTGTTCCTGCGATCTTCTACGTAGTTGAGAAATTGTCCGGTGCTGAGCGAGTACACACGCCGCAACTCACGCCAGCCGAGGTACCCAGTCAGGGGGACTGAATTATGAAGAACACTGCACTCTTAGGAATTGTTGCTGTGCTGGCCCTGGAAGCCGGCTGCATGATGGGGCCCAAATACAAGCGGCCGACTGTGGACGTCGGGCAGGAATACCGTGCACCCGCTCCACAACAGGCCGGCCAAGCCTCGTCGCTGGGCAACGAGCAGTGGTGGCAGGTGTATCAGGATCCGGTGCTCACGCAGTTGATCCATACCGCCATCGCACAAAATTATGATGTGCGCATCGCCGCCGCCCGCGTTCTTGAAGCTCAGGCGCAAGTTGGCATTACTCGCGCCAATCAGCTCCCCTCCGCCAACGTCGGTGCGGACGTTTTCAGCCAGCAAAATGCCAAAGTTACAAATCTGTTTCCTGCTTACCAGGTCAATGGCGGCGAACTGAATCTGTCGGTGATCTGGAATCTGGATTTCTGGGGAAAGTATCGCCGACAAACCGAGGCGGCTCGCGCCCAGTTACTCGCAACCGAGTGGGGGCAGCGAGCAGTAATTTCTTCCCTGATCGCTAATGTAGCGACGGCTTATTTCCAGCTTCGCGCGCTCGACAACCAACTCGAAATCTCCAAGAGCACACTAGCCTCGCGGCAACAATCCCTGCAGTTAACTCAGACGCTTGAGAGCCATGGCGGGGCTTCGGGGCTAGACGTGAGCCAAGCGGAGCAACTCGTCTATACCGCCTCGGAAACGATTCCCGATCTCGAGCGGCAGATTCAGCAGCAGGAAAACGTGCTCAGCGTTCTGCTCGGTGAAAATCCACAATCCATTCCTCGCGGACGCGCGCTGACCGAACAGCCCGTTCCCCAGAACGTTCCGGCCGGCCTTCCATCGGAATTACTGGAGCGCCGACCGGACGTCCGCCAAGTAGAAGAGAACGTGGTTGCCGCCAACGCACAAATTGGCGTCGCGAAAGCCTCATTCTTCCCCAGCCTGTCACTTACGGGACTGGGAGGACTGGAAAGCAACGCCTTGCAGAAGTTCATCAGCCAGCCATCTGAGACGTGGTACGGGGCCTTCAACGTGAGTCAGCCCGTATTCCAGGGTGGGGCGCTGCGCTCGCAACTCAGGCTCGCTCGCGCAAACTGGCAGGAAGCTACGCTCTCTTACAAGCAAGCCGTGCAAAACGCGCTGGAACAGGTTTCCAATTCACTCGTCGCTTCTCAAAAAGACCGCGAGTTCCGCGAGCAACAGGAGTTGCTCACGCAGGCAGCGCAGCAAACCGACCACCTTTCCGAGGTGCTTTACAAGAACGGGGGCGCGAGTTACCTCCAGGTGCTGACCAGCGAAACCAATTACTTCACAGCAGAACTCAACCTGGTGCAAGCCCAGCTCAATGAGCGGTTGGCGCTTGTTCAACTGTATCAAGCGCTGGGAGGTGGGTGGCAGCAATAGGGAAGGACGACCACGAAGTCTCCGCTTCCGGGAAATAGTTTGTCTTCAATGAAGGTTCTGAGAACCAGATCGGAAGGTAGTTTGAATATGAAAACGAAGTTGCTTTGTTCGCTGCTCTTGTTGTCCGCGGTTGTGGCGCCAGGGGCGCTAGTGGCTGCCGACGAAGGCAAAACGAATGCTCACACTGGAAGGGGTCAATTGCTCATAGCTCCCGTCGAGGACTCGGCAGTCACGAATGTGCCAACAAGTCCCCTGGTTGGGTCTGACGATCCGAAGCAGACGTTGCCGGATTATGACTCAATAATGCTCGGTATTACGCAGAAATTCTCTGCCAATCTCGCCGCTATTGCCGAAGCTGTCACACAAGGCCAACTCGGCAGCGAGCAGGCAAAAGAGATGAGCATCCAGCAATATCAGCTCGCCCTCATGCAGTTTGAACTGATTAGTTTGTGGCGTGGAATCGAGGAACAGGACTCGGCGAGAATTCCAGATATTGAAGCAAAACCGGATGCAACGCAAGAAAGCGGAGTCGTCTTGGTAGCTTTGCCGTTTTCATCCCTTCAACTCAATCCCTCTTTGGCTACGTATCTCGGTTTGACGTCCTCGCAAGTTGAAGCTATCCAGCACGTAATGATGCGGGAACAACATAGTCTCGAGCCTTTGATGACGGAGCTTCGAACTACACGAGAGAAGCTACTTGCAATCGGCAGTGAGCCCGTAAATGAGAAAGAGCTGAAAGCTCTGGCTGACACAGAAGCAAGTGTGTTGGCCAAACTCATCGTCGCTAATGCTCGCATGCAATCCAAAATCGACAAAATTCTCAGTTCCGACCAGCGAAAGAAGCTCAGCGATCTTGAACGAACGCAAAGCGCAATCACGACGGAAAGTAGGTAAAGAGCAGTCGCTTTAAAACATGGAGAAGCAGCAATGACCCCTAAAGAAATTCGTGTTGGAATCGTCGGTGCAAACGCCCAAAAAAGTTGGGCGAGAGTCTCCCACGTTCCCGCGATCAACCACCTTCCTGGCTTAAAGCTCGCGGCTGTGGCAACGCGCCACGAGCAGAGCGCACGCGACGCGGCTGAAGCCTTTGGTGCTGATCGGTGGTTTTCCGATCCCTTTGCGATGATCACCGACGACGACATCGATATCATAACGATTGCCGTCAAGGTACCCGTACACCGCGAACTCGTTCTGGCGGCGCTGCAGGCCGGCAAAGCGGTCTTCTGCGAGGCGCCCCTCGGACGCACCGTTGCCGAGACCGAAGAGATGGCGAGCGCGGTAGGTTCACTTCATACCGCCATTGGACTGCAAGGTCGCTTGAATCCAGCCGTGCGCCGCGCAGCTCAGTTGATTTCTTCCGGAAAGATTGGGCGGCCACTCAACGCGAGGATTGTTTCCAGCAACGTTGGTTTCGGGCCGGAGCTGCCTTCCAGCTATGACTATTTCAATAAGACATTTTCTGGTGCCAACCTCCTAACCATCAGTGCGGGGCACACACTCGATTTGGTGGAAGCAGTCCTTGGAGAGATCGTCGAAGTTGATGCCCGAACCGAAATTCTCTGGCCCACCGTCAAACTGACGGATACAGGCGAGGAGAGCGTGCGTGAAACCGCGGATCACGTCGACATTCTCGGGAAGACGCGTTCTGGTGCGGTATTCACAGCCGACATCAGCGGTGGCGTAGTGCCCGAGGACGCTCGCTTCAGTTTCGAAATCAGGGGTTTAGAGGGATGGCTCAGCTTGATCAGTAACCACCCCTACGGCTCCCAGGCTGGGGATCTCAAGCTGACGTCGAACATCCCGTTCGCTACCCACGACGAGGCCGTGGTCTCCGGTGGGTTTATGGGTGCGGCGATCAACGTGGGAGAGGTCTACGCTCGCCTCGTCGCCGATTTGCATGCGAGCACCTACACCACGCCTGGCTTTGAACACGCACTTCATAACGCCCGCCTCATAGAAGCTGTAAGGCGCGCCGACGAACGAGGCGAGCGGCAGCAGATCGAAAGCCGCCCTCCGCAAGGGGCGATGGCGATTGTTCAACTGTATCAAGCGACGGGAGATGGGTGGCAGCAATAGGGAACGGTGCAAGGCTTGCATGCTCAGTTCTTTTCAATCGTGGCGGCAATCACGGTTCTTAGAACACGAGAGGGAAGCGATTCAGATCTTGTCGGAATGCTTTGAACAATTCGCGAAAGGTACAAAGATGTTTAAGAAAATTCTAGTTGCGTATGATGGATCTCCGGAAGCGGGACGTGCATTAATCGTCGGCATTCAGCTTGCCAAGAGCCTGAAGGCCGACTTGAGGGCAGTCTACGTATACGAGAAGCTGCCCGCCTATGCTGCTGGGTATATGGATTTCGGAGTAAGCGGCGCCAGCATTGTGCTACCCAGGCAGGCTTCTCAGTACTATCGAATGCTGCAGGTTAATGCCCAACAAGCTGCTCACGAACAAGGCATAGCCCTGAAGACCGAACTCGCCGAAGGCGATGAAGTAAAGGCGATTGTGGAGAGTGTGCTGAGGACTGAGAGTGATCTCTTAGTATTGGGTATACCTCGCCGTTACGGGCTCTTCAGCCGCCTATGGAACCATACAACCCAAGATCTTTCTCAACAGGTGTCTAGCAGCATCCTGGAGGTTCATTGAGCCGCGGGTTGATCGACGAATTCGGGATACCTATGAAACGGATAGCGTCTCTTTCAATCTTCTTTACCGGGCTCATCGAGTTCGTGATTGAGCCGGCAAGGTTCGACCTATGGATCGTGACAGCAGTTGCGATCGTGACCCTACTGTGGAATCTTGTGCGACGAGCGCTTCGCTCTCATATGGACTCGCAGAAACACGACAACAGTGCGTCCGTTTCCAGGGGATCAGGTCGATGATGCAGCAGAGCGCCAGTTACCTCAGTGGTGATGTCTGCCGCTCGAGTGACTACTAGAATGACCGCCTCCGCCCGAGTGCCTGCTGCTGAAATGTTTCCCGCCGCCGAAGCTCTTCGGCGTATGGCCGCCGCCAAACGGATGTAAGCCGCCCGAGTGCGGTGACTTGCCGGTAGACTTCCCAAACCCCCTGCCCACTGAAGACTGCGGTTTGAAGTTGGCGCGTTGAAAGGCACTCTTCGGGGCGCGATCGGACCCATGCGGACTGAAATAGGCTGCACCTGGTCTGCTGTCGTAGCCAGTTCGAACCCCATTGTAGGTGCGGCGGCCGGAGCTTTCGACGGATCGGTTCATTGCATATTGAGTTGGTGGCCGAGGAACAAATGCGCGTCCGAGAGTTGCGCGTCCATCGACTGGCCGGCTATAACTTTGAGGCGGCCGAGGGACAAATCCCCGCCCGACTGTCGAGTTATATCCTCCGCCTTGCCGGCCTCCGCCGTTCGGGAAACCCCAATCAGCCACGGCGGTGCTCTGTGAATAGTAGTTCGCCTGATGGAAGAGTACTGACTGGCTCAGCCAGTTCAGGCCCCAGGCCAGCCAGCCCCATGGCGTGTGACTGAAGGCCGCCATCGCGATCCCCAGACCATACCGTACCCCCGATGAACCAAAAGCCGATGAGCCGAAGAATGACCCCAGCGCACCCAACAGCGAAAACCCCGGATAGGGCGAGACCGGCTCCCCGTACACACTCCACGGGTTATAGGCTGGCACATACACCACCTGCGGATTCACGGGTGCCAACTCGATGTGTCCATGATCGTAGCTCACCGCTTCCTGCGGAGTGCTCTGCAGATTTCCGGCCGACAGCGCACGCCGGCGCATCACTTGCACTGCCTGCAATACGTCCTGCGGTTGGTTGTAGTAGGCGTTGCCCAAGTCGATGGTCCACTGCAGGTTCCGGTCCATCTGCGCCAGCACTTGCGGAAACGCAGTCAACGCCTTAACGCTCGGATCCCAGTTCTGCGCGTCGGCTCCGGCGGCGATCTGGTCGGGAGACGCATAGCCCTGCGCCAGTCGCCAATGAGCGGCGTCCACCACTTGCTGAGGGCAAGTGGATGCAGCCAGTACTTGCGCCACCAGCGCATCCGGATAAAGCGCGATCGGTGCCACTAGTTGCTCCAGTTGCACCGCATTGAGTGGCTCCGCCAGCGGTTGTGCCTGTCCATCATCCTGCTGCGGATACACCTGGCCGGAGGGCGGCTGTTGTCCATCGCCTAATTGCTGATCCGGCGCGTACTGTCCGTTGTAAGGATCGTTCCGCGACTCTCGCGGTGCCGGTGGCGGCGCCTGTTGCGCGAGCAGTTCTTGCTGTCCCAGCGGCAGCAGAAGCAACACCATCGCCAGTGCGACCAGACGTCTGAGCACCTGGGTTAGTGCGGGAGAGAAATCGTCGAGTGAATCAAATGACAGGCGAGAAAGCCTGGTCGGGCACGATGGATGCGGGTACGTTAGGGGTCTCATCTTCCCTCTCTCACTGTCCCAAGTCGGCTCGCCCGAGGTGAAACCTAGTTTTCCAAGCCGCCGTGGGCTTCTCTCTTCCAGCCCGCGGCCAGTACCCAATACCAATTGTCGTCCGGTCTGCCGGGCCAAAGCAAGTCCGGCCCGCGATTGAGGGTGGTTGTTAGCCTGAACCCAGGGTTCGGGCGTTAGTTGCGGAGCGGGTTGTCCAATCGCAACTGACGCGGGATACTGTTCACGATGCGCTGGACCCTCTTTCTCTGATGAGCTCTCAGCCTTGAGTGTGGCGTGGACACTTTTGTCCATCGCCTTTGCCGGTCTGGTAGTCGCAAGTAGATGCCGACAGGTGCAGCTCACAGCCTCTGGTGGCAAAGAACCCGATTAAGCAGCACGATCTTGTCCAGCCGTTGAACGATTGAGGCTCTGCGCGAGTGCAGTTAATACACCGTCGTACGAAGAGAGCATTTCATGTTGGCGAGGCGCCTTCGTCCACCAGAAGACTCGCAGCTTAACCACGTCCGAGTCGGGATCGCCCAAGCCCATGGTCAGAACCTCAGGGTTGGGATCCGCCAAAACTCCTTTAACCTTGCCGACAGTCTTGCAGATGGAGGCCTTCAGTTCACTTAAACTCCGATTGTCTTTTACAGTTAGATCGTATTCCCAGCGACGAACGTCAAGCGCGGTATTGACCGTAACCGAGTGTGTAAACAACTCTGCATTAGGAATCACTACTCGCCTTCCATCGTACGTCTCAATGATCGTTGCTCGGGCCTGGATCTCTTCCACCGTGCCTTCGTAGGGGTTCAATTTAATCTCATCCCCGACACGAAATGGCTCGGCCCACAGCAACAGCAAGCCCGCAAGGAAATTCTGCAGTATGTTCTGAAAGGCGAACCCAATGGCACCCCGCTGATGCCAAGGATCTTTATCAAATCGCCGGCCTGAAACGAAGGGGCGACGACCGAAAAAGCCACCAGGACGCCAAGCAGAATAGTTGCCGCTCCCGTTAGACGGGCGAAAACCACACCCAGGTTAGGGCGGTACTTGCGAGTAGTGCGAAGTATCACTCGGCTGACAAGAATGCTCAGCACGTAGAACAGCAGAAAGACGATGATGCCCACAATCTAAGGATGGAAGTCGCGCAACGAAC
>Ga0307478_10000676_pt1 | contig 33482 bp, 29 predicted proteins | sample atmos_gasesECM4C_2_FD_203713 | JGI IMG/M metagenome (GOLD analysis project Ga0307478, IMG submission 203713) | Hardwood forest soil microbial communities from Morgan-Monroe State Forest, Indiana, United States - atmos_gasesECM4C_05 | ecosystem: Environmental > Terrestrial > Soil > Temperate...
CATTGGGGCCGCAATTCATGGCCGTGGCCAAGTTATATTGGCGTAGAACTCCAGTGGCGTCCTTGAATTCCAGAATACCGCTGCGCAAGCTGTCGGTCGGCACAATGTGCGTTACCGTCTGTCCGGCCGGAAAACGGCGTTTTTCATAGTTGCCGAAGAAGAACGTCTTGTTCTTAAAGACCGGCCCACCGATGCTGACGCCTTCGCGATTATCCTTGAAGGGTGTTTTCCTGGTGAACGAGTCTCCCTTTCCGTCCGAAGTGTGATTCAAATCCCAGGAGTTGGCGTTTAGGCCGTCACTCTGGTGGAACCAATAGCCATCTCCGTGAAACTGGTTGGTCCCGCCCTTGCTGATGAGAGTGATCTGCCCGCCGGTAGCTCGGCTGAACGTGGCATTGGAGTTCGTAACGCCCACCTTAAACTCTTCCAGGCTTTCCACTCCCGTGGGAATAAAGTTTTGCGCGTTTGCTCCACCCCCGACGGTATTGTCGGTGATGTCGATTCCGTCCAGCACGATGGTGTTCTGGTCGCTGCGAGCACCCGCTACTGTCCCCCCTTGGTTGCCAAAGCCGCCGTTCGCAGGTGTGTCATACGGCGTGGTACCCGGTTGCAAGGTTAACAGTTCAGAAGCATCGCGCTGCAGGGTTGGCAAACGCACGAGTGTCGTACCACCCACGACGTCGCCGAGTTGCGCATCAGTAGTTTGCAACTCGACGCGCGCTTCCGTGGTCACCGTCACTGATTCTGACGCCGACCCGAGTTCCAGTCTTACGTCCACGTTGTAGCTTTTTGACACTTCGACCGTGAGCGAGGCCACATCAGAGGTCCGGAACCCATCCTTCTTAACGGTAACTTGGTACTCGCCAGGCGTGACGTTTACAAACGTGTATTGGCCAGCTGAATTGGTCTTTTGTATTGCCTGGCCGTTGGTGCCTTTATTGCGCAAGACCACCGTTGCATCGAGGACTGCGGCGCCGCTGGGATCGGTAACGGTTCCGATTACCGTTCCCGTCGTCACCGTTTGCGCGTTTGCGATCTGCGAGATGGGCAGAAGAGTCACAAACAAACCGGCAAAAAGGAAAAACACACTGGTCTTCTTCACGTATTCACCCCTTTTCGTTTTGGAAATTTGAGGAATAGGAGAGAGAGGAGTGCGAGGCACACTAAACCGGAAGTACGGAAAGCAGCGAGGGAGCAACGTCAAAGCACTCGCTTTACTACTCACCGCGACCCCCACACACCACTAGTTCTACTACTCGCAGTGAAACCCACCCTAGCAGGCGCGTTCCCACCAGATGGCGAGAAATATGGCGATGGTATAGTCCAAGGCCTCGCGTGAGGTCAAGTCAATTTTATCTGGTTGTCAATTTTATCTGGTAGGCGGGTACTCGTTTTTTCGATTTTCAGCCAATTTGGCAGCCGAGGGAAAAACCTGCAAGCCCCTGAAATGATATCCGTGACCAGCAAAAAAGCCTTAAAGTTCCGTTGCCAGATCCGTATCCATCAACTCTGCACGCCCGCGTGACTGGGATTGCCTCAAAACGAAGGGCCATCTCCCAAGATTTTGGATAGCAGCAAGTCAAATTTTGAGTTGGCATTCCTCATTCCGAAAATGACAGCATTTCCTCATGGGTATCAAGAGTGGCTATCCATTGACAGCCGCGCATCGCAAAGAACCCGCGCAAATCCCCGTTGGCACGAACGTCGTCGAAAGTTACAAAGCATCGATGGACGGCGACGGCCTACGTATCCTGGATCACCTTCCTCAAATCATTGAGCGCGGCGCTCCGGCCCTCACGCCCGCGGAAAAAGAATTGTTGAAGTGGGTCGGCATATTCTTCCGCAAACCTACGCCCGGCAAATTCATGATGCGCATTCGCATGCCGAATGGCTTTGCGAGGAGCAACCAGTTGCGCACCATCGCCGAGCTCTCGCGGCGCCTTGGCAATAGTGTTCTAGACATAACCACCAGGCAGCAGATCGAGTTGCGCGGTTTCACTCTCGACACGGTGCCGGAAATCTGGGAGAAGCTGCGCAGCGTGGACCTGCGCACTCTGCAAACCGGCATCGATAATGTTCGCAACATCAACGGCTGCGCCCTGGCCGGCCTAACGCCCCACGAATTATTTGACGCCTCTCCGGTCGTCCACGAACTGGATCGCATCATCGTTGGTGGTAACGGCAACCCCAAGTTCACCAATTTGCCGCGCAAGTTCAACATCGTGGTGACGGGTTGCACAGACAACTGCACGCACGCCGAATCGCAGGATATCGCTCTCGTTCCCGCTAAAAAGGCTGGCCGGGTTGGCTTCAACGTTCTGGTGGGCGGCAAGATGGGCTCCGGAGGTTTCACGGTGGCTTCGCCACTGAATGTCTTTGTCGAAATCTTCCAAGCCGCGGCAGTGGTAGTCGAGTTAATCAAAATTTATCGTGACCATGGCCCGCGCGAGGCCCGCTCTAAGTGCCGTTTTGCTTTTTTGATCGAGGAATGGGGCGTGCGCCGCTTGCGCGCCGAACTTGTCGCACGCTTCGGTCACGAACTCGCCTTCCAGGGCAGAGACATGCGGGGCTCCTCACATGCCGATCATCTCGGTGTGAGTTTACAAAAAGGCGCCGCACTTTGTTCCGTAGGCCTTTGCATCCCAACCGGCAGGGTCAACCCCGATCAGCTCGACGAACTCGCGCGCTCGGCCGATGCCTATGGCAACGGCGAGATTCGTCTCACGACGGGACAAAACGTCATTATTCCCAATGTTCCCAAAGAGCGCGTGGCCAGCCTCCTCGGAGAACCTTTGCTCAAGCAACTCTCTCCTCTCCCTTCTCCCTTTATGCGCGGATTGGTCGCCTGCGTCGGCACGGATTATTGCAATCTCGCTCTCATTGAAACGAAGAGCCGTGCGCTCGCTCTTTCCGAGGCGCTCCACAACAAAATGGGGAGCGCCGTGAATCCCCTTTCGATCCATTGGTCCGGCTGTCCCGCAGGTTGCGGCAATCATCAAGCTGCTGACATCGGTCTTCGTGGCTTTAAGACGCGAATTGACGGCAAGATTGTCGACGCCGTCGCGATCTACACCGGCGGCCGGACTGGCCCTCATGCGGTTGCGGGCCAGGAAATTCTGGAAACTGTGCCGTGCGATGAATCGTTGCCGGAGGTCGTTGCAAATGTCATTCAGTCGTATCGCTTCGGCGTCGAAGCCAGCCGGCACGCGGCTTTGAGCGACCCCCTGTTCACGGCTGCCGCGACCGCTGGATTAGCCTCGTGGCGGCGCAAACCGGCATTGACGTCGGCTGACATGCCGGCTTGAAAAAAAAGTGTCGTACCTAGGAGAGACAAGCATGACCGACTACGTGGCTCCAAAGGAGCTAGTACAAGAAGTGGTGCAATTGGCGAAACGAAAATCCGATCTACCGGTCCGAGACATGTTGATTCGAGGAATGCTCGCAGGCGCATTTCTTGGCTATGCCACGTCGCTCGTATTCGTTGTCTTGTCGCAAGGTCTTCCTCCCATCGTCGGCGCGATTCTTTTCCCCGTTGGCTTCGTTATTCTGGTTCTCCTGGGGCTGGAGTTGGTTACCGGCAACTTCGCTTTGCTTCCCGCCGGTGTAATGGCCGGATCGGTTCGCATAACAAGGCTGCTTGCCAATTGGGGTTGGGTGTATCTCGGAAACCTGATTGGCAGCGTGCTGTACGCCGGGCTTTTTTATCTGGCCATCACCAACTGGCGCACCGGCAACGGTGGCCCGATTGCCGATCTTCTCAAGCAAGCCGCGCAGAAGAAAACGTTAGCCTACTTGGCTCTCGGCCCAAGCGGTTGGGCGACAGCGTTGGTAAAGGCCGTCCTCTGCAACTGGATGGTGACGATCGGTGCTGTTCTGGCCTTGGTTTCAAGGTCCACTGTTGGAAAAATCGCTGCCATGTGGCTTCCGATCATGACCTTCTTCGCGCTCGGCTACGAACATTCCGTCGTCAACATGTTCCTTATCCCCTCGGCCATGATGCTGGGAGCGCCCATTTCACTAGCTCAAGCCCTTTTCTGGAACTTGCTCCCCGTGACCATCGGCAATCTTTTCGCTGGAGCGGTTTTGACGGGTATGGCTCTCTATGCAACGTATCCGGCCGCGGCTGCTCCGGCAGCCACTCCGGTACAAGCGTTCGCTGCTGAACAGACCGAACCATCAGCCGCCTTCGCAACTCCCGTCGGCGGCTGGCATTAGAAACTCGCTCTGGCCAAGGCCATGACTGGTGAGGCTCAACCCACCCGCTAGTCATTCCGAACGGAGCTGGCCGACTTTATTTCTTCCCGTGGGGTCGGCCTGCGGATGTGAGGAATCTTTCTTCGCCTCTGCCGTTGTAGTGGCGGGTCTTCAGACCCGTTCTTTAGGATTGTTTAGGGGATGAGCGGAAGGGGTGCGCGAATCACCGCCTGCCCGTCCGCCGTCTTGGAGAAACTTGCCACCGCTGCAGCCTCACTCGGACACGTTTCGAAGATGGGCAGCAGCTTGGCCATTTCCAACGCTTGCCTCAAATTCGGCCGGAGATGACAAAGCTTCAGCCCTCCGCTTTTGGCTTTTGTCTTCCGCTGCATTTCGATGAGTGCGCCGAGGCCGGCGCTGTCCACATAATTCACTTGCTCCAGATTAACAACAATCCGTGTGGCGCCGGATGCCAGCAGATTGTCGATCACCGTAAGCAACCCGCTGCTCTCTTCTCCGAGCACTAGGCGCCCTTTGAGCCCCAGAAGATAGATTCCATTCATCTCCCGCTGCGTTATTTCCAAAGGCATCGTTTGCCTCCCAAGACAGCCTCTTCCCAAAGACCATTAGGCACATTCGCGAACGCATTCATTTTAGCTTCCGGATTCTCCTAGCGAAAGCATTCATCGAGCCTCAAGCGCCGTAGGCGCGCCAGAAGTTAGCCCCGCCGGCAAGAGCTCCGGAAAGATGGCAAAAAAAAGAATCCCGAGCGCCAAAGGCCACCTAGGAAAAAACAAATCTGCCTTTTCCTCGTTTGGCGAAACATTTCCTCGGCCTTCGGCGTCTCCCCTTTAGACTCTCCTAGGCCCTTTACAACCGGGCCCCTCACAACCAGGGAGGACACCATGAGTTTCATCAAGAACCCCGGCAGATTCGCAGGCCTGCTATACATCCTCCTGTCCCGGCTTCTTCGCCATAGTGTATATTCCCAGCAAGCTCATCGTCCACGGAAACGCAGCGGCCACGGCCAACAACATCGCAGCCTCCGAGATGCTCTTTCGCCTCGGCATCGGCGGCCAACTCATCTGTCAGGCCGGCTGGATCTTCGTGGCTCTGGCTTTGTACCACCTGCTCCAGGGCGTCAACCGGTGGCAGGCCTCGCTCTGGATGATATTGGTAGTAGCCTCGGTCCCGATAGCGTTTCTGAATGAGCTGAACTCCATCGCTGCCCTGGCCCTTGTGCGCGGCGCCGATTTTCAATCCATATTCGAAAAGCCTCAGCGCGAGGCTCTGGCCATGCTGTTCCTCAATCTGCATTTTCAGGGAATTGTTGTCGTTGAACTATTTTGGGGTCTGTGCCTCGTTACCCTCGCACTGCTGGTGTACCGCTCGCGATTCTTGCCGCGCTTCTTGGGCGTGTGGCTGGCTATCGATGGCTTCGCCTACTTGGTCCTGAGCCTTACGGGAGTACTGTCGCCACAATATTACGACCAGGTGCTTACCTACGCTCAGCCCGCCACCTTCGGCGAGGTAGTCTTCATGCTCTGGCTCGTCATCAAAGGCGCCATGCCCACGGCACTGGACGCCACCGCCTCGTCGTCGGCGGTTGGTTAGGACTGCCCCGCCCGCACCCACAGGCGCACAAAAACTGAAAGACCGCCTCGACATCCTCGAAGCCGAGCGCCTCGTGCTTACTATCGAGCTACGCAACGCCCTCATCCACCTCATCACGCGCTTCGCGATGCGGAGCGTCGCTATTGACCGAAGGCCTAGGCGGTGTCCCTTTCCCGATTTCTGATTTCTCCACATGCCGTGCTACCCTTCCGCAACATGAACGCGAAAGCCATTACCCCCATATTGAACGTGTCCGACATCGCCGCGGCCTTCACATGGTTCGAGAAGTGGGGATGGAGGAAGTGCTGGGACTGGGGGAAACCTCCGACCTTCGGGGCGGTCGGCTCAGGCGAATGTGAGATCTTCCTTTGCCTGGGAGGCCAGGGTAGCCGTGGCAGAGGGACGAACACCTCCACGTTTGGACCAGGCGGGGACGAAACAGCCGACAAAGGTGCTTGGATGTCCGTCTGGGTGGACGACGTTGACGAGGTCCACAGACAGTGCGTGGCTGCCGGGCTGGACATCACTTTCCCACCAACTGATATGCCGTGGAACGTCCGCGAGATGCATGTGCGGCACCCGGACGGGCACGTATTTCGAGTCGGCAAGGGTCTTGAGGGCAGCCACGAAGAATGAGGCTGCGGTGCTGGGTGCCGCAGCTTTCGGGCGACTGGCCCGGGCTTAGGAAATCTATGATTGGCGGGTGGCCGGGTCCCGGTACGCTTTTGTACCTGGGTCTTTCTCTTGCCCTTTCTAGTTTCCTTTTTCTAGTTTCAATTTTCACGGTTGTTACTTCCGGGGCGTGTGCAGTTTGAGTGGGAGGATTCTGGCGTAGGACCTGAAGTACGAGTCGGCGGCGAACATGGACCAGTCGCGAGCGATAGCGATGGCGCAAATCAGCATGTCGGAGACGGAAACGGCGACTCCGCGGGCGCGGCAGTGGTTGCCGGCTTTGGCGGCGGCTTCGTGGTCGGCCGCAGTGACAGGCTCATGGGGGAAGGAGCGGAGGACCATGTGCAGCTTTTCGTACTGGCCGGACGTCTTGATGCCGGATAACAGCTCCCACGTGTAGACTCACCTGCATCTGAGTGTGTAAGTGCGTCCGTGGCCGAGAGGATCCGCACGCTACTGGGAAGACGCGCAGCGAAGCTGCACTTCAGCCGCCAGATCGGGGTCCATCTGCGCCAAGCGTCCATGCGACGCCGAGCAAACTTGCTGCGAGGTGATTCCCAAAGCTCCGCGCAAATCCGCTCCGGCTAGGTTTGCTCCATCAAATTCCGCCCCTCTCAAAATCGCGCCCGTGAAAGAAGCTCCCCGCAAATCCGCTTTCTTCAAGTCCGCATCCAAAAGAATTGTTCCTTTAAGAATTGCGCCGGTAAGATTCGCTTCCTCAAGTCTTCCCGAGGACAAATCGGTCTGCTCCAAATTTGCAAAGGAAAGCACGGAGTGCTCGAGTTTTGTGTCGCGCATGTCCGTTCGTGAAAGGTCCGTTCGAAGCAATTGGGCGTTCCTCAAATTTACTGCATACAGCGAGGCTCCGGAAATTTTAGCGTTCGAAAGTACGGCATTCTCAAACGTACCGTAGGAAAGGTCCACAAACCTCATGTCGGCGGCCGCAAAATTGGCGCCGGTCGCGTTGGCCGAAACCAAAATCGTGTGCGCCAACTGGGCTCGGTCGAGAATCGCGGAACGCAGCAAGGCTTCTCGCAAATTGGCTCCTCGTAAGTCGGCTTCGGAAAGATACGCTCCCTCCAGATTGGCGCGCCAAAGTTTTGCATTGATTAGAAAAACTTTGTAACCACGCGCGAACCGCATATTCATGTGATTCAGCTTCGCGCCCACGATTTCCTGCACGGTTTCGTCGGTCCACGCTTCACCCTGCGGCGGGGGCGTCGAGAGCGACGCTTCCGTCACGTCCGCGTACGGCCGGTAACCCACGGATTGAAAAATCATCGACGCCCAGCGTCGCACGCCCGCCGAAGATTCCCCCGCCGATGTGCTGTGGTCGAACGGCAATCCCCGGTTCACGCCGAGAGAGAAAAGAAAAAGGATGCACCCAGTCACCAGCGCCGCGCGCGTGGTTCCCAAGATCATGCGAATGATGTTTCTCGATTTGGGCAGCCGGATGTCACCCGGACGCAGCACTCGCGAGACTACAAAAGGAACGCTTGTCGCCGTGGCCACCGAAAGCGTAATGAGCAGCACGTGCAGAAGTGTTCCGCGGAAATCCTGCTTCGGCAGATAGCGAACCCAGAAAAAGAACATCGTCGCGGGCACAATCCAGTAAGCCAGCGCCGTCGAAAGAACCGTTTCGAACGCGGTCATCGCCGATTTTGTATCGTTCTGCCAACGGAAATGCCGGCGTACCAGCCCCATCAGATACCACGGGCCGTCTTTTTCCAACGTCTGACCATCCCGAAAAACGGCGGGGAGCGCGGCCATGCTTCCCCACAACCTCAACAGCAGAAAATGAAATCGCAGAGAAAGAACCAGCAGCACAAGCGGGCCGCCTAGATAAAGCCCGGTCATGGGCAGCACGTTGCCCAATCTCAAGAAGGGTATCGCGGAGGTGTTGAGTAGCAGACGCACATCGGTCGTAAAAGCAACCAGCGCGCAGCAGACCACGCTCAGTCCCACCGTAAGGAAATAAAATCCGCGCGCGATCTTTGTCGCGTCGCCGATCGCTTTCGAACTGTCGACGGCGGAAATCGATTCCGGCAGCACCGCATCGAATAGATTCGTTCCGCCCAGCCGGCCGAACCATAAGCCTTCGGCGCCGTAAAGGTTGGCGCCCATCAAATTCGAGCCTCGCAGCTCCGTTCCCAGCAAATTTGCATTCTGGAGATTCGAACGCACCAGGCTCGCCCCCCGCAAATTGGCCATCGATAAATCCGCACCTGCAAGATTCGTTCGATGCAAAATGGCGCCTTGCAAATTCACGCCGGTGAGGTCTGCTTTGGCTAGATTGACTCCACAGAGGTCGGCCTTTACGCCGGTTTCTCCGCCTGATTCCACCCACATTTTGTGTTGATCCAGAATCTCGGCGAGTTCGAGGAGCGAGATACCGATGGAATCCGCGCCGCTCGCAGGTTCGCTTGGAGCGGAAGGTTCTGTTGCTATTTCGGTCTTCAGTTCTTCAATTTCTTTGATTGCGTCTATTTCCAGGCCCATTCGAACGTTTCCCCCAGATCTTTCTGCCCTCACTCGGACAATCTTGTTCACTTCAGCCCCTCGGGATCGCGCCTACGCACTTTTCAATTCACACGAATTTCTTCGAAGCGAATTCTTCCCGGCCACGGTTTGCATTGCTCCGCCGCCGGACATATTTCTGCTGGGGCTGCCCCTATCCTCTCTCAGCAGAGCTGTGAAAATCGACTGCCCTTAAGTACAGGGCGGCGCACAGGTAACTGCCTAGATGAAACTGGAATGTAGAAATTAGAATAGGAAGGAACAGGAGTAAAGACAAACTACAAATCGGAAACTAGAAACTAGAAATGAGCAGCGGCCACCCCTTCGGGTGGTTGTATGAGTCTGAAAGTCGACCACCGAGGTCTATTGATTCCACGGGACTTAAAATCGACTTTCCGCGGAGAAAGGGAGAAGTGGCCGACGGCCGGCGATTACGCTTAAACCAACCGGTCTGGAGGTCCCGCTTCCTCCCCCGGGGCCTATACGGGAAAATTAATAGGTGACGTCCTTCCCCTTGGTTACGCCAGACATCGCTCTCGGACCAGCCGATTTGGTGATGCCGGCAGACCCTCCTGCCTGCTTCCGCGCGGCCACGCCCCGGAACGTTTCAGTTGATTTGCTTCGCGGCGCGGTTATGGTGTTGATGGCGCTGGACCACGCGCATTTCTTCTTTCGCACCGGCGATTCCGTACCTGAGTACTTGCCGGGGTCCTCGCCGGCGCTGTTTTTTACGCGCTGGATTACCCACTTTTGCGCGCCGGCTTTTTTCTTTCTCGCGGGTACCGGAGCATTTCTTTCCTTCGCTCGCGGGGGGAAAACGATCTCCCAAGTTTCGAGGTACCTGTGGACGCGGGGCTTGTGGCTGATCGTTATGTCGTTCACGATCGTGGGCTTCGCTTGGGTCTCGCTTTTCCCGTTCGTTCACGGTGGGGTGCTTTGGGCTCTGGGCCTTTCGATGATCTTGATGGCCGCCATAGTGCGCCTCCCGCTCCGCTGGATCGCGGCGCTGGGAGTGGGCATCATGGTTACGCACAATCTACTGGATGGCGTAGCTCCGTCCTCGTTTGGCCGCTTTGCAGTGGTTTGGTCCATTCTTCATTATCCGGGCACCTATCCCATCGGTTTCCACCATTACTTTTTCACGCTCTTTACGGTGATCCCCTGGGTGGGAGTGATGGCCGCAGGTTACGCCTTCGGTGCGGTATTGCTGCGGCCCGACCGTCGCAGCGTCTCGCTCCTTTTAGGCTGGTCCATTACGGTGGCGTTCTTCGTGCTGCGTGCTTGGAATCATTTTGGCAACAGCTCGGCGGATCTTGGGGGCGCGTTTCCGGGCAGCCACTACTCGGGCGGTCCGTGGAGTTCACAAGCGACTATTGGCCTCACCCTTGTGTCTTTTTTCAATACCCTCAAGTATCCGGCATCATTGCAGTTTCTATTAATGACCCTGGGGCCGGTGCTGTTGGCGCTAGCGTGGCTGGATCGCGTCAACCCCACGCAGCGGCCGGCGCGCATTCTCTTGGTGTATGGCCGCGTGCCTCTCTTTTACTATGTTCTTCACCTGCTTTTCTTTCACACCTTAGCCGTGTATGTCGCACTGGAGTTCCATCAACGCGCGGCGTGGTTACTCTATGGGGGCCCGCTTTTGATGCCCATCCCCCGCGGTTACGGTCATGGTTTGCCGTTTATCTACGCGATGTGGCTTTTGGTGGTAATCCTGCTGTATTGGCCCTGCAAGTGGTTCATGAACTTGAAGCAGCAGCACCCGGACTGGTGGTGGCTCAGGTACTTGTAGGTCTTGCGCGGAAACCGGGAACGTACGGACTCTTTCAAGAGGTTCAAAGTTAGAAGTTGCAGGTTTGAAGCCACTGGTGACTTGTGACTGAGTCCCATTTGGCGCAAAAAAAGTGCCGGGGTAGCTTCGCTGAGGGGCCAAGGCACCCCGGCTTATCCTGCCCGCCTCCGCAGTGAGCGAGCAAGGAACTCGTTGAAAAACCTACTTATCACAAGGCCGCAAAAGCGCTGCAAGTTCGGCCTGGGGATTTTTTTGCCGACGCAAAAGATCGGGCGGCTGTGAGCCAGGAAACGGGGGACTTCCCTTCCTGAAGCTCTCTATTCTTGTCGCCGCGAAATACGTACTGCGCTTCGCCGCGGCAGCCAAAACTTATTTTTCTTCGTCGCCGCGAAGGAATTCGTAGCGCTCAATGGCGGCAACCACGCCGACGGCGCCCTCTTCACGGGGCTCGGTGCGCTGCACGCGGCCGAGGCAGCGGACACGTACGGGTCCGGCCAGAGTGATCTCGTTGGGAAGCGTCAAAAGAATTTCGACGGGCGAGCCTTCCCGGACATCCTTGGAAAGGAAGAAATAAACACCGCGGGAGCTGACATCCCGAGACTCGGTGCTGGTTTCTCCGACCGCGGCTCCCGTGGTCCAACGAACGGTGAGCGGCAGCCGCATGGAAAAGCGCTGGGTAGTGCGGCGTTCGGAACCAGTCAAAGCGGTCCTCCTCATTGAAGAGAGAGTGTATCCGGGTAAGGTCTAGGGAACAATAGAACTCCGGATACAAAAACGATTCAATGTTGAGAAGTACTGATGTACTAGGACGCCGCCGCAAATTAGGACTTGCGGGTTTAGGGAATGCTGGCGGAGAAATCACCTTGCCAGAGCCTTAAGCTAGTGGGGAAATTCGGTCGATGGGGCTCTTAAGACACTGATTTTAATAGTTTTACCTAACAGGATCTAGGCCTTGAGACGGGCGGGGCCCTTCGAGTCCCTCAGGGTAACCAAGCCCGCCCCTACGACGGCGAAGCTGGGTTCCAGCGCTAGAAGCGGGAATGGCCGGAATTTTGCGGGTCGTGCTGGAAGCGAGGCCAGGGGGAGTCCATAGGAGGAGAGGCGGAGTCGGAGACGGCGTAGGCGAAGCCTTTGTCGGTGGTGAAGAAGATGGCGCCGTCGGTGGAGATGGCGGGAGCGTCGCGGACCATTCCGTTGATGGCGAGTTTCCATTTGAGATGGCCGTCCGAGGTGAAAGCGGCGAGAGAAGGAACGCGAGTGACTCGTCCCGGCTCGCGGCTATTCAGGCTGAGATAGATGGTGCCATCGGCGGCGAGGGCTAAACCGGAATTGCATTCGGCCTGAACATTCCACTCGCTGTGGCCGTCTGGCAGGACGGCTTTGACGAAATCGGAATCGCAAAAATAAATGACACCGGCGGTGTCGACGACCGGAGAGCCTTGCAAACGGTTGGAGAGGCGGAGCCCCCAGCGCTGCTGGCCTTCAGGACCAATAGCGAAAAGCCAGGAAGGATTGTGGCCGGAGATGTAAACGATGCCGTCTCTGCCGATGGCGGGAAAACCGAGATGGCCGACAGGCAATTGAATGAACCACATAACGTCACCGCGCAGATTGAGGCGGTACAGCCATTGTTGGTGGGCAAGATTGATGGTGTCATTGCCGCCGATGACGGGAGAGGAGCGCCACTCGCCCGGTCCAGGGTCATAAGGCGAGGAGTTGGTTCCGAGGAGGATGTCGTCCCGGGAGCCGGAAGGACTGTAGGTCATTTGCTTCCAAGCGAGGCTGGGGCCAGTGGTCGGGGCGAAGGCGAAGAGATCGGTGTAGTCGTCGGTGACGTAGAGAGCGTCGTCATTGCCAAGAGCCGGCGGAGTGAAAAATTTGTGCTGCGTGGCGTCGGATTGCCAGGTGAGGTTTCCGGAAGCGTCGAGAGCAAAGAGCTTGCCGGATTGGCTCGCGGCGTAGAGCGTGCCAGCGGGCGAAAGCGCCGGGGCGGCGATAACCGGACCGGATGGCAGAGGGGTCTTCCAGAGAAACTTGCCTTGGGGGGAGAGCGCGTAAATGCCGTCGGCGGCGGCGAAGTGGACGGCGCCGTTCGGAGCGAGAGCAATGCCAGAGAGTTTGTCTGATCCCGATGCGAAAGACCACAGGATGCGAGGGCCGGGGGCGTCGCTGGAGGAACTTCGATCGGGACCGCGACGGAGCGCGAAAAAGACGGCTAGGCAAATTACAAGCAGCGCGCCGACGAGGGCGAGAACTTTGCTGGATTTCATGGGTCGCATCATTTCGAGTTTTGTTGGCGAGAGTGCCGAGAGGGCACGGAGATCATGGTTCTTCACTGTCATCTGGAGGGTCCGCGCTGGGTAGCACGGCCGGGCAGTCGCGATGGAGCTCGTCCATATATTGATGGACCATCAGAGAAGCTCGCAGAGGGTCGGGCTTGCTGCTGAAACGGTAAGCAAGAAGCGCGGAGCCGGCCGAGTTGAAGTTGCTCCCGGGAGGCGGCCGGTAATTCTTCATGAGCTCTTGCTCATCGAGGATTTGGCCGCGAGTGGGAGTTTGGTCCGGAGCGTCTTCGGTCGGCGCAGGCTTTTGCCTCAGCAAGCAAGAGTCGATGTGCGCGGAAATCATTTCGAGAAGAAGGCGCTGCCACTTGGGATCGTTTTGCAGGTCTTCGATGTCGTTCGCGAGGCGGTCTTCCATGTCGCGCGTGGTGGACCGGGGAAAGACGGTGGTGTAGCCCCAGCTGAGGGCTTGCTTTTCCACCTCGATGAAGCAAGCGCGGCCGCAGCGATTGAGTTGCTTGAGGCGGCGGTTCGCTCCCGGAGCGATGGGGACGCCCGAGTTGGGGGAGAGATCGTCATTGGTGAAAACGCGATGAGGCTTGGGGGAATTGGCTTTTGCGGCGGCTGCAACTGGCGTGGTTGTGGCGGGGTCCTTTTTTGCGGGATCTTGCGGCGGCGGCTGGGCAGGCGGAGCACCGGCTGATTGCGGAGGGCAGGCCGCGGCGCGAAGCGGTGCGCAGAGAATTGCGAACAGGAAGAAGGACCGAAGGAGATGGCTCGTACGAACGGGAACGGCGTTCGAGTTTGTTGAGGTGATCATGGGAGACGGTAGTCCGGGCAAACTCTGGCGGTGGCCTCATTCACCTCGTGCTGCATGATGGTGGCGCGGAAGGGGGCAAAGCGCTGAACGGCTTGCAAGCGCTGAGTCATGAGGCCCGAGGAATTCCTATATTGCAAGATCAGCTTGCGCTCGTGCTCGGCAAAACGTGAATGAACGTCATTTCGGACGTATTCCGGCACCACACCTTTGCCGACGATCTTTGCCACTCGGCGCTGGATGTCGCAATAGCCGCTTGCCGCCTGGAGAGCGTCTTGCAAGTAGGAATTCCAGACCTTGTCATCGCCAATCTCGTGACGCGCGAGCGTCAACTGATTCTGAAACTCGGCTTCGCGCTCGGGACCAAATCCCATTTGCGCCCGAAGTTCCGCTTCGCAGGAGAAATCACAGACGAGATTGTTTTCCTCGCCGTCGAGATCGCTCAAGTCAATTGGTTTTGACGGCTTGGCCAAGTCTTCTTCGGTGATGACTTTCTTTTGTTGAACGGCTTTCTGGAGCGGCGTTGAGCCGTTTGACGGGGCCGGAGAAGGATTCGAGGAAGCTGCCGCAGATTGCTGGGCCGCTGGGGCAGGAGCAGGCTGGGCAGGGGGATTATCGGGTGACTGCAATGGCGCAGGGACGGTCGCGCTCGCGCCAACAGCAGTCAGCAGCACGACGAAAGCAATGGAATGCCGGAAGCTTTGCGCAGACTTGAGCAACGCGCGCTTGGAAGAACCGCTGCGGCGGAGATCACGGATCAACGGGGTCATCCGTGTCTTCCGGAGGCGCAGGGACATTGATCGTGCAGGTGGCGTGAACCAGTTTGTCAACCTGCATGTGCATATATTGGGCCTGAATAGCATCGGGCGAGACTTTGCTGATGTGCGCGTTGGCGCGGTCCAGCGCGGCGTTCAGACGAGCGCGAATCTCGCGAAACTTCGCTTCGTACTGGCGTTCGACGGCCAGCTCGCTCGGCGTAATGTTGCGAGGATCGGCAAAACGCTGAAGGTCCTGTGTTTTCTGAACTTGCGTCTCGCACGCTTGTCCCTGGACGCCAAGGATCTCGCCGAGCATCTCCTGCCAGGCCATATCACGCTTCACTGTTTCGACGGCATCGAGAAGCGCTAGTTTCCATTTGGCACTGTACACGCCGTTTGCTCCGGCGCGCTGCGCCACTTGATCGAAGCAAGTGCGGTCGCAAGTATTCAGTTGCTGCAGAATGTCGCGCGAGCCCGCGATGGAAATGTCGTGAGGACGGGCGTCGATGTCGTCGTTGGTAAAAACTTTGTGCGGTTTTGCGGGAGGCTTCGCTGCAGAATCGGGAGTCGCGGTTGCCGGCTTGGCGAGAGTCTGTGGACAATTTGCCATGCAAGGCGCGGAAGTGGGGTTGCTCGGCGATGCTGGCGGAGCGCTCGTAGGATCGGCCGACTGCGCGACGGCGCTCAGCCCGGTGGTCAGGAAAATGATTGCCAAAGCAAAAATGTGGCGGCGCACGGAAGGATTTCTCCTTATCCACTGGTACTTTCATTTTATCGCACGTTGGCGCGTGCGGAGGGAGGAAGTCGACTGTAGTTACCGTAAACGATATGAGCAAATGCAGGATAAAGAGCCATTTGTTCCCCACAAAGCTATCAGCGGGTTGCTCCTGCAGCCATATAGAGGAAAGAAAGCAAATGATTCAACAAGAACTCCTGCAGTCCGGGGACCAGGAGGAAAGTAGTTGCTACTAGATGGTTGCGATAGCAAGCGAAGGTGAGGCGGTGATGAATGGTCGATAAGAATTGAGACGCGCTTACGATTGATCGGTCGACCGGTGGTGAAGCGCCCGGACCGTAGCCCCGGCAAGGTCGGGGCAGGCGGGATGTGCTACGACTGATCGATAAGTCGGTGGTGTATGGCGTATAACGCCAATTCGAGGCGGTCGGAGACGCCGAGCTTGTCGAAGATGTTGTGCAAATGGTTCTTGACGGTCTGCTCAGAGATGAAAAGCTTCTCGCCGATTTCTTTGTTGCGAAAACCTTGCGCGACCAGCTGGACGATTTCTTTTTCACGGTCGCTGAGCAGCGGCTTTTCGCGGCGCGGCCCGGATTCGCTGGATTTCGAGAACGCTTTCATGACCTCCGCAGTCATGCGATTATCGAGCCAGATTTCGCCGGCATGCACGCGATGAATACTTTTCACCAGGAGGTCGGTGGCGGATTGCTTCAGGACGACGCCGCGTGCGCCAAGACGCATCGCGCGAACCACGTCGCGATCGTCTTCCGCCGCGGTCAAAACGACCACGCGGGTGGGCAGCGTATCAAAATTAACTTCCTCTAATACCGCCAAGCCATCTTTGTCCGGCATACGCAGGTCGAGAAGAAGAATATCGGGCTTGAGCTTGGCGAGAAGCTTGATGCACTCCGCGCCGTTCTGAGCCTCACCAACGATGGTGATGTCTTCGTCGGAATCGAGAAGCTTCCTCAGACCATCGCGAAAAATCGCGTGGTCATCGGCTAGTAGTACCCGTATTTGCTGTTTAGTCGTAGTCTTTGCCATAACTTATGTCTTGCAAACCGTAAAAAGCCCGGAAACCCCATTTATGTCAGGGTTTGTAAGTACCAACCCTGAAAAACCTCACCCGAGTGGAACTTCAATCGTTAAACGCGCTCCATGCCCCGGGTTTGACTCGACAGTCAAAACCCCTCCCACGGTACGCGCGCGCTCCTTAATGGAAATGGGACCCAGCCGCAACCGATCCAATTCATCACCGGTAAACCGCCCAGCAAAACTAAACCCCTCACCATTATCGTCCACAACGAGTACTAGACGGCTGTCATCCTGCGACAGTTTTACCACGACATGGGAAGCCTTGGCATGCTTTTTTATGTTGTTGAGTGCTTCTCGGTAAATCTGGAAAATCTCGCGACAGACGCGGTCGGGAGCGCGCAACTGGGCCGAATCGATGAGCAAATCCAGGGCAACCGTGCATTCATTGCGGTAGCGCTCGGCGAATCCGCGCATTAAATCCACCAAATCGGCGCTCTGTACACGGAGGGGGCGGAGGTCCGTAACGGTCTGACGGAGTTCGGCGCCTTCGTTTTTGACGGTCTGTTGGAGGCTGGCGAGGCTGTTGACGGCCTGGTCCGGCGCGGAAGGAAGGCGGCGGCGCAGCACGTCCAACTGGATTTCGATGCTCAACAGGGTCTGAAGAATGCCATCGTGGAGGTCGCGGGCGATGCGGCTGCGCTCGGCTTCGATGGCTCGAGCTCGTAAGTGCCTCAAAAGAAAGATGTTCTCGAGGGTGGGGGAGACATGCCCGGCAATGCTTTCGAGCCAGGCTAAGTCCTGCTTTTGAAATGGTTTACGCCCATTTAGGAGAAAAATTCGACCGCTCGCTTGCCCTCCCTGGTCAAATGCCACGGTTAGGAAAGACCGCACCTTCAGTTCTTGTTGGGCTGGGCCGGGCAGGCGGGGGAGATTCTTAATTACCCGGCCGTCCCGCCGATCCCACCCGAAGCCGGAACCAGGCCCGCTTAGCGAGTTCCAGCAAATCGCGGCATCCATGTCGTCGAGCAAGAAGCCGTCGGTGCGCGAGAGCGGCATGCTTTCTGGTACCAACCGCTCGCTTTCGCCGGCTTTCAGCCGCCACAGAAAAATGCGTTCTAGGTCGGTGTCGCGAAAGAGCAAAAGAGCTTCTTCCGCGGCGAACGTGGTCGCCAGCTCGTCGAGAAAGAGGCGCAGAGATTCGGCGAGCCCTTGATCCACTTGCATCGTGGCATTGATGCGCGAGAAGAAATCGATCTGCGAGACAAATCGCCGGTTGAGATCGCCAAGATACGCCAGGCCCGCGCCGCCCGCGAAGGTTCCAGCCAGCAGCCCCAGCCAGGCGACCACACGCATCCAATCCATTTCGCCACGGCCCGCTGTCCGCAAAACGAGAACGAGCGATAACGCACCGGCCAGGGGAACGGTTAAGCCAAGTCCCCAACGAATGCCTCCCGCGTAGCAAAGGAACATGAAAGGAAACCAAACCGGCACCGTGGATGGACTGATGTAGATGAAATATCCGAGGGCGAACAGATCGCACACCAAGGGCAGGTGCCACGAGCGTTTGCGGAGCAACCGCTCCAACTGCGTGACCAGGAGCGAAACGATCAGATAAGCAATCAGAAACGAGACGGAGCGCTGTAATTCGCGCGATGGCGGCTGCTCCAGCACAGCCAGCAGCGCGAGCAAAATAAAGACCGGTCGAGCATAGACGATCTGCCGGTCAAAATGGTGACGGTCCGTTTGATGGGGGCTCATGCGCGGGGACGCGTGTCCTGTCAAGTCAGTCTAGCAAGCCGACGGAGTCCGTGGCGCGATGGTTTCCTGTCTGTAACGGAGTGAATATCGTGCCGGTGAACGCAGCCTTTCGGAGCTGTTGCTATCCTGTTTGTAACTGATAGGAAATGCGGGCTGATGACGTCCCGCGCCGGCAGTGCGGAATAGCCCATACTAGTTGGCGGCATCCTGTCTTGCCATTTCTGTTGCTCAAATGCCCTGTGAAAAGGAATTGGGATGACTCGAGGAATCAGGATCGCCGCGCTGGCGTGTCTTTGGCTTGTCCCGACCTTGCTTCTTTCGACCAGCCTGCTCTCCGATTGGACTTTCGTGTGGGAAAGAGTCCATGTGCCCTCTTACACGCCTCCCTTTTTGGATTTGCGTTCTATCACCAGCGGCTTGAAAACAGTGCAACACGGCGGCGATCCTCTCATCGCAAATCCCCGCGATCCTCTGCGCCGTACCATGAACTATCCGAGGATCTGGCTACATCTTTTCGCGTGGATGGGCATCAACGATTCGAACTTGTGGATGGTAGGCATCGCTTTCTGTGGACTCTACTTGGTTGGAGTTTCCTGGCTCATTTTGCAAACCCAGCGTGCATTGGACGCCGTGATCCTTCTCGTTGCCGGATTATCCCTGTCGGCCCTTTTCGCAATCGAGCGCGGCAACAGTGACCTACTGATTTTCTCGCTGGTCTTGCTCGGGTGCGTGTCGAAAAACAAATACTTCAAGCTGGCCGCATTCTTCACCGCTGCCGTGCTGAAAATTTTCCCCATCGCCACGCTACTCGCGGACATCCTTCGACGGCCGCTTCGCAAAAGCGCAGCCGGCATAGCGTTTCTAGCGGCTGCCTTTGCCCTATTTGCCTGGGAATGGCGTGATTTGCGAGCTATCAAGGCTTCCACGCCGGTTTCCACCACGCTGTCGTTTGGATTACCGGTGTTGCTGGCGCAAGCTCATTACCTGAGTCCAATACAAGTGGCCCTTGGCTTGTTCGCAATGGTCATAATTCTGACGGCCGCCTGGCTCGCGCGGCCAGCGATCGAGCAATCTGCGCTGGAGTCCACGTCCGGAGGAATGTTCGTGATTTTCGGCTGTGTCTATCTCTTCTCCTTCGTCATCGCTTCGAACTGGGACTACCGGCTGATCTTCTTGCTGCCCACGCTCCCGTTTGTACTTGATTCTGCACGCGACCGCCGTTCCAAGACCTGGGCAATCGTCTATGTCGGCGCGCTGCTTCTAGCAGCAAACTCGTTCTTCGCTGGCGTCTATCAAGGCATTCCGGCCATTGATTTGGCGTCGGTGATTTTGTTGATGCTGCTGTTGACAGTACTTTTTCCAGCCCTGTGGAAATCCGCTTGGAAACGCGAAAGCTTCCCGAGCGAACCGGCTATCTAATTTGCGGGGCGCGAACCACATGGCGCGGGATGACGCGAAATTTTATTCCGCCTCGGCCTATTCGGTGAGTGCTTGGATTCCGTTGCTGGCGCCCACGCCAGCGCTACGCGGCGCGGCCTGCGGCGCGGAACGATTCCTTCGCGGCAAACCTGATTTTCCAGGCGGCGGAGGCAAATTTGAAATTCCGCATGAAGGTATTCTTCGATTCACCCTCCGGTCGTTTCACCCAGCGGGTGGGGACTTCCGTCGCGTGAAATCCCAGGCGCACCGGCTTTAGCAGCATCTCGGCGCAAAATTCGTGCCGTCCGTATTCCCAGTTGACGCTGCGAAGCACTTCCGCGGTCATTAAACGGTAGCCGAAGGTGATGTCGTGAATTTGAATGCCGTACAGCGTCCGGAAGATCAAGTTGTACCCGTAGTTCAAGACTAATTTGAAAGGATCGTAGCCGCTAAAGCTGCCGCTGCGAAGCCACCGGCTGGCGCAGACAATGTCCGCGCCGGTTTGCTGCGCGGTTTCGGCCATCAATCCGGCGTCGTCCGGGTTCGTTTCCAAATCGCTCGAGAGAATCAATCCATGCGTGCCGGTCATGTGCGGAATCAATTCGCGATAGGCCCAGCCAATGCCAGGTTTTTCGGATTGAACGTAAGTTTTGACGAGCAGATCAGTCTGCGCAAGTTTATGGCACAGCGCCAGGCATTCCGGGTTCGATTTGGGTGAAACCATGATCAAAAACTCCCCAAGCAGCGGCCCCAGACTGGCTTTCAATCGTTCCAGCGTCGCTAGGAGCAAATCCGTTTCCGAGTAAACCGCTACAAGAGCGCTGATTTTCATTGGCGTTTGGTTTGCCATGGCGATTTCACTTGCCTCCTTGAATGGTCCGGCAGCCTTTCAGCCAAGCCCTCATGTGATAACCGACCTGGTGAAAATAGCCGCGTGCCGGATCGCTCCACATCGAGCCTTGAAAGTTCTCAACCGCGTCTTCAAGCTGATAGCTGAGCGATTCGAAAACCTCCGAGTACGTTTTTCCTTCGAGCTTGACCTCGCGCAGCCACGGCAGAATATCTTCCAGGAGAACGATGCAAGCCCATTCGCGTCCCGCATCCTTCAAGTAGTTGTGCGAATTGCGTTTGTGATCCACAAGCGGAGAACCGAAGCGCACGGCGCCGCCCAGATGTTTCACGCAGGCTTGCGCAAAATAACCTGAAAAAATATCGCCGTAGCGGTCAATCATGGTGCCAGAAATAGGGTAACCCATTCGAATGAAGTAATACGCAGGGATCACTTCGCGGCGCAGCGCCGTGTTCTGGGTGTTGACCGGGGCCCATGATTTTTGTCCCAGGACTAGGGAACGCCCGGCAAATCCCTTGACGCGCGGCGAGGACACCAGCCAGGTGATGGCGTCGACGTCTGGATCGATCAACCACAATCCGGCATTCACATGGATGTCCGCTTGGCCCTTCTTGATTTTCCAGTCTTCAGCCTTATGCCGAGCGAAATACGGAAATCCACGCGGGTACGGCCGGGCAGAGGTAGCCCAGTCGAGCATTTCGCAGATATTCAGGAAGCCTGTTGCGGATTCCGCCTGCTCGAGTTCGCCGGGCTTAGCGGTCACGATGGAGTGCTCGCCGAAGAAATCGTGGGACTCGATGCAGTAGTTGTCGTCATCAATGGACAGCAGAAAATCGCTGCCGGCCTCGAGGGCCATCAGATAGCCAATGTTGCGCCGGTTGTCCGAATCGTAGGGAACGATTGCCGGATCGAGACCCAAGCGGCGAAGGAATTTCTCCTGCTCTTCGAGCGCCGGGCATAGACAGCGCAACCCCCGTGCAGACATTTTCTCGCAAGCCTGACGCGCCGAGGGAGGCGTCTTGCGGTCGGCGATCAAAATCACTTCCACCTGATCGAGGTGGCCATATTTCTTAAAATTCGCGTGGTACTGCTCGAGCACCGTGGGCTCAAAAATCGTAGTGACCACCAGACTCGCGCGTATCCCCGCCGCGGAGGAACTCTTTTTCATGGCTTCGATTCGCCTCTCGACCCGGAGTCCGGATCGTCTTTTTTTATTGCTACTCACGCCATTCCCTTTCGGCTCCGTCCAATTCGCGCGGGTTCAGAACGCCCATGACCAGCTTATCCTTCCAGCCGGTGCCAGGCATGCCAGCAAATCCCGAGCATGCGGAATCCGTTGGCAAACACTCGGGTCATCTTGGTAACCCCGTGGATGCGTTCCTGGTAGTGTACGGGGACTTCGACAATCTCGAGGTGCAGCTTGCTGGCTCCAAACAGCAGCTCGTAATCGCCCCAGAGATCCTTGATTCCCCAGCTTCCAAGGTTTGCTTCCATGCGCGCCCAGTCCCTGCGCCACAGCACTTTCGTCCCGCAAAGAGTGTCCTTAATGCGCTGGTCCAAAAGAAAAGAAAACAGGAGCCCGAAAAATTTGTTACCAATCTCGTTGGCAAATTTCATGGCCTTGTGCTGCATGGGGTAAATCAAGCGGCTGCCATTGATGAAATCGCCGCGGCGGCTGGCCAGAGCGCGCAGGAACATGGGCAATTCCTCCGGCATGACGGACAAGTCGGCATCCAGGATCATGAGAGCGTCACCACGCGCGGCACGAAACCCGGTCCATACATTTTCGGCTTTACAGATCCCCGGGCCCTCGATAAGGCGGATTTCTTTCTCCGGATAGAGGGCCTGCATGCGCCTAACTTCGTCAACAGTGCCATCGGTGGATTTGTCGTCGCAAAAAAGTATTTCCGTTTGCCGGCCCATCGCCGGAATACGTTGCACCGCCAGCTGAATGTTGCCCTTCTCATTCCGGCAAGGGACGATCACCGAGACCGTCACTTCTCGATCGTCAAAGGGCTCTGGAATTGGCCGGGCCACCATCACCTGCATAAGGCAAAGGCGCCGCAATCCCGGCAAGCGCGCCAGCAGGCGATTCATGAAGGTGGAGAACAGCGGCAGCCACTTTGGAAAAAGCAGCAAGCGATGCTTGCGGACCGGACGAAATCCGGCCAGCCTCAGGAAACCGCGAATGTCGTTTTCGCTGATCCAGTTAGGCTCCACGAATTTCGAGCGTAAGCCCAGTTTGCTGGCCAGCTGGAGAACGGGTTGCCATAGATGGTTGTAATTGATCACCACGACTTGGGTCTCGGTAGTGCAATGCTGACGCAAACGTTCGAACGCACGCAAAATGTCAACGGTGTCAAAAATATGATCGAAGAGGATGTAGTCAAACTGCTGGTTTAGATCCAGATCCTCCGGATCACACCGCACAAAATGACAAGTCGGATGCAGCGTGCGGGCGCACTCGACCATGACTTCGCCGATTTCCACGCCTACCCCATACTCCGGCATCACCGCAGCCAGTAAGTGGCCCGTCTCGCATCGCACGGCCAATACGCGTTTCCCCGGTTCAACGATGTGCTGGAGCACTTTCTTAAGGCAATCGTAGAAATATTCGTTGGCGCTTATCCACTTGTCGCGATTCGGCGCGATGCGGTCCTGAAACTCGCTCCTGGCCTGGCGCATTTGTTCCAGAGCCTGAGGACCCCAGCTCTTGTTGGTTTGCGGTTCTCGTTCAGCGGCAATCATGGAAGTTCGTTTTCTGGCTTGCGTTCCCAGACAAATGCCGTCCACTCCCCGAAGGAGACTCTAGAGGGCGTAAGGGGTCCGACTCGCCGGTAATGTGAGAAGAGGTAGTTCCCCATCGTCTGGTCAAAATCCACGCCCAACCGCAGGCCTCCCCCTTCAGGGAAAATCCGGTTCGACCAGAGCAAATAACGCACATTCCCGTGCTCGATTTCCTGTAGTAATTCGTCCGTCATTCTTCCGGGAGCGACGAGCCCCGGCGTAAACGCAAAGACGCGTGTCGGGCAATGCGTGCCGGACAGAAAATACAAGCTGGTATCTTCCGGGACGGAAAGAACCGCTTCGCCCAGCGCGTTCTTCTCCTTCATGAATCGAATCGCAGCTCCATAAGTCTCGGCTCTTTCTTTGGACACGCGAATGTTTCCACGCTCGGTAATCAGCCATGCGGGGCGCGGAAACTGAGCGAAGTCCGCCGGAGCAGCGGCCAGTGGCACCGCTAGACATCCAAGAGAGATCACAACTTCAGCTGCCAGCGCGAACCGCGGCGAGCGGCCGGTCGAGCGAACTACCGAACGCATCAGGATGAGAAGGCAGAGCAAGGCTGGGCCGTTGTAAAAGATCGGATATTCCGCAGCAATCATCTTGAGCAGAATCCGAAAAGCAAACAGACCGGTAAAAGTCATCAACAGCGCGAGCTCCAGGCTCCTCTCGGCTGCGGGCCGCCACAGGAAGTACCACCAACTCGCGAGAGCCGCCAGCACAGCATACAGAACCGCGTCTCGAGGGAAGAAGATGGCGCTCATCTGCTCAAACCAGTTCAGATAAACAACGAAATACATTAGAGCGAGAAAGAATAATACCGCGCGCAGCACCACGATTTTTCGCCCGGGCCGTACCCGGCTTGCCAGCAAGTGCACTCCTTGGATCAGCGACAGAAGAATCATGGTTCGCTTGGCGGCTTCCGTGAGCGCCGGCAGCGTAATCGCAAAGCCGGTGTGGGCTAGCCAGGCTTTTCCCAGCGTCCTCATGAAGTATGAGCTGGGCCAGCTCATCAGGTTTTCCTGGGTGATGAATTCGACTCCGCGCAGCGAAATCATCCACAGAACGACACCAGCGCACACCACCACGCCTGGCAGGCAGACGGCAATGTCTCTCAGCAGTTCCATCCACGATCGCTGCCGGTAGGCCTTCGCAGCGATCAAGAGGGCCAGCGCGACGTAGCACGCCACTCCCAATTCGAGTTTGAGTAGCAAGGCCGCGGCCGCGGCCGCCCCCGCGCCGAAAATCCAGAGCCGGTTTTCGGAGGCCGAAGACTGAATTACGATGTAGAGAAACACGCAGGAAACCAGGCAACCGTAGACCGTGGCATAACTATACGGCAACGGAAATGAAAAAAGGGTGGGACGAAACGCCTGGCAGAGCACCGCGGCTCCAGCTGTCCAGCCGGCCAAAGTCGCTGAGAGCTTCATCCCGGTAAGGTAAAGGAAAATCGCGCAACCCAACGCCGACAGTGACCCCGCCCAGCAGAGCACTTCTAAATGAACTCCGAACACGCGGTAAAGAAAACTGTTGAAGTACGGAGCCAGCGGCCCATAGAGGTACCAGATGTCGCGGTAAAGTGTCTTCCCCTCGGCGAGCGCGCTGGGAACATACAATTCCCGCCCCGAGTCAATCGTAAGGTTCCCCCACCCCCCCCAGGTTCCATACATCCACGCGGCCCAGATCGCCACCAGAACAAGTAGCCCTCCGAGCATTTTCAGGTTCCAGGAATCGGGCGGGCCAGATGCGACCCGCGAATAATACCTGTCGAGCAGCTGGGAAGCTCGGGGGGCGGACCTCTCCTCGGCCGCTTGCGCGGGCAATATGGATGTAGCCATTTTCTTGAAATTAAGGATAACAAGAGCGGGCTCGCGGTCTGCTCCGAGAAACGCCTGCCCGTGCCCTAGATGAAACGCCCCTGTCCACTTTTCGAGGCGCGGAATTTAGCGTAAACTAAGGTTGTTCTAGGAATGGTGGGAGTAGCTCAGCTGGTAGAGCGTCGGTCTGTGGCACCGAATGTCGCGGGTTCGATCCCCGTCTCCCACCCCAACTTGACCGTTTTCCATTGCTCGCTAAAATTCCCGCTCAAACTTCATGCTGTCGGTAGTCTGGACTCGTCAAGTCCGGCGTTGCACTCATCTTCTGCAGAAAACTTGCTTTACATTGTATTTCTCAAAGACCGTGTCGGCGGTCAAAACCAGGCCCTCCGTATGCGCTTGCGCTATGAGCATGCGGTCGAAGGGACCCGGACGCAAGAACAAGAGGAGCACCGGCGTCGCCCCTCATTTCGCAATTCCCCGCTTTCTGACTATCATGCATCATGACCAGGATCCGTTGTCGCGGTGTGCTCTTTGATCTAGACGGCGTACTTGTGGATTCCACGCCCGCGGTGGCCCGCGTTTGGGCGTGGTGGGCGGGCCAACACGGTTTCGACCCGGATGAAGTGGTCAAAAAAGCGCACGGACGGCCCAGCCTCACTACCATTCGGGAACTCCTCCCCAACGCGGACCACGCCGCCGAAGACCGCGAAGTCGAGCGCCGTGAAATCGCGGACACCGATGGAGTCATTCCCTTGCCAGGCGCGGTGGAGTTGCTGCAAGCGCTCCCTTTGCATCGCTGGGCTATCGTCACCTCCTGCACGCGAGCGCTGGCGGATGTGCGCATCGGCACGGCCGGATTGCCGAAACCCAAGCATCTGGTCACCTCGACGGATGTGCAGCACGGTAAGCCCGCCCCTGAGCCCTACCTGAAAGGTGCGCAAATTCTGGGCGTGCCAGCGAGCGAATGCATTGTCTTTGAAGATGCACCCGCGGGCATTCGCGCCGGCAAAGCAGCGGGAGCCCGCGTCCTGGCGCTGCGTACCACCGCACCTGACGCCGAACTCCAGCACGCCGGCGCGGACTGGATCGTCGATAACTGCGCCAATCTTTTTCTGGATTCCTCGGCAACGGACGAAGAGTTCTTGCTTCTCGCGCGTCGAACAAAATAGTCCTGGGGTTCGTACAAACAGGTAGAATCTCAGCTTTGCCAAACCATCAAACACCAGTCTGTTTCGAGGAGAGAACGATGATCCGAGTGAAAAACTTGAGCGTGCTTCTGACTTTTGTCTTGCCGGTGACCGCCATTGTCGCGGGAGCGCGCGCGCAGGAAAAAGACGCCAAACCTGCCGATAAGCCCGCCGAGGCCGCCCCGGCCGCACCTCCTAAAGAAGAATCTTCCGTCACCGAACACAGCATTAAAATCGCCGGCCAGACCATTCCCTACAAAGCGACCGCGGCAACGATTCTCTTGAAGAACGAAAAAGACGAACCCGCCGCGCTGATTTATTTCACCGCCTACACACGCAGCGACGTCAAGGATCCCAGCCAGCGCCCCGTCTCCTTTGTTTACAATGGCGGGCCCGGCTCCGCCTCGGTCTGGCTGCACATGGGCTCCTTCTCCCCGCGCCGCGTGGTCACCGTGAACGCCGAGGCCACGCCACCCGCTCCTTATAAACTCATCGAAAACCAATACTGCCTGCTGGACAAAACGGATTTAGTCTTCGTTGATCCCGTCGGAACAGGCTTCAGCCACGCCGCGGGCAAAGCACAGGACAAGGATTTCTGGGGCGTCGATCAGGACGTTAAATCTCTGGCGCAATTCGTCAACACTTATACCAGCCGCAACAACCGTTGGAATTCCCCGAAATTTCTCATCGGTGAAAGCTACGGCACCTTCCGCTCCGCCGCGCTCTCCAATTATTTGCAGTCGCATGACGGCCTGTATTTCAACGGCATCGTGCTGATTTCTTCCGTGCTGAATCTCGGCACCATTTCCTTCAACGCCGGCGAAGATATGCCTTACATCTTCTACTTACCCAGCTACGCCGCTACCGCCTGGTATCACCGAGTGTTGAAAGACCGGCCTGAAAATTTGAATTCCTTTCTTAACGAAGCCCGCAAATACGCGCAGTCCGATTATGCGGACGCGCTCATGAAAGGCTCCACCCTAGGTGAAGCCGAAAAAGCCGCCGTCGCCAAAAATCTTTCCCGCTTCACCGGTCTCAGCGAAGACTATCTCGTCAAAGCCAATCTGCGTGTCAACCTGCCGCAGTTCATGAAAGAACTGCAGCGCAGCCGCGGCTTGACCACTGGCCGCCTCGACGCACGCTTTTCCGGCTGGAGCTACGATTTGCTCGGCGAATATGCCGAATACGACCCTCAGGACACCTCGATCACCGGGCCGTTTACCGCGGCATTTAACAACTATGTCCGAGAGGAATTGAAGTTTGGACAGGACAAGACCTATCACACCGCATCGGACGAAGCCAATCAAGCCTGGGATTGGAAGCACCACGGCGGCGGCGACAATTTTGGCTTCCCCGGCTCGCCGAATGTCGAAGGCGACCTGATTCAGGCCATGCTCACCAATCCTCATTTGCAAATTGAAGTAGAAAACGGCCTCTACGATCTCGCCACGCCTTTCCTGGCTACCGAATACACTATGGAACATCTCGGCCTGCCGGACAAACTCCAGAAGAACATTCGCCTGCAGTATTACGACGCGGGGCACATGATGTATCTGCGCGACGAAGATCTCGCCAAACTGAGAACCAACATCGCCGGGTTCATCGATGGCGCGTCCAAGCAATAGCTAGAGAAAGGAACCGCCTGCCCCTAAAATAATTTAGCCTTCGCATGCGGCCGCTACCGCTCTGACGGTGGCGGCTGTACTTTTTTTTGACGCCGACCTGCCCATCCGGGCAGTAACCTTCAAGAAATCGCACGCCAAGCCGCCCTGGCCGCAGGTATCGCTTCGCTTACAATGGAAAAGTCGTCAAGAAAAGCAATTTACTCCAAATCAGGCGATGCCCTGGCTTCTCGGACCTCGCAAGGATCATCTCAACCCATGGCCACTTCGACGCACACCGTTCCGCAGCAGACGACTCCCACGCAAGTGCCAGCGCCTTCTGCGGCCCCTGCCGCCCAGCGCACCATTCACACCGCGCAGCTCGTCACTGCCATGCTGAAGTCCAGTCCGCACGTCAGCGACTTGATCTTCTCCCCGGGGCGCGCTCCCCAAATCGAAGTGAGCGGTCAGCTCACGGAGCTCAAGTTCAAAGGACTGGAGTGTCTGAGTTCGCAGGACACGCAATCTATTGCCAACGACATCATGGGAAAAAACGAGACGCCTGTTCGCAAGCTCGAGCAGGAAGGCTCAGCAGACCTCTCATACGGAATTTCGGGCGTGGCCCGTTTTCGCGTGAATATCTTCAAGCAGCGGGGAAGCTGCGCCATCGTTATGCGTGTCGTTCCCGACAAAATCCCGGGATTCGAGGAGCTGAGCCTGCCGGAGGCATTGAAGGAAATAGTGGATTTGCGTAACGGCATTGTGCTTGTGACGGGTCCGACGGGTTCCGGAAAGTCGTCAACTCTCGCCGCCATCCTTGATAAGATGAACGAGCAAAAGGCCTACCACATCCTTACGATTGAAGATCCCATCGAATTTCTTCATCGCCACAAGAAAGCGACCATTCATCAGCGCGAATTGCACTCCGACACGCCAACTTTTGCGCTGGCTCTGCGCGCGGCGCTGCGGCAGGCGCCCAAGGTCATTCTCGTTGGCGAAATGCGTGATCGGGAAACTATCGAGATCGCTTTGGAGGCTTCCGAAACGGGCCACCTCGTCATGTCCACATTGCATACCATTGATGCGTCGAAAACCGTAGAACGCATCGTTGGAGTTTTCCCCATGGCCGACCAGCAGGCCATTCGTTCTCGGCTCTCCAAAGCCTTCCGCTTCATCGTATCTCAGCGCTTGCTCCCCAAGAAAGACGGCAAGGGACGTATCGCCGCCGTCGAAATCCTTAAGTCCACCATGCGCACCCGGGAATACATTGAAAAGGGTGAAAGCGACGGTAAATCTCTTCTTGACGCCATGCGCGACGGCACCACCGAGGGAATGCAGTACTTTGATGGCGAGATTGAAAGGCTCATCCGCGCCGGTATCGTTGACTTCGAAACCGGAATAACTTATTCGACGAATGTAGGCAATCTTCGCTTGGAAATGGCCGACTTCCTTGACGAGCGCCCAGGCTCCAGCCACCCTGCGCCAAGCAAGCCCGCGGCCCGCGACCCCCACGCCACGACAGAGATCGAAATAGAGCGCTAGACCAGTCGGTGCTTTCCCTCTCGGCAACTCCTAGAGCCATCCGCCTTTCTACTTCTTCCGGCGCGTGCCACAATCCAAAGCAGAAAACTCGCACCTTTGATGAGCGACTTCACTGACATTCTGTCATCGGGCGTACCTTACGCGCTGCACGTACTTCTGCCCATCGCCGCTTTCTTCTCTTTTCCCGCTATATTTTTCCCGCGCTTCACTGGAAAAATATTCCAAGCTGTGGAGTCCTTTTTTTCGCGCTTCGCCGAGCGCAAAACTCTCGCGGTCATCACTGTTTTCTTCACCGTCATCGCTGCCCGCCTCGCCATTCTGCCGCGGTTGCCGGTACCCGTCCCCGGAATCCATGACGAATACAGCTACCTGCTACTCGGCGACACGCTCGCCCATTGCCGCCTCAGCAATCCCACTCATCCCATGTGGATCAGTTTCGAGTCCTTTCACATCAATTGGATTCCCACGTATTCCTCGAAATATCCGCCTGGGCAAGGAGCCGTCTTGGCGTTCGGTCAATTGCTGGGACACCCTTGGATCGGTGTGCTTCTCAGCGCCGCCGCGATGTGTGCCGCGATTCTCTGGATGCTGCAAGCCTGGCTGCCGGGAAGATGGGCGTTGCTCGGAGCGGCACTCGTCGCGCTGAAATTCGGAATCGCCAGCTACTGGATCAACAGCTATTGGGGCGGAGCCCTCGCGGCCATCGGTGGGGCACTCGTGCTAGGCGCGATGCCCCGAATCGTGCGTCAAGCGCGCACCCGCGAAGCTTTGCTCCTCGGCCTGGGAATGGCCATTTTGGCAAACACCCGTCCCTTCGAGGGCTTCCTTTTCTGTCTCCCCGTGGCCGTCTGGTTCCTCCGGTGGCTGGCGGGAAAAACCAAATCGCCAGCCACGCCGCGAGCGCGCGTCGTCCGGATTTTCGCTCCACTTGCCGTTGTGCTCGCGCTTACATTCGCCTTCATCGCCTACTACAACTGGCGGCTCACTGGCAGTGCCTTCCTCTTTCCCTACTCTTTGAACTCCCAGACCTATCGCACCACTGGATTGTTCTTGTGGGACGGTCCCAAGGAGCCTCTCGAATATCACAACCAGCAGTTCGAGGATTTCTACAACGGCTGGGAGCGCGAGGATTACCAGCACACCTGGCATGATACTTGGAAGGTTACTGCGGAAAAATTTACGCGCAGTGGGAACACTTACTTTTGGTGGGGCGCCCTGTTGCTCTTGCCCGGCCTGCCTTTCGTATTTTTCGACCGCAGGATGCGCTTGCCGATTTTGATTTTCGTGATAGGTACAGCCGGATTCTTGGCCTTGATCTGGTCAATGCCTCATTACGTCGCGACACTCACCTGCGTGATTTTTCTGCTGCTCGTCCAGGCGATTCGCCACCTGCGAGCCATCCGTCTCCGCGGGCGCCCGCTCGGCCATGCTCTTTCCTGGGCCCTCTTCATTCTCCTGGCCACCGAAGTTTCTCTGGCCGTCAAACACCACAAATGCGACCCTCTGGATTGGACCTGCAAAGGAGACCCCAGTCGCGAAACTATCGCAGAAAAGCTTTCCAGTACTCCGGGCAAGCACCTCATCATGGTGCGCTACAGTGAAGATCACAACCTGCACGACGAATGGGTCTACAACGGCGCGGAAATTGATTCTGCAAAAGTTCTCTGGGCTCGCGAACTCGACCCTATCCAAAATGCAAAACTCTTCGCCTACTTCAAGGACCGCCACGTCTGGCTCGTCACTCCCGATTCGGACAACACTTACCTCGCGTCCTACACGCCCCCCAAACCTTCTCCAGGAAATTAATTCTACCCGGCTCCGGTACTCACCACCCGCTTCAGCGAGTCGCGACCATCAGGTTGTTTAATCCAAATTCGAACCGCCGGTGTAAGAATTTCTGAAACCCGATGCCTTCCAACAAGCGCTGCAACTCTTTGACGGGGAGGCGCTTCTGATGCTCGTCGCTTTCCATCTCTTCGCTGATTAGGTGCAGCGCGTGCAGCACATGGAGCACGGGATCAACCAGCGCCGAAGGCCACGTCAGGATCAGCGAGCCGCCCGGGCCTATTACACGATGAGCCTCGCGGAGGACTGGCTCGGGATTCGGCAAATGTTCCAGCACCGCGAGCATCACCACGTGGTCGAATCGTCCATCCGGAAACGGCAGTGGCGAGTGGATGTCCGCGCGAATCCTCTGCCACCGCCCGCGCATCCCGCTCTCCACTTGATCGTCGAGCCCGACCCCTTCCCCGATTTTCTCGCCCGCATAATCAAGGAACGCCGCTTCCAGCCCGCACCCTAGATCGAGGACGCGCGAACCGGCGCGCACCTGGGGCTTGGCGGCACGAAATCGCAAAAGGGCAATGATGTGATCGATACCGGTGTAGGCCATTATTTGAGGTCGTGGTCGCCGATGAACGTACCGCGGCTGATGCCCAGCATGCTCAGGAAGAACGAAGCGAAAACCACCTGCACCCCCATGAACAGCCACATCGCCCAGAACAACACTTGCCGCACTTCATGAAGCTCGCCAAAACCGCTCGCTGCCCACCGCCACGTGACCCAGGCGCAACCGCTAAATCCCGCCAGGAATAATGCCCCGCCCAGCAAAAGTCCGGACTCCAGCGTCACGCGCTTCAGCACCCGCTTCAACGAAATGTTCCTGCGGTCGAATCGCTCGGAGTAGCTGAATACTTTCGCGAACGACCCGATGGACAGAATCTGCACGCCCAGCAGCGTGAAGATCACGCCAAAGATCATGGTATGAACGTCGAGCCAGACATGCGCGGAAATTTGCCGCGGGCCCGGCAGCAGCCAGCACACCAGAAACAGTCCCAGGGCGACCAGCGATGCTCCCGGCAGCAGAAAAAGCCAATTCGGCGCATACATCAGCATGAACCGCAGATGCCGCCACCCATCGCGGAAGCTCCGCAGATGCGGCGGGCGTCCGCGCTTGTCGGCCCACAACGTGATGGGAATTTCCGCTACTCGCGCACCCAGTTGCGCCGCCTTGATCACAAACTCCGAAGCAAACTCCATGCCGGTGCTGCGCAAATCCATCCGTTCATAGATTGCCCGAGTGAAACCGCGCATCCCGCAATGGCTGTCGCCAATCCGTGCGTGAAAAAAAAGATTCAGGAGCGCCGTCAACCCTGGATTTCCGATGTATTTGTGATGCCAGGGCATTGCCCCGGCCTTGATTTCCCCGCGAAACCGGTTGCCCATTACCACGTCGTAGCCCTGGCGGTGCATCTCCACGAATCGCGGCACTTCGCTAAAGTCGTAGCTGTCGTCGGCATCCCCCATGACGATGAACCCACCCCGCGCGCCGGCGATGCCCGCGCGCAGCGCCGCGCCGTACCCTCGCTCGGCTACTCGAACCACGTGCGCTCCGTGTTCTTCCGCAATCTGAATCGAGCCGTCCGTCGACCCGTTGTCCGCCACAACCACTTCTCCACACAGCCCCGACGCCTGAAACGCCTTCATCGCTTTGTCCACGCAATACGCCAGCGAGTTCGCCTCATTCAAGCACGGAATCACCACCGACACTTCCACGCCCTGCGCCTTATCCATCCGCGCGGATTGCGGCCCTTCGGAAGTCAGGATGGCCCCCATAAGTGGCACCATCATATCGCGCTCTTGACCACATTTCACGCGCCTATCGTCCGGCAACTAAATTGCTCCACGGCCTCTTCGTGAAAACTGACAACTGATCACCGCTGACTTTTTTCTCCACTTCCAGCTTGCTTTTTCTCCTCTCGCCGTTATGATGACTGCGTTTCCCGGAGCCCTCGAGACCTCACTTTGCCTGGCACACCGGAAGCCTCTTCCACGGCTCGCTCCACGCCCGCGGTTCATCGTGGCCGCCTTCTCCAAGTCCTCGGCATGTGGTTTGGCATGGCCGCGGCCATCGGCAACACTATCGCAGCCGGCATCGTTCGCACACCCGGCGAGGTCGCCAAACTTCTCCCCAATGTCGGGATGTTTCTGGTCGTCTGGATTCTCGGCGGCCTCTACGCTTTTTCCGGCGCGTCATCCTTGGCCGAACTCGGCGCCGCCATTCCCCGCAGCGGCGGCCAGTACAATTTTTCCCGCCGCGCCCTC
>Ga0307478_10000678_pt1 | contig 33393 bp, 26 predicted proteins | sample atmos_gasesECM4C_2_FD_203713 | JGI IMG/M metagenome (GOLD analysis project Ga0307478, IMG submission 203713) | Hardwood forest soil microbial communities from Morgan-Monroe State Forest, Indiana, United States - atmos_gasesECM4C_05 | ecosystem: Environmental > Terrestrial > Soil > Temperate...
TTAGCGATCTATACGGGAAGTGGAAGGACCAAGCCGTGGAGGTTGACTTGGCATCCATGTGGAAGGAGTTAGGAATCGCGGCGGGCGGAAAGAGCGTTCGCGTCGTGGAGGATGCGCCCCTGGCGGCTGTGCGGCGGGCGATTACCGAGCCAAGTTCCTTGAAGGCAGGTACTTCCCAAACCGTCTCACCGTCGGCAGTGTTTGTGGGACGCGCGGTTGCGGGCGCTCGGCGGGTATTGTAGACAACTTGGGTTCGGAAAGAGCTCGCTCGCCCAATATCATGGGAACCCCGATCCCTGCCGAGGCGGCTGACGCGGCGAAAGCGGAAGCAAGCTCCCGCACTCCAGGATCGACGTTGCAAACTGGAAAACTGCACCGTGGAGACGCGATTCAGGCGGGTTGTGCGCTGCTAGACTAAGCGGATAGGAAACTTTGTCTCCGCGCATGAGCCCCCATGAATCGGATCGCCGGCACATTGAGCGCCAGATTGCCTACGCTCGCCCAATCGTGGCACTGCTGGCACTGATCGCCCTGCTCGAGCAGACTTCTTACAGCTACGCTCACCGTTCCATCTATTTCCTAATCGCCTACTTTTTTCTTGCACTGTTTGCGCTGCTCTTCGAACGGATACTAAGCGGGTTGACCTGGCACTTACCGCTCGCGTGCGACCTGCTAGCCCTTGGGTTTTTTATCTATTTGAGCCCCACCACGGTTCCGGCGTGGTTTCCCTACCTCTTCGTGTGTTACGCGGCAGGCATCCGCTGGGGGATGCGCGTGGCGTTCCCGATGGCGGCCGGCTTGGCGTTGGTATTGGTCATGATTACCGCAACCAAGGGTGAGGTCCACTGGATGCGTGTGATGGCTTGGCTGGGGCTGGTGGGCGCAACACTGGCCGCAGGCGGCGGAAGCGCATTCCTGGGCGATTTGAGCCGCAGCTTTGCCGCGCAAAATGAATTGCTGGCTCGCGTTACCTCAACAATGCAGGTGGACCAGGGGCTATCGGAATCGCTGCGGTTGCTCTTGGACGAGCTGACCCAAGCGTTTCATACCGATGGGGCGATGCTGGTGTATCGCGATTCCGACCTGGAACGCATATTTGTGTGGCAACTGAGGTCGGGCGAAAGCGAACGCTTGATTCCGGAGAATCTCGCGCTAACGCGTGCCGACGGATTCTTGCTGGACGATTTGGACGCAACGATTTGCTGGAACAGCCTGGCGGGTGCCGGCGCCGGTTTTGGCTGGGACCGTCGTGATGGTCGTACGCTGAAGGCGCTGCCACGGCTGCCAGCGGCGACGCAGCAGGTGCTGGCGTTGCGTTCGTTCATGTCGGTCTCCTTTGATCAAATGGGGCAGCCCGCCGGGAGACTGTTTTTGTTAAATGGCCGGCGTCCATTCCGGCGCGAGGACCTGATGTGGTTTGAGCGCGTGGCGCGACATGTGGGCCCTTCCGTGGAGAATATCTTTCTGCTGCGGCATCTACGGGCGCGGGCCATCGAGGGGGAGCGTAGCCGCATTTCGCGCGACCTGCACGACGGCATTCTGCAAACCCTGCTGAGCATCGAAATTCAACTCGACGTGCTGCGCCGCCGGGTTGCCGGCTCGCCGGAACACGCCGCCAGCGGGCTGGCCAATTTGCAGCAAACCGTACGGAATGAGTCGGCGGAACTGCGCCACATGGTCACCGATCTCCGGCCGCTCCGCGTGCAGAGCGCGGACTTAATCGATTTAATGAGGGGTTTTGCGGAACGTTACCGCAACGAGTCGACCTTGGCGCTGGATGTGCTGATCGATTCGGTTGAATTACACGCTCCGGACCGGGTTTGCCGGGAGATTTTCCAGATTTACCGAGAAGCACTCAACAACATAAAAAAACATGCGAAGGCTTCCCATGTCGTGGTAAAACTGTCGCAGGACGACAGCCGGCTCGTTTTAGTGGTAGACGATAACGGCGAGGGTTTTAGCTTCGCAGGCCGGTTCACTGGGGATGAACTGGATCGCCTGCGGCTGGGTCCGATCTCCATCAAGGAGCGTACGCGTACTGTGGGGGGCGTGTTGACCGTGGAGTCCAACCCAGGCCATGGAGCGCGTCTGACCATCGAGGTTCCGCTCGGCTAACATGGCCAAGACTAAACAGCAGATTCGCGTCCTTCTTGCGGACGACCACGCGATATTTCGCGATGGCCTCCGCAAATTACTCGATTCCGACGAAGATATCACCATCGTCGGCGAAGCCCAGAATGGCGCCGAATGCATCAAGATGCTCACCAAGCTTAAGCCCGATATCCTGCTTCTCGATTTGCGCATGCCCGATAAAGACGGGTTGGCCGTGCTCGAAGAAGTGAACTTCGATACCTTGCCGACCCGGGTGGTGGTGCTCACGGCCGCGGAAGATGATCGCGACGTGGTTCGTGCTATGCGCCTGGGCGCTCGCGGAGTGGTACTGAAGCAATCCGCCACGGATTTGTTAGTGAAGAGCATACACCGCGTCCATGCCGGCGAAATCTGGCTGGATAACCGCATGACGGCGGAGGTGATGAAGGCTTTCTCCAAGTCGTCGGAATCGGGTCCACGGCGTGAAAAGCCGTTGCTCAGCGACCGCGAGAAGGAAATCGTTCAGCTCGTCGCGCAAGGCTTCCGCAACAAGGAAATTGGAGAAAAGCTCTTTATTAGCGAGCAGACGGTGAAGAATCACCTGCATAACATTTTTGACAAGCTAGGTGTCTCTGATCGTCTGGAGCTTGCCCTGTACGCAATCCACCACCGTCTAATCGATCAATCGGCATAGAAATTTCGATGCTTCTGGGGTCTTCTACAGTAAATCCCCAGTTGTTTAAGCACTTAGCTCTGACTACGGTTAACCAAGCGTTCTTGCACAATTAATTGGTCGCTAACGCAATTGGGACGATTCAGTTGTGTGCGGAGCGTACACTCGCGGCCAATGGGCCGGTTAACTCGCAATGCGCATGGTTTTTGCCGGTTCTATCCGGCAGGACGAAAGTGGGCCATATGTATCAGCAATCAAGTCCCCCGTCGAGAAGGGCGAACTCGCGGATTCCTGTGCGGCAAGATTTGTGGGTCTACTGGCAATGCAATGGGCGTGATGATGTTTCACGGGTGCGTGATCTGAGCCTGGGTGGCCTCTTTCTCGAGACGCCGGCTCCTCGGATGGTCGGCGCGTCTACGAAGGTCGATTTTCTGGTGAGCGAAGGACAAATTCGCGCTGAGGCCGTGATTCGGCACAGACTGCCGGGCCGGGGTCTGGGGCTCAAATTTACGGCAGTAACCGAGCAAGACCGGCGCAAGTTTGCCTCGCTGCTCCGCCGGTTGCGGAGCTAGTGGTCCAAAACGGAAATTGCCGCTTGGAGCCAAGCAGGGCATGGCAAAGTCGGAGATCGGGCGTCACGTAAGTCATTGCATCTAACTTGTTTATTGTTGTGCGCACTTCGCCACGAGTTTCGTGCGATTGGTAGGCGATGCGCGCACGAATAGTAAGTCCTACTAGTACATCGGTACCTCAAAAGACGCGATCGTTTTTGTGCCTACAGTCCTATTGTCGGTCTGCTTGCACCCAGATAGACTCTTGCTTTGCTTGAGGAGGCTTCGCTTTGACTGGGTCCGAACGCCGCACCACGCAGCGCTTTCAAATGCGCCTTCCGCTTACCGTCCGCTGGACAACTGGTGCGGCAGTAGGAGAAACCAGCACGGAATCACGCGACGTTAGCTCCCGGGGGGTCTACTTTTTTTTGGGCAAAGATGTAAAGGAAGGCTCGCCGGTCGAAATCCTTCTGACTTTACCGAATGAAATTACGTTGGCCGGGCCTGTCCGCGTGCGCTGCCTCGGGCGCATTCAGCGGACCGAAGCGCGGGATCAAGGTGCAATTGGTGTGGTAGCAGCGATCGAACGCTACGAATTCCTGCGCGGCGGCGACGACAAACACTAATTTTCCCAGGTTTCTTGCTCGCTCACTGCGGAGGCGGGCAGGATAAGCCGGGGTTCCTCGGCCCCTCAGCGGAGACCCCGGCTCTTTTTTGTAACATCGCGCCGCGTCACGCCCTCGGCAAATCTGCAGCAGCTGAAAATTCCATACAAAATCCCGGCGGAGTAACGGTCTCGCCGTGAGTTTACCTCTTCGCAGCCCTGTCCCTCGGGGCAGGAGATTTCCACAATGCTTTTGAGGGAGGATAAGGCTGCTCAGTGGCATCTCCATTTGCGGAATTTCAGCACCAGTCGGGCCCCAGCCCAACATTGATTCGGAGAGAGTAGTTCGCAGCACTACCACTGCGGCCGTGAAGCGGCGTTGCGGGGAGCAACCTTGATGGCGTCGGACCTTAAAACTATGCCGGCGGAAATCTCGCCAGCAGATGAATCTCGCGGGATTACCCTGCTTGATCTTGCCGAAGTACTCGATCAACACAAGATTTGGGTGGAATCTGGCGGCGAGTCGGGTACCAAGGCGGACCTGTGCAGCGTGAATCTTGCGCACGCGGACTTGACGGGAGTCAATCTACAGGGCGCGGTGTTGAACAAGGCAAATTTTCGGGGTGCTGATCTTTCTCTGGCCAATCTTCGCGGTGCCTCTCTAGTGCAAGCAGACTTGCGCGATACCAACCTGCTGGGCACAGAGTTGCGCGGCGCGAACCTGATGGGGGCGACGCTGTACGGCGCGGAGGGGTTGTGGGTCGGGCGCCTGGGAGGGACGAACCTGTTCGACGCGATGTTGCCGGAAGCGGTGGCGACATTCGATGGCGCGAAAGCAATTGCGCAGGCAACACGATTTTCGCGGTGGATCTATTTCGTGATTCTGGCGGCCTGCGCGATTTGCGCAATCGTCATCGCTTTTACCACCGACGTGCGCTTGGTGCTGAATTCCTCAGCCGTACCCATAGGACGAGTCTCTAACGCCGTCCCATTGAGCGGATTCTACCTGGGCGCGCCGCTGTTCATAGTGCTGATGTACTTGCGATTCCATTTCCTGCTGTTGCGTTTATGGGGCAACATGGCCGCGCTCCCGGCGGTGTTCATTGACGGGAACACACCTGAAAAGGATGGACCCTGGTTCCTGATGACTTTGGTGCGGCGCCATTTTCGCTGGATGCGCGAAGCGCGTTCTCCGCAAGCGATACTTGAAACAGTGGTGGCTTCGGTTCTGGCCTACTGGGTAGCGCCGGTGACATTGTTCTTTTTCTGGCTCCGCTACTTGGCGCGCCAAGATTTGCGTGGAACGTTGCTCCACGTGCTGCTGATCGCCCTTTCGGTAGCTGCGGCCAGTTGCCTCCCGACGATTGTTTCCCGGGTGCTCCGGCCGGGCGATTTACCGCGAAAATCGAAAACCGTCCTGCCAGTCGTACTCTCCACCTTAAAGGTAACGCTGCTGAGCGGCTGCTTGCTGCTGCTGTTGTCGTTTGGGGTCATTCGCGGAATGCCCGCGGACCGCTCCATCGCACCGGAAATGAGCAACTCCGATGTTCGCCGTTGGGCTGCGCAAGGATTGCAGTTCCTTGGCTACCGCCCTTACGCCGATGTGACCGAAGCGTCATTTTCGCCAGCGCCGCCGCATGGTGATTGGTCAGACGAAGGCGTCGCGGCAATTCGCGGAGTGCGGCTTAATCAGATGAGCCTGCGATACGCTCGCGCGTATCATACGTTTTGGGTCAATGCGCGATTGTGGCGTGCGAACCTGGAAGGAGCGTATCTGTCCGAAGCCGACCTGCGCGGCGCCAATTTGCGCGAAGCGCGTCTACACAACGCGGTGTTAGATCGCGTGCAGGCCGGACGCGCCGTTTTCGTCTCCGCCGACGCACGGTCGATCAATCTGTCTTCCGCGGACCTGCGCGGCGCCGATCTCTCTTACGGGATTTTTGAGGGCGCGCAGCTGTCCAACGCGAAAATGGCCGGCGCGTCCATGTATGCGATCGATCTGCGCGATGCACAACTCCTGCGCACCGACCTGTCGCGCGCGGATGTTCGCGACGCAAAGCTGGAGCGAGCAGTCCTGGCGCTCGCCGACCTGCACGATGCGGATTTCTCAGCCGCGAAACTGATTGGGACCAATCTGACCGGGGCGCAGTTTAAAGGCGGCATCTTTCTGGACGCCAATTTCAAGAACGGCGATCTGCGCGGCGCGGTGCTAACCAACGCAGTCGTTCGTGACGCAAGTTTCGATGGTGCGAACCTCGAAGGTGCGGACTTGCGCGGCGCGATTGGTTTGAGCGTCGAGCAGCTTTGCTCCTCGGCATCTTGGCGCGGTGCGCTGCTGGACGCAGACCTACAGGCGGCCGCGCAATCCCGTTGTGGTTCGCATGCCGCGTTCACGGGTCCGACCCGGCCGTAAGACTTAAATCGACCGGGAGTAAGCGACGGCTTAGCGCTCATCTCCGAACATTTTTATGTCTTCCGGGCCTTCCTTAAGGGGCTCCCGATTGCGGCCCTGCACTTGTACGCGGATTTGCTCGACAATATCCGGATTGGCGAGCGTGGTGATGTCACCCGTATCCATTTGATTGGAGATGGCGGCTAACACGCGGCGCATTATTTTGCCGGAGCGCGTTTTGGGCATGTCTGGAACCATGTGGACGGTCTTGGGGCGCGCGATCTTGCCAATCATGGTCTCGATCGTTGACGTCACCTTGTCTTGCACTTGCTTGGTTGGCGCGACGCCCGGTTTCAGAGAAATATAAACTACCGGCACGCGGCCTTTGACGTCATCTACCGCAGGTACCACCGCAGCTTCCGCGATTTCCGGCAAGCTTAGGCAAGCCGATTCGACTTCTTTGGTTCCCAGTCGATGACCGGCAACGTTGATGACGTCGTCGACGCGTCCAAGGATTCGGAAGTAGCCATCTGCAGGCAGGACTGCTCCATCCGCGGCGTAGTATGGCCAATCGCGCCAATCCTTGCTTTGCGGATCTTTGTTGTACTTCTTGTAGTATTGGCTGACAAAACGTTCTGGGCTGCCCCAAATCGTCTGCATGATTCCCGGCCAGGGATTGCGAATGCAAATATTTCCGGCCGCACCCGAGCCCGCGCGTATTTCCTTGCCTTCCTCGTCCCAAATGATTGGGTAGATTCCGAGGGCGGGCGGTCCCGCGCTGCCGGGCTTCATGGGATCGAGCGCCGGCTTAGTTGTGCACAGGAACCCGCCGGTTTCGGTCTGCCACCAGGTGTCGACAATCACCGCTTCGTTCTTGCCGACGACTTCGTGGTACCAGCGCCAGACGTCCGGTTCGATGGGCTCGCCGACCGTAGTCATGTGTTTGAAATGGTAGTTGTACTTTTTCGGCTCTTCGCCGCCCGCCTTGCGCAGCATGCGAATCGCGGTGGGCGACGTATGGAAGATATTTACATCCAGGCGCTCGGCGATACGCCAGGGCCGGCCAGCGTCGGGAAACTGCGGCACTCCTTCGTACAACACGCTTGTAGCGGCGAGTGCTAGCGGCCCATACACGATGTAAGAGTGCCCAGTGATCCAGCCGATATCCGCCATGCACCAATAGACGTCGGTGGGATGAAGGTCCTGGTAATACTTGGAGGTGCCGGCCACGTACGCGAGATACCCGCCGGTGCGATGCTGGCAACCTTTGGGCTTACCCGTCGTACCGCTGGTATACATGAGGAAAAGGGGAGCTTCAGCGTCCAACGAAACCGGTTCAACGATGTGATTGCGATAGTCTTTTAAAACGTCGTCGACAAAATAGTCGCGCCCCATGATCATAGGCGATTCGGACCGGAAGTGTACCGGATAGCGCTTCCAGATCAATACTTTGTCGACCGTTTGGCCTTCTTTCTTTGCAGTCTCCACCGCGATATCAGCGCTGGGTTTGTGGTCCACCCACTTGCCGTTGCGGTGATAGCCGTCAGCGTAAATCAGCACGCGGCTGCCAGAATCTGCGGCGCGCAAGCCGCAGGCTTCTCCACTAAATCCGCCAAAGACCACGGAGTGCACGACTCCCAGCCGTGCGCACGCCAACATGGTGATGGGCAATTCGGGAATCATCGGCATGTGTATGGTGACGCGGTCGCCGGCCTTGAGTCCCGCGAAGTCACGCAGCATGGCGGCGACCTCGTTCACACGGCGATAGAGCTCCTGATAGGTGATGACGGTGGTCGCCTCGCCCTCGGGTTCGGGAACAAAAATCAGGGCCGCTTTGTTTTTATATTTGGTGAGATGGCGGTCCACGCAGTTGTAGCAGGCGTTGAGCTTGCCGCCGACAAACCATTTCCAAAATGGCGGGTTGTTAGTGTCCAGCGTGGTGTGCCAATACTGGTCCCAGTGCAACAGTTCGGCGTATTCGCGAAAACATTCCGGAAAATGCTTCTCGCTGAAGCGCTCCACCATCGCCGGGTCGTTGAGGTTGGCCTGCCCGATAAATTTCGGCGAAGGATGGAAATACTCCTCCTCTTTCCAGTGAACGGCGATTTGCGCTTCATTCTCTCGTGGTGCGGGGGCACTCTTCGATTTGGCTGGAGCGGCCCCAGCTGCGACCCCGGCGCTAGCTTTGCTTTCTGGGTGAGCAGTTTTTGGTTTGCCATCGGGCTTGCCGTTCGGTTTGCCATTGGCTTTGTTCGCCGAGGCGGTCTTGCTGGGTGATTTCTGGGTTTTGCTGTTTTTGCCGACAGCCATGATTCGCTCCTGAGGAGGACGGAGACAGATTATACGTCGCGATGTTCGGGACTGCGAGCGAGAGGTGGGACCTAGCGGAGAAGGCCGAAAGAACAAGGCACCGGCAGCTCCGGATAATCTGTTGAGGATTGACAGTGGGAGTGGGTGACACCCAGGCGTTTTGTATAGATGAGAAAGCAAAGGAGTTGCAGGAAGAGGGATTTGTAAATTCCTGAGGATAAAGAGGATGTTTATCGACGTGTTTGATGGCCGATAGAGAGCGGTTTGTAAGTTGTTGAAAATACGGAAGAACGGGCAAAGAAGCGGTGGCTCGAACTGCGTGGTTCGAAAAAAAATAGGGCAACTCAGATAGTCTTGAAAACAAGGGAGTTGCGGAAAAAGCAATTCGTAAGGTGAAGAAAACAAAGGAGCGGCAAAGTGAGTAGTGGGCCCTGATTAGCGGACGGACGCGGGCGTGCGAATGGTTGGTAGGGCGATAGCGATGGAGAGCCAGGGACATCGAACGCGCTCAGAGTGAAGATCTCGACGGCCGACAGTTCAGAGTTGGATAACGGCGAGGCATAGTATTGTCCTTCTTATGTGGCCGCGAAGTGAAGTTGCGTGCCTTGACTTTGTTGGGGCACGCCCGATTCCGATCGGGATGCGGCCGAGGCCGAACTCAGGCTACGGACTCCGGCACAACGGGCCAGCGCTGAGGGCCGACTTTCTGCGCATAGAATACCAGAGCTGCCGATGAGTTGTCAAGCATTATTATTAACGGGTTGGGTATTCGTTCGAACGGACGCAGAAAAAGTCAAAATCCGCAGGCTTCACAAACCGAAGCATGCGGCACCCTGTCGTACTCTCGTGCTCTGATTATTTGCGTGAAGTGAAATGATCGGTTGTCTGCGCCACCCCGCCTAAGATCCGGATAACCGCTCCATTGCTTTGCGCCTGTCGTGGTCGCCAGGGTTGACAGGCGCGATTCTGCTCTGCTCTCATCGTTTATCGTTAGCGAATTCTGGTACGGCTGTTATTTCTTATTAGCGCAATCGTTTGTCTTTTCGAAAAAGATCGTGCCCGTCGTAAGCTGGAGTGCTCATGAATCTGAGATTGGTCCTGTTTTCGTCTTGTACCCTGCTGTTTTCTTCCTTGACGTCCTTATCGGTGAACTCGCAGCAGGAGCAGGCCCTTGCGGCGAAGGCCGCGAAGCCGGAGTTCGGATCCAATGTACTGATCTTCGATCCGTCGATGCCACCGCAGGCGATCCAGAAGAAAATTGATGCGGTTTATGCGACGCAGGAGCACAACGAGTTTGGACAGCAGAGGAATGCGCTGCTATTTCTGCCGGGAGACTATTCTGTGGACGTGCCGGTGGGCTTTTACACGGAGGTGATAGGACTTGGCGCGTCGCCCGATGCAACACGGATTGCGGGCAACATGCATGCGGATGCAAATCACCAGCATAACAATGCGACGACGACCTTCTGGAGAGCTGCGGAAGGGCTCTCTATAAAGCCGGCCGGGGGCACGATGCAGTGGGCGGTTTCACAGGCGGTGTCGCTGCGGCGCATACATGTACGCGGCGACCTGGTGCTGCACCAGAATCGCGGCTGGGCAAGCGGCGGCTGGATGTCGGATTCGCTCGTAGACGGCAATGTTGACTCCGGCAGCCAGCAGCAGTGGATCTCGCGCAACTGCGATTGGAAGAGCTGGACGGGCTCGAACTGGAATATGGTGTTTGTTGGTGTAGTGCATCCGCCGGAAGGCGCATGGCCTTCGCCGCCGTACACGAAGGTGGCACGTACGCCAGTGGCGCGCGAGAAACCGTTTCTGCAGGTGGATACTGCGGGCGAGTTCAGCGTGCGGGTTCCGGAGCTGTACAGCGACAGCGTCGGGACAACGTTTCGGGGCGGGGAAACAGCGGGAGAGACAATTCCGATTACGCGGTTTTATATTGCGCGTCCGGACGTGGATACGGTGGAGACGATCAACGCGCAGCTCGCCCAAGGCAAGAACCTGATTCTGACGCCGGGGATCTACGAACTGGCCAGTCCGATTCGCGTGACCCGACCGCATACAGTGGTGCTGGGGCTGGGGTTTGCGACGGTACGACCGATGAAGGGCACGGCGGCGATGACGACGACTGATGACGACGGGATCGAGATTGCGGGGCTGCTCTTCGATGCGGGGCCGAGCGAGTCTCCGGTGCTGTTAGAGGTAGGGCCAGAGGGAAGCCGGGCACGCCATGCGAAGGATCCGATCACGTTGCACGATGTTTTCTTTCGCGTGGGGGGCGCGGGTGTGGGCCGGGCCAAGGTGAATTTGAGGATCAACAGCAACGACACACTGGTGGACCATACGTGGATCTGGAGAGCGGACCACGGGGCCGGAGTGGGCTGGGAGCTGAATACCAGCGAGAACGGGCTGGTGGTGAACGGAAACCAGGTCACGATCTATGGCCTGTTTGTCGAGCATCACCAGCAATTCCAGGTTCTGTGGGAGGGCAATGGCGGGCGAACGTATTTTTATCAGTCCGAGATTCCTTACGATCCTCCGAACCAGGCGAGCTATACGAGTATGCCGGGGGTGAACGGCTGGGCCTCGTACAAAGTGGCGGATGGAGTGACGACGCACGAGGCGTGGGGGCTGGGCGTGTACAGCGTCTTCATCTATCCGGATGTCGGGCTGACCCGGGCAATCGAGACGCCGAAGAGCCCAGAGGTACGGTTCCACGATATGATCACCGTGGCGCTCGGCGATCACGGCGCGATCAACCATGTGATCGACGACACGGGCGAGGCGACCGCGATACATCCTCGCGTGACGCCGAAGGTTATGGACTTCCCCTGAGTGGGTGCGCTCTTTGCCGTTGCAATCTGTTTGGCGGGATTTGACGAAATCCTGACTTTACGATGGGGCGCCTCTCGAACGGGGCGCCCCTTCCATTTAGAGGACCTACGAGACTTGTTCGGTTACCCGCCCTATCAGGACTAGCCTTGAAAGGGTTCCGGCTCTCAGGGATAATCACAGCCCGTCGACCTGCGGGGGCCGGTTCATGCCTCTGCTGAGCCAAAGAGATCAGTGAGTTCTTTCGGAATCGCGCTGACCAATGCTCAGAAGCACAATCGACTTCGAAACCGTACGGAATATCGGACTTGCTTTGCCCGGAGTTGAAGAGAGCACTGCATACGGGTTTCCGGCGCTCAAAGTCCATGGAAAACTCTTGGCGTGTATCCCCGCTAATCGGTCTGCCGAGCCTAACTCGCTTGCCGTTCGAGTGGATTTCGATGACCGCGCTGAGCTGCTCGCTGCGGACCCCGATGTGTACTACGTCACGGACCACTACGTTGGCTATAGCGCCGTGCTGGTTCGCCTGTCTTGCGTTAATTCCGATGTATTGCGCGACTTGTTAGGCATGGCCTACAAGTTTGTGACCTGCAAACCCGCGCCCCGTTCGCCAGCGAGGAAGCGCGGAAAATGAAAGCCTGATTCTGAGTGGTTGACGGGCAAACGGGGAGTAATCCTCAAGTCCTGGTAAACGCTGCCGGATAATCGGAAACTTGAAATCCATTTCTCCGATTTCGTTAACAGGAGTTGACGGGCAAGGTGCCCCTCATCGTTGACTTGCCTTCCGCTCCTAACTAACATGCGTGACACAAACACCCAAGCCGTCCACCTCATAAGGGGGATAAGTGAACCCAATCAAGAACGCTGTTCTCGTTGCGTGTCTCGTAGGAATTGTTGCTGCGACCGGGGCCAATTCAAGTTCTTCCCCCGCTGATCGTTCCGCCGATGAAGCGACAATCCGCAAGATCGACGCCGCTTGGTCTCACGCGGCGGAGACCAAGAATCTTGACGGCATTGTGGGACCGTATGCTGCCGATGGCTCTGTACTCCCATTCAATGCACCAATTGCCACAGGCGCTGCGGCGATTCGCCAAGTCTGGTCTTCTCTGATATCCAAGCCAGGCTTCTACCTTAGTTTTGCTCCCACGAAAATTGTGGTTGCAAAGTCGGGAGACTTGGCCTGGGAAGTCGGTACCTTCGAACTTAAGCTGAACGACGCTCAGAGTAATCTCATGACAATTCCGGGCAAGTACGTCGTTACTTGGAATAAGCTTGACGGGACCTGGAAGGCCACGGCTGACATTTTCAACACTGACAAATAGGACTTCGTTATAGAAAAACATCGCTGTGGCGTGGCAGGCGCGCACGGCGGGTCGCCGCACCGGTAACTTGGGCCTCGCCCATTCGGTACTTATCGGCTCGCCGACGCCACTTCGCCGCCGACTTCGTCCCAGATCTTGCGGGCGTGCGTTTCTTTCAAGAAGAAAGAGCCGACGACAAATGTCACCGCGGCTACCGTCATCGGATACCACAGACCCGCGTAGAGATTGCCGGTGGCCTCGCACAGATAGACTCCAACCAAGGGCACCAGTCCGCCGAAGACTCCGTTGCCGATGTGATATGGAAGCGAGAACGCCGAGTACCGGATCTTTGCCGGATATGCTTCCACGAGATAGGCGGCGATCGGTCCGTAAACCATGGTGACGTAGATAACCTGGATGAAAACCAGAAACGTCAGCAAGGGCACGTTGGGATTCGGCGCAACCGGAGCCGGAACCTGCTTTCCGCTGGCATCTACGGTCAAAGGGGTCAAGGTCGGGGCACCTGTGACTGGGTTTCTTTGCGACTTGAACGTGACCACGTTATTGCCCGCCGCGTCCCGCATGGCGTGGTAGATGGGGTAATACGTGACCAGGGCAAGCAAACAACCGGCCATGATGATCTTTTTGCGCCCTATTTTGTCGGAAAGCGCCCCAAAAATGGTGAAGAAAGGCATGGCTAATAACAGGGCCACGGCAACGATGATAAAAGCAGTGCGCAAATTCACCTTCAAGATCGATTGCAGATAGAACAATGCGTAGTATTGGCCGGTATACCAGACCACGCCCTGTCCCGCCGTGGCCCCCAAGAGCGAGACCAGGAAGAGCTTGAAGTTCGGCCACTGCGTGAAGGCTTCCATTAGCGGCTTTGCCGAGCTCATGCCCGTGCTCTTGATCTGGGTAAAGATGGGCGACTCCTTCATCTTGAGGCGAATGTAAAGCGAGATCATGACCAGGATGACGGAAACCAGGAAGGGAATGCGCCATCCGTAGCTCTGGAAATTTGCAGGGGTCATGTAGAACTGGAGGAGGATCACCGTGATGATGGAAAGAAACAGCCCCAATGTAGCGGTAATCTGTATATAACTGGTCCAGTAGCCCCTTCTGTTGTCGGGAACGTGTTCTGCAACATAAATTGCGGCGCCGCCATACTCCCCTCCCAACGCCAGTCCTTGAAAGACGCGGATGCCGATCAGCGCGATGGGAGCGAACCAACCAGCGGTCGCGTAGGTGGGCATCAGGCCGATCAAAAAGGTTCCAAAACCCATCACAGTGAGCGTGACCAGGAAGGCATACTTACGGCCTACCAAGTCGCCTATTCTTCCGAAGAAGAGGGCCCCAAACGGGCGCACCATGAACCCAACGGCGAAGGTGGAAAGATAGGCGATAAAAGCGAATGTGGGGTTGCCCGGCGGATAAAACTTCGTGGACAGCACGGCGGCCAGGCTGCCGAAGATGTAGAAGTCATACCACTCGATCATGGTGCCGACGGAGGAGGCAAGAATCACCCTCCAAATGTTGTAATCGGCCGTCCCACCCATCGGAATTGCGTCTGCACGAGTCGCCATGCTTTCCTCCTGTTGGCTTTGGACACGGATCGTGGGGCGAACTTTAGCTGACAGCTACATCGGAAATGTGAATGCCGTGTTAACGCCGCGGCGCGCAGTCATTTCGGCTCATTTCGGAACGGAATCCGCACGTTCATATACGCAGAGCAAGAGGTTGTCAAGGACGCTTTGTCTAGCAACGCGGCCACCGTTGGAGTGCAGCGGTGCATTCATGATAAAAGACTTGCTTGACTCTTCCGCAGGCCATCTTTTTGTTTGCCGCCGGAGTTTTGGGCGGCGCGCTCAATGCCGTCGCCGGAGGCGGCAGCTTCATCGCATTTCCTGCATTGCTATTCACGGGAGTTGGCCCGGTCGCCGCCAATGCGACCAACACGCTAGCTTTGTGGGTTGGTGTTACGGCCAGCGGAGGCGCCTACCGGAAGCACCTCAATGTTTCCAAACGGGTGATGATCCCGCTGATCGCCACGAGCATCGTGGGCGGATTGGCAGGCGCGCTTCTGCTCATAAAGACGCCGCCGAATACTTTCTTACGGGTGCTCCCCTGGCTGCTGCTTGCTGCCACGCTGCTCTTTGCTTTCGGCAAGCACCTCACCGGTCGGATTTCGGCTGGCATCTCGCACGAATCGAGCAACGCGGCCGTCACGGGTGCTAGCATTTTCGAGTTAGTCGTGGCGATCTACGGCGGCTACTTTGGTGGGGGCATGGGCATTATGAACCTCGCTATGCTCGCGGCCCTAGGGATGACCGACATACACGCCATGAATGCGCTCAAAGTCGTGCTCGGTGGGTTCATCAACGGGGTAGCCACCTTCACGTTCATCGCCACTGGAGCGATCGTCTGGAAGCAAGGCATTGTAATGACGGCCGGCGCGATTGCGGGCGGCTTTTCGGCGGCGCATTATGCACAGCGATTGCCGCAAAACTGGATTCGTGCGTTCGTCATCATCGTTGGTTCGGGCATGACGGTTTATTTCTTTATCCGCGCCTACCTCTAGCCGCGACACAAAGTGATATAGTCCCGCCCCACATGTCTGCGGCAAGTGTGAAGTTACAAAATGCCGGTGAAGTTCCGCTGAATCGCAACCAGATTCGCGGATTCTGGGCCGCCTGGGGCGGGTGGGCGCTCGACGGCATGGACTCGTTCATCTACGCGCTTGTTCTCGTGCCTTCCCTGCGCGACTTGCTTCCGCGCTCTGGAATCCCAGCCACTAAAAGCGAGATCGGGTTCTACGGCGGATTGTTGTTCGCGCTTTTTCTGGTCGGGTGGGGGCTGGCCTTTCTCTGGGGACCGGTGGGCGACAAGTTCGGGCGCGTGCGCACGCTGATGATCACCATCATTTGGTATTCGGTTTTCACATTCTTGAGCGCGTTGGTCACCAACGTCTGGCAGTTGGCTGGCCTCCGCCTGCTTGCGGGAATCGGTATCGGCGGCGAGTGGGCCATGGGCGGCACCTTTGTTGCCGAGGAGTGGCCGGAGAGCAGGCGTCGCGTCGGCGCCGGCTACATGCACACGGGCTACTACTTCGGAATTTTTCTCGCAGCGCTCCTCAACTACGCGATTGGCAGCCGCTTCGGTCACAATGGTTGGCGAGTCATGTTTGGCGTCGGCGGTTTGCCCGCGCTGCTGCTTGTTGCGGTGCGTCACGGCGTCACAGAGCCCTCACGTTGGAAAGCGAAAGAGCGGGTCGTGCATTCCTGGGCCATCTGGCAGCCGTTTGCCGCGCTATTTTCTCCGTCGTTGCGGCGCCGCACCATTCTGAACGCATTATTTATGCTGGCTTCCATCTGCGGCCTGTGGGCGGGCACGGTTTATGTGCCTTCGGCTGTGACTACCCTTGCCGAAGCCGCTGGTCGCATTGGCCCCGCGGTCGCGCAGCTCGCGTCTCGCGCGACCATGCTCGTTGCGTTCGCGACAATTCTCGGTTGCCTGCTTATGCCCTGGCTGGCCGAACGATTAGGCCGCCGCGGCGCTCTCGCATTCTATTTCGCGCTGATGCTGGGTCTTATCGCCCTCAGCTTCGGAAAAGTGTATTACCTGGGGCCTTCCGCTCTTCCCTGGTTTTTTGTCTGCCTATTCTTTCTGGGGCTAGGAGGCGCAAATTTCGCCGTTTATACGTTATGGCTGCCCGAACAATATCCGACGGAATGCCGCGCTAGCGCATTCGCATTTTCCACATCACTCGCTCGCTTTGGTGGAGCTGCCATTACTTTTTTGGTTGGTGCCGGCGTTCGGCATTACGGTTCGCTCGGTATTCCTGTAGCCATGACTGCGCTCGCTTTTGCCGTGGGTTTGCTGCTGATACCCTTTGGCGTGGAAACGCGCGGGCAGCCTTTACCCGCGTAGATGCGGTCGCGTCGCACGAAACAAGGAGGAGCATGGCGGGCGTCGAGGTCAAGGTCTTTCCCATCGAAGTGTTGCGCGAATTCAGCACTCGCATCTTCCTCCATTTTGGCGTGCCGAAAGCCGATGCGGCACAAGCCGCCGATGTGCTTGCGTCCGCGGACTTGCGCGGCATCGATTCTCATGGCGTGGCCCGTCTGACCAGTTATTTCGAGTTGCTGAGCGAGGGGCTCATCAATCCCACCCCCAAGATCAAAATCCTACGCTCCACACCCAGCACCGCTACCCTCGACGGCGACAACGGCTTAGGTCTGGTTGTCGGACCGCAGGCCAACGAAATTGCTATGGATATGGCGGGAAAAGCTGGCTCGGGTTGGGTCAGCATATGCAACACCAATCATTTCGGCATCGCCGGCTACTACGTGCTGCAGGCGCTGAAACGCGACATGATTGGCTGGGCGATGACCAATTCCACCAAATTGGTCACGCCACTGTGGGGCGCGGAGCGCATGCTGGGCACCAATCCCATTGCCATCGCCTTTCCCGGAAAAAACGAGCCGCCCATCGTAATCGACATGGCCACCTGCGCCGCTGCTTACGGCAAAATTGAGATGGCGCGCCGCCGGGGTCAACCCATCCCGCAAGGCTGGGGCATCGACAATCAAGGCCGCGGCACCGTTAATCCCGACGACATTGTTGCGGGTGGCGCTCTCTTGCCGCTCGGCTCGGATCGTGAGCGCGGCGGACACAAAGGCTACGGCTTGGCCATTATGGTTGACGTTCTTTGTGGCGCGTTGGGTGGTGCTAATTGGGGTCCGTTTACGCCACCCTTCGCGCTACGCCAGGAAATTCCGGCGCGCAGCGTAGGGAAGGGAATCGGCCACTTTTTCGGCGCCATGCGCATCGACGGTTTCATCGAAGCCGATGAGTTCAAGCGGCAGATAGACGACTATGTCCGCACTTTTCGCGCTACCAGGCCCGCGCCCGGCACCAACGGTCCGCTCATCCCTGGCGATCCCGAACGCGAAGCGGAACAGATGCGCAGCAAGCAAGGCATCCCGCTGATCATGCCGGTGATCGAGGAGCTTCGCGTCATTTCAAAGAAAATCGGCATCCCCTTCTCCTGATATCTGTTGCTGGGAGATCGCCAAAGAATTCATGAGCGACCTGGTACAGCTTACAAAGACGGATGGCATTGCCGTGAATTTCAGCAAAGCCGCGGAAATTGGTAGGAACCGGCGCTCTTGCTCCAGCGCCTCTCCGAGCAAGGAAAAACGTACGCCGAATTCAGCAAGCGGCAGGGCGCCGCTCCCTAACGCGCCGCTAAACGGTCTTATCCTTCGAGTAGCAAATCGATTCCAGGTTGCAATCGACGCATCGCGGTGTTCGCGCCACGCACACCCGTCGCCCGTGCCAAATCAATTGGTGCGAAAACTGGATCCACTTTTCCCTCGGAATCACCCGCATCAAATCCTCTTCAATCTTTTTCGGGTCCGCGTGCTTGGTAAGGTCCAGGCGCCGCGACAGTCGAATCACATGCGTGTCGACCACCACGCCGCTTGCAATCCCGTACGCCGTTCCTAGTACCACGTTCCCCGTTTTTCGGGCGACGCCTGGCAGGGTCAAAATCTCTTCCATTGTCTTCGGTACTTGTCCGCCGAAGTTCTCGATAATCCCTTTGCTCGCTCCCATGATGGACTTCGTCTTGTTACGAAAAAATCCCGTTGGCCGGATCTCTTGTTCTAACTCGCTCGGATTCGCGTGCGCAAAAGCCTCCGCATTCGGATATTTCTTGTAGAGTGTCGCAGTCACCTGATTCACGCGCACGTCCGTGCACTGCGCGGAGAGAATCGTAGAAATCAGGAGTTGAAAAGCATTTTCGTGCTGCAATTCGCAGGTCGCCGCTGGATACGCCTCATCCAATTTCGCCAGAATCGCCGCAACCCGCTGAGGATCCGTTCCGCGTCCGACCTTACGGGCCACTTTTGCAGCCTTTGCAGGTTTTGCCGCAGTCGAGCCGATGACCTCCAGCTTCGCGCGCTCGGACTGGCCCTGCTTCTTTGCCGAGAGCCGGCTCTTCTTTTTCGTGGTTTGTTTCATGGTTGGTTGGTCAGACTATCACACGAAAGAAACGTCAGCAGCTTCCGAAACGCTCGTCCGCGATGGCTATACTCGTTCTTTTGCTCTGGCGAAATTTCCGCGAACGCCTTGCCCAACGCCGAGACGTAGAAAACCGGATCATATCCAAATCCGCGGTCTCCTCGCGGCGCTTCCAAAATTTCTCCGTCCACGCGCGCAGTAACAATCGCCCTGGCCCGGCCGCGCTCGGCCAAGGCTATCGAGCAAACGAAATAAGCGGCGCGCTCCCGCCCACTCTTGCCTTTCAATTCACCCAGCAATTTCGCATTTCGTTCGGCGCTGCTGGCTCCTGGGCCCCCGTACCGGGCCGACAAAACTCCCGGCGCGCCACCCAGCGAGGGAACCACCAGTCCTGAATCATCCGCAAACACCAGTCCGTCGGCAAGGCGCGAATAGTGCAGAGCTTTTCCAGCCGCATTTTCGGCGAAGGTGGGCGCGCTCTCATCAAACGCCGGAATGGATGCGAATCCTGGCAGTAACTCCAATTCGATCGCAGACTCGTGGTTTGGCGGCAAGAGTTCGGCGGCCAGTGCCAACGCCCGATATTCCGCAAGTTTTCCTGGGTTGGAAGATGCCAAGAAAAGTTTAACGGGCGCGCGCACTGAATTTCACAGGCAATAATGCACGCTGTTCCTCGGTCAGCCGTCGAATCCCCGCGGCGGCGAGCGCGAGCAGGTCTTGCATTTCGCTTCCGCTGAATGGCCGTCCCTCCGCCGTCGCCTGAATTTCCACAAAATGGCCGCCGCCGGTCATCACCACGTTCATGTCCACTTCGGCGCGAGCATCCTCTTCATACGCAAGGTCGAGCAGCGCGCGATCATCCACGATTCCCACACTTGTCGCCGCTACGGAATCAATCAGCGGCGAACGCTTCAGCATCCCCGCGGCCACCAGTCGTTCGAACGCCAACGCCAGGGCCACAAACGCCCCGGTGATCGATGCCGTCCGCGTTCCGCCGTCCGCTTGAATCACATCGCAATCAAGCCATACCGTGCGTTCTCCCAGCGCCTCCTGATCCGTCACGGCTCGCAGCGACCGCCCAATCAGCCGCTGAATTTCCTGCGTGCGCCCGGACTGTTTGCCGCGGGTAGCTTCGCGCGCCGTCCGCTCTTCCGTAGCTCGTGGCAGCATTCCGTATTCACTGGTGATCCAGCCCTTGCCACTGCCCTTCAGAAATCCCGGTACGCCGTCGTCCACCGTAGCCGTGCAAATCACGCGCGTATTCCCCAGCTCGATCAACACGCTGCCTTCCGCGGTAGAAATAAAATCCGGTGTAATCTTCAGCGCTCGCATCTGGTCGGCGGTACGCCCATCGACTCGCAATTTTCCTCCCGACGCTGCTGCGCCGCGTTCACGCATCCCGCTCATGGTCTTGTCGCCATATTGTTCGGGGGTGCCGCAAGTTTGACCGCCGTCGCAGTAGGTGTCAATTGCCGCGCTGCGCTGGTGGAAGGCCCGGTTCCTGCATTATCTGTCCGTGGTGCAACGGCATTCGCATTCACCACAAACGCCTGGCTCAAATCCAAATGACCGGCCAAGGTCCCCATTTCCTGGCCGTGAATCAGTATTTTCATTTGCCGTACCTGCGGCACGTTGGCGGCCAGCGTCTTCGCGATGGAATCTACTGCCATCTGCTCGCTCTCTATGCCCGATGGTATGGAGGTCCCCAGCGCCTCGGAAAAATCCGCGATCGCCGTTCCGTCCGGCAGCAAATAAAAAGCGAGCAACGCCGCATCCGGCGGCAGCGTACGCAGTTCCGTGTCCACGGGGCCAGCGAGCAATGTATTCAGCACTTGCTTGGCACGCAGCACCGGCTCACTCGATAGCGGCAAGTCCACGGTCACGGCCGACAGTGTTCCGTCGTCCGCTCCCGATGCCCAAAATAACTTCGCCTTCACTTTTGGATCACTTGGATTGATAACGGTAGGCTGGGTCAATTCCCGTCGCGCCTGCTCCTCGCTGCGCTGCTGCAACTTTGCCGCCTGTTTGATGTTCCGGCGTAAAATCGGCAGGTAAATGGCCGCAATCACCACGGCGAGAAACAGCGCCGCCAGAAACCACCAGCGCCAACGCGGCAGTATCACGGCCGCTCTCCCGGATTTGCCGGCAGTACGTAGCTCGGCCGAAACGCCGCGGCCCCACGCGCAATCGCATCCGCAATTCCCGGCGCCATGTGATCGAGCTGTGCGCGATCCTCCACGGTAACACTCGAGATCTCTACCGCAATTGCCGGCGCCGCTGTAGTGCGCAGTTGCCGCACGCTTGCAGTTTGAACTACAGCTGGAGAACCTTTGAATCGTTGCGCCAGTAACGCTTGCACATTGTCGCCCAGCCTCCGACTCAGCGATACAAACGGCGCCTGCGCGCGGTCCCAGGGAATCAGCCCGGTCGCATCCACGCCCGCAGCCATATCGTTCATCACATAGACCCGCGCAGTTCCCGGCGTTCCCGTCGAAGCAATGTGCAAGGTCACGAAAATGGCGCCACGCTGCGCATTAGCCATCGCCGAGCGGTCGTCAAAGGAAGGATTCGCATTGCCTTGCCGCGTCTGCACCACCTGAAATCCTTGCGCCTCCAGCGCCGTGCGGACCTGGGCCGCGAACTCCAGCACAATGTCGCTCTCGTGAATTCCGCCGGTTCCCCGCGCCCCCAAGTCCGTCCCGCCATGGGCCGGATCCAGCACGACGATGTTAACTCCCGCCTGTGCATGCGTAGCGTTTTGCGTGGGAGTCGCGGTCGCCGGTGGTTGAGCCGGAGTCGGCGGGGGCTGGGTCTGCGGCGCGCTCGCGGGGCCGCCAGCCTGCCCTGCGGAAGGCAGCGCGGCAGCGCCGAATGCCGCGAAAAGCGCAACCACAAAAACGCCCACCCAAAATGTTTGGCGAATACGGTTTCGAACGACGCGTCCCACGTCGAGCAGCATACCAAATCTTGGCACTGCCTCGACGCGCACTCGTTCGCTAAGCCCCTGACCTGCAACACCGGTTTTATGGATTGCGGTGGTCTTGTTTATCCAGAGCCTCGAAGGGCTGCCGCTTTAGCAGTGTGAGCCGATCGACTCACCGAAGCTGCTGCAACCTCGCCTTCTCCAGCATCTCATTCACGGCCGTCACATCCACATCAACGGCCTTCCATCGCGCAAGCACATCCGTCCCGGCGGTCTCCCACCCTTCCGCCGCCTTCCGAGCATCTGACGTCGGCGCTGCGTCTACTCCGTCGATGATCATCAATAGTTCCGTCAAAGCCGCCGAGACCTCGTGCAAAGTAGCCGGCTCTCCCCCGGGCAGCCGCGATCCGAAAGATCCAAATTCTTCCTCCCCCGGAGCACCGTTCACCTCAGCAATCTTCCGCGCAAGCTCTGCCAACGCCGCCGCAAGCTCCTGATTTCCGCCAGCCCCCGTTTTTCGATCCCCGATTTGCTTTTGCAAGGATTCCGCTCGCTCCTGCGCCACAGCCACTTGTCCCAGCCGGGCCGAAACACGTGAAGCCGCCACAAATTCCTGTCGCAACGCACTCTCTGCCGAGCTGATGCGCGGATCCATCTTCACTACCAACTGTTGCGAGGAGCTCTTTCCATTTGCTGTGAGCTTCACCGTGTAATTTCCCGGCAAACTCCACACTCCCGCCGGTCCATACAGCGATCGGTGCACGTTCTTCGGCAAGGCATACCGCAAGTCCCAGACAAACCGGTGCATGCCTGCCTCCGCTGAAAGCGGCGCAGGATCGTGCACCCATTCCATTGCGATCGGCACCTCTTTCGGATTAGTTTTTGGTGGCGTGTCGGCGCTCGAGAAGCGCCGCACCAGCGCGCCCTCTGCGTCCAGGATCTCCAATTCCACCGGTCCCTTCGCTTTACTTGTCAGCCAGTAATCGATGACCGCGCCATCCGGTGGATTCTCCGCTAGCGACTCGTCCATCGGGACCGGCGTGCCTTGGTCGTATCCCGGCCTTAGACGATAAGCCGTCGCCGGTTTGAATAGCCACAAATCCGCCGCAGCGGCCTGTGCATTAGCCTGCCTCAGCGGAGTCGCGTCATCCAATATCCAAAACGAGCGCCCATGCGTGGCGACGACCAAATCATCTCCGTGCACCACCAAATCGCGAATCGAGGTCGTCGGCATATTGAGCTGCAACGACTGCCACAAATCTCCGGCATCGAACGAAACATACACACCTTTCTCGGTACACGCGTAAAGCAATTCTTTGCGCGAGGGATCCTCGCGTACACAATTCAAAAAGCTTCCTTCGGGAATGCCGTTTGCAACCTGCTGCCAACTCTTGCCAAAATCCCGTGTCCGGTAAAGATATGCGTGCAAATCTTCCAACCGGTGTCGGTCCACCGCCGCATAAGCCGTCCCTGCGTCAAAATGGGAAGCCTCCATGTGCGTCACCTTGCTCCAGGGAGTCAACCCCGCCGGCGTGACATTACTCCATGTTTTCCCTTCATCTTGTGTCAACTGAATCAGTCCATCGTCCGTGCCTGCCCAGATTTCTCCCGCCTTCACGCTCGACGGCGCAATTGTATAAATCACCCCGCGCCGTTTCTCCGCCGGAGCATCCGCGGCCGTCGTCGCGTCCAGATTCGGCGGCACTCCCGCTTCCTCCCGTGTTAAATCCGGACTGATCGCCTGCCACGAATTCTCGCCATCCGCCGTTCGAAACAACATCTGCGAACCGAAGTACAAAACGTGCCCATCAAGGGGCGAGAACACCAACGGCAGCGTCCATGTCCGCCGCAATTTCTCCGACTGCGCCAATCCCGGCGGTATCTGCGCAATTTGCTCTGTGCGCAAATCCTGGCGCGTCACAAATCCTCCATAGACCACTTCCGCATTCAGCGGATCCGGTGCGATGTACCCGTTCTCATCGCCCGCCTCGATCGGACGCCAATCACGGAAATTGAGCGAACGATACCTGCCGCGGCTGGGCGTCGCCGCCGCACCGCTGTCTTGCTGCGCCCCATAAACCCAATACGGAAACCGGTTGTCCGTGGCCACGTGATAGAACTGCCCAGTCGGCTGGTTATACCAACTGCTCCAGGTCTCTCCTCCGTTGCGCGTCACCACCACGCCCTGATCGCTCCCCAAAATCATTCTCTGCGGCTCATCCGCATCGATCCACAACTGGTGATAGTCGTCACCGCCCGGTTCGCCTTTCAACACGCTGAATGTTTTTCCTCCGTCGCGCGATCGATACAAACCCGTATTTGGTACGTACACTGTGTCCGCATCCTTCGGGTCCACGCTCACTTCGCAGAAATACCAGCCGCGCCCCCAAATCCGCTTGTCATCGGAAACGCGCTGCCAATTTTCTCCGCCATCGTCGGATCTATACAGTCCGCCCTCTTTCGCGTCCGCGATCAAATAAATCCGGCGAGCGCTGCTCGGCGCAAACGCAATCCCCATTCTCCCCAGTCCCTCGCTCGGCAGTCCGTGTCCGGTCAACTGCTCCCAATGCTCTCCGCTATCCTTCGAACGATAGAGCCCCGTCCCCGGCCCTTTCGATGGCGGATAAACATTCCACGGCGGCCTCCGCGTCTGCAGCAGCGCCGCAAAAATTGTCTTCGGATTGCGGGGTTCAAACGCGAGATCAATCGCACCCGTATTCTCGTCGTGAAAAAGCACCCGCTTCCACTTCTTCCCGCCATCTTTCGAATAAAAAACGCCGCGCTCCGTATTCGGCCCATACGCGTGGCCCAGCGCAGCCACATATACTTTTTCTGGGTTGCTTGGATCGACCAAAATTCGCGCAATCTGCCGCGTATCCTCTAATCCGATATGGGTCCAAGTGGTTCCGCCATCTGCGGACTTGTACATCCCATTACCATAAGAAATGTCCGAGCGCATGTCCGCCTCGCCCGTTCCTACATAAATAATCTGTGCATTCGAGGGCGCCACCGCAATCGCCCCAATCGAAGCAATATCCTGCCCGTCAAATATCGGTTTCCACGTCCTCCCGGCATCGTTGCTGCGCCAGACGCCGCCTCCCACCGCGCCGAAGTAATAAACCTCGGGTTGGCCGCGCACTCCGGTAACCGCCAACGCCCGACCTCCGCGCGACGGCCCAATCGACCTCCACCGCAATTCCTGAAACAGTCGCGCATCAACCTTTTGGCCCGCGTCCGGCAAGGCCATCGCAATCCATCCCCCAAGCAGGCTCGCGCACGCCAAAATCACGCCGACAAAATATTTCACTGGGTCATCTCCGCTCCGAAACGCTCAACGCAAAGAACGCGAGTATATATCAGGCGTTCGAACTCTTCTCCGTGACCTCCGTGTCCGACTCCGTGCCCTCTGTGTTGAATCTCTTTCCTTGCCCCAAAAACAAAAAAAGCCCGATCCTCATCGGACCGGGCGTCATCCATAAACCGTGTTTAGGCAGCCTCGACGCGCTCCACAATCCGCGGCCCCAATACCCGCCGCCGCAATCGGGCCATTCCCAGATAGACCGCAAACCCAGCGAGGATAATCACCAATCCAAACACCAACCCATTCATCCCCAACACCGTCTCACTTCCGCCGTGTGCGACCGCCAGTCCCAGCAACAGCAGGGGAAAAATTCCCACCGCAACCGCCCCAGTCAATCCGCCCGGAACGCGAAATTCCCGTTTCAATCCCGGCTCCCGAATCCGCAGTACCACCAGGGTCACAAACTCCAAAATCAAGCTGGCTCCATACAAAATGATATCCAGCGTCACCAGCCGCTCAAATCCCAGTCCAAGACACAGACCCCATCCCGTCGCCAACACTACAATCGCCACCCAGGGCGCTCGAGTCTTCGCATGCGTTTTGGCAAAAATCTTTGGCAGCATCCGGTCCTGCGCCATCGCCAGCGGCAGCCGCGAATAGCTCATCACCAGCGCATTGAACATCCCAAACGCGCTCATCATTCCGCCCAGCACCAGCAGGAATCCCAGCCAGTTCGCTCCGTGCCACGTTCCGCCGACCAGCCCAGCCACTTGCGCCCAAGCGCCGTCTCCGCTAAACGCCGCCGCCGGTACGCCCGCCAGATACACCGCCGTAAATGGCACTACATATGTCAGCGAAACCAAAATCACCGCCGCAATCATTGCTCTCGGATAAGTCCTCTGCGGCCGCTCGACCTCCAACGCAATCGTCGACGCATTGTCCCAGCCCATGTAATTCCACATCGCGATCAGCATGCCGCCCAGCAACCCCACCGTCCCTGCGCCCGCTGCAACCGGCGCAATAGCCGCGCTATTCGCTACCGCCAATTTGAAAGGCGCTAGCAGGACAATCAGCGCAAACGGCATCGACAACAGGAAAAACAGCCACAGCGAAGTGATCCCCACAACGCGGATCCCCGCAATGTTCAGCGCCGCGCAAGCCACCACCACAAATAACCCGACCATCACTCCACGATGCCCTTCTCGAAACCATGGGGCAACCTGCGTCAGATACGCCACAAACAGCGTGGGATAAATCGCCATATCGAAAATGCTCGCAACCAGCGAAAGCCACGCCTCCTGAAATCCCCAGAAATTTCCCAGCCCGCGCCGCACCCACGCGTAATATCCGCCCTCCGCAGGCAGCGCGCTCGACAGCTCACCGATCATGAACGCCGTCGGCAAGCTCCACAGCACCGGAGTCAGCAGCAGAATTAAAATCGCGCGTCCGTATCCGGCGCCTTGCACGATTTGTTCGGTCCCATATGTTCCGCCCGACACCATGAAAAATGTCGCGGCGACCAAAGGCCACAGCGTTAGCTTGGCGATTCGCTTTTTCGCTTGGGGAATTGCGTGGGAAGGAAGTGGGGCGGGCAGCGATAACGTACTCAATTTTTACTCTCGATCCTCCTAGAGCGAACGCTCAGTCTCACCGAACAGGAGCAACTTCGCATTCGCAGAATACAAGGTTCATCTCCGCGCGCAACAACAAAATGCACCTCGCGCAAAAATTCTTCGCGCCGCGTAATGGAACTCCCCTAAAGCGGCTTGCAAGGCTTCCCAATCGGGCCGCTCTACGTCCAACCGCCTTGCGCCCGTGTTAAACTCGCGCGCTTTCGTTTCGCACTCTAGGAGCTCTCGCTGATGAAACTTGGTCCCGGTCTCGCCGCCGCTCTCTTTCTCCTCCTGTCCCTCGCAGCCGCTGCGCAAAAGCCGCCCACCCAACCTCGCCCGGTCACCGTCGATGACCTCTTCCAAATCCGCGAAGTCTCCGACCCCCAGCTAAGCCCGGACGCCAAGTCTGTGGCCTACACCGTAAAAACCCTGCTCCTGAAAGAGGACAAGGCCGAGGAGCGCATCTGGACCGTCCCCACCACCGGCGGCGACGCCATTCCCATGTCTGCCGAGGGCGTCTCCTCCTCTCATCCCCGTTGGAGCCCCGACGGCAAATACCTCGCCTTCCTCTCCGCCCGCAACGAAGGGAAAACGCAAATTTGGCTCCTCAACCGTTCCGGCGGCGAGGCCCAGCACCTTACCGACACGCCGCAGGATGTTGACGACTTCGTTTGGTCGCCCGACAGCACCCGCCTGGTGGTAATCCTTCGCGATCCCTCCGAAGAAGAGTTAGCCGCCGCCAAGACCAAAGACAAAGAGAAAGACGCTGAAGACAAGGACAAGAAACCCAAAACGAAGAAGCCCTGGGTCATCGATCGCCTGCAGTTCAAGACCGACGAGGTCGGCTACCTCGACCGGCGTCGCGCCCACCTCTATGTCCTCGATCTCGCCACCAGGATCCTCACCCAAATAACCTCCGGCGACTACGACGACGCTCAGCCCGTCTGGTCCCCCGACGGCACCCTCATCGCCTTCGCCAGCAATCGCTCCAAGCCCGACCCCGACCGCACCTACAACACCGACATCTGGGTCGTCGCCGCCAACAACACCGACAAAGGCGCGCACCTAACCCAAGTCACCACCAACCCCGGCGATGATTCTTCCCCTGCCTGGTCCCCTGACGGCAAGTTCCTCACCTACACCACGCAGCTGGATCCCCGCCTCTTCGAGTACGCCACACATCACGTCGCCGTCTCCCCAGCCACTGGGGGCCAGGCCCGCGTCCTCACTCAATCTTTTGACCGCAACGCCACCGACCCGCACTTCTCCCCCGACGCCAGCTCCATCGACTTCATCGCCGATGACGACGCCACGCAAGTGCTCTGTAGCGTGCCCGCGGCCGGAGGCCAAGTCGTCCGTCGCATCACCGGCCGCTTCACTCTGAAGGCTTATTCCCTCGCCAAGAATGGCGACATCGCCGCCCAGATCGATATGCCCGATCGTCCCAGCGAGATTTATTTTCGTGCCGCATCTAGCGACCAGCTCACCCGCCTCACCAAGACCAACGACGCGGCAATCGCTCAACTCAAGCTCGTTCAGCCCGATTACGTCCAGTTCAAAAGCAAAGACGGCACCACCGTCCACGGCTACCTTTACAAGCCCCTCGACTACACTCCCGGCAAGAAATATCCCACCATACTCCGTCCGCACGGCGGACCCGTCGAGGCCTACCCCGCGGAGTTCATGCACCTCGCGCAACTCTACGCCGCCAACGGCTACGCCGTCCTGCTCCCTAACCCGCGCGGCTCAACGAGCTACGGCGAGAGCTACGCCAAGGCCATTTTTGCGGATTGGGGCAACAAGGACTATCAGGACGACATGGCCATGGTCGACTACGCCATCGCCCAAGGCATCGCCGACCCCGACAAGCTCGGCGTCGGCGGCTGGTCCTACGGCGGCATCTCCACCGACTTCATCATCGGCCAGACCACCCGCTTCAAAGCCGCCATCTCCGGCGCCGGCGAAGCCCTCAACACCAGCTTTTACGGTCACGACCTCTACCAGCGCGATTGGGAAACCGAGCTAGGCCGTCCCTGGGAGAACCACGCCCTCTGGGACAAGCTCTCCCCGTTCTACAAAGTAGCCAGCATCACTACACCCACTCTCTTCATGGGCGGCGACATCGACTGGAACGTTCCAGTCCTCGGCGGCGAGCAAATGTACCAAGCTATGAAAAGCCTCGGCCGCGAAACCCAGCTAGTCGTCTACCCCGGCGAATACCACGAATTCAAAGCCCCCAGCCACCTCAAAGACCGCCTCGAGCGCTACCTGGCCTGGTATGCCCACTACGTAAAAGGCGATCCCGCCCCGCCCACTCCCCCCGCCCAAAAAATGTAAGCCCCGGTGCTTTCAAGGTCACTGATCGGCCTTCTCCAACGCTACTGTTCTTTGCTCCAGCAGGTCCGAGAGTTCAAAAAACGCTTCACTCACAATTTGAAGCACGTAATGGTCATCGCTGGTTGCGCTTCCTTCCGCTGCCCGCCTCCGCAGTGGTTCGGTCCATTCCCAAATAGCCACGCTCCTCAGTTGAATCTCTTTCAGACTATCACTCTTGATTTGCCACTCGCGCGGTTGCCGGGCGCTCCAATTCCCTTGGGCATTCGCGATGATTGCGTTGACCGGAACCCGCTGCACGGCGTAGTAGCGCTCCTGAACCTCCCGCACCAAATCGGTCGCAGGCATCTCTGGCGTGCCATTGGCAACGCGATCGGCCTTCGGGACGTGTCCCTCTCCGCGCGTAAACACCGTAATGTCCCCATGCTGGGACACCGTGCCGAGCCATTCATACTCCATCAGTTTTTCTCGAACCTTCATGCACCCTAAACAAACAATCGCACACGGTTTAGCTCGCCGCAGCATGGTCGCGTAGTGGATGCTCGGGTTGTGGACTCCCGTATATTGGAAGCGGGCATCGGGGAGCCGCTCGCGAATGAGGGCCATCATCGGATAGACCCAAGTCTGCAGCATGGAATCAATCCCTACTTCCCCACAACCGCTCCTCGCGATCTCCTCCGCCGCCGAGACGTGCGCCTGCTTCTGCCACCCTTGAAAATCATCCGCAAAATACAGCGCATCCTTCGCCGACCGTAATACAAAATTGCGATTCGAGGGTAAGAACGAGCGCAAACTGTTGTTGAACAGGAACGGAACCGTGGCCAATAACGACACCAAAGCCAGGCTTGTAGCCACGACTTGGCGCGTCATGAGGGGAATGGCGATACCCAAGACACTCGAACCCAAGACAAATAATGGTAAGTGATAGCGGGCTCCAGAAAGATTCCATTTCATTGCCGTGCTAAACATCACGAATCCCGCAGCGCATCCGCCCAACAATAGCAATGCGGATCGCGGCGCCGATCTCCACCGCCACAATCCCCAAACGGACACCGCACAGAGAAGCGCAAATTGTGCCGGATTCCCTTGAAAATACTCCCTCCCAGTCATCGTTGACACCTGAAAAGGATCTCGCCATGTGGTTCTTGGATCGTCGGGATCGGCTCCCGAAGCTTCAATTAGCCATCGCAAGCCTCGCTGGGTCTTCATATTGAATTTTCGACTGGGCGTTCCTAAATGGAGAGCGGCGTTGCGGATAACCCCGGATACCGCCACGCTCGGCGATATCACCTCATTCCGGAACCGCAAACGGTTACCCGCTTCCGGAAATGGAAGTCCCACCGGGCTGCCGGTAAGCCTTTGGTTGCGCACAAATTGCGGCAGGTTGATAAGCAACGCAAGCATCAATCCAGCCGCGCAGCTAACTACAAAATGCCTCGAAAAGCGTGGCCTCCGAATCGCCCAGATCGCGATCAGCAACGCTGGTAGAAAAATCAGCGCGGTTCCTTTTGTGAGAAGCGCTAATCCCATTGCGGCTCCCCCCAGAACGGCACGGTTTTCTTTCCCTGGATCCAGCAAGAATGCGGCGCCGGTTACGATCCAAAAAGCGCCGACGGCCGTATTATTCGAACCCGAAGACTCGAGAATTAATTCCGGCAAACTAGCGCAAAATGCCGCCGCTAAAAGCTGTCCTTTCACCCCGGCGCCCAGGTGCTTCGCGACCTGCGAACATCCCACAATCAAACCTAAAAAGCTGACCCATTCGATCAGGTTCACCCATCGGTCCGATCCGGACAGCACATAGAGATGCAGGGCCGCGTATTCCGCCCACGGCGTATGAATCAGTTGGCCGAAGTCAAAGGTTGGGAAGAATTGAACGCTGTGATTGCTGGCCCAAAGCACAACTCGCGGCAGGTGATACTCCATCACGTCGTCGGTGTTGGGCGGGCTCAGCAGCGCCAGCGCTCCGGTCACCAGCAGAATGAAGGCTATTCCCCCGATCACTATTGCATCTAGCTTACCCAGCCGCTCATCCGGGGCCGCCAGCCCAGGCGTCAGGGTCTTGCCTGTCTTACTTCCTGCCCTCCAAAGAAGCGCAAAAAATGTTGCCGAAAAACACCCCCACCCACCGAACAGCCAAACTGGCGCGATGCGCTGAAATGCGCTCGATAGCTCCGTTAGCCAAGCCAGCCACACTCCCCAGACCGTCGCTCCCGCCAGAAAAGCCGCTCGCCAATCCCCAACTACCCTCCTCGCATAGAGGCACGCCAGCGTAAAGGCGATTGGCAGGATAATCGCAGGCAAAGCAAAAGCCTCCGTACCGTTGACCTTACGCCACCCTAGACTTAGATGAGGGTTTGCGTCAATGCTCTGGCGTCACCAATGACTAATGGGATGGTCCGCCGCTTCTACGAAAATATTGACCTGTGCATGAGAGACGGCTGGCAAATGTTGGCTCGGCATCGTTAGCGACTTTGTGTTAGCCTTTGCCATCAACAAGTGGATGGGCATTCGCCACTACACGGACGCGACTCACAAAGGTCTACAGCATGCCTGACAATTCCTCCACCGACGCTGGCGCCGCAGATCCCAACTCCTCGCCTGTGACCAAGCGTCACCGCAACGCGCTGCTCTGGCTCGGCTTCCTCATCGTTGTTTTTGCCTTCTTGAGCTACATCCCCATCTTCGCCAGATATCCGCTCACCCGCGACATGCCCTGGGCCAATTTTCTGTTTTTCGCGCTCGGTCTGCTCTTGCTCTTCGTTGGACTTCGCCGGGCCTTCACGCAACCCCATCTTTACCGCGGCAAAGTCGCCGGTTCCATTCTCTCTACCCTCAGCGTCGCTGCCCTCGCCTTCTTCTGCTTGATCATATTTTCGCTGGGCAAACGCCTGCCCCCCTCCGCGCAAGCCCCCAAGGTTGGCCAAAAAGCTCCCGATTTCGCACTCGCTGACACGAGTGGCCGCACCGTCTCGCTCGCATCACTTCTCTCCACCAGCGACCCGTCGCATCCCACCAAGGGCGTGATTCTCATTTTTTATCGTGGCTACTGGTGACCGTTCTGCAACTCCGAGTTACGGGGTATTCAGGAAAGCCTCTCCGATTTTGAAAAGCTCGGCGTCCGACCCGTCGCCATCAGCGTCGATTCTCCCGGCGAATCCCAGGATCTCTGCCGCAAGGCCGGCTACACTTACACTTTTCTCTCCGATCCCAATGCTGAGGTAATCCGCCGCTACGATCTCCTGCACAAAGGCGCCGGCGTCAACGGACACGATATCGCCCGCCCCGGCGAGTTCCTCCTCGATTCCTCCGGCACCATCCGCTGGGTCAATCTCACCGGCGACCTCCGCGTCCGCGCCCGCCCGGACGAAATGCTCCAAGCCGCCAAGTCCTTGTGAGGACCATAGGGCAATCAAGAATTAGACGAATGATGAAGGGAATGACTAAAGGACTGCTCTGAGGAGATGACGAAAAGAATCAAGCGCGCTGTGCTCCCTTGAGTCTCAAAGGAAGTCAGCGGCCAGCGGCACACGGAATGAGGGGTCTGCGCTATGTCGGTAGCAGTTGTTCCAGGCACTCCAGCAGCGGGGCCAGCCCATCGGCCTTGGACAGGATGATCGTCACGCCCAGCCCTGGCGAGATCGATCCGCGCAGTTGCTCCGCATAAAGCGTGAATAGCACAATCGGAATATTTGGCAGCGAGTTCCTTAGCACCATGGCCGCCTCCACCCCATTCATCAGCGGCATAGCTAGATCCATGATCACCAAGTCGGGTTTCAGCTCCAGCGCCTTCTTAATGCCATCCGGGCCGTCCGAGGCCTCGCCGCACACCTGGAACTGTGTCAGCCCCTCCACGGCGGAGCGGATTACGGTGCGCTCGAACGGGCTGTCGTCCACGACGAGGATCGTATGGCCTTGCGGAGCCTTCTGTGCACCCGAGCCATCCTCTTTAGTTGGCCGCAAGGGCTCCCCGACGCGTTCCTTCAGGGGCGGAAGGAGATCGTCGTTCAGCGCCAATAATAGGGGATTGTCTGGGGAGGGCAAGAATCGCCGGTTCGTGGAATGCCTGACACTTCGCATTCTAGCCAGAATCCTACAAGACGTCTGCTCAGTACAATACAGGGAAGACCCGATCCATTTGTCGGATAGGTACCAGGTTGCCATCCACTGCCGTCTCAAAATCCGATCTGCGCGTACGACCCACACACTGCAAAGCCATTTCCCTGCAACTTCTTTCCTTTTTCATCTATACAAAACTCCGAGTGGCAACCCTATTTTTGTGATAGGTTCTCTCCATTATGGACAAACCTGATAACGTTTCGCGTCGTTCGTTTCTAGCTTTTTTCGCCGCCGCGCCATTGCTCGGTAATTTGGCCGGCAAGAAACACATCCCGGTCGGGCTGGAACTCTATTCGGTCCGCGAGGACCTAAAAAAGGACCCAAC